>Ga0172372_10011209_pt1 | contig 11416 bp, 17 predicted proteins | sample LakKiv5m_2_FD_114544 | JGI IMG/M metagenome (GOLD analysis project Ga0172372, IMG submission 114544) | Freshwater microbial communities from Kabuno Bay, South-Kivu, Congo - kab_092012_9.5m | ecosystem: Environmental > Aquatic > Freshwater > Lake | place: Democratic Republic of the Congo... | reverse complement strand
TCTTTGCATTGAATTGGTTGCATATCGTTAGGACCAATATTAACATTCATTTTACTCATATTTCTCCTAATAAATTTACAAACATTGCCATGATATTAATTTCTTTATCTACAACTGATGCATCTTTGTATTGTGCTTCTGCTATAATTAAAATACACGGAGCTACATGACCAGTTCCCCAATCATCTAATGTATCATAAAGAAATGTATATAATGGAGTGAAATCTTTTACTTTGCTATCTGCAATCGTTTGACGAATTTTATTGAATGATGCCTTTTTATCTTTAGCATTCTTTAACACCTCTAAAATTTCAGTCATATAATTTGCTTGAATAGCACTTGCTTTATCCAATTGCAATTTTCCATTAACTACAGATGCTTGTGCTGCGTTAATTGCACGTCGAATATCTGGATATGATGCATTAATAATTGCTGCAACATCTTTGATATCATATTCAACCCCTTTATCTTCTAAAACTGTAACTAACCGTTTAGCTACATCTGTTTTGCTAGGCGGAGTGATTGCAAATGTCTGGCAACGTGACTGAATTGGATCAATAATCTTTTCTACATAGTTACATGTAAGAATAAAACGAGTTGTTTTGCTATATGTTTCCATCAAGTTACGCAATGCTGCTTGTGCATTTGGTGTTAAATAATCAGCCTCATCTAAGATGATGATTTTCCAACGACGAAACCCAACTGTCGATGCATATCGCTTAATCTTATCTCGAACTGCATCTACTGAGTTTTCATCTGATGCATTAATATACATTAAGTCAGCATCAACGCTATTTGCGATAATCTTTGCCAAGGTAGTTTTACCAGTACCAGCTGAACCATAAAATAACAAATGCGGAACATCGCCATTTTCAATGAATATTTTAACTTTTTCAATGATGTGTTCATTGCCAATATAACCTTCTAACGTATCTGGGCGAAATGATTCAACCCAAAGTGTATTTTCTTGTTGTTTAAACATATTTTTTATTTACCTGTTGATCCGAAACCTTTTTCTCCTCGTTTAGTGCTGCCACTTAATGAACCTACTGCCTGCCAAGCAATATGTTCAACTTTAGCTAATACTAATTGTGCAATGCGTTCGCCGATTTTAACTTGAAAATCTTCAGTTCCGTGATTAATTAATATTACTCCTAATTCTCCACGATAATCTGAATCAATTGTACCTGGACTATTTAATACAGTTACACTATATTTAAGTGCTAAACCACTTCTAGGTCTCACTTGTATTTCATAACCATATGGAATTTCAACATATAATCCAGTTTTAATTAAAGCAGTTTTACCAGGTGCAATAATTACATTGTCATCGCTTCTAATATCCATTCCAACACTTCCCCCAGTTTCATACTGAGGGAGAGCATTGGCTGATTTATTTACTATCTTTACTAACATATTAATTCTGCAACATCACAAGCCAATATGTAGATTCAAAATCCGAACCGGTAAAATCGATACGAGCTAAACCATCTGGAGATACCTTTAAATAACCAGAATCGCCTCGATTTGCTACAAGAACTTCTTTTAATTTATCTGCAGAGAAACAAACCGGATCCATTGATGTTTGATTTGCTGCTCCAACTTCAAATGAAATATTATCTGCATTTACGGTTGAATAATTGATAATGAATTTAATTTGTCCATTAACAATTTGAACTGCAAAGTTTTTTGCATCTGGCAATGCATTCTTTGCTTTGATGAATTTGCTGATAAATTCTTCATTAACTGGAATGGTTACTTCATAATCTGGTTCTGCATTGATTGAAGGCACTGCTGGAATAACCGTTGTATCAGCTAACATGAAAGTTGCCTTAGTTGTTCCTTCCGAAATTTTCATTGCATAATTCTTACCAGCTGCATTTTGAACTTCAATTTCAATATTTTCATTCACTGCACCAAGCATTTTAATTAATGCTCCGGTATGATTAATACCTAACATACCTGTCATAAATGGAGTGGTATTCCATTTAATTTTACCTACGATGGTTTGATCCATATCAATTAGTTCACAACCAATTGATCCTTCTTGTTCTTTCAACGTAACCGCTTCGCAATTTCCTGCTAAGTAGTAACGATTAATAAACGATTGTAACTTGCTTTTTTCCATTTTTTATTTCCAATTAAAAAGTAAAGAATTTATTAAATTGTTCTGCATCGGTAGTTGAAATACTGCTACCACCGAATTTTTTATATGTTTTGATGTATTTCTCATATACTTGAGGTGCATTGTCTGGATCTGCAAACATTTCGTGTAATGATAAAACTACATCATATAAATCTTTTGGAATTACCGTTTCTAGCAATTCAACGTGACTATCAACTAATTGATTAATTTCATTTGCAGCTTGTACATATAAATGCGTATTATGTACAACCATTCTAGGCATAGCTTCTTGTGAATATCTATCTAATCCTTCAGGAGTCTTACCACCTAATAATTCATAGGTAAAATCCGAACAAGCCGGACATTCCATTGCACAAGGAACATGTTGAGTTAAATCAATTGCAACTTCACCCGTTTTACCTTGTTTAATATGTGACTTTCTACGATATTCTGCATTCTTTGGAAAATACAATTCAGAGAATGTTTGTGTTTTATAATTCGTAGAATGGAGATATGTTCCAAATACTGGATATTGACCTGGAGAACTAGAATCTGTTGTAATATAAATTCTATTACCTGTCAATTCATTCATTAGCTTCTGCAATGTTGCTAAAATGAAGAAATCTGAAATTTTACTAATACCAAGTAAGTGAACATATTCTAATCGTTTATTTTCAAATTCTCTTTCTTTAAGCATCAAAGATACCGCAAACATGAAATCTACTAATTTCTGCGGGCCTCCGATCGCCCAACCTTGAAAATCAAAATGCTTAAATTTATGATACCACCAAGTATATTCGTCAGTATTCGAACCTTGCAACATGTTCAAAAACTTAGTTTTGCCACTTTGATGCTTTTCAAACCAAGCAAAGTTGTCATAACTAATATCTGCACACTCGGCAAACTTATTTTTATATTTTGTCTTAGGCGGAATATCGAGATTTGCTGCTACATCACTATTAGCTTCTAACCAATGAAAGATCTTTTCTCGCAATTCATTACTATATGGTAATGCACCAGTTGCAATCTGATAACCACCAGAGTCACCAAATACTAATACATCTTTTTCTAATCCTAATTGATCACGAAAATCCATTTTCTTGTAATGATGCCCCGCTGTAATCAAGAAATATGGATGGCGCCATTTTTCTGGATATCGGGAATCAAAGAACTTTACAGGATCGCCGCTTGTAAACTTCATATCTTTCTTAAATGCAGATACCATAGAACCCGCAGATAAAGATGGAAAGTATATGAATCTTTTGTTATCGCTCATTATATTCCTTTAAATTATTAATTAAGTTTGTTGCTGAAAAAAAGTTATTATGTAATTTATCTACCAATTTTGTAATAGATTCTGATAAATCTTGTTTTTCATATTTTAATATTGCTTGAACCGCTTCATCTACAGTATCTGCTTGTTTAAACATAGGGTGATACATTTCCGTATATGATAATCGATTTGGAACAATTGGACATGCTCCGGCACAAGCTGATTCATACATAGAAATACCCAATGTTTCTTGATCTGCAAATGATACTGCAAATTTAGATCTTTGAAGCAATTCATGATATTCTTTTTTAGTTAAATTCATTTCCATTGCAACACAAAATTGATAGTGTGCTAATTCAGGACGCGATGCTAATTCTTGAAATAAATCTAAACGTTTCTCTGGAGCTATGCGATGCGGAAATACAATTATATCTTGTTTCTGCTGCCATGGAACGAATTGAATCATATCTCGCGTATATTCCATTGGCCAACCCGTACGATTAAATGTCGGATTCAAAAAGACATCATATGTTTTACACATCAAATCAAAATGTGCTTTAGTTGCAATCCAATTATGATCATATGCCCTAATCATTGCTTGTTCAGCGTGTCTAATCCACGGTTTATCTCCTACGAGACGACCTAAAAAATCATTTGGGTCATATGAACCCGCGTGCCAAAGTCCGTGCGTTATAACCGGAATATTTAAAAGCTCACTCATATATTTTACATTGATAATACCTGGATGCCACGCATCTGTAAAAATAATATGATCGCCAGCTTGTATATGACCTTTAGTAAACATATATGATAAAGTATGCACTTGCTTTGCTTTATACATATTAGTGCCACCAAAGTTTAAAAAGGCACCCGGTGTTGTTGATTTTGGAATATTTAAATCGCCTTCAACTACAATAACTTCAAACCCAGCATCTTCTAATAACTTCGGTACATGTGTCTTCCATTCGCAAGTATAACGAGTAGGAACTGATTCTATGTCAACTAAAAATATTCTCATATTATCTTTCAATGATTGCACCATTTTCCCAATCTTCAAATACTTCTACTTTATAGAGTTCTGGAAATTTTCCTAATAACCATTCGCCAATTGCTTCACACGACATTGCACCAAACTCTAATACATTGATAACGCCAGTTTCAAATTGTCGTTGTAGTTGTGATTTTATTTCACGATTCAATAAAATAAACTCTTTATCGCGATCTGTGTGAGTTACTTCGGCATAACAACGGAAACCAAACATGTGTCGATGTCTATCTGATAAGAATGCTACTTCCGGAAATATGTCTTTTGCTGCAGGCCAACAATGAAAGCCTTCCATGCTAAATGTTACTACTACGCTGTATTTCATCTGCTATTAATTTTTTAAATTTAGTTGTAGACCAACCATGATTTCTATTTAGATAATGTATCGGAATATGTAATTCCTTACCAGTAAATTCTGCGGATATATAATCATCTCCTAAAAATCTTACATCCGGTTCAATTGAACGTAATAAAAATGTTAATTCAGCTTCCGTATTGTAAGTTAAAATCATACAACCTTTGACCATATATGTTAACATTTCGCGTCGCTCTGTTACAGATAAAATTGGTTTTAATTTTGCAGGTCGTTCAATCGAAGGATCTTCATGCAATAATATTATTAGTTGATCGCAATTTTCTTGACATTGTTTAAACATATGAACATAACCTGGATGTATACAGTCAAAGTTACCTGCTATAACACCTATCTTCATTGTTCGTATCTATCAAATTTATAATCATCTGGCAATACTTGTTGCATATTATGCACTGTCGTACAATATAATGAATAATCATTATATACAACTTTAATGCTATCTGTTTTCTTTAACAACCCAGCATCCTTCTCATTAAGCATTAACAATATATGAGCTCTGATACGAATCATAGGTGGAATCTTTTCAAGCATACCTGGCTCGACTTCGATCGAGACAAATTGTTTGTCTGACATCATATTGAATATATTGTTCCAATCAAAACCTTTGATTTGATTATTTACCAATTGTTTAGTTGCTGGAGAACAAATATAAACATGTGCTACAGGTTTCCAAATTTCTTTACCTAATACTAATGTATTGAAATCGGAAACAAACATTGTTTCTACGTCAGTAAATCGTCCTTCAACTTCTTTACCAAACCATATGCTTTTATAACCAATCATACTATATTATAATAAATTTATTATTATTTTCCAAATGAAAAAAATTTGGCTACGTTATTATTTTCAGGAAATGCTCCCCAATTCATTGCAGCATAAAAATCATCAAGTTTATTTTTCAATTCTTTTTCAAAAATTTTATTTCTATCAATATATTGTTCAACGAAATCTGCAATAACTTTTGGATCTTGATAACCTCGCAATGCAATAGTATCAAACCCATATGGATTATCTGATAAATAAGCCCATTTAACTTTTTCGCCATCTGTTATAGGTTCAATGTCTCGAATATTGTGCATTGATAATAAATCATTGAAATTGATTGCTGACTTAACATGTGCAGGAGTACCTGATAAGTATCCTGTAAATGGTTTACGACATTTAGTATATTTTGATATTTCTTTAACCCCGGAATTTTTCATTATATTGAGTATTGGAGATTTCTTAAGATCTGTTTTAAATTTATGGATCATATCAGTAGTAGCAGTTTTGCTATTTTCTTTAAGAATGTACCACAATGTTTCTTTCATGATCTTTTTAAAATCTTCCGGAAAGCTTGATCTAACAACATCTAATCCTTTGATATCTAATTTATCAGTAGATTTGCCTTCTTTGAAAATTACCCATTGTGCATATCGTTTCTTTGCAATCCATAAACCAGACTTTGCAACATATTCTTGTTTAATTTGCCAACGATGTGTTGCTGTATTATGGAATACTTCAGCATATTTGTCATACATCTTATTTACTAATGCTTGAACTTCAGATGCAATTGCGTTGGTTTGTGCAATCATAAATTGTTCATCTGATTCATCAAATCCTGGAAATCGTTTTTCAATTAATGGCAAACTGGATACAAAGGTTGAATCTGTATCAGTATAAAATGCAAATTCTGCTTTGCCATTTGTTGTATTAATAAAATAATCTTGTCCCGTTTCTTTTGCATAATGATTATTGATAACCTTTGCCGAAAATTTAATTACTGCTTGGCCTGTTGCTGTAATTGCACCTGCATTATCTAAATCATGGAAACGAAATGTTTTAAGTCCTAATACTCCATAAAATGAGTTGAGCAATACTTTTTGTGTTAATTGAAGTGCATCATAAAATTTATATTGTTCAGATCCAACTTCAAATTCATCTCGTTTATCTTTATACGTAACACGCTCCTCAAACCATTTTTCTAGAATAGTTGGCAAGAATCCTTTACGAGCCGTTTGATATACAGTACCATTACTTGCAACTGTATATGCATTATCAGATAGCCATGCTTTAACGTGTGGAATATGCGTGCCATCTTGCAATGTTACTTCTTGTGGATTTGATTTTAACAAACATTCTTGATCCCAATTTTTAATAACACCTATTTTAGTTTCTGGAGAAATATTAAGTGTCATGATGATACTAGGATATAGTGATGTTAAATCTAAGTCATATATCCATTTATATAAACCTGGGACAGGATCTTTTACATATGCTCCTGCTAATGCATCTGCTTCAGTTTCTTCTTCAATAAACCTAAATTGTTTATTTGGTGCAACTAACCCATTACGTTTTAAATCTACAATAGCAGCGCCATCTAAATATTTAGATGCATAATAAACATCTTCATACGGAACGTGTCCTTTATGACATATGGTTCGAGCAAGATTAAGAAGTTGTGTCTTTTCGTCTAAATCTTGAACCAGATTAACGTCAACCATGTTATATTCAACAAACTTATGAATGTCAGTTGCAAAGAGTTGATTTAAATCTCCTTCATATTCAACTTTGCCTCGACCTAATTCAAATTTAGCAACGGTGTCTAACCGATAATTTGGAAGTTCTGTATATGTAAATTTTTTATAAAGTGTCAAATAATCTAAACTTGATACGCCAAAGATTTTATATCGTTCACGATTCTTGTTCCATTCAACAATTCCTGCTGGAGATAATTTTTTTATTGACTGTGCACCTAATACATTTTTACAACGATTAATAAGATATGGGATATCATAATTGTCTGTATTCCATCCTGTGATAACCGTTGGTTGAACTGCTGCAAATATATTAATAAAACGTGTTAACATATCTGCTTCACTACGAAATATTTCTACTTCATAATCAGTTTTTGAAAAACCGGTTGTTGTAACTCGTTTTTCTTCATCTAATAACAATACCCTGCGGTCATTACCGGCTTTATCATAATATGCAATAGATGTAATTCTTAATCTGGCTTCTTCTGGTGTCGAATACCCATTTTCATCTCGCTCAGACTCAATATCAAAGAAAAAGTCTCGATGTCCTTTTGATGGCTCATCTGATTCATAATACAAATCAATCAATGTTCGCACTTCTTCATTTAAATCAGATTCATATGCCGTACGATTGTCTTTGTGATTACCAGGCACTTTATTTAAAATTGCACCATCTAATGATTTATATTGTCCTTTTGGATCTGGTAAATATGCATATGGTTGAAATGGAAACTTTTGATGTCCTAATTCATCATCCCATACGTGCATTATGTTATTTCGTTTGTCGAATGCGATATTCTGATACATGTATATTTCTTGTTATTAATAATAAATGTTTGGTAATTCTCGGTTAATACCATTATCGTCTAATCCATACCCAAATACAAATTCATCATCGATAACAAAACCACAGAAATCTGTTAGATCGACTCCCCCGCCTCTTTTGAGTAATGTGACATTTCGTACATCGGCAACTCTCTGTGCATTTACTCGCATCATTGCTTCAAGCAAAGTAGCTCCACTGTCACAAATATCATCGATAATGTATACTCGTTTGCCGTCAAGGTCTATTTCTATGTCTTTAGTGCATTTTACACCTCCGGAATTGTCTTGTCCTTCATATGACTTTAACCGCATAAAATCTATCTCGCAAGGAATAGTCATTGCTCGCGTTAAATCTGAAAAGAAGTGGATGGATCCGTTAAGGAGGCATATCATTACAGGTGGCAATGCGTTACCACTTTCTGCATGTTGTTTTGAGATAGCTTCTGCAATCTCTTTTACTCGTTCTTGTATTTGTTCTTTTGTGATAAGTAATTCCATATACCATATAAATTAATTGTGATGATGATAGCACTTAATGCTAAATGACTAAAATTGTCTATGAAGATATCATATGTTATCCAACCAATATCTCCAACGATCCAAGCTATCATAGCTGGCGTTCTTAAACATTTAGCATTGAGTATGTATCCTATTAATACTAATAAAGTGCTAATCCAGCCTAGTGCTTCAATCATTGAGCTGAATTTACAAGACCGATTTCAGATTCGCGAATCAACATATAATCTGTATCATCTAAAATAATACTTTTGTTTTCACCTAAGTTTGATTTGTATACAAACACTTCATCACCCGTTTTTACTGTCATCGGAATACGATCTCCAGTTTGTGTAAATAAACCTTGACCTGTTGCTACTACAACTCCTTTAGTAAAATTCATATCGCGATCTACTAAGATGATACCGCTTTTAGTTTTCTCTGAAACTTTTTCTACTTTAATTAAAACTTGATCTCCAATTGGTGTCCAATTCATAACTTATTCCTTTTATTGATTAAATAATTCTACGATTCTTTCTTGTGTGATGTTATTGCCAATTAACCGACCTACTTCTGCACCGTTATTAGTAATGATAATTGTAGGAACGTTGCGGATTGAATATTTGCTAACTGCAACGGTATTTGCATCTACATCTAAGATAGTTATTGGTAATTGACTTTGCATAGCCTGAATTTTAGGCTTTAACAACTTACATGGACCGCACCATGTTGCTGTAAAATATAATATCTGTTTCATACTATATGATATATAATTTTAACATTATTTCCAAATGTTGTTGTTACTGTCCAATTCATTTTCTATCTCTTTGCAAAATCCAAAAGCGTAATTCTGATGTTGTGGGAACTTTTGTTAAATCAAAATGACGAACATACTCATCTGCTAAATATGCTGGCATATTAACTGTTTCATAAGTTAATTGATTCCATGTTACCATACTTAAATGACTTTTTTTACGTTTTGGGCGTTTTAGTGGTTTTTTTCGTTTCATTATACTCCTCGTTTAGTGTCAAATGCAATGATATGGTCTCTTCCGGTCATGTTATAACCTTTTTCAGCACACATATCAAATACAATTGGATACATTTTAATTAATTCATCTCGGGTGTCGCCGGCTGGCATAATAAATGTCTTACATTTTGGGATATTGTAATACATTCTAAATGCTTCAATCTCTGCTAAGTTTTCTTCAGTGCCATCCCAAACTGGCTTATAATGATAATCTGAATGATATTCTATTGTTTTACGAATTGCTTCATGATTAAGACGATGCTTATTATGTTGCTTAATCATTTTCTCATCCGTAATAGTTCCTTGTGGAGTAGCAACACCTACTACAGGAACACTATTTGCAAACTTAGGAGATAATGAAATCAAATCAATCGGATAATCAGTTTCAATAAAATGTGAGCCTTCTGTTTCAATAGTAATGATAATATCTCGTTCATTTGCAAAATGTGTTAATTCATTTACTAATGCAGAATGCATTGTCGGTGAGCCGCCCGTTAACATCATTTCCGTGATATGTGGATTATCATTATAAATCTTGATGATATCATTGAAGCAGAAGGTACCTTTTTCGGGGTGGATGCTGGTGTACCATGAGTCGCACCAACCGCCTTCGCCAAAATAGCAACGATGGGTGCAACCTGTAGTTCTAACTGCAATAGTAGGTCGGCCGAAGCGACTGCCTTCGGATTGTATGCAACGATATAATTCTACTATTGGTAATGTTTTTGCGTAATCTGTAATTCTTCCTGGTTTCATAATAGGATTAAAAAGGTAATTCATCATCATCGGTATTGACATGATATGATTTTTTTATTAGTTCGTTAAATTTTTCTTCTAATGCAGTTAGTTTATCAAACAACATGTTCAAAGTTACTGGATCTATCATTGTATATTTGACGTCATTGCCAAAATATTTATTTAGAAACGATCTGGGATATGTTGCAACTTGTGTGAAGTTTTCTCGCTTCATATCCGGAGGTAAATCTCGCCAAACAATTTTGATGCCTTCCTTTAAGGCAGCATCCATTACTTCTCGACCTACATTGTTAAGTGTAGCAGATTTACCTGTATACTCGTAAATTGATACATACATTTCATTAATATTGTTCATAGATACTTGAATTTTTATCGTTTTCGAAACATTCTACTTTAATTACTTTGCAACGACCTGCATCTGTTTTAGATAATACATCATTAAAATGATCAAATACTAATTTAGCATTGCTTTCGGCACCCATTTTTTCTAAAAAATGTACTTTGCAAATACCTTCCATTGCCATTGATTCAAATAGATCGCGATATGGATCGTCTGCTTGAATAAGCGTAGTATGATCCCACATATGATCCATCCAATCTTTAAGACCGTTGCCTTTTGGTGGAGTCTTGAAACCTCCATAATCAACAATCCAATTCATATCATCAAGTTGATTCTCTTCTAATGGTTCGTTAGATGCAAACCATACTTTAAATTTTAATGCATAACCATGTAGTAACTCGCAATGAGAATGTGATGCTTTCCATTGGCGAATTGCTACTGAATAGTTATCGAATAATTTTGTTGAAATATAACGATATTTTTTATCCATGAGTGTAACCTTTTACAAATTGATAAAATTCTGAACGAGCATTACCATCTTCTAAGAATGCTCCTGATAATTTTGCTGTTTTCATTGATGCACCGCGGTGCTTAACACCTCTACACGATACACAATTATGAGTTGCTTCAATCAT
>Ga0172372_10011207_pt1 | contig 11419 bp, 7 predicted proteins | sample LakKiv5m_2_FD_114544 | JGI IMG/M metagenome (GOLD analysis project Ga0172372, IMG submission 114544) | Freshwater microbial communities from Kabuno Bay, South-Kivu, Congo - kab_092012_9.5m | ecosystem: Environmental > Aquatic > Freshwater > Lake | place: Democratic Republic of the Congo... | reverse complement strand
GGATGAAAATGGTGCAGATGGCTAAAAGCACAAAGTATTTTGAACTTTTCGGAGGCGCAACCCTGGCACCGTCAGGGTGAGCACCGAAAATTCAAAAGACGAAGTGATTTTAGTCAGATGCGCAATTTTCAGACCCGCAACTGCCGAATTTAGGGTAATATAACCAAACAACAGTGAGGCAGGATCGAGATCGACCGGCCCAAATGTGCTGACCCCTATCGCGGCAAGCTCACTTGCACCCTCACGAAAGAACTCTAGCACTGCAGGTAGCGTCTCGCTCGGTGTGGTCGTGGGGATCCGAACCTGGCGAGCGACCTTGTAATCACGATCGACTACAGCGCAGACAAACTTAGTGCCTCCGGCTTCGATTGCTCCTAGATATTGTTTCATAGCGGTAAGATACGCGGAAATGCCCCGGATGCAAGCTAGGAATGTTCAGGCTAATGTCGCGCAGTATTCAGAAAATCATTCAGAATTCTTCAAACGCCCGGTGTGACCTTGATCTAACGAGAGCGCACCCCTGCCTAATGTCGCTTTTTTCTTGACTTCGTTGAGTTGCGTCTTCACAATTAAACCATGAACTGCGTTCGCATCCCATTTCTTTCGCCCCGTATCCCCGCATAGCGGGAACACAATCCTCTGCCCCAATTCCTTCGATATTTTTTTCAATCCAACCGGTTAAACCGCGGTATCGTTGCTTTCAACGATGCTAATACGGCGCAGTTATTTTAACCTAAATTCGGCAGTTAAGGAGAACGAAAATGGCGCAGATGGTTAAAAGCACAAAGGATTTTGAACTTTTCGGAGGCGCAACCCTGGCACCGTCAGGGTGAGCACCGAAAATTCAAAAGCCGCAGTGATTTTAGCCAGATGCGCCGTTTTCGGGCCCGCAACTGCCGAATTTAGGTTTAATAGTCTTCCATATGGCACTCGGAACAATACACCACCTTTCATCCCAGATTACCCTTACCAATCGATCGCACTCTGACGCGCAGCTTGGCCGAAACGCAAGCCTACTACTCAAAGCAGGCTACGTCGCACAGCTAGGTGCTGGACTGTATACCCTTATGCCGCTGGGACTTAGGGTGGTACAAAAAATAGAGCAAATAGTACGAGAAGAGATGGACGCACTCGGAGCGAGTGAATTCCTCTCTCCGATCATCTATCCGCGTGAAGTGTGGGAGACCACGGGACGCTGGGATAGTATAGATGTGCTCTACAAGCTCAAATCGCGAAGCGGTTCCGAGCTCTGTGTTGCAGCAACTGCTGAAGAGATTATCATCTCAGCTGCTAAAAGGCTAATTCGCTCGTACCGCGACCTGCCGTTTAGCGCGTACCAAATTCAGCCGAAGTGCCGTGACGAATTGCGCGCGCGCTCAGGGCTCGTACGTGGTCGTGAATTCCGCATGAAGGATCTCTACTCGTTTCACCTGAACAACGACCAACTCAACGAGTTTTATGAGCAGGTGTGCCAAGCTTACGTACGGATATTTACCCGCTGCGGAATTGGCGCGCGCACCATTCGCACATTTGCTTCTGGTGGAGTATTCTCGCGGTTCTCCGATGAGTTTCAGCTTCTGTGTGAAAGCGGTGAAGATACCATCTTCATCGACGAAGCGAGCAGCATCGCTATAAATTCCGAGATTGCGCAGGACTTAGAAGCTCTCAAAGCTGCCTTCGGCGATCGGACATACTCTCTGACTGAGCACCGCGCGATTGAAGTTGGTAACACCTTTAAATTGGGCTCTCGATTCACAGATGCCTTTGGTCTAAAGGTCCACGATCCGTTGGGGCATGAATCGTCTGTGCTGATGTGCTCATACGGAATAGGGACAAGCCGGTTGGCTGGCGCTATCGCCGAGGTGTGCAGCGATCTCAAGGGCCTCGTGTGGCCGAAGCCAGTAGCTCCGTACGATGTACATATCGTCGCACTTGAGGCATCTGAGCAAGGGTTACAGCTGCTGAATGAGCTTACTCGCACCCTAAAGCATCAGGGGCTCTCTGCTTTGGTAGACGATCGTCTGGACATTCGAGCGGGAGAGAAGTTTTTCGATGCAGACTTACTCGGAATACCGAAACAGATAATTTTGGGAAACCGAACAGAAAGCGGGCAAGTCGAGGTGAAAGATAGGGCAAGTGCTGAAGTCTCTGTCGTGCGAATAGAGGGAGTCGTAAACCTTCTGTAAGCGCGTAGTGGTGCTGGCCGAATTCCCCGTTTTAGAAATGAATAGCGGCGTCCGGCCATAGGATGTGCAATCGCGTTCTCCAAAAGCCACGATTTCGCTACGGACTTTTGGAGAACGCTATACATATTGCTGCATAGCGCTAGTCACCGCTGCGTACACCTGCGTACATGACAACAATAAACACCTGCGTCATCGTGAGCGCGTCGGAAAATGCAAAAAGCGTTCTACCAAATCAGCTACTCTCTAGTTGCTCTTGCGGCGCTGCGTATCGCTAATTATCGCTGCGTACATCTGCATACATGTCGCGTCGATCTCGCGTGAAAAAATCGAGCGAATCACGATCGATTTCGTTCGATTTTCTGCGACACTACTCTCTTGTGAGCGCATATCATTTGTAACGGTTCTGCATGAAGGACTGGAAATAAAAAAAAACACGGGAGGAGTTATGGGAGGATGTGGAGAGAGAAACAGAGGCGGTAGGCGTGACCAAGGAGGCTTGAGAGTCAGAGAGATGCCATCGCATCAAGCATCACACGTGCGATGCGGCACACCGATAAGTCAAGCAGAAGCTACTGTGCTGGCTGAATCGGCGATACAGGATGGCTACGACAAGGCCAAAACGAGGGTAGCTCTTCGAGATGGCTCAAGTGGCGGGCTTTCGATCACGGGAGCCCCGGCTACGGGAGAGGCTGCTGCCTTTAGGCGAGCTACAGCGGCGCGTTTGAGTGCGAGTGCAGGCACTCCATCTCTTGACCTTGCAAGTAGAGATGAGTTGGTGAGCGCAGGCACAGAGGTGCGGCAGCGTGTTGAAAATGTGGTGGTGAGATGTGGCCGTCGGCGTTTTGCGCACCAACCTCAGGTGGTGACAGAGGTAGTGCAGACTCACAGGCTCCAATCGCAGAGCGTGGTAATTAGTGATATTCCAGACCCGATCGGTCGGATGCACTTATCACTGGGTTCAAACGACCGAGCATTTATCGATCTCGCCAGTATCCGTAAGAACTGCTTGATTAGCCTTGAGAAAGCCCCTGGTTCAGCAGGTAAGGCGGTTCTTATTTTCGGCAGTGGTCGGCCAGTTGAGAGCGTCTCGTTTGACCCACAACGGGGGACCGCAACTATAAAGGTAGGCGGCCAAGAGATCTCGGTGTCGGGGATATCATCGCCGAGTGATCTTCTGATCGCAACAAGCACTCTCGACGCATCGCAGGGTGTGCTTGCCGACATCGGAGCAGTGGCGACAGCAGTAGCGGACCGAAGTGGTTCGCAGCTGAAACCCTCACCAAACCCCGCTGCTACACCAACACCAAAAGAGCAGCGCAGCAACTCGGCAACAGATCCAGTAGTTGCAGAGAAGGATCGGCAGATCGCTGAACTTAAGGCACAGCTGGAGCAAATGAAACAGCAGATGGAGGCGATGCAGAGGCAGCTTCAAGCAATGCAGAGCCCTTCTGCGCCGCCATCGACTGAAACGCAGCAGGGCCCGAGCACTTCGGCACCAGAGACTCCTCTTCCACCTGATTCAGGAGCGGAGACGACGAAGCCAGAGAGCCCGCCTGCGAGTGAAAGTAGCAACCCACAGACCTCGCCGTCAGATGATGCTACACCGCCACAGGTAAATGCTAAGCCGAAACCGCAGGTAAGCACTGGAGTTGACTACCAGGCACGCGCAAGCGCTCTCTATCAGGAGCTCTCGCAGTGGAGAGGTGGTACGTGGTTCACTCCGGGAGTAGCTTTGGGGCTCTCATCACAGATCAAGGTGATGCATCAGTTCTCTGATCTATCCCCTGCACAGGCGAAACAGCTATTGGCCGCATACGAGTCGAAGTACGCCGGTAGAAAGCTGATTGATGACATAGACGGTAAGATGAGTGTCGGAAGAGCGGCTGCTCTTAAGGCGAAGCTCTCCGGATTCAATCCGACCGAACTGGCCGAGTTGATGCGGAGTAACATCGATGCGTGGGTAAAAGACTCACCCGAGGTTCTCATCGATCTCGTCACGAACTTATCGTCAGAGCAGCGAAAAGCTGTTGCTGCTGAGTTCCAAAAACTCACTGGTGAGACGATCCTGGCGAAGCTCGAGGCAGATTGGGGGATGTATGACCGGACTACTCTGATCAAGCCTTTCTTATCAGGGAACGACATCTTGGGCTTGCAGGAGGCGGCTGAGCTGTACCAGCTTATGGATGGCATCGGCTACAACGACCAGCCGCTTATCCTTGAGACTATTCAGCGCGGACAGGCTAGCGCTGCTGAGATAGCTCAGGTGTTTGGCACCTTCTACGCGAAGGCGTGGGAGAAGACCTCGCTCGTTGAGGTTCTCCAGGGCGAAGTTGATGAGGAAACCTTAGCTACTGCTACAGGCCTTATCAACCCACAGACCCCTAAGTAGGTAATACGTACTACCCAGCCCGCGAAGTGACCTCTCGGTCCTTCGCGGGCTTTTTTCATTTGTGTGACACCGCTGCCATCGAAAAAATCATGTACGCAGGTGTAATTAGGTGTGCGCAGCCTAGGAGAGCTTCTCGGTTAGACCGCACGAATTTGCTATTATAAAAGTATGGGGGCCGGCGCCATACCCACGTCACATATGTGATGTACCCCTCGCGACGGCCCCCAAATTTTACGCTCGTCCACACGGAGAATACATTGTGATTTATCAGGAGCCGACCACCGACGACCGCAGCCTAGCCAACATCACTCGTCGAGCGCCTTCTCCGAGTGTTAGCCCATCTGTCGCTGCCCTCAGGGTTGAACTCCCCTCTGTTGACCGGAAAGGTTTTCTGCGCTTGAGATTCGGTGGGGGACAGAGCACTGCCACCCTTCCGGTACCAGAGCCGAAAACAAGCGCCGCGACGTACGACACGATGTGCGATAGGTGCTCGGATCCAAGCTGGCTGAAACACCGCGGCCCGGCTTACGATGTATTGAAGATGCATTCGGATTTTATCAATCCTCCCTTTCAACAGGTGCATGCGATACCAAAACGCGAATTTATCGCTAGTAACTATAAGCCCGACCAATCGACTGAGGAGCTATACTACGTAAACGGCATGCGATGCTGCCCTCACGACATAGAGCAACACCTCTCCTCGCTCGTAAAAACCTTCGGAAAGCCGGTCACTGCGATTATAAATGACCAAGAGAGCGACCTGGGCGAACCAAAGAAGCCTGGTTTTTTTAAGTCTCTGTGGCACGGAATCTGCGGTTTCCTATCAGCGGACGCGGGATATAAAGCTGAGCCTGAAGCTGTAGGACGGGTCGAGCACGCTATTAAGGAGCACGTCGAATCAGGCAAACCACTTCATCTTATCGCACACAGTCAAGGAAGCATAATCGTGGGGAATGCGCTCGAGCGGCTGCTTGGGCCGGATTCGTCCTTCTCCGCCGCAGAGAAAGAAAGAATTCTTAATCTCGTTCGCGTATCAACTTTTGGCGCAGCCGAGCACTACTTCCCTGCTGGTGTGAGGGTGCAGGAGTATGCTCATCATGGAGACAAAACGGCTCTTGTTACTTCGTGGCTGGCAGATGCGCGAGAGACGGTCCGAGAGGCTGTCAATTCGTTAGCAGACCGCATAAGAGGTTGGTTTGCATTCTCAGGCGATGCAGCTGATAAACAATCGCACGGCGACGCACCGGAGCGACAGCGAGAACGTGCACCAGTTGTCTACCTCGAGGGGAATCACGATTTCGGCCCCTTTCTGGATAAGATACCTGAATTTTTCATCAAAAAGGCAGGGGCTGGATCCAGCGATTATGGAGCCAGCGTTGCACACGCGCTTGTTAACTCAGTCACTACGGCTCGCCTGTCTGACCTTATGCACGGGCTAATCATCCGAGAGATGATCCACCGAGGGAATGGCGAATTTGCGAAGGCCCTTGTTGATGCATACCCCACAGGAGTAATTGGCGAGTATAAAGTCCCTTTTATGTCAGAATTGCGTGCGCTGGCTCAGCGGTAGTCAGCTAGGTAGACGAGTACCTGGACAACTTACACCCATGTTCATCAAAGATGCTCTCTCTCTCTGCCCTTCCGTTGCCTCTCTAAGTCGTTGTAGGCGACGTAGGTGGGGTGGATGGTATAGATGGCACGGATGGCGCAGCCACCGCGCCCGTTCCAGGGACGACCATCGGAGAAGAGTCCCCGCTCGAATGTACCCTATTATCACTGCTCGAAGATGATTCAGCAGATACGCGTTTTCCACCCATCATCATGGATATTAGCAGGATTATCTTTTCAAGAACCTTCAGGCGATTTAACAAAAGTTTTCTGAGCTTGGGGCGGTTACCACAACGCATGAGCGCGTCCCATATCTTCCGGACCTCGGCTCTCAGCTCCTCTATTTTTTTCATAACCGTATTAAGCCCATCACCCATCCGACTCGATTGCTCTACTGACCTCTGCCCCTCGCATCCCGAAGATCCTGGCATGCCTATAAGATACGGTGGTAATGTATTGGAGAAGCCATAGCCTGGAAGCTCTGAGCTCCAGAGCGGATCACTTTCCCAACGGTAACGACCTGAGCTTTCATCAAAGTTGGGCGTACCACCCATATAACTCGTGCCGAGCGGGTCGCCATACCTATTTAAGCCCTGAGATTCGAGCCACTTTTCGACCTCTGGCGAAATTGTATCAATCCAAGGTTTGAATACCGGTGGCTGCATCACTACCTCCGTTACCCTGTTTGCCTGAGGCGCGTTTCCTTGAGCGATACTGCGCCGGCCTCCGAGAGGTGTCTCGGCTCCTCCTACTAAGGTTGCGGATGGATCATCAGTTACGCCCTGCGCACCCACCAAGGAACCTAATGATGAATCTACTATTTGCATACGTCCTTAACCAAAAATCTATGAGCGCTCAGGTGCCCTACACTGAATCCAGCTAACCACACGCAGGACGTGGCAACTGAGCGTGGCTTACCCACCGATTGAGCTTCCTATAGATAGAATCGGATTTTCACGAAAAAAGTTGCGTGACCCACAAACACGTTGGGCGGAAAGGTCCTACAGCCTCTCTATCTTGAGCGATTCCCCGACTATTTTAAGCAGGCTACCCTTACCGTTGATGCTCGTCTCCAGAACCACCTCGCGCTCCCACAATTTGGCTACATGCTTTAGGGTGTGGTCCGCGTACTCAAGCTGTAAATCACGACCATCGTGGTAGTGTTTGAGGTACAGGGTGCGATTCCGTCCAAAATCGGCGTCCTCCACCTTTATCACCGGTAAAGAACCGGTGCCTACGTTTTTGATAAGATTATCGCGCACCTCTTTCCAGCTCTCCGAATCGGGAACTTTAGTGACCACGCGCTCTTTACCGCGCCGCTCGTGTTGAAACAGGTGCAACTCTTCCATGATCTCACGAGTCAGAAAACGCCGCAGAAACGATTGATCACGATCGCTTTCACGGATCTCAAAGATCTTCTTTCTTCCAGGGGTATCGTTCTCATCGAGTGACGAGACATCAACCTTAGGCGAATCATCGGTCCACTCACGACCAGTGTCACCTGCATTCCAGCGCCGCTCGATATCGTGCCACAGGACAAATCCCAAGTGATACGGATTTAATCCTCCTGGATGCGGCCGGAGCACCTGATTGTGTCGCACCAAAAACTCTAGGTGCATACCCTGTGGGAGCTTTAGCTCATTTAAGATCCGGTGGTGCCAGTAGCTCGCCCACCCCTCGTTCATGATCTTTGTCTCCATCTGGGGCATGAAGTACTGGGTCTGCTTATCAACTATCTCAATGACATCTCGCTTCCACTCGGGAAGGTACGGATTGTACTGGGCGATAAATTGTAGCAGGTTCTCTTGTGGCTCGACGGGCGTGCGCGAGAGATCCGGCTGAACGTAGTCAGGGGTGGCGTGGATTTCACGCCACGGGTCAACTGTGGGCTGAGATCGCTCCCACGCGCGTTGTCTCTGTTCGCCCTCTGAGAGCTGCGTTATCGCTAGATTTCGCGAGCGCTGATAACAGATGGCGTGCGCGTGATCTATAGCGTTCTCGACCTCTTCAATTCCGATTGAGGGATCCTCTTGGTAGCTGGCAATACGACTACCCCCGTTTTTAAAGCTCTCTAAGATGTGCTTTGCATCGGTGCCGCTGGTAAAGGTGAAGTTATTGGCAAAGAAATCATTATGCCCGTATACGTGCGCTATCGTCAGCACCTGTAGAAGCAACGTATTATCGCGCATCAGATACGCCAAGCACGGATTAGAGTTAATCACCATCTCGTACGGCAAGCCTGAGACGCCATAGTCGTACATCGTCTTCTGACGTTCGTACGATTTACCGTACGACCAGTGAGGATAGTGCGATGGCATACCGGTGTACGCCATATACCCTAACATCTCGTTGTGGTCGCAGATCTCAAACTCTTGCGGGTAGCACTTCAAGCCAAAGCGCTCAACGAGCTCTTTGATGCGATCGTCCCAAGAAGCTAACTCTTCTACGTTAAATGACATAGCTCCTCACGGTGCGGCCGCTGACGCCCCTTCGCTCTGGCCAAACACCTTGCCATGCGCTGAGACCCCACTGGCTTTATCCTTCATCAAGAAGCTTCGGAAGCCCTCCCAGAGGTCCTCCTTCTTCTCGATCGTTATCATGTGAAAGTTCTCGGCCTGAATCTGACCGAACACCTCGAGCATACTACCGCTGTAGTAGGCGCTTCCCGAGGGTTTAATCTCTCCGTAACCAAAGAGATTGCACACCTGACAAAGCTCCTCAGCAGCTTGAAGGGCGCGCTCGTTATCTGAATAGAAGTTATCTCCGTCTGAGCAGTGAAACGCGTAGATATTCCACAGCGAGGGATGGTAGCGGCTGTGCATAATATCGAGCGCCTTACGGTACCCCGACGAAATATACGTACCGCCTGATTCCACCTTGTGGAAGAAGTCGCTCTCAGAGACCTCTTTTGCCTCGGTGTGATGCGCTATAAACACAACCTCTACGTTTGCGTACTTCTGCCTTACGAACTGGTATAGGAGAAAGTAGAAGCTACGAGCCAAGTACTTCTTCACGGTGCCCATCGAGCCTGAGGTATCCATGATACAGAAGATCACGGCGTTTGATGCCTCGCGAGTGGTTGGTGCGATATGAAAATAGCTCATATCGTCCTCGTGGAAAGGGAAACGTCGCTCCTCTCCATCTTCATTCACCTCTTCACCGCGAATCTTCTTTACAGAGAGCTTACGGCGAATACGATTGCGTGCTGTGGCACGTTTATCGAGTCGAGGGCGAATACCAGCTTTGCGGTGGCCCTTACGTTTGCGCGCGTCCTCAGAGACAACCTCCTTGAGCGCCTTACGCTCAAGCTCAGGCAGCTCTAGGTCATCAAACATAATCGCAATCAACTCTTCAAGGGTGATATCGGTCTCGAACGCATCGACCCCGCCCTGACTTCCTGCTTGGCCCTGACCCTGGCTATCTTGCCCTGGGTCGACTACATCGCCGGGTTTTTGCTCGCCGTCACCTTGAGCGACACCAGGTGAGTTCTCGCCGTAGATAAAGCGGTACTCCTTTACTGAGCGAATTGGCACCTTAATAATTTTGTCCTTGTCGCGGCCGATAATCGACTCTTCGGCCAAGATATCGCCGATATTATCGCGGATCGAATCCTTAATTTTCTGACGATGCCTCATCCGGTCACGAGCGCTCCGGTCAGAGCGCTGTGAGGATGATGTGTAGGGCCTAAAGATCGTCGACATGAACTCTCGACTACCTCTCGTTTAGTTCATTTCTGTCCGCCAGGACAGAAACCAGTGACAACAATACAATTTTTGTTCCGGTTCGTTGCCAGATCTGCGTCGGCGCTATTGGACTCACAGTGCAAAAATCGCCGTTTTCTGGGCGTTTTTGAATTGCTCGCTTATTCCGCCGATGAAGATCCGACATCGTTTCCATGCGAAAAGGTAAATGTTGTCTTCGGTTTCTGTCCTTGCGGACAGAAACTAGTTAATCTTTCCAAAGGTTGTTGGCAGCGTACTTCAAGATAACATCCACGCAGCTAGCGGGATATCCATTTCGAATCAGCTGCTCAACCATGCGACCGTATTTCTTGTGCTGGTCATCATCGCGCGTGCGCGCCTTGGTGATGATTCGCGATATATCGCGAACACTCGCCATGAGCTTCTTCTCAATCGCCTCCTTAAGCGGCTCGTAGCTCTCATAGTTCACCTTCTCACCGCGACGTCCAGCCGACCACAAGAATGCTATCACCTCCTGACGGAAGCCATCACACGCGGTGCCAATAATTGCTATCTGCTCCTCGATAGACTTCATAAAGCCCTCATCAGGCTCTAAGACTTCGCCGGTGCTACGGTCTTTGAACTTCTTCTTGGTCACATACGACTCTGCGTGGTCGAGGTAGTTTTGAAAGAGCGACTCGGCCTGCTCTTGGTACGAGTAGACAAACGCCCTGGTAATCTCTTTCTCAAGCACCTCGAGGTACTCCTTGTGTAGGGAATCTTGCAGAAGCTCTAAGTAGCGCCTCTTCACATCGTCCGCGAAGTCAGCCTCCTTGACCATACCTACCAGCGCCTCACGCACAGAGATTGGATGAATAGCGTTCTGTTCGATGTTATCAGACAGCGCATTATCGAGCGCCTTCATGATAAAGCGCGTCGAGATGCCGGTCATCCCTTCGCTCCTCGCTTCCTCTCGGAGCTCTACCACATCGATACGCTTAGTCTTACCCTTCTCAACGACCTCCTCGCCATTGTAGAGCTTGAGCTTAGTCATGAGATCGCACTTGTTCGTCTGCTCAAGTCGCGAAAGGATCGCAAACATTGACGCCATTTCAATTGTGTGCGGCGCGACGTCTGCTGTGAACTGAGATTGGCGAATGATCTTCTTGTAGATCTTCACCTCCTCCGACAGCCGCAGATTGTACGGCACCTTCACAGTAACAATACGATCAAGGATCGCTTCGTTGGTGTGGTCACTCTTAAATTTCTTCCACTCGGCTTCGTTTGAGTGCGCTACGATACACGTATCTACGTAGATCATGCCGTGCCGACCGGGCGCCGGGATCGATTTTTCCTGCGTTGCGGTAATCATCGCATGCAGATACTCAGTCTCGTTCTTAAACACCTCGATAAACTCAACCATACCGCGGTTACCCACGTTGAGCGCACCAGTAAGGTCAAGCACTCGTGGGTCTCCCTCGGAGTACATGTCGAGTTTAGAGATATCCTCACCACCTATCAGCACGCTTGTGTCCTGATTGTTCGGGTCAACAGGT
>Ga0172372_10011205_pt1 | contig 11420 bp, 11 predicted proteins | sample LakKiv5m_2_FD_114544 | JGI IMG/M metagenome (GOLD analysis project Ga0172372, IMG submission 114544) | Freshwater microbial communities from Kabuno Bay, South-Kivu, Congo - kab_092012_9.5m | ecosystem: Environmental > Aquatic > Freshwater > Lake | place: Democratic Republic of the Congo... | reverse complement strand
GGTGGCCGGTGCGGAACATCCACTGGTTGCCGCGTACCGAGCGCACACTGCGCCGCACCTGATCGGCCAGTGTTTGAAAACCGAGACCGTGGTAGGCGGCGGCCAATGCGCTGGAAATGGCGGCGTTGGGGCCGTCTGCCGCCTGTTGGGCCAGGAAGACGTCGATGGCCTCTTCGAAGCGGCGTTTGAGCAGATGTTCGTAGCCGTCGAAGGGAATCGTGCCCTGCGTGGTGAACTTGTCTTTTTGGGGGAGGTGAAAGCGGTGCAACGCGTAGAGAAAGAAAAGCCCGCGCACGCGCTGATACAGATTTTCGTTAACTCGCCGCATCTGGTCGAGCGCGGCGCACTCATCCATCAGCGTGGCCAGCGATGCTGTACGGGCGAAGCCTTCCAGCGAGCGGTTGCGCACGGCGGCATCGTCCGCGGTGATGATTCGGATCAACTCGTTCATGGTGATCTCGTCCTGGTGGAAGGAATAGGTGATTGGTGATTAGTGATTGGTGATTAGGCTTGTCAATTGGCAAATGAATAGACGACCCGCAGTCTTGTCGAGAATATAGCTCTGTGGATTCGTGCGCCCACTTCGAAACCTAATCACCAATCACTAATCACCAATCACCTATCTATATTAACCATTCATCTCGCGGACGGCGAGCAGTTCGAGCAGGCGGGTGAGGACCTCGTCACGGTCTTTGCCGTGGAGGGCCAGCGCGATCTGGGCTGTGAGTAGGCCATACTTCACGCCGACGTCGAAGCGTTGCGCCTGTTGTACCAGCGCCAGATACTGTTCGCGGCGCGCCAGTTCGTCTAATGCCGCGGCGAGAGGAACGCTGTGAGCTGCTTCGGTCAGTTGGGCGTTGAGGATTGTCATTACCGTGGGGGTGAGCACATGCATGCCGAAGAAGCAGAGATAGTGGCCCGCGCGCAGGCCCGGCACGATCAGTTCCTGCTCCGCCTGCGTGGGCGTGGGCTTCTCGATCACGGCCTCGATCTCGTAGAGCTGCTTGCTTTGCGCCACGCGGCGTCCGCCGATCGTGCCAAAGTATGGCAGCATTTTTTCGCGGGTGGGCTGCACGGCCGAAACGGCGCACGCCTCCGCTTCCGCCACCGCCACGAGCTGCGCGGCGCACCGCGTGCCCGATTCGCTCACATAGAGATGGTCGCCCACGAGATGCAGGAAGGGCTCGTCGCCCGCGAAGCCGCGGGCCGTCTTGAGGGCATGGCCGTAGCCGCGCGGGTCGGCCTGCGGGATGAGTTCCAGCCGCGAGGCCGCCTTGCCGGCGGCGGCGCGGAAGGCTGCCTCGTCGCCGGGCCGCACGACGATGCCCACCTCATGAGCCCCCGCGACCACAGCCTCTTCGACGATGATCTCGAGCGCGGTCTTCGCGGCGCCGTCGCGATCGACGAGCCGCTGCAGGGGAAGGTTGTGTTCGTCGCGACCAGCGGCCGTGATGACGGCGCGTTTGATTTTCATGGTGGCGATTCCGTCCCATGAGTGTAACCAGTAGGACAGGCTTCAGCCTGTCGAGTAGACCGCTTGCTCCGCAAGCGGATCTGGATCCGCTTCGGGACGAAGCGGTCTACTTTCTAGAGGCAGGCTGAAGCCTACCCTACTTGCGGCGGGTGGCTTTGATCGTGATGCCGCCGTCGACGGGCACTTCCTGCTGCTCGGCCACGAGTTTGGCCGTGAGGCGGAGCGTGATCGCGTCGCCATCGTTTGCCAGGCGGCCCGCCGCGAGTTGGGCGTCGAGGTAGGGCTTCACGGCGCCGCGGAGCGTCTTGTCGGTCGCCGGCCGGGATGTGTCGCCGATGAAGTTGCGGAGATCGGTGCCGCCGAGCCGGTAGCCGCCGCGCCGGGCGTCGAAGGGGAGCGACGTCGTTCCCAGCGTGCCGGCGATCGCGCCGGTCGCCTCATCCACGAGCGTGCAGGCGAGCTCGGCCTTCGGCGGCGGAATGAAATACTCCGGCACGCGGATCACGATCGTGTCGGTCTCCGACGAATAGAATTCGTCCACCTTCGCCGTCTCGGTCTTCGTTTCGGACGACTTCGTCGTCGTGAAGGTGAGCCCGAGGCGGTAGGGCTCCGCGAAGGCGAGCGCCGTCGCCGCCGCGTCGCTGCCGCCGCCACGCACCACCGGCACGAAGAGCCGGCTGCTCACGCCATACGGCGTGGCGAGATGGATCTCCACCACCTCGCGGTTATTGCAGGCCAGCTCGCAGGGATCGCCACAGGGTTCACAGCCATCGGCCGAGCCGGGCTCGAGCAGGATCTCTTCCGACACTCCCTCCGGGGGCGCGGGCAGCGGCTCCGCCTGAAACGCCGCCGCCTGCACGGCCTGCGACCGCGCCACCGCTGCCCCGGCCGTGCCGCGGCAGGCCTGGGGAATCGAACGCACTCCCGGAGGAATGTCGGCCACGAGCACCTCGCGGCTGACGAGCCGGATCGGCACCTTCTTCCCGCCGGCGATCACGCTCGTGTCGTGCACACTCAATCCCTTGCCGATGAGATAGAGCGCGGTCGTGCCGCCGGGATCGATGCCGGGCGCGCCATACCAGCCGATCAACTCGGGCGCGAGGTCGGTGATGCCGGTGTTGAAGAGCTCAAAGCCGCCGGCGGTGTTTTCGTGCGGGATCTGTGCCTCGATCGATTGCGTGGGCAGCTCGCGGTCGATCCGCGTGAGCTTGTGCATCAGCCGGTCGAATTCGCCGGGGCGGTAGAGGTGGGCCTTCCGTTGGCAGTGGCAGACGCCCGCCTCGATCGACTTCACCGCGCGGGAGAAGAGCATCGCCTCGCGGGTGCTCGGCTTCACGTCGGCCGGATGCGCGAGCGAAAACCATTCGCTTTCCACATCGATCGCCACGAAGGGCACAAACGACGGCATCACGATGATCGCGGTGCATTCCCGCAGGCCGGGCTCGAGCTTCTGATGCATGAGCGCGGCCTCGTCGGAGGGGCCGCACACGGTCTCGGCGAAGGCGGCGATCGTGGAGCGGTCGGGCGGCGTCTGCACCCGCGGCTGGAAGATCCAGCCAAACGTGTCGGCCCCGTGCACGAATCCCACGGCCGTCTTGTTGAGGGCCACGGTGGCCATCTCCATTTCGAGGCGGCGGGTGAATCGCGTGAGCCCCTGCGCCCCCATGCGTCCGCTCGCAAACGCCATCGCCGCGGCGATCTGCAGTTCGCGCCGCCGCGCGAAGGCATCTTCCACGTTTTGCTCCTGCGCGACTGGGTCGAGCGCGAAGACGCGGATCGGCCAGCGGCGGCACACGTATTCATTGAAGGCCTCGCGGGCTTCGGGCGCAGGATCGGGGCCGTAGAAGGGACCGCGGCAGCCGGCAGCGTCATATCCGCCGCGCGCCGAGGCCGAATCGCGCAGGTCGTCTGCCAGCCGCTCGTTCAAGACCGCGCTCTCGAGCAGGATCGCCCAGCCGAGCACGGCGGTGGAGGTCTGCCAGGCGTCGCCCACTTGCGCGAAGTAGCCGTCGCGCAGCCGCGCGATCTCCCCCACGCGCCGGCTCCTGACAGCCTCGGCGAGATTCCACTGCGGCAGTTCGGCCCAGATCGGCCGCTGCGGCTCCTGGGTGAGAAAGTCGTAGGCGGCGTCGAGTTCTTCTGCGAGATAGTTGCGCACCTCGCCGTAGCCGATGCAGGGCCGCGCGGCGGGATGATTCTTGAGGGCCGTGTGGGCGTCGTGGATCAGGATCGCGATCTGGCGGGTGCCCGCGGCGTCGGCGAGTTGGGAGAAGGGAATCGGCATCCGCGCGCGGCGGGATTTCACAGACGGGGCGGTGCCGGGCGTGATCGTCGGCAGCCGCGCGGCGAGCGATCTGACAGCCGCCTCCACGTGGCCGTCGCCAGCTTCGAGCGGCCCCGCCGCCAGCCGCGCGGGCGCGGCGATGAGCGCGGCCCAGCGGGTGCAGTCGCGGTCGTTCACGCACCATGTCAGCGCCGGCGCAATCATGTCGACGAGGTCGTTGATCACGAGGCTGCGGAAGGTCACCGGCAAGAGTTCGCCGCCGAGCATCAGCCGGGCCGTCATCGTCACCTTCGCGCCGTGCCCCTTCTGCGTGAGCTTGCCGGGGGTGACGGAGATCGGAATCCGCACGAGGTTGAGCGAGTAGCCGGGAGAGTCGGCGATGTCGTCGCCTTCGTTGATCCGCCGCAGTTCGTGGAGGTGGTTGAGATACCGCGAGAGCTGATCGAGCTGGATCGTGGGCTCGAGCGAGATCGGCGCCGCCTCAAACTGCGTGCCGGCGACCGTTGCAGGCATCTGGAAGGGGGCCGTCCGGGCGATCACGCCCTCGCCGGGACGATCGACCTGTTCGTTGGTGGTGGGGAGCAGCGCCTCGATCTGGTTGAAGACGGCGCTCGTGCTCGTGCCGCCGGGCACTGAAACAAACTCCGGTCCGCGGCGGCGGCCGCTGGCGGCCTGGAGCGCCATCGCCATCCCCAGAAAGGCCTGGTCGCTGCGGCGGAGGGCGGCGTTCGACCGCACCTCGAATGCGTCGAGCTGGCGGCGGAGTTCTTCCTCGTATTCGTGGCGATGCCGCGTGAGGCGATTTTGTCCCCACACATCCGGCTGCTTGGCCACGATCGACCCGTAGCGATCGACGTAGCGATTGAGCCAGTCGATCTCATCGCTGACGCGCTCGATGCAGGGGTCGCAGGCCATCGCCGGCGGCGTGCGGTGCTTGGCTTTCGCCATCCCGGAGAGACCATTGAAGAGCCGGGGGAAGTCGCCGGCGGCTGCCGTCGCCGCATGAAGCAAGGCAAGGGCGGCCAGCAAGAGCCGGCCGCAGATTCGCTGGTGTCGCATCTTGTGATGATCCTCGCGTGAGGGGACGATACCCTCTTACCAACCACAGTCTGAATCGGCCGTGTTGGACCGGTCGTTGACGAGAACCTGGAATTTTTTTCGGTACGCGTGCCCCGCTTCGTTGCCATCCTTTGCCGCTTCCCCACCTTGCCACCTTCCCACCCGCCGAGGCCTTCGATGCAAAACCTTTCCGGCGTTCGCCCCTTCGTGTCGAGCGATCGCGATCCGCTGCAGTGCATCATTCCGCCCTACATGATCGAAGCGATGGCCCGGTCGGGCGATCCGGCTCTGCGCCGCCGCGCGGTCTGTTCGCTGGCGTGTGCCGCCGCGGTGCATGCGGTGCGCGATCTCTCGCAGAAGATGCCGGGGATGATGGCCGTGCCGTCGCCCACGGGCCGCCGCCACCGTCTCATTTACGACGCGAAGAAGCGAGACGTGCTCCCCGGCAAGCTCGTGCGGAGCGAGGGGCAGAAGCCGCGGAAAGACGTGGCCGTCAACGAGGCCTACGACCATTCCGGCACCACGTTTGATTTCTATCACGAGCTTTTCGGCCGCAATTCGCTCGACGATGCGGGGATGTCGCTGATCTCGAGCGTGCATGTGGGGGAGGTGGATGATCGCGGCCGGTATGTGCCGATGGACAACGCCTATTGGGATGGCTCGCAGATGGCGTATGGCGATGGCGACGGCGTGGTCTTCACGCGGTTCACGAGGTCGCTCGACGTGGTGGGCCACGAGCTTGCGCATGGCGTGCAGGCCTTCACGAGCAATCTGCTCTATCGCGGCCAGTCGGGCGCGCTCAACGAGCATTTCGCCGACGTCTTCGGCGTGCTCGTGCGGCAGTGGAAGGAGGGCGTGGAGGCCGAGCAGGCGAGTTGGCTCGTGGGGGCCGACGTGCTCGTGCCCGTGGAAACTCGCCGCGGCATCCGCGACATGGAGCATCCGGGCACGGCCTTCGTCGACGATCCCGTGCTCGGCACCGATCCCCAGCCGGCCCACATGGATCAGATCTACAACGGCCCTGCCGATCGCGGCGGCGTGCACATCAATTCGGGGATTCCGAATCGGGCGTTTGTGCTCGCGGCCAAGGCTCTTGGCGGCAAGGCGTGGGAGAAGGCGGGCCGCATCTGGTATGAGGCGATGCTGCAGCTTTCGCGCACGAGCGATTTCAAAGACTGCGCCCGCATCACGGCCCAGATCGCCGCCGACCGCTTTGGTCCCGCCGAAAAGAAATCAGTCACCGCCGCCTGGAAGCAAGTTGGCGTCCGGTAGGACAGGCTTCAGCCTGTCATTTGCCCCGACAGGCTGAAGCCTGTCCTACCGAGGAATCACCCATGCCCCGCTGGGGATCATTCGAAGGCCGCGTGGTCGCCGAGTGGCACGATGACGGCCGCGAGATGACGCTCGTCGCGCCGTTCGCCTATCTCGATCCGGCTGCGGTGCGCTGGCCTGCCCCGGCCGGTTCGGTCGTGAATGGGGCGAGCATTCCGCGGCCGTTTTGGAGCGTGATCGGCGGGCCGTTCGAGGGCCGCTTCCGCAATGCGTCGGTCGTGCACGACGTCGCCTGCGTCGATCGTAGCCGGCCGTGGCGACAGGTGCACCGGATGTTTTACGAGGCCTGTCGTTGCGGCCGCACGAACGTCGTGCAGGCGAAGATCATGTACTACGCCGTCTATCACTTCGGGCCGCGGTGGCGCATGGTGGGCCGATCGCTCCGCGACGAAACTCCGCCGCCGCCGAAGCCCGCCGACGTCCGCCGCATCGTGCGGTATTTCGAAACCCACGACGTGGATGCCGACTCGATTCCCACCGCGCTTCGGTAGTACGGAAGTAGACCGCTTGCTCCGCAAGCGGATCTTAAAAACCGCTTGCGTAGCAAGCGGTCTACTTTGCGCAAGCGGATTACCTTTTTTGTAAGGCCGCCCTACAGGCAGCTGCCGCCGCCGGGCAGGCGTTTGCGCAGAAAGTTCATCCGCTGCTCGACCGGCATCGCGAGCCGTCGGCGGATGAGCTCTTCGAGCTGGCGGTCGCTCTCCTTGCGTATGGCGTCGAGCGTCTTACGGCGAGCCGATGATCGTGGCTTTTTGGCAGGCATGTCAGGAACCGCGCCGTCGAGTTGAGGCCCGGGTGGCTTTGAGCGTCTGTTCCAGCACGGGCAAAACGGCCAGATCACGCTCGCGTCCGGCCGCCTTCTTACTGGAGATGATATCGGTCAACGAGGCGACGTTCACCTTCACACCGCTGATCACGTGCTCGGTCGACCGTGAGCGCAGCCCTTCGAACGACCGCACTCCATGAATCACGGGCATGAAGTCGGCCTGCAATCCCGAGGCGTCGTCAACCATCCGGTAAAGCTTCGATACCGGATAAAAAGGCCGAAGGATCACAGCGTCGAGCGAGGCCGCCACAGCCTTTAGTTTGCGCAGATTGGTCGGCGTGTCGCGAAACATGAAATCGAAATCGAGCGTCGTGACGGGCGCGCCCTGCATGGCGGCGGCTGCATTGCCAATGAGCACGGCCTCGAGCTTTTGGCTATTGAGGGCCGCGACCACTCGCGCGAGAAGGGGGCTGGCATTCATGAATCAGGCAAACAAACGAGCTGCGATCAATCGTCCGGCAGTTCAGCGACCACCTGGTCGAGAGGCTTGCTGCAGTCCGAGGCCCCAAGATCCTTCTCCTGCCGCAAGCGAAGAAGGTCGTGATAATCTTCCAACTCCTCTTGAAGTCGGAGGAATTCCTCATACGGCAGGACGACGAATTCCCTGCGGCCGTCCTTCTCGATGATTTGCGGATGAATTGTCATGTTATGTCACCGGTATGCATCGCTTCGATGAAGTATACGGTACACAACGACTCGGTCGCCTGCGACCTCAAAGAGGGCTCGCCAATCGCCAGCTCGCATCCGGTATTCAGGGGTGAAATTCGAAAGACGCTTCACGTCGCCTCCCAAGTTTTCCTCGAGGAGCCGCAGCCGCTCGATCACCCGTTCGCGATCATGCCGCCCGATTGAACCTAGATCCTTCTGAGCTCGCGGCTTCAATTCGACCGTATATCTCATGGACCCGAAGGGCTTGCGTGGGGTGCGGCGAGTCGTCAGGTTGCCTGAAGCGATTCAACGCTCGTGATGTGCAGGATCGAGCAGATCGCGAGCTTGTCGGTTTCCGGATACGAGACATAGACCCGCGTCTTGCCGATCGCGAGGCATTCGGGGTGGCGAATCTCGTGCGACTCGCCGCTCGCCAGGTTGATCACAAACGGCTCGAAGGGCCGCCGCAGCACGAGATCGCGGAGCACTTCGACGGTCATGGGCATCTCCTTCCAGCGGGGCCGCATAAATGAACTTCCGTTCACCATCGTAGCCGCGGGCTGCGGGAAGGTCAACGGGCGACAGGCTGAAGCCTTTCCTACCGGCGGCGGGTGAGCGTGGCGGCAGCGGCGATGCCGAGGGCGGCGAGCACGAGCGACGAGGGCTCCGGCACGACGGCAAGAATCTGCGGCCGATACACCGAAAGATCGGCGATGAATGTCGAATTCCCAAACACCGCCGTGTTGGCCGGCTGGCCGCTATACCCCACCGCCGCGACCATGATTCCAGCGAGCTGCCAATTCGGTCCATTCTTGTAGAAAACGCCGCCGCCGGAATCGCCTGTCGTGGCCTGAGCCTCGTCTGAATAGACGTTGCTGTAATCAAACGTCGTGACGAGGCTGCGCACCTCCCGCAGATCCGGATTCTGCTGCGTCCCGATGTTGTATTGCAGCCACGCGGCGTCTGAGATCGTGTTGGTGCCCCAGCGCATCGCGCGAGTGGCTTCGTAGGAATATCCGGCCGCGGCCACATTCGTGGATGATTCCGTCCAGGTCCATGGCGACGTGGATTGGTTGACGCTCCAGGTCTTGAAGCCGCCGCGATTGCGGCCGTTGCCGATCATCGTCACGCCCGCGTTCGTGACCAGCTGCGAGGAAGCAATCGAAAGAGCGGGCAGGCCTGGGTCGGTGGTGAGCCTGTAGAGAATCAGGTCGGCGGGCTCTGTTTTCGTAGGGTCAAACGCGTTGTTCAGCGTCAGCATGCTGCCGGCTTCGGCGGCATAGGTTGTGCCGCTGAGCACGATGCTCCCCGGGCCCACGTGGGCGGCGGTGATCACCCAGCGGTCGCCGAGGTAAACGCCGGTGCCGATGCCGCGAAGCCCGACATTCGCCCAGCCGGGGTCGTCGGCAGGGGCCGACGTGTTGCCGGTGCCCGTGAGCGAGTCGATGATCACGGCCTGTGCGGCCGTGGGGCAGAAGAAAACCGTGAGCAGGGCAATGGTCGCCATCCGCGCAGCCGCGGCCGCAGCAGACGACAGACGCGACGAGTCAGTTCGGCTCACGAGCAGCCCTCCGGGCAACGGCTACGGATTCCGAAAATATACCTTCGGCCCAAAGCCGAAGTCCATGAACGGGCATGGGGAGCGTCTATCGCCCGGCTTTGCCGCGGGCGGCTTGTGGCTAAATCCCGGCTGCGCGTCAGCCAACGGGCTGACGCGTGCTTGGTGCAGGCTGAAGCCTGTTTGGTGACAGGCTGAAGCCTGTCCTACCGGGGTGGCGGTGCCGATGCCGAGCGTGGGCGAAGGCAGGCCCGATGTTCCGGATTCATGTCATGCGGCGTACGCTGCAAGCATGTCTTCCGCGCAACTCCATGCTGAAGCCCGCTTCCGCGAAGCTCAGGATGCGTTGCCTGTCCACGAGCGCGTGGCCCGGGCCGCGGCGATGTTTGCCTGGGCCCGCAGCCTGATCAGCAGGGAGATCCTCTCCCAGGCCGGGCCCTTGCCCGCGGAACGGCTGAAGTGGGAGACGGCGATGCGGCTCTACGGCTCTGATCCCGCCGTGAGGAAACTGATACAGCGGATGCTCGACCATGTATCCGGCTGAGCTGTTCCGAGGTCGATCGCCTCGCTGCAGTGCTTGGTCTCGGCGATCTTTTGGTGGCGATCCTCGCCGAACCGGACGAGATCAGCGGCTGATGCGGGGCGACACGGATGCACGTTGCCCACGACCGCCGCGGCGGGCGAGCGCGGCGGCGGCGGCGATGCCGAGCGCGGCGAGCACGAGCGACGAGGGCTCGGGCACGACGGCGATGTCTTGCACGACGAGCGGGGAGATTCCTTCCACACCATTTACCGTGTAATACGGCATGTCAGTGAAATTACCGCCGTAAGGCGGCCCGATGTCCGCAGACAAATCGATCCGGGGCAAGCCGGCAACGGCGTTGACGACACTCATGCCGTCGCCCAAGACATACCCAAAGACGGTAAAGCCTCCGTTTTGGAAGTCGAGGTTCGATGAGTTGTCACCCACATTGAAAAACCACTGGCTCGTCGCGCTATCTGGGTCGCCATCAAGTTTGGCCATCGCGATCGTGCCAACGGTGTTTGAGAAAACGGGCTCGTTGACGACGGGCTCGTAGGTCGGGATCGGCAAGGCCTGCAAAGGATCTACGTTCAGTCCAAATCCGCCTCCCTGCCAGATGAAGCCGGGAATGCTCCTGTGAATGACCGTGCCGTCATACAAGTCTTCGTTCACATAGCGGAGGAAGTTTGCAACCGTTGCCGGGGTGTCTTCGTCGGTGAGCTGGACGTCGAACGATAATCCGCTGATCGTAAACCTCACGATCGTGCCGGCCGTCGCCGGCAGGCACACAAGCGACCAGATGATCGCCGCGAGGACGATTGCCCGTTTCGTGGCTCGTTTCATGGATCGGTCTCCGTACGCCGGGCGAGCGAAACGGTGCGATCGCGGAAGACGGGCGGCGACAGGGTTGCTCAGCGGGGCAGATAAGAAAGAAAAAGCCACTCACCGGAAACCGTCAGCCGCATCGCCAAAGGCGAAGCACCGCAGTTTGCTCGCTCGGTCAGTAGCGTTTCCTTGAATGTTCCCGCACAGGCCGGCGTCGAATGAGCCGCGGCCTCCCAACAAAGCAAGATTATTTCCCGGCCACTGCGTTATGTCAAGAAATGGGTGGGGCCGTTTTTAGGGGCTTCGTGACAGGCTGAAGCTGCTGGGCGACAGGCTGAAGCCTGTCCTACGGGGGCCCACGGTTTCCAGCCGATGCTTGGCGGCGAAAGGCGGCGGCACAATTTGGTGAAAAAAAGGGGATGGGAAATGTTTCTTGCCAGGAAGATCATGCCGTGTGTTACTTTTGAGGGGAGGGAATTCGCATGCCTCCGCGTTTATCAAGTTGTGCAAGGTTGGCCTTCGTGTGCGCGGGCGCGATGGTGGCGTTTTCTTGCGTCGCCGCCTTGCCGGCCCCCCGCAGGAATCACGAAGCCGGGGAGCAACCCGCAGCCAGTGTTCAGGGTGCGGCCTCGGGCATGATCGCCGGCGTGCTCGACGGCGTGGATTTTGGCCCGATCCTGTGCGAACCCGCAGAAGTGCTCGCCGCGCGCCGATTTTCGCACGACAAGCGGCAGCCTCGTCCGCCGCGGCATCGCAGCGAGCGCGCCAGCTCGTATGCCGCAGAGCTGGAGCTTGCTGCTGTGGTGATTGACTCGATCACCCACGACGATGCTCATGGGCCGGTGCTCGCCGACACTGCGTTGGCGACCCCGCTTTCCGGTCATCCTCTCG
>Ga0172372_10011204_pt1 | contig 11421 bp, 8 predicted proteins | sample LakKiv5m_2_FD_114544 | JGI IMG/M metagenome (GOLD analysis project Ga0172372, IMG submission 114544) | Freshwater microbial communities from Kabuno Bay, South-Kivu, Congo - kab_092012_9.5m | ecosystem: Environmental > Aquatic > Freshwater > Lake | place: Democratic Republic of the Congo... | reverse complement strand
GGATCGCAGAAATGCAGGCCCACCCTGGTGCTGCCCGCCGCATCCGGGTGGCACCAGCGCACCGTTGCCGTCAGCGAGGCCTTGGTCTGGATGTCTTCTCGCCAGATCTCGATCCTCACCTCATCGTCGGTCTTCAGGGCCAGCTCGCCCCGGCGCAGCAGACAACAGCCACTGCGGCTGATATCACGCAGGGTCACGAAGACGCTCGTGCGGTCGGGCAGCACCAGACGCCCGGGGCTGTGCTCGGGCAGGAAGCTGCGCCGGGCGACACGGCGGATATGGCCGGCCTCGGCGGCGACGGCCACCGGCTCGACGATCGTCGCCGAGGGGCTGGGCTCGGCTGCCTGGGGGGTGGAAACCGGGGGAGGCAGACCGACGGTTGCAGGGGTCATGGCTCGGAATCGATCAGGGGAGATGGGGGTCCGGCGGCAGAGCCGTGGTCCCGGGATCGGGCGGGGCCATTCCCAGCCGGATCGAGGGCAACAGTGCGGTGGAGCCGATCCGTTCCTGCTGTGATTGTGACCTCGCCAGGGCGGGATCGCCAGGGCCGCAGCAGGATTCAGAGCACCTGCGGGTAGGGCTGCTGGTTGGTGTTCGAGAGCGACTGGAGGCGCCGTGCCACCTGCAGCAACTCCTCGGTGATGGCCACATCCTTCTCCAGGCGTTGCAGATCGTCCCGCAGACGCTGGATCAGACGCTGATCGCGCTGCAGCAGCAGCTCCAGCTCGCCGTGGGCCTGCAGGATCAACATCGGCTGCTGATGGGCGGCCGTGGCCTCCTGGCGCCAGCGCTCCACCTGCTCGGGGCTGATGCCGAGCCGCTGGAACAGTTGCACCTGTTCGATCTCACTGATGCCGATGATCTTCACCAGCAAGGCCAGCTTGTCGGTGTCGTTCCAGTTGTGCGGATCGCTATCGGCTTCACTACCCCCTGCCCATGGCTGCGCGCCGGAATCAGCACCGAGGCGGGCACCGGAGGCGAAGGCGGTCGCCGGCGCGATCGCGTCTGCGGCGGCCCCAGCCGCAGGGCTCAGCGCCGCCGTGGTGCCGCTCGCCGCGGTTGCCGCCCCGGGTGCAGCTGCAAGGACCCGCGCCAGCTGCTCCTGCTGCTCCTGCTGCTCCTGCTGCTCCTGCTGCTGCTCCTGCTGCTCCTGCTGCTCCTGCGCGGAGCGGCCATGGTTCGCCTTGTACCAGGCCTCCACACTGCCAGTCGTATGGCGATCGGTGTAGTCATCGATCTGCCGATGCAGGCGCTGGGAGCCATCGAGGAAGCGCATCCCGGCCCAGGAGCCGGTTTCCGTGGCCGCCAGCCAGCAGACCCTGGCGCCGAGGGTGATCTTGCTGTCGATGGTGCCGCGCCAGATCGAAATCTTGACCGAATCGCCGGCCTTGAGGTCGAGATCGCCCTTGCGCACGATGCAGCAGCCGCCGTGGCTGATGTTCAGCAGATTTACGAACAGATGCCGACGTCCTCCCACCAGGGTGATCCGGGCCGGGGTGTCGATCGGCAGCTGCCGGCGGGGATGCTGCCGATCCTTGCGGGTGGAGAGCGGTGGCGCCAAAGGCGGCGGCGGCAGAGGAGCCCGGCGGGGCGCAGCCCCGGCGACAAACACCGGCGACTCCGGAATCTGCCCCTGCAGGGGGACGAGCACAGGGGTCGGCTTCGCAGGTAGCACCGCGAAGGCAGCCGGCGTGGGCAATGGTGCAGGAGGCAGTGGCGTTGAGGGCAGTGACGTTGAGGGCAGTGGCGCAGCAGGGAGTGGCGTTGAGGGGGATGGCGCTGGGGGCGCATCGCACCCGGTAGCCTGCGGCGAGGCAGTATCCACGGCCGTCTCAACGGCCGGCGCCGCTGCCCAGGGATCCCAGGCATCGAGTGGGTCGGAGCACGGCACAGAGGTGTCGTTCGGGGCCCGGCTGGGCTGGACTGGTTGGGGTTCGGCCATCCCTGGGTCTCGGGGCGCGATGACCTGCCCGGGGACCGGAGCCGTCCGGGTGGGGTCGGTGGGTGAGATCACACTTCCGCCCAGGCCTGCAGCTCATTGCGTTGATGCCCCCCTGGCCGGAGGGCTGGGAACGCCTGGGATCGGATCGGGCAGCTCTCGCATGATGGATCAGGGACCGACCGCGGCAGAAGCCGTTTCCGGAACCAATCCTGAAAAGCCGCCCAGAAATCAACAGTGCCAGCTTAACAGTTTCCGACCAGGCGGCCCGCCGCCACCCCGGCCCGCCGCTGATCGCAATCCCGGGCCCAATACGTTTTTACTGAATGTCTTGGCGGTGCCCCTGGGCCCGCCAGGGCGCTGAGCCAGGCGCGTTGCTGCAGCAGGCAGGAATCCGCCGCTCGCCAGGCTGCACAGCCAGTCCGCAGCGGAAACCACGACCTGAGCTGCGCGCCGCCCATGCACCACCGCGCTCGCAATTGGAGCGAGAGCGGATCGCCAGCCGACCACCACGGCGGCAGGGCTGATTCAACCTCGGCGCGAGGGCTGCGGCTGAAGCGCAGGGGACAGCCCGCTCCTGGCAGCGCCTGGGGGGATCAAGCCCACTCCTCGGGTCCGTGTCGCGCACGATCGGCAAAACCGGCACTTTGTGGAGCTGCGCGCTCCGTTGCGGCGCAAGTGATCTCGGCCTCTGCGACCCCTCTTCTGCCCCTGTGCGCTCACCCCTGCGGCATGCCAGAATGTCTCTGCGTGCTGTCGCCGCTCAAAACGGCTGCACCGCAACGGACCTCAAGGCTTCGGTCGCCACTTTTGGGTGGCACCTATTCATTGAAAACTGCATTCTAGGCTTCACCTTCAAGATATGCCGCGATGGTAATCACTTGTGGATTACACTTATGCGTCCACAGCTGCATCCGCTAATCGATTTGCCCCACCTGGAATCATTGTATCAGAAAGAGCCGACCAGAGAAAAATTTTCACAGCGGAGTCACGGCTATCAAGGGACATTGCAACCCTGCAAAAATCCTTGTCTTTAGATCTACTGGAGACGGCCAAACCGCTTCCAATTCTAGCAACAGAAAAAGAATTTATTGATTCATATGGATTGACCAGGGAACAATCTTGTGCGGCCAATTGACAGGCTAGACAAGCTGCCTGCGACCGACTAATCCAGATCTCCATCTATCGAAAATCCATCCGATCTACATTCCCAGCTCCTGTATACGCTTCCAGAAGCCGCTCTTGCGGGCATGGTTCTGACGGATTCCAGCCAGGTACGCGTTGTGGCTGGGGATCTCCCCCCAGTCGGCAATGCGCTGGCTGAGCTGCTCGCAGCTCTGCAGATGGTGGGCGGCATGGCCGTAGCGGCTGGAGCGAGCATTGGCCAGGGTGAAGTCCACCATCGATCGCAGGGCGATGGTCGCCGCGAGTGGATGCGCCTGGCTCAGCTTCTCGGCGGCGGCCCCCAGCAGGGTGTAGTGGTCTCCATCCAGCTGGCTGCGGCGCTTGAGCACGAGCTCTGAGGCCCTGCCGAGGCTGGAGGGCCAATGGATCAGGAAGCTCAGCGCCTGATCCACTGAAGGGTGCGCCAGGGCCTGCTCGATCGCACGCTGCTCTGCAGGCCCATCCTCAAAGGCCGGCAGGCGATCCAGATAGTCGCGCAGCACATCCGAGCGAAGGCAGCGGGCAAACAGGCTCCAACGGGCGGCCTGGGCCTCGTCCTGCCGGGCCAGGGCTTCAAGGGTTTCGATGTGGGTCTCCTCCCACTCCATCTCCGGCCAACGGCTGCGATCCGGCGTCGCTCGGGTGAGGAATGCCAGCGCATCTTCCGGCCGCCCGACAGCCAGCAGTCGCCGGGCGATGCCGGTGGCGATGCGCGGCAAACGCTGCTGCTCCTGCGTGTACTGGGCGATGAAGGCATCGACATCGCCCATCGCCGTGGCCACGTCCTGAAGGCCCAGCTTCACGATCCACTGGCGCGAGCTCTCCTCTCGCTCATGGGCGTAGGTGGGTCTGCCGGAGCCCCAGCCCACCTGCTGCCACTCCTGCCGCGGCGGCACGGGAACCGGTTGCTGGGCCAGCTGCTCGAACCGCGACTTCAGCAAGGCCAGACCCTCCTGCCCGAGCGCCTGCTTCAGCTGCCCAATCACTCCGTCGAAGACCCCATAGCCGTTGTCACAAAAGGCCTCGAACACTTGCTCCGCCAGCATCGCGGGCCCGGGCGGCGCCGCCTCCGTGAGCCGGCCCAACTGGCCCATCGCCTGGCGAAACACATCGCCCAGCAGCCCACTGCTGTCATCGCAGCGGCCCAGAACGTTGTTGCCCAGCTCCAGGAACTGCCACAGCAACTCCTGGGCGGCCGCGGCTTCGGCCTGGGCGATCGGGCCGGTGATTGCCTCCAGCTGCAGGGACAGCTCCTTGAGCACCGCCCGGCGCTGCTCGCGCTCCAGAAAACTCCGCGAGCGGGAGATGGTGGCCAGTCGCTGGCGCACCTGGGCAGCGGCGTCCTCGGGACTGGTGGCATTGGCCACAGCCAGGCGGATGCGGCGCTTGATCGCCGGATCACTGCCGGCCAGCTCCAGCAGCAGCTCCGCGAGGCGCTCGGGGCCCAGGGCGATCAGGGTCCGGCTGGTCAGGGCGGAGGAACGGGGCACCGATGGAGGCCACGGAACGGAACCCCAGCCTGGCCGATCTGGACGACAGCAACGGCACGACCAGACGCGATGCGCAACGCCCCAGGACAGAGCCCCGGCATCGCCCTGCCATGGCAGCTCATGATGCGATCAGGCAACTCAAACGCCGTTCAAGGTGTCATCACCCACCTCGTGCGCCGTTCGCCGGCTTGCCCCAGCTCAGTCCTCTCGTTCAACAGCCCCCGGCGGCCCTGGAGCAGGCCCTGCAGCGGCTGGGGCGCAACATCCGCACCGCCTGGCTGCGACGCCGCTGGCGGCTGGAGGATGTGGCCGAGCGGCTGGGCGTGAGCCGCTTCACCGTGGCCGATGTGGAACGCGGCAAGCCCGGCACCTCGATGGCCGCCTATCTCGGTGCGCTCTGGGTCCTGGGGCTGCTCGATCAACTGGCGGCGGTGGCCGATCCCGATCGGGATGAGGAGGGCAAGGCCCTCGAGGCGGCCCGCCAACCGGGCCAGGCCTCCCGCCGCCGGCGTTTCGACGACGACTTCTGATCCTCCTGGCTCGTTCCTCTGACCCCTCCTTCTCACCTGTTCGCCTCGCCCAGCTCTTTCGCCCAGCCCTGGCGCTTGCCTGTCATGCCATCGGATCTCGAGTGCTACGTCTATGTGGTCCCACCGGGCGGCACGGAGTTCACCGCGGCGGGCCGGTTTTCGCAGAGCCGCGATCGGCAGGGCCAAGCGGTGGGCACGTTCGTCTGCTGGGTAGGCAGGTGGTATCCTCGTTTGGGGGATTCAAATGAGCGATCCATTGCCTCGGCCGCAGACACATGCAGCAGCCGGTGTGGGGTGCGCATGCGGCTCTCTTGACACCCCCCTGAAAGGATACTCCCAGCAGCCAGGTCTGCTCAGCTTGCGGGCATCACGACGGCAGGAAAGAGCTGTTGATTCGGGAGTGGCAGTGCCGGAGTTGCGGAACGGTTCACGACCGCGACATCAACGCTGCTTTGAACATCCTCGCCGCCGCACTGGCTGCGAGATGAAACGGGCGTGGAGCCGCACATCAGTCCACCCTTGCGGTGGCAGCAGGCTGTGAAGCGCCAACCCACCTGCACTTGGATGCACAGCAATGCGCCGCCTGGTGTGCCGTCCTGCAACTACACAGTGGGACGGAGGGATCATGCCGGCCCCTGGACGTCAAGCGGGGCAAGGCTTCTCATCCCCATCAGCAGGCACTGAATCAGGCCCAAACATGCGGGACGACACATTAGGAGAAGGACTCTCCGGCATTTACGCCGGGGAGGAAGTCAATTTGAGTCTCTGGCTGACTTCGAGCTGAGATCTCGCCATCCATTATCCGCCCAGCGCAGCCCTGGGGAGCTCAGCGCCCCAGGGGCCAGGCCAGCGCGGTCGGGAAGGCCGCAATCCCCAGGCCCAGCTGCAGGATCAGACGCGCCAGCCAATAGAGCAGCAGCGCCACAACCGCCACCGCCAGGCTGTGGCCGCGGATCGTGATCGGCAGAAACCGGCGCCGCCGGATCGCCAGCAGCGACCAGAGCAGCAGCAGCACGGCCAGAGGCAACCCGAAGGCATGCAAATGCAGTGACAGCTCCAGATCGCCGCTCAGGGCAGCGGCGGTGGCGCGGGTGAGAAAGCAGGTGGGGCAGGGCAGGCCGGTGAGAGCCCGCAGCGGACAGGACCAGCCCGGCAGCTCCGGATGCAGCCCCTTGGCGCTCAGATAGAGGCTCAGGGCCGCCGGGACCAGGAAGCCGCTCCGCCGCAGCCGCCGCGCTACAGCGCGACTCAGCCGTCGCAGCCGCCGCAGCTGCACCCGTTGGGGCAGTTGTCCCGGTTGCTGTCGCGAGCCCAGCCAGCCATGTCTCGGCAGCTGGTTGGCTGGACCGGTGCCGCTGGCGCAGCGTTCGGCGTGGCGTTGTCGGTTCATGGCCGCCGGAACTGATCGCATCGGCTCGCCGCCTCAGGTCGGCGGTGCTGGATCCAACCCGCCTGGTCGATCAGGTCGGCGAGCCGCTCCCCAGCCGCCCGATCGGGCGGCGGAGTGATGGGGCGACGGCGGCGGTCTTCAGCGGTCAACCGAGCCCATGATCACATCGATCGAGCCGAGGATCGCCATGATGTCAGCCACCTTGTTGCCTCGCAGGATGTGGGGAAGGATCTGCAGGTTGTTCAGGTCTGCGGCACGAATCTTGAACCGCCATGGCGTGACATCATCCTGACCCTGGATGAACACACCGATCTCGCCCTTGCCCGATTCCAGCCGGGTGTAGAGCTCACCACTGGGAATCTTGAATGTGGGCGCTACTTTCTTGGCGATGTATTGATAGTCAAAACCAGACCACTCGCTGCCCTTGCCCTCGGCGATGCGACGGGCCTCCAGGTTCTCGGTGGGACCGCCGGGAATGGCCTGGATCGCCTGGCGCAGAATCTTGAGCGACTGGCGCATCTCCTGCAGGCGCACGCGATAGCGGGCATAGCAATCCCCCTCGGTCTCCCAGGCCACCTCCCAGTCGAAGTCGTCGTAGCACTCGTAGTGATCCACCTTGCGCAGATCCCAGGCCACCCCGGAGGCGCGCAGCATCGGCCCGGAAAGACTCCAGTTGATCGCCTGCTCGCGGCTGATCGTGCCCAGGCCCTCGATGCGGCGGCGGAAGATCGGGTTGTTGGTGATCAGCTTTTCGTATTCGTCGATCTTGGGACCGAACCAGTCGCAGAAGTCCTGGCATTTCTCCAGCCAGCCGTAGGGCAGATCCACCGCCACGCCGCCGATGCGGAAATAGTTGTTGTTGATCAGCCGCTGGCCCGTGGCCGCCTCCCAGAGGTCATAGATCATCTCCCGTTCGCGGAAGATGTAGAAAAAGGGTGTCTGGGCGCCCACATCGGCCAGGAAGGGGCCGAGCCAGAGCAGGTGGTTGGCGATGCGGTTGAGCTCCAGCATCAGCACACGGATGTAGCTGGCGCGCCTCGGAACCTGGATGTTGGCCAGTCGCTCGGGGGCATTGACAACGATCGCCTCATAAAACATGCCGGCCGCATAATCCATGCGGCTCACATACGGCACATACATGACGCTGGTGCGGTTCTCGGCGATCTTCTCCATGCCGCGATGGAGATAGCCGATCACCGGCTCGCAATCCACCACATCCTCGCCATCCAGGGTGACCACCAGTCGCAACACCCCATGCATCGAGGGGTGATGGGGGCCGAAGTTGACCACCATCGGCTCGGTGCGGGTCTCGAGCTGGGTCATGGGGACCATGGAGAGGCGCCGCCGATTCTAGGAACAGAAGCCGGGGGCGCCGCCGATTGGCACCGGCACGATCGCCGCCGGCACGATCGGCGTCAACACGATCGCCGCCGGCACCCTGCCGCGGCCGCACCCCTGGAGGCGGGCCCGTGGCCGAGCCGCCCCTCCGCAGCCCCCCTGGCTGAGCGGCACCATCCGCGCCTAGGACGGGGGGAATGGAGTCGTCTTCCGCCGCCCCTTCCAGCCCCGGCACCGCCGCCTTCGAGCACCTGCCGGTGCTGGCCGACGCCGTGCTGCAGGCATTTGCGCAGCTGCCGGATCCACCCCGGGCCGACCAGCCGGCGACAGTGATCGATTGCACCCTCGGCGGCGGCGGCCACAGCGGCCTGCTGCTGGCAGCCCATCCCGGCCTGAGGCTGATCGGGCTGGACCAGGATCCAAGCGCCCGCGCCGCCGCCGCCGAGCATCTCGCCCCCTTCCGCGAACGGCTGCAGATCATCGCCACCAACTTCGCCGGCTTTCAGCCGCCCGATCCGGTGCAGGCGGTGCTGGCCGATCTCGGCGTCAGCAGCCCCCAGCTGGATGTGGCCGCACGGGGCTTCAGCTTCCGCGCCGACGGCCCGCTCGACATGCGCATGAACCCTGAACGCGGCGAAACGGCCGCCGAGCTGATCGCACGCCTGCCGGAAGCCGAGCTGGCCGATCTGATCCATGCCCTGGGCGAGGAGCGGCTGTCGCGGCGCATCGCCCGTCGGATCAAGGCCCATCTGGCCGAGCGCGGTCCCCTGGCCGGCACCGCCGCCCTGGCCTATCTGATCGCCGGCTGCTACCCGCCGGCCGCCCGCCGCGGTCGCATCCATCCGGCCACACGCACCTTCCAGGCCCTGCGCATCGCCGTCAATGCCGAACTGACGGCGCTCGATCAGCTGCTGCAGCGGGCGCCCGATTGGCTCAGCCCCGGCGGCCTGCTGGCGATCATCAGCTTCCATTCGCTCGAGGATCGACGCGTCAAGCAGGCCTTCCTGACCGACCCACGGCTGGAGCGCCTCAGCCGCCGCGCCCTCAAGGCCAGCGAGGCGGAGCAACAGCGCAACCCCCGCAGCCGCTCCGCCCGGCTGCGGCTGGCCCGCCGCCGCCCGCAGCCCGACACGGCACCGGCCTGATCGCCCTGGGCCGGCCGCACCCCGGTGCCGCCCTGGCAAGGGCAAGGCCCATAGAGCAGTGGCAGCCCTGGCGATCAGGAGCCCGAACGCAAAACTTCAACCTGTGAGCGGATGGCGGCCTGGCTGTGACTGCCGCGACGGGAGAACCGCATTCGCCTTGATTGCTCGGGCCACTTGGCAGTGGCGATGGCGATGGCGATGGCAGCGGCAATGGCAATGGCAATGGCAGCGGCAGCGGCAGCCATGGCCGCTGCGGTCATGGCTGCGATTCCGGCAGCGATCGGCGGCGATCAGAGGCCCCGGGCTCGCGCGGCTCAGCCCCCCGGGGCCGCCACTGCGGGGCTGCCGGCCGCTCGCAAGCCAGTTGCGCCCGCCTCCGCCTGCCGCAACTGGCGGTAGGCCGCCGAGGAGATGCAGATCACCGTGGGCCAGGCCACCAGAACTCCCAGCACGCAGGCGGCCAGCCCCAGCCCGTAGACAGCGATCTGGCCGATCACCAGCAGCAGCAGCAGCGGTCGCTGTGGATCCACCAGCCGCTGTGCCCGCGCCACCGCCTCGGCCCCCGCCAGCCCCTCCAATGCCACCACCTGCAGCAGCAGCATCTGGCCCAGCAGCTGATGCAGCCCATGCAGCAGGGCCAGCAGCAACGCCAGCAGCAGCAGCAACGCCAGCGTCAGGGCCAGCAGCCGCAACAGATCGGCGCCCAGCACCCGTTGCACCTGCGGCAGGGTCAGCAGCAGCAGCGGCATGCCCAGCAGCAGAGCCGCCCCTGCCAGCGGCAGCACGATCACAGCCAGCAGATGCATCCAGGCCGTGAGCAGACGGCGGCTGGCGGCGCCATTCCAGCGCAGCAGCAACGCCAGGCTGGGGCGGCCGCCGGCCAGCGCGATCCAGGCACCCCGCACCAGCGCCAGCCGTGCCCACAGGTTCAGCCCCAGGCTGAAGCCCAGGCCCAGCAGATAAAGCAGCCAGGCGCGCGGATCCCCGGAGGGATGGGCCCTGCTGCCGATCAGGGCGGTGAAGGGATGGATCGCCACCTGCAGCAGGGCCACCAGCAGGGCAAAGGCGACGAACACCCGTGGCGCCCGGCAGAAGGCCCGCCAGCCATCCTGAACGGCAACGCTGAGCAGCGCCGTGGCTGAAGCCGCCGGGTCGCCGGCGAGCGATCCAGCCGCAGCGCAGGCGCGGGACGGGGGTGGTGGCACCGGCTCGGCTGGGGCGGCGGCATCCCGGGGGCTGGGGTCTGCGGCCATGGCACCAGGCCGATCGGCCGAACCTTAGGGGTTCAGCGCCCCCCGCGTCGGTCATCGGGTGGCGGTCTGCGGTGCGGCCCCAGCGGTTGCTTTGAGCTGTTGCTTCAAGCCGGTGCTTTGAGCTGTTGCTTTGAGCTGTTGCTTTGAACTGTCTGTTGCTTCGGGCTGTTGCTTTGAGCCGTTGCTTCGGGCGGAGATCTCGATCTGGAGCCAGCCCTGCAGGCCCATGCCGCGAACATTCAGACGCTGCGACGCAGTTCGGCCACGGCCGCGGCCACGACGCTGATCGCCTGCTCGATCTGCGCCGCCGTGGTGTCACGCCCCAACCCGAACCGGATCGAGGCCGCCGCCTCCGCAGGCGTGCAGCCGATCGCTGCCAGCACATGGGAGGGGCTGCCCTGGCTGCAGGCCGAGCCGCTGCTCACCGCCAGCCGACGGCGCAGCAGCCGATGCAACCTCCCCCCCTCCACCGCCGCCAGCGTGACATTGAGGTTGTGGGGCAACCGTCGGATCAGATCGCCGTTGCAGCGCACGCCACCGAGGCCCTCCAGCCCCAGCCGCAGCCGCTCACGCAGGCCCAGCAACCGCTGGGCACGCTCGTCGCGATCGGCCAGCGCCAGCTCCACCGCCACCCCCAGCCCCACCAGCAACGGCACCGCCAGCGTGCCGGCCCGCAGGCCGCGCTCCTGGCCACCGCCATGCTGCTGCGGCGACAACCGCACGCCCGGCGCCACCACCAGCGCCCCGCAACCCTTGGGGCCATGCAGCTTGTGGGCGCTGAGGCTGAGCAGATCGATGCCCAGCGCTCCCATATCCAGCGGGATGTGACCGAGCGCCTGGGCGGCATCGCAATGAAACAGGGCGCCGCGTTCGCGGCAGAGCCGGGCGATCAGCGCCAGATCCTGCAGCACGCCGATTTCATTGTTGGCGGCCATCACCGAGACCAGCAGCGTGTCAGGACCGATGGCCTCCTCCAGCCGCTGCGGATCGACCAGGCCATCGGGATGCACCGGCAGCAGCGTCAGCTCATGGCCATGGCGCGCCAACCAGGCCAGTGGATCGAGCACAGCCCGATGCTCTGTGACCAGGGTGACCAGGCCCCGCCGCCTCTCCCCTCGCTCCCAGGCGGCCTCCGCCACGCCCTTGATCGCCAGGTTGTTGGCCTCGGTGGC
>Ga0172372_10011203_pt1 | contig 11422 bp, 4 predicted proteins | sample LakKiv5m_2_FD_114544 | JGI IMG/M metagenome (GOLD analysis project Ga0172372, IMG submission 114544) | Freshwater microbial communities from Kabuno Bay, South-Kivu, Congo - kab_092012_9.5m | ecosystem: Environmental > Aquatic > Freshwater > Lake | place: Democratic Republic of the Congo... | reverse complement strand
CACTTTAAAATGCTGTATTTCAATTATTTAAAAATCATTCCAGAGGTTGGAGAAAAATTTTACTTATTTTCTTTTATATTTAAATTAAGGTTTCACAATGTGAATTTAGATGCGTAGGCCCTGGAGACAAGGCCTCTTTTTTGATACCGTTATTTTTTGGCAGAGCCATCGCCCCTGTCACATTTTCGTGCCATTAACCCAACCAAGTCGTCTCTCTCCTTGAAGACTGTGCTCGCAACGTAATTTTGCGCGACTGCTATAAACTCAAACTCGTTATGAAAAACGCAACTGTTATCACGATAATTTTAATCGTGTTATTTTCCTGCTCTCTGGAAGCCGTGACCTATCAAACTTCCGACATTTACGGTGCCAACAACTCCAGCAATATGCGTCCACGAGCTTGGGCCGATTTCGACGGCGATGGCGATTTGGACCTAGCCAATGCAGGCTACTACGGCATTCATATTTTTCAAAATGAAGGAGCTTACAACTTTCAATTCAATGCCATCACCTCTCACATCACCAGTGGGTATTTGGTGGCAGGAGACTTCAACGGCGATGGCACCATCGATTTGGCTGGATCTCAAAATCAGAACCCTTCCACGTTGACCATTTATTTCAACTCGGGGAATATGGTTTTCTCTGCCGCTAATGTCACCACAGAAGCTTCTTTTCGAAGCATCACCCAAATGAGGAGTTTTGACCTCGACGACGACAACGATCTCGATATTCTTTCTGTCGGAGCAAATTCCAAAGTCTATTTCTATGAAAATGACGGCAATGGAAATTTCACCGAACAGGCGATTAAAACAGGTTACTACTGGAGCATTGACGCGGGCGATTTCGACGGCGATGGCGATAACGACATTGCCGTTCTCGAATCTACACAAATCCTGTATTTCCTAAATGATGGAAATGAATCCTTTACGGAATTTTCCCTGAGTTTCACCGGCATCACCAGCATGTCCACCACACCGCACCTCTCTGCTAAAGACATGGACGGCGACAACGACTTGGACCTGATCGTGACCGGAGGTAAATTCAATGGATCTGGTAATCCCAGTGATAGTTATGTGCTCATTTTCACAAATGATGGCAGTGCAAACTTCACTCAAAACAATGTCAAGATACACACTTCGGTCAACGATAGCGATTTCATCAGTTACAATAGCATCAGCACTGCTGACGTCACTCAAGACGGTGACCTAGACCTTATCATCACCTCCTATCGCGGTGGCAATACCATCACTATTTTCGAAAACAACAACAACGATGGCACCTTTACAGAATTTGGATTTCAAACCCTTTTTGGCGTTGTTCCGCAAATTCGCTTGACCTCAATGCTCGTGACTGATCTTTACTCAAGTGGGAACTTGGAGTTCACCTATGGTTCGGATTTGGGCACCGCTGTCGTCATGCTCGTTCCCGACATTAATTTTCCACCCTCCATCACGGAAGGCTCTTCTACCAGCGTCGTCATGGACGAAGACGGATCACCCACCAGTTTCAGTCTGACCCTCAATGCCACCGACCCAGAAAGTGACACTCTAACTTGGAGCGTCCACACTCAGGCGGCCTCGGGCAGCGCCTCCGCCTCCGGCAGCGGAAGTTCAAAGAGCATTGCTTATACACCCAATGCCGACTATAACGGTTCAGACAATTTCATCATACAGGTCAGCGACGGCACCAATAGTGACCTTATCACCGTCAACGTCACCATCAATGCCCAACCCGACAATGCAGCTCCAGTCATCACCGAGGGCACCTCCACCAGCGTTGTTATGGACGAGGACGGATCGCCCACCAATTTCAGCCTGACCCTCAATGCCTCCGACGCGGAAAACGACACCTTGACTTGGAGTGTGAGCAGCCAAGCCGCTGCAGGCAACGCTTCTGTTTCTGGAACAGGAGCCTCCAAAAGCATTGCCTATACACCCAATGGCAATTACACGGGTTCGGATAATTTCATTGTGCAAGTTAGCGATGGTACTGACACTGACCTCATCACCGTCAATGTCACGATCAATCCTATCAATGATACCCCTACTATTACGGAGGGAAACTCGGTGGCCGTGATCATGGACGAAGACGGATCGCCCACCAATTTCAGCCTAACGCTCAATGCCTCCGACGCGGAAAACGACACCTTGACTTGGAGTGTGAGCAGCCAAGCCGCTGCAGGCAACGCCTCCGTTTCCGGCACCGGAAGTTCCAAAAGCATTGCCTATACACCTGCGGCCAACTACAACGGGTCGGATAATTTCATTGTGCAAGTCAGCGATGGCACCGACACGGACCTTATCACCGTCAATGTCACGATCAACCCGATCAACGATGCTCCCGTCATTGCCAACGGCAGCACCGTTTCCGTCACTATGGATGAAGATGGCAGCCCCATCGACTTCAGTCTAACCCTGAGCGCTACCGATGCTGATAACGACACCTTGACTTGGAGCGTGAGCTCTCAGGCCGGTTTCGGAATGGCCTCTGTCTCTGGTTCGGGAAATTCCAAAAGCATTGCCTACACACCGAATCTCGACTACAACGGGTCGGATAACTTTATCATACAAGTCAGCGATAGCCTCGAAAGCGACGTCATCACCGTCAATGTTACCCTAAACCCACAGGCGGATTTTTCATCCAATGCCATAGCTAGCGATCTCGACAATCTCGCCGTTCACTTCACCTTGTCTGGAAACGATGTTCTGTTTGAAGGCGGCTATTTTGGTCAAGGCAACTGGGATGAAGCCAACAAAACTCTAAGCATCAATTTTGCCTCTGGTGCCAATGTCGACACCATACGCCAACTTCTAGCCGATGTCGCAACCGCCAGTGCAAACTTCAGCTTTTCCAACGACATCATTTCCTACCAAAGTCAAACTGCTGGAACCCTCACTTTCAACAACAATGATGATCTAGCCAGCCTCGCTTTAACCGAAATTGTCACCAGTGACGTCGCGCTCGAATTCATCGACGCTTTAAGCGATGCTCTCGTAAATGGCAGTTACGAACTCACCACCGAAACGGTATCTTTTGACTTAGAGCGAACTCTCGAAGAGATCTCTGATTTAGGCGTTAGCTTCTCTGTATCTGGAAATGACCTCCGTTTCAACGATCACTTTTTAGGCATTGGCACTTGGGACTCCTCCCAAGGAGGCGAGCTGAGCTTAGCGTTCGCCAGTGGTGCAAATACCGATGCCATTCAAGACCTTCTCGACGAGGTTGTCGCCGCCAATGCCAACCTCACCCTCTTTAACGATGAGTTGCTATACAATGGCACAACAATGGCTGTCATCGTCTGGAGCAACAATGATGCTCTCGTCGAAGTCACGCTTGATAGTGCCGCCGGAACAGCTCAAATCAACGAGTTTCTCAATACGCTGGCCGACACCCTCATCAATGGCAGTCACGATTTAAGTGAAAGCGAAACGTTCTTTGATATAGACGGCGTAAAAACGAGTCTGGATATTTTATCCGACCACTTTGAAGCTAATGGTGGAGTCGTCATCTACAAAGGTCGTCACCTTGGCGACGGCACATGGAGCTCAAATAGTTCGACCTTGCAATTGGATCTCTCTTCAGGAGCCGACGCCAATTTAATGTTGCAAGTTCTCGAAGACCTCATCAACAACAACAGCGAGTTCACGCGTTTTGGCGACGAAATTCTCTATAACGGCGTGAGCCTTGGAACCGTCGTCATTGACGACGATGAAGAGGTGGCCACTGTTGTGCTAGATAGTCAAGCTAGCAGCGACGGATTCAAAGCTTTTCTAGATGCCCTAAACGACACGATTGAAAATGGCGATTACAACTTGAGCGAAAGCATGATCGCCTTTAGCGTTGACAAAATCCTCACTAAGGGCGAAGAGCTCAATACACATTTCAACATCAGCAATGACGATGTTCTTTTCCAAGGCAAACACTTGGGGCGCAGTAGCTTTAATGAAAATGAAGGGCAAGCCAACATCGCTTTTTCCAATGGTGTAAACGCGACTGAAATTCACCAACTGCTACAAGACATCGCCACCGCAAGCGCCAATTTCTTCCTCGTTGGTGACGACATTCACAATCAAAACGGCGAGGTCGCCACTCTCACCTTTAGTGACAATAACGAGAGCCTTAGCCTCGATGTATCCGGCAACATTAAAACCAATGTTCTCGAAGAGTTTTTAGATACCATGCTCGACGTGATCACTAATGGCGACTATACCTTTACCACAAGCCAACTTTCTTTTGACAGCGACGCCTTGGGCGATCGCGCCGCTGGACTGTCGGCCTACTTTGCCCTTAACAACAAAGAAGTTCTCTACGATGGCAAGTTTTTAGGCCAAGGCGATTGGGACGCCGACCAAGGTCGTTTGCGTCTGAGTTTGGATAAAAAGGCCAACGCCCAATCCCTCCGCGACGCTCTCGAGGATTTGGTTGCCGCACATGCAGACCTGAGTCTTTTTGGCGATGAAGTCTTGAAAAATGGCGAGACCATTTTCACCGTGGTATGGAGCAGCAATGATAGTCAAGTCGATGTGACGGTAGACACACAGGCCTCAACTTCTGACCTAGAAACACTCGTCGACCGATTGCAAAACTTGCTCGACACCAACACCTATACCTTCACCACTAGCAAGACTTCTTTCGACGACGACGCAGTTCAAGATCAAGCCGATGTTCTCTCGAACAACTTCGCTATCGATGACTCGGAAGTCATTTACAAAGGGGTGAACCTTGGTTTGGGCACATGGAATGAAGACGAACAGCAACTCTCACTCGATTTTTCCACAGGAGGGGATGCCGACGAATTCCGACGACTACTCGAAGATGTTGTCGCTGCAAACGATAATCTCAGCCTTTTTGAAGATGAAATCCTTTTTGAAGGAGAGAGCATTGCGACACTGACCTTTACAGAAAACGACGAAGGTTTAGAGGTCGATCTGAGCGAAAAAGCCAGCACTGCCATCATTGAAGAGTTTCTGGAAACTTTAGCCGACACGATTGAAAATGGCGACTACAAACTATCTAGCAGCATTGTTGGCTTCAATATTGACAATGTGCTTGAAGATATCGATGGCCTTGGCGCCAACTTTGACATCAACGATGGCGACGTGCTCTATCGCGGCTACAAATTGGGCAATGGAAAATTTGAAGTCAGCACGGGCATCTTGGAACTAGATCTTTCGCGCGGTGCCTCGGTCAACACGATTCAAAATCTTTTAAATGAGATCGACAGCAGCAGTGCCAACATCACCATCAGCGCCAATCAAATTTTTCATGGCAACACGTCGCTTGGCATTTACGAGCTCAGCGATGACCACCTTCAACTCAAATCGAGCAAAGGCACCAGCACGAGCATGATCACCGAACTGCTCGACCAACTGGCCGATGTGGTGACCAATGGTGACTTTCAGCTCACCACCAGCAAAGTCTCCTTCAGTCTCGACGACACTATAAACGACAATAGTCTAACTGGTGAATTTGCCGTCGCTAGCAACACACTCTTTTATCGTGGCTATCAAGTTGGCCAAGGAAATTGGGATATCACAACTGGAATTCTAAGCATCGTTTTAGACGATGCCTCTGACCCCGAAGCTTTCAACGATTTGATTGAACAATCTATTGGCGATGACCCGAATCTTTCGATGTTCAATGATGAAATCCTGTTCAAAGGCACCTCTTTAGGAACCCTCGTTTGGTCTTCTGATAAAATCAATTTTGAATTTAGATTCAACACCGCCGCAACAAGCGAGATGGTCAACGCTCTGTTCGCAGCGATTGGCGAAACCAGTAAAGCCTCCAACTTGGAAGTTGTCAACATCCAAGCCGCCGCTCCATCTTTGAGTTTTAGCGCGATTGCTGACCAAGACGCTGTTGTTGGAGTCTTGAGCACGATCCCACTCAACATCGTCGATTCCTCAAATCTTTCACGTCGCTTCCTTTTAAGTGGCGGGCCTAGTTGGCTGAGTGTCAACGAATCGAATTTAAGTCTGCAAGGAACCCCAACGCTCAGCTCTGCTGGCAAAAGTTTTGTCGTTAAAGTTGTCATGGAAAACGGCTTCACACGCTTAACTCAATCCTTCACTCTCAATGTCGCCGCAGCAACTGACGTGACCACAACGCCGCCGGTCGATGACGGCTCTCCCTTTAAAGTGGGCACTTTTGCACTCGCCATCAACGTCACTTACGATGGCTTAGCTCTAAGTGGAGCCTTGGTTGAAATTTTAGGTCAGTCCAGTCGTTTCAGCGATGCCAATGGCCTCACCAATTTCAAACTTCCAGAAGTTCGAAATTTAAGCTATGTCGTCGATATTTCCGCCGCAGGTTTTTTGCCTACACGAGTTTTTGTAGCTTCGGGCACGAGCACTCTGAGTGTTGGCCTAAAAAATGTCGAAACCTCTGTCACAGGAAAAGTCACCACCCTCGACAATGCCAACAGTCTTGGCGCCAAGGTCATGGCCTTTCATCCTACCGCAGGCAGCTTCGAAGCGGAAGTCGATCTCCAACACAACTACACCCTCAATCTTCCCTTGCTCGACGATGGCGACAGTTGGTTGATTGGCGCTTCACAATCCGGTTATCAAGCTCAAGAAACAACCTTAACCTCGTCTATCCAAACTCAAACTTTGGATTTCAATTTATCTCGAAAAACCTCGCTCTTTTGGAAATCCTATCAAAACACCAGTGCCGGAAACCTGCGTCTGGTCATCAGTGCGGAGCCTGCCTTTCAACTTGGCGATGAACTCAATGCCAATCTTTTAGATGTTGATAGTCACGGGCTCGTCATTGGCACGCCCAGCTACGATTCCACCTCGGCAAGCTTCACCTATATTCTCAACCTCAACGTCCTTTTAGATAGTGTCACCCATCTCCAGTTGTCCTTTAGCGCCACACCAAATGGGGCGCAAACGGCCAGTGTTGACCTCAATATTGCCCTAGCTCAAGATCAGAGCGGTTTTCATTTTTATCGAGAGATCGATACCGTGCTTGGCACCTCTGAAGACTTCATCGGACTCGAAGATGATGGTGCCCAACAAGATCGCTCAGGACTTTCCATTCCCTCTTTTGGCGTGTCTTCAAATGTCGTCGGCATCCGCATGGAGAGAACGGAAAGCAGCAGCGGAAATAACACCAGCACTCAAAACCCCATTTACCAAATTGATGCGTTTCAACTCATCGATGGCAATCTAGAAGTCGTGGACAATGGCGACATTCGCGAAATCTACATCACCTTCCAATACGACCCCACGCTTTGGAACCCAGCTTTGGACATCATTGTTTTCCGAGAGAATGCCAATGCACCTTGGCAAGAGCACCTTCGAACCAACATTGTTTCAATCGACTCGTCTCTCAATACCGTTACTCTCAAAACAAACCACCTCTCCCAATGGACGCTCACTTCTTCACAAAGCGGAGTGTTCGGTCTATCGGGGTCGGGCAGCAGCAGCGGAGGAGGCTGTTTACTCAAATGAACACTCACCTTATCAAAAAAATCGTCTATCGTTTGAGCTTCTTTTTTGTGAGTTGCACTCTATTTGCAACAGAACCTATTGGCGCGAGCGGGAACATTCCTGTCGCAACGACAACAACAACCGCACCCTACTATCATTTAACATTATCGCATGTCTATGGAAAGATGGCCTTGGAAACCGAGAACCAAGTGACGGTCGATAGGGAGAGTTGGGCTTTTAAACTCGGTCTCGAACAAGCCGTTTGGATTCAAGAACACCATCGTATTTCCACCTATTGGCAACTCGGTCTCGGTAAAGCCGAATTCGACTACAACGACAAAGCTGGAATCTTAACCTTAGATAGCAAAATTCTGTTCGACCTCCACTTCAATTACCGCAACAGCAGCAACCCGCTTCTCGCCAAACTGGCCTTCCATTTCAATCTTTACGAGGGCAATGAGTTTGAAGACCAATTGAATGGCCGCTCAAATCTACCCAATGACATTAGCATCAAAGACCGTGGCTTGGAGCTTGGGCTTGGCTATCGTTTCTCCCATCATTTCTCTCCTAACTATCAACATTGGGACTTAAGCGGACTGATCCTACTACAAGAGTCTCGCTATGAAATGTCCACCGGATGGTTTCAAAATACCCCAGAGACCATGGACAACCAAGATCGACTTGGCGCCGAACTCAACTTAGCTTGGACGCCCTTGCAGAAAAAGACCTTCTTGGAATCCCTCCATTTAAAAACCCGATTCTTAGACCAACTCAAATTAGAGTTAGGGGCACAGTTTTCCTTCTAAGCTCCGTTGTTCACTTCAACCCTCTTAGAAAAACTTACCCACGCTATCGTCTGATCACATTTCTTCACTGCACCTTTATTCCCAGATGAGGCTCACCATTTGAGACTTCTCATCAGCACACCGTATGATCTAGCTTACCCAAGTGGGGTGAATGATCAGGCACGGATAGAGCTTCAATATGCGCGAAAAAAAGGTTGGGAGGCGTTGCTCATTGGCCCATCATCCCGCACCTTATCTGAGGACGACACCTTGGCCACCTGTGCGCCGATAGCGCTGCCCTTAAACGGTTCCAAAGCCAGACTGGGGCTCAATCCCAAACTATACTTTAATATTCAAAACTGTCTTAAGTCTTTTCGCCCAGATGTGATTCATTTGCACGAACCTTTTGCGCCCCTCATCAATACGGTGTTGACTTGGAAGGCAAAGGTTCCCCTCGTTGGCACTTTTCACAGCTATACCGAGTCCGGCCAAGGTTACCATCCCTATAGAAAAGCATTGGCTTGGCAATGGCGAAAATTGTCGCGACGCATCGCGGTTTCTAAGTTGGCTCAAAATCTTGTGACCAGAAGTTTTGCCGGCCCGATAGAAATTATTCCCAATTGCATTGATTTAGCCTCAGTGCCTTGCTGTAAAAAAATAGCTCAACAGCCTCCATCTGTTATTTTATTCATAGGGCGATGTGACGAAAAACGAAAAGGGTTTGAGCTACTATGGGAGGCCATGTCGCAATTGGAAAGAAGGTTTCCTAGAGAGTTTGAACTATGGGTGATCGGATCAGGACAATCGAGCTGGCATGACCAAAACCCGTCCTTTTCTGTCAAATGGTGGGGCTTTCTTGAAAAAAAAGAGCTCTACCAAAAGCTATCTCAAAGCGATCTATTCTGTCAATCCGCCACGGGCGGAGAAAGTTTTGGGTTGGTCACTCTCGAAGCCTTAGCTTGCGGCCGTCCGGTGGTGGCCTTTGACATTGCAGCCCATCGCGAGTGGCTGAGTTCCTGCACGGCTGCAACTTTAGTCGAAAATAAGAATGTCACCAAACTAGCACAAGCGATTGAGCAACAAAGCCGATCCCGTCACGACCCTCATTCAGCTCTAGCCTGTGCACAGCTCTACTCCTCTGAACGAACTTTAAATCAATTGTTTGGACAAGCGCCTTTTCACTGAAAAACCGTTTAAAGTGTTTTTTGATAAATGCAGTAACGCTTATAGGGTTTTGCTCCAAGTGAAGTAAGCACCTTGATGGCGGAAAGATTGTCCTCAAGCACCCAAGAAACCTCCGCCTCGGTGTGGCCTTTTTTAAGCGCGTGCAAATAAAGTTGGTAGGACAACAACACTTCCAAACCGCGCTGTCGCGAACTTTCTCTAGTTCCCAAAGTAATGATGCGAAAACGATTGATCGTAGACACGCCTCTCAACAAGGACAGCCAGCCAAATGGAAAAAGTTTGCCATTTGGAACACGCTGAAAAACTTGATTGAAGTCGGGCAATGCGACAACAAACGCAGCTATACGCCCGTCGATTTCGGCGAGTTGTACAAAATTAAAGTCGGCAATTTTTTTAAAGTCATTTACCGTATACAAAAACTCTGCGCGCTTGAGAGCGACAAAACCCCAATTTTTTTTCCAAGCCTCATTGTAAATATCCATGATGCCACTTAAATCTCGATCCCAAGTGGCTTTAGAGATTGGTCGCAAAATTGCCGAACTGCGTTGCGCCATTCGCTTTGCCAAAGACACCAACTTTTCTAAAGGTTGAGTCAAATCGAATCGAAAAGCGACAAGCTCTTTCACTGTTACTAGACCACTCGCTTGCAACAGTGCGTTAACATAGGGCGGATGATAAGTCATCATGATTTGCGGCGGATCTTCAAAACCTTCGACTAATACGCCACATTCTGTATTGGAATTCGGATTAAAAGGCCCCCGCACTTGGGTCATCCCCTGATATTTTAAAAGTTGAAATACTTGCGTGAGCAAAGCTTGAGCACAGTCCAAATCGTCAACGACATCAAAAAAACCAAAAAAACCACAAGTTTCGTTGTGAATGCGATTGTGCTCTGCATCGATGATCGCTGCAATGCGACCGAGATCACGTCCGTTTCGATGAACGACAAAAGCCCAAATTTTTGCATGCTCAAAAAAAGGATTCTTTTTGGAAAGCGTGTCCTTTAGCGTCATTTGCAGTGGCGCAATCCAATGTGGACAGGATCGATAAAGTGAGTAAGGAAGCTCGATAAAGCGTTTTAAGTCGCTTTTAGAATCATGAAGATTTAAAAATTGAATCTCATAGTCCTTCATAACAAGCTATCCTGTTCATGAGATTTTGCTCTTATACTCTGCCAGATAACTTTTGGTAAAGTCTAAAAATTTTTGAATATCTGCAGATTGCAAGTCACCCAAAACAGACAATCTAAAAACATCCTGACGGTTCGTCAATTTTCCAGGGTATATTGTGAATCCGGCTTTCAGACATTGATCGTGAAAATCGCAAAAATCAAAACGGCTCGAAGGATGAAGCACCGCAGTGAGAATTTGCGCCTCAGCATGGCTAGGAAGTAAAAAGGAGAAACCCATTTTACTCAGTCCCTCCTTGAGCAGCTTGAAATTCTCCACATAACGCTGATAGCGATGGCTCTGTCCTTCTGCTTCCAGTTCCCTCAACGCCTGTAGCGCGGCATGGATGATCTGAACCGGTGGTGTAAAGCGCATTTGTCCACTTTGTTGCAAGTATTCAAACTGTGCTTTCAGATCCAAATAATAAGAACGACAAACGGTTTTATCAGAAGTGATCCAAGCGGATCTCACAATAACGAAAGATAGTCCGGGCAAGGCTTGTAAACATTTATTGACCGAAGCAACCAGAAAGTCCACCTTTTGTCGTGCGAGATCTATCGGAAGTCCCGCATAACTCGACATGGCATCGAGCAAAGTCAACCAACCCTTTTGCTGAGCCAATTCAACCAAAGGCTCCACCGGATTGAGTAGACCGGTCGTGGTTTCATGGTGAACCCAAGCCAAGGCGTGAGCATTGTCAATACTTGCCAAATCGGCAAGAACCTTGCTGAGCACCAAGGCTTCATCCCAAGGGTAATTCAAGGCCAAAGTCTGGATTTCATAAGCCCGACAGATTTCAATCATTCTTTGCCCATAAGCGCCATTGTTGATCACAACCACCTTT
>Ga0172372_10011200_pt1 | contig 11424 bp, 13 predicted proteins | sample LakKiv5m_2_FD_114544 | JGI IMG/M metagenome (GOLD analysis project Ga0172372, IMG submission 114544) | Freshwater microbial communities from Kabuno Bay, South-Kivu, Congo - kab_092012_9.5m | ecosystem: Environmental > Aquatic > Freshwater > Lake | place: Democratic Republic of the Congo... | reverse complement strand
GCTGCCATGCGCAAGCTCATTCACATCGCTTTCGGTGTCCTCAAATCCGGTGAACCTTTTGACCCGCTCTGGGCATACTCAAAATAAGGCTTGATCTTTGGATTTTAAGACGGTATCTCTGGGGCATAAATGCGCGGCTTCCCGCGGCTTACGCTTTACTCTCCGTTTATGGCGCGCCCTACGCCATGCGATACACAAAATGCTTACGATAAGCTTTTTTTCTGCTCTTCCGTTTGTATCCTGATCAATTCCTCTTCAATGCCTGCCGCATAGGTCAGTTCCGCGACATTGTTTTTATTGAAAAATCCCTGAAACCCGGCGTATCGCTGCACATATTCAATAATTAATGACGAATGTTCCGAAGCGGTCGAAAAAATCTGTTTTAAGCCTTCATTTTTGGAACCGATGACATCCAGTAAAAAACCTTTACCCTGCTCCCGGATCGCATTGACGACAAAATCAATATTTTCAAGCCCATGCTGGTCGCCATCCTTGACCGCCAAGGCAAGATGATGCAACCTGGGTCCGTAATTACGCACAAAATTTTCCGTCGGCGACGGGAATATTTTGAAATGATTGACGAAATAAGGCGTGTTATTCGCGCTGAACACCTTGGCCGGGCTACGCGATTCATCCGGGTAATGAATGCTTTTAGTGACATTCGTCGATGAGTTCTGGTCGATAATATCGAACGATCCCCAATAATAGTAGCTGGACAGCGACAGCCATTCCAAAATGGCGACTTCCCTGTTTTGGCTGTAAATCCGCGTAGCCAGGTGATCGACGGGTAAGATCAGTTCGGCAATACCCAGCGCCTGTTGAAGTTGCTTGGCATGCTCGCAGGCTTCCTGGGCTTCGGCGTTCATGCTGACTGTACCCAATTCGTAAACACGCGGCTCATCGACGGCGCGCTCCCTGTAGGCAACGATATTGTGCGTGTATGGCGACGGTTTGCTGATTGCCAGGTTAGCCGGCAATTCCAGCCGCTTTATTTCATCCGGCGAAAAAAAACAAAAGCCCCTGCCTTGCTGCAGTTTAACGACGTCCTGCAAACGGCTCACCCTGAGAATCTCGCCGATATAACGGCTGTGCGGCTTATCCTTACCTACCGGATATACTTCATTGAGGCTGCGGAAAATGCCGCGTATGCCATCGTGTTTGACTTCCCTGACAATCAGGTCGGGCGTTTGTGCGTCGATGCGCAGGATATGCGTCCAGTGCGATGCGCTTTCCTGCGTTTGCAGGTAGTAATAGGGCGACATTAAACAAAGTTCACCGATATATTCTATCGAATTGCCCGGCTCGACCGTCAGCATCATCGCATCGATTTCATGGATCATGCCGCTTAAGCCAAGCTCGTCGCGCTCTTCCAGCAAGCGGTTCAAATATTCATTAAAGAAAGCCGAATTTTGTTTGTCGCCATGAACGGGGAAGGATAAGGACTCAGAAACGTTTGTCATCTTAGGTTCTCTATAGTGCGTAGCCTAGATTAAGCAAGCCTTGTACCAATTGCGTGATTTTCTGGAATAATGAAAGTAACCGACTGTTAATAAGGCTATTTTTGACCTGCACACGGCGGGTTACAGGCGACTTACCTTATTCATAGCCTTTATGGACATCAGTCTTGACCATAAATGGTGCATTCATCCCTGCGCAGTGGCTGCGTCGATGGAAACTATTCGTATCCTTGCCTGAAACGTAGGGCGCGCGCGGCACGCCCTACGGCAAGGGGCTGAATAGTTACCGCCGATGGAAACGCCGCGCATCATGGCGATATGCGGCGGAGTGTCAGGCGGGAGTTTGGGAAATAAGGATGTCGGCCTTAATGCACGATGTCACACCAATCCCGTCAATCGTCATCGTCATGAGCGGCTTCTTTGGGAATGGTCAATAGAGGGATATGGTAGCTTTCGATGATGGCCTTGATTTCCTGGGCTTTAGTATCAATCAAGCGGTCGAGCATCGCCTTTCTTGCCTTATCGCCGTTACGAACGCCCATCGCCATTGAAAATTCAAACGGGTTGCCCGGTGTGGACGGCATTGGTATCATCGTATAGTTGCCCTTGGGGCTTTGTGACTCGACATAGGCCGCCATCGGCCCCCACAGGATCACCATATCGATTTTTCCGGCTTTAAGATCCCTATCTATCTGCATCGCGATATTGTTTTCATCATCGCCGGACATCGATTGATAAGGAATACCTTGCTCCAGCAGGCCGTTTTTCTGCATCCAGACGGTGCCGGGGCCGCGATCGAACATCGCTATTTTCAGCGCTTCCTGTCTTTGCAACGGCAAGCCTGTGAGCTGGGCGGCACTGTTAATATCGTCCCAACCGCGTCCTTTGGCGATCAGCAGTACATAAGTCGAACGATAATAAGGCTGGGTCGTCAGCGCCATATCAGAACCCGCCGGCACATTCATGACGACATCGCATTTAAATTCCTTGCTGTCCACATCGCTGTCTTTCAGCGGCGCCGTCAAGGTATTGCGGATAAAGCCGATGCGCTGCGGAAACCATGTGTATTCAAGCGTCTGCTCCAGTTCCTTGGCAAACAGCGCAGCAATTTTGTTTTCAAAGCCGTCCTGGCTTTTGCTCGAATACGGTGGATTCAGCGGGTCGGCGCAAACTTTAAATTTTTCTTCCGATGCCGATGCTATCATCGTGACGGCTAGCAGGCAAAATCCGGCGAGTATTTTGGTAATGCTCATTATGTGTCCTCGTGTGGATGTAAAAATACGGTAACTATCCAGCCCCTTACTAAAGTCGCCTATTGTAGGGCGCGCCATCAGACCGGCACACTACCCAATGCGAAGCTACGAACGGCTTCACACCATCGTGCCCACGCTGGAAAGGCTGTGAAAGTATTTTAAAAGCCTACAAAAACCTGTATTTGAAATTTTTCAACCTATTGATTTTTATAATATGTACGGAGTACAAACCTAGGTTTGTACTCCAAATACTGAATACTTTCACAATCTCTGAAGCGCGGAAACGATACGCGATATGTGGGAGATTATTTATTGCGAGTTACCTTAAGAATAGCCTGCAAATCGTCTAATAGTCGGCTTAAATGGAAGCGCTGGTTTCCGCTCAGTGTAATTCCCGATGCCGGATAATAACATTCCGGTAAGCCTGTTTAAACTGCCTGACCAATGAGTCCACCAGGTAAACCGAACGGTGCTGGCCTCCGGTACAGCCTATCGCTACGGTCAGGTAACTGCGCCCTTCCGCTTCAAAACGGGGTATCCAGCGCTCAAGAAAAAGACTGATATCATGAAAAAATTCAGTCACCAGTTCCTGTTGTTTCAGGAAATCGATTACCGGCTGGTCTTTCCCGGTCAATACCCTTAATTCGGGAATCCAGTGAGGATTCGGCAGGCTCCGCGCATCGAAGACAAAATCTGCATCCAATGGCACACCGTGTTTAAACCCGAATGACTGGAATTGCAGTGAAATCTGCCGGAAATCCCGCTCGCCTATATGCTCACGGATCAGTTCGCGCAATTGGTGATAATGCGTTCGGCTGGTGTCGATAACGACAGTGGCATGCCTCGCAATCGGCGTCAACATTTCCCTTTCAATTCTTAGAGCTTCTTTTAGCGGGATATTAAAATCCGTCAACGGATGTCTTCTGCGCGTTTCGCTATAGCGCTTTAATAGGGTCGATTCTTCCGCCTGCATAAAAATCACTTCGCAATCAATCCCTTTGCTGCGAATCAGGTTCATGCTTTCAGAAAAAGAAGCCAGGCTTTCGCTCTGGTTCCTGGCATCGATACCTATAGCTGTTTTTGCGTAGGTTGACTTATCAACCAGCATGACGTGATTAATGAAATCTTCGAGTAAGGTGACCGGTAAATTATCGATGCAGTAATAACTGCAATCCTCCAGTGTATCGAGGGCGATACTTTTACCGGAACCCGAAAGGCCGCTGACGATTAACAGTTTCATAAACTTAAGCCGGACACAAGGCGCAATGAAGTCGTCCTATTTCTTGAGCCTTGCGCCGATCGGGTTACCGGTGACTGCCGGTTTTTTCTTTATGTTTGATAATCTGGCGATCCAGTTTGTCAACCATATTATCAATGGCTGCATACATGTCTTCCTGATGATCTTCAGCAAACAGTTTGGCCCCGCTCAATTGTAAGGTAGCCTCTGCTTTCTGGATTAATTTTTCTACACTTAAAATAACATGTACATCAGTAACATTGTCAAAATGACGCGCTAATTTGGCAAATCTCGAATCGATATGTGCTTTCAAAGCGTCGGTAATTTCTAAATGATGACCTGTTACTATAACTTGCATGGTAAAACTCCTGTGGGTAATTCTTGATGGTAATTGACTTGGGTTTGCCTGGGACCCGCACTATAAAATGCGCTTTCTTTGGCTTGATGATGCTATAAACATCGCTTCACGGTACTTGGCAATTGTCCTTCTAGCAACATTGATGCCTTTCTCGTTTAAAAAATCGGCTATTCTGCTATCGCTCAGCGGTTTTGCTGGATCTTCGTTGCCGATTAATTCTTTAATGATCGCCCTGATGGCGGTAGACGAACACTCTCCGCCGCCTTCGGTCGATACGTGACTGGAAAAAAAATACTTGAATTCAAAAATGCCGTTAGGGGTATGCATGAATTTTTGTGTCGTAACCCTGGAGATGGTCGATTCGTGCAATTCCAGCTCCTCGGCAATGTCGCGCAGCACCATAGGCTTCATCGCCACAGAGCCGTGTTCAAGAAACCCGGTCTGTTTTTCTACAATGGATCGTGCAACGCGCAACAAGGTATCGTTACGGCTATGGAGACTTTTAATAAACCAGCGCGCTTCCTGCAAATGATCTTTCATGCACAGGTTATCCTTGCTGTTATCGGCGCGTTTAATCATCGCCGAATAAAAAGGGTTGATGCGCAATTTAGGTGCAATATCAGGGTTCAGGTTCACTTGCCAGCGACCGCTTTGCTTGACGACGTAGACATCGGGAATCACGTATTCCGAATCCGTCTCTTGTATGCGTGCGCCGGGTTTGGGTTCCAGCGTCCTGATCAGCGCAACGACTGAGTTCAATTGCCGCTCGGTCAGGCCCAGCTTACGCATCAATTTCGACTGCTCGTGCGTAGCCAGTAAATCCAGGTATTGGGAGACGATGAGCAGCGCCTCGTCCCGGTAAGGCGTAGACTCCGGCAATTGTTGCAATTGCAAGCGCAGGCAATCGCTTAAATCCACCGCGGCGACGCCTGCCGGATCAAAATGCTGGATCCTGTGCAGCACGGCATTGACTTCTTCAACATCGAGATCGTCAAATTGATTTTGCAGGGACTGGAAAATATCCTCCGGGCTGCTAATCAGGTAACCGTCCTCATTGATCGAATCGATGATGGTCACGGCTATCGCATGATCCCGCTCTGAAAATCGCGTTAATTCCAACTGCCACAGTAAATGATCCAACAATGTTGACGCGTTGCTGCGTTGCGATTCGAATTCGACCGTATCGCTGCTGTGCGCGCCTGATTCCAGCACGCTTTCATAAATATCGTCCCATGAAGAATCAATCGGCAACTCATCGGGAATATCGGTTTGCGAGCCCTCGCTGGTTACCGAATCAGTATGCTCGGTTTTTTTATCCGGCAGCGCATCAAGCGCCTGGACACCGCTGTCTTCTTCAACTTCCAGCATCATGTTGGATTCAAGCGCCTGCTGGATTTCTTGCTGTAAATCGAGTGTCGACATCTGCAACAACTTGATCGCCTGCTGCAATTGCGGCGTCATACTCAGTTGCAAACCCTGCCGAAGATGTAAGGACTGTTTCATTTCAAGATAATCATTTCAAGATAGCCATTTTAAATTAGTTTGCCGCAACACTTGCTTCAAAGAGGCTTAATTAAAGACTAAAGGTATTGCCTAAATAGACTTTACGCACTTCTTCATTAGCGACAATGGCCGCCGCCCCGCCTTCCGCGATGACCTTGCCATCGTTCAGTATATAGGCGCGATCGCAAATGCCTAAGGTTTCCCTGACATTATGCTCGGTAATCAACACCCCGATACCGCGTTCCTTTAAATGTACGATGATTTTTTTAATATCTTCCACCGATATGGGATCAACACCGACAAAAGGTTCATCCAGCAAGATGAATTGCGGCTGGGTTGCCAATGCCCTGGCAATTTCAACGCGCCGCCGCTCGCCGCCCGACAAGCTCAGGGCCTGTTGATCGCGCAGATGCAGGATATGGAACTCCTGCAATAACTCTTCGATCACCAAGTCCATTTGCCCGGCAGTCAAATCACCCTGAATTTCCAGGACTGCCCGTAGATTATTGGCGACACTCAGTTTACGGAAAACCGAGGCTTCCTGGGGTAAATAACCGATGCCTGAGCGCGCCCTCAAATGCATGGGTTGGTGGGTGATGACTTGTGAGTCCAGCGTAATCTCTCCGCCATCGGCTTTAATCAAGCCCACCATGATGTAAAAGCTGGTGGTTTTCCCCGCGCCGTTCGGCCCTAATAAGCCGACCACTTCACCGGTATTGATATGCAGTGAAACCTCATTGACCACATTACGCTTATTGTAGGTTTTTATCAGCTGTTTTGCCGCTAATGTCGCCATTTTACTTTGCTGTCTTGGGTTTCAATATAACATGAACGCGTTTGGCGTCTGATGATTTTTCACCGGCCTTGACCAGCGAGCTTTTAATATCATATTCGATATATTTACTCGCATAAGTCGCATTATCCTGCGTGACGGTTGCCTCATCAATCAGGATCAGCAGGTTTTTTTTAGGATAATATTCACCGGTTAATGCCTCACCGATAATATCTTCGCTGCCTTCGCTGGGCGTCTGCCTGAATTTCGCCCGTTTCCCGGTAAATACCAATTTTTCCGCTTCACCGTCTTTCAGGTACACCACGAGCTTATCCGAGGCAACGCGAATGCTGCCCTGAACCGAGATCACATTGCCGGTATAGGTGCTGGTAGCCGTTGCGTCATCATAAGTCGCGGTATTTGAATCTATCGTTATGGGCTGGTCGGCATCGCTTTCTAACGCAAAAGAACCCGGCGTATGCCAGGCCGTCAACAATGCACAGCAGAACAAGATGAGTTGCTTGCCTTTTTTGTTATGGTCTTGTTTCATATTTCCCTTTCACATCGCTAAGCAGTTGCAGGCGAACCGGTTGCACAAATGTCAGCTTCATCCCAATCCCTGTTGTCCTGTTTGAGGAACTAAGCAACTCCGCCCATTCATCAGTTTCCGCATAACTGGTCTCCGGTCTTACTTTTAAATTAGACGACTTTATTTGCAAGGGCCTGACCGACGTCGTGCCGGCCCTGTCAATCGTCACCTTGCCGTTCAGCAACAATAACTTGCCGTCAGCCGATAACAGGCCGCTTTCCGCGCCAATAATCCACGGCGGCGCAGGGTCGGCGCGCTTTCCGGAAAACGACAGGAGCACCGGCTTGTCCAGATGGGTTTCGCGATCATCGCTGTAATGGGTCATTTTATCAGCAAGCAATTTGTTTTTTAGCGTGCCAACATCATTCATTTCCCATTTTGTGTAACCCTGGCTCAGGTAATCAGGGCTGTGCGCAGGCAGCAAACCGCGGCTGACTTCATCCAGGTCGGTCAAGTTAAGCAATATCCAACTCGCTGCAGCAACGATAGCCAGATACAGGTAGGTCTTGTTTTCTCTCAGACTCATTTTAGATAGTCATTAACGATACCGTCAAAATGTCCTTGCGCCTGCATAATGAGGTCGCACACTTCCCGCACCGCGCCCTGTCCGCCGGGGCGCATCGTGCACCAGTCGGCATATTGTTTGACGGTGTCGTTGGCGTCATTGACGGCAATAGCCAGGCCGGCCCTGCGCATGACCGGCAAATCCAGCAGGTCGTCACCCACATGCGCGGTTTGTTCAGGCGTGATACCCAGGTTATCGATCAGTTCAACAAACGCACTGCGCTTGTCTTCATAACCCTGGTACACATGATCGATACCCAGGCTTTTCATGCGTAATTCGACGACGGTTGATTTTCGTCCTGAAATAACCGCCACTTCGACGCCTGTTTTGCGCAACAGCTTAATACCGTGGCCATCCTGGGCATGAAAGCTCTTGTACTCATTGCCCTGGTTATCAAAAAAAAGCTTGCCGTCGGTTAACACCCCGTCAACATCCAGGATCAGCAACTTGAGCTTACGGGCTTTCTCCAGGATGAATTGCCTGTTTCCAGCGTCTGCCATCATACAATCCCGGCTCTTATCAAATCATGCATATTCAATGCGCCTATCGCACACTGCCGTTCATCGACGACGATGAGCGCATTAATTTTTTTCTGTTCCATAATTTGCATCGCTTCCGCCGCCAGCATGTCTGCGGAAATGACGGCACAATGCGAGGTCATCACTTCGGTGATAGCCGTCTTATTGATGTCAAGCTTCCTGCCCAACATCCGCCGTAAATCGCCGTCGGTAAAAATACCGACGACGCGGTTATCGGCTTCAACAACGGCCGTCATCCCCAATTGTTTTTCAGTCATTTCCAGCAAGGCATGGCTGATCAACGCGGATTCCGGCACCGACGGCATATCAACACCGACATGCATAATATCGCCCACCCTTAACAGCAGGCGCCTGCCCAAACTGCCGCCGGGATGGGACAACGCAAAATCGTCGCGGGTAAAGCCTCGGGCTTCAAGCAGTGAAACAGCCAGTGCATCGCCCATCACCAATGCGGCAGTCGTACTGCACGTCGGCGCAAGCCCGAGCGGGCAGGCCTCCTGCTCAACGGCGACATCGATGCAGACAGTGGACAGTTTTGCCAAGGTCGAATCGGGATTACCGGTAATAGCAATGAACGGCACATCCAGGCGTTTAATGATCGGTAAAATCGTCAAAACTTCCGTTGTTTCCCCGGAATTCGACAATGCCATGACGACATCATGCCGGGTAATCATGCCTAAATCGCCGTGACTCGCTTCGCCTGGATGCACAAAAAACGCCGGAGTTCCCGTACTTGCCAGCGTTGCCGCTATCTTGCCGGCAATATGGCCGGATTTACCCATACCCGTGACGACAACACGGCCCTTGCAATTGAACAATAATTTACAAGCGGCGACAAAGTTATCATTAACCTGCTCGGCCAGCCCGGCAATCGCCTGCGCTTCGACCTGGATAACCGCCAAGCCCAGTTCGCGCAGCTTTCGATCATTTAATTTCATGCCCTGCTTCCAAAATAATCCATATCATAATTAATGCTGGCTCATACGCTCAAAATAGTAAAGTTACGCTATTCCCGCCGTTCAAACCAGTCTCATGTTTCCGCATCAAAATCCGCGCATTATGCCATGCTTATAGCGTTTATGCTGCATGTGATTATGCCAAAATAATAATATTCGCCTTATACCCAAGTCCTTGCACCGTCATCCAGGCATGGATGGCGGAATGACGACTTAGGCGATTTCCAAGAATGAATGTACCCAAATCGCGCAAGATTTTTGTTCATTTTCAACGACTGCAAGGATGCCACCACAAGGGTGGTCTATGGACAGAGGTAGGGCAACGCCACCACAAGGGTGGTCTATGGACAGAGCGGTTGCCGAGGCGTAAAAATAGGCGCATAGCGAGCTATGTCACTATTTTTACAACGCAGAAAATGGACAAAAAGACCAGCGAGTTGGGTATATTCTTCGCCGGAAATTGCCTTATGTATAGTCCCAAGCAGATGAATAGATAGGATTGAAAAATTTCCGTGTTACAGTTAAAAGTTAAGTTAGTTTATGTCTAATTTTGCATCATCTTCCCAAAATTTATCTTCGGTAGCGCGTATCTTTTTGATAATTTTCTGACAGGTTTCTGCCGTTACTTTATCAAATGCACTTTCCAGTTGAATTTTCAGATTATCCATAGTGAAATCACAGTTGCGTGCGATTTCATTTTTCAAAATCCCCCAGCATATTTCTATAGGCTGAAGTTCAGGATGATAAGGTGGCGTTCTAAGCACCTCATGCCCCACGGTTTTCTCATAAAAACTTTATTGACATTTGGCATAATATTGAGAATTCAGAAACACCTCAATGAATTAAAAATGAGCACATACCTTGTTCTAACTAAAAGCGATCTGAGCGGAAAAAAGAAAAAATTCATTGATGAAGTCAAAAAATTACCTGATAGGCGCGACAATCGTGGAAAAAGGCACAGCCTGCCGTTTTTAATCATCACCGTTGTTTTTGCCCTATTGTCGAACCGCTCGAAGGTATCAGGGATTCACCGGTATATGCGCAACAAAATAAAGTGGTTACGCAAGGTGACCGGGATAAAAGATGCCCGGCCTGTTTCCCGCGCCCATCTGCCCAGAATGCTTGCCCGGTTAAGCTGGAGCGATTTGAATGTGCTGGTTTGTGAATGCTTTGGTGTGCAAATCATGCAATCCGTTGAAAATGAATGGGTTGCCGTGGATGGAAAAACATTAAGGGGGGACGCTTAAATCTGGCGAGAAACAAGCCATAGTCCATGCTGTTTCCCAAGACAGCCGTATTGACGTACCCTCAAGGGCATAAATGGCGCAAGCCCGCATGGTGGGCGAGAAATCCAGCGAAATAACGGTAGTGCGTGAATTCCTGAAAGACACCGGGTTGGAAAAGAAAAAATTACGTTGGATGCGCATCACTGCAACCCGGAAACAACCGCGCAAATCGAACAGGCAGGTGGTGGTTACCTTGTCCCAGTTAAGGAAAATCAGCCGATTTTATTGGCCCAATGCAAGGAGGTGACTCAAAATGCGGCAATGATGATTACGGAAAATCAAACTGTCGATCCTGGGCACGGCCGAATCACCACGCGACATGCGCAGTTATATTCAATAGGCTCAGTGATTCTTGACCCGCGTTGGCAAAAAAGCGGTATAAGGACATTGATCGTCATAAACCGTGAAACTTTCAACACCAGTACTAAAAAGACCACGGTAGAAACGTCTCATTAGATTAGCAATAAAAATGCCAACACGGCTAAGACTGGCGCTGAATTGGCGGACACCCTACGCAAACATTGGGGTGTGGAATCCAATAATTGGATTTTAGATGTCACCTTTGACGAAGATAGTGTACAGATCAAAAATGGAAACCAAGCTCAAGTGATGGGAAAATTACGGTGTTTCGCAACAAACATCCTCCGCTGGTCGGGTGCAAAGAATTTTCAAGAAAAACTTGAGGAGTTTGTTGATTTACCTGAGATACTCATTTCAACGCTTAAGCAAGTTAATTTTTTATGAGAAAGCCGTTCCGGTCAGGGGCGCTTTGTGCGTTGACCACTTTAGGCCCTCTCTTACCTTCAAATAGACGGCCTGCATTCTCCAGCAGCTCCTTTTTCCATTGACTCACCTGATTCGGGTGTACGCCGTGTTCTTGGGCAATCTCATTAATCGTTTTCGTGCCTT
>Ga0172372_10011198_pt1 | contig 11424 bp, 11 predicted proteins | sample LakKiv5m_2_FD_114544 | JGI IMG/M metagenome (GOLD analysis project Ga0172372, IMG submission 114544) | Freshwater microbial communities from Kabuno Bay, South-Kivu, Congo - kab_092012_9.5m | ecosystem: Environmental > Aquatic > Freshwater > Lake | place: Democratic Republic of the Congo... | reverse complement strand
ACTTCGCTCCTTTATAGCGAAAATGTCCTCATCTGGAACAACGCCATAACCGATTGCTTGATGCATTTCACCAGGGCGTAGGTCCTCAAAGACTCTTGAGTAACCCAATGGTTCTAGAATTGCGTCATAGAACGAACCTGATGCGATGATGTCTGATACGCCAATACTCATGTGATGAATCATCTACAAAGAGTACTGAGCCCTACCGACACAGACGGTAGCCGCGGTGACTTTTGCTAAAACTCAGATTTGGATGCAATTCTGGATGCAACCGAGCTGGATATACGCGGACAATCATGTACGACCAACTCTAAAGATGTCAGTGGATTGAGCGATAATGAACGCAGTGAGTCAATGGTGGATAGGAGGTCTGAGAACTCGTAAAGCGAAGGTCGCGGGTTTGATTCCCGCAGGCGGCTCCAAAAGGCAAGGAATATAGCAAGCCCCTTTTCTCCGGTTCACTACAAGAAATTAACGCTCGATAGTCTTATGCTTTACAAGTGAATCGGCAGCAACAAGTTCTAAAAGCAAATATTGATGTCCACACTGCAATGGTAGAGAGATACGAAAGCGAGCCGCATTGGCGCCCAGAGAATATTGAGAAAGTAAGAAGGAGATTAAAGCAGGTGATGCCAATCGCGCGCTCAAAAGCTCTTGATGTCGGAGCAGGAACAGGATTCCTAACACGCCTCATCGTCGAATCCTTTGATGCCGTGTCCGCATTAGACGCAACGCCAGCTATGTTACAGAAAATTCCAAAGGCTCCGAATCTCGAAGTATTCTTAGGCCAAGCAGAGGATATCCCATTTCCAAACAATACTTTTGACTTCGTATGTGCATATTCATTTCTTCATCACTTGTATGAACCTGAAATTGTGTTAAGAGAAATGATTCGAGTCCTAAAACCTGGTGGTACACTTTACGTTGATTTGGAGCCAAATACTGCTTATTGGTCTCTGTTAAGACAGATAAATAATGATTATCCAATAGTTCCAAGTCCAACAGTGAAAAGAGAAATTGAATGGACACTTTTTGTCGAAGAGAAAATTGAGAAACAGTTTTCGATTCCTGAAGAAACTTTTGCCCTAGCGGAGTATTCCAAGTCTATTTCTGGGGGGTTTAACCGGTTAAGAGTTCAACAAATTTTGTCTGAGTATGGTCTCAGTGATGTCAGCGTGAATTTAGATTGGTTTATGGGGGAAGGAAAAGTATTTCACGGAGAGTCACCATTGTTAGCTTCCAAAATTGGGGATCACCTACAAAGTATACTTCCAGCAAGCGAGGCGCTCTTTAAGTACTTGTGGTTCACCGGAAGAAAGGAATAGGCGATGAAAGGCAAAATTGTGCTTGAGTCCACCAACAATCCATCAATTGCGAGCGACTTGATTGCGACCCAAGGATTTGCCTTGATTGAATTTGGTCTAAACGAACTCACTGTCCAACAAATGAAGAGAAAACTTAGTCAACTAATTCAAGAGGATCTTCAAACTCTCTCTAAAAATCCTTTCTATCGCGATCATTGGATGGTTATGAATCTTATGTTCCGCGACCAGCTATTCGCAGACTTTATCGGCCGAAAATTGTTGCAGAATTTTATAGAACCAATATTGGGTGAGTCTTTCATTATTTATTCATTCACGTCAAGTTCTATGCCGCCCAATGGAACAAACTTCTCTAGAAGAATTCACAACGACGCCCCGAGGTTCATCCCAGGTTACGTTACAAATGTTGGGTTAGTGGTTGCACTCGATGATTTCACGTCTGAAAATGGAGCTACGCAAGTACTCCCTTACTCTCATACTCAATTTGACACTCCTTCAAATCAGGAGTTTACCCAAAACTGCGTTGAGATTCATGCGAAAGCAGGCCAGGGACTCTTGTTCAACGCGAGACTATGGCACTCGGGAGGCCAAAATAAAAGTAACAGCCCTCGCAACGCCATCACCCTAAATTTCTGTCGCTCATACATGAGGCAACATTTTGACTTTTGTAAGATGAATGGTAACAACTCAACTATTATATTCAATGACTTGGCTAGAAAGCTAATCGGAGAAAAAGTCCAAATGCCAAGTTCACTGGATGAGTATTATGTTGCTACAGAACATAGGAAGTATCAACCGGGACAGGGATAAGTAGGATGCCCTCAATTGCGATAGTAATTCCAGTATATAACAATTGTGAAACAATTGAGGAGTTAACCGAACGATTAGTTGTCTCGATCGGTGAGTTAACATCAAACTTTCGCATAATATTCGTAGAGGATGGAAGTAGTGATTCCAGTTGGTCTAAAATTCAATCAGTTTCTAGGCAAGTTAAAAACGTTACTGGAATCAAGTTGGCAAGAAATTTCGGACAACATGCGGCGATCCAAGCAGGTCTTGAATCAGCTGACACAGATTACGTTGGGATTATGGACGCCGATCTTCAAGAAATCCCGGAAAACTGGCCAATACTACTTAAGCCATTGATTAATGGCGAGTGTGATATTTGCATAGGAACTATCGAACGAAGAGTTAGATTAACCAGCAGGGTTTTTCACGCTGTTTCAGCTGGGCATTTTGGCGGTATCGCCCCCGTGACTCAACGCTGTTTCAACAAAAAAGTAAACCAAGCAATACTAAGCTACAGAACTGTAAATGTGGTTTACGGGCCAGAACTAGAGAATATAGGGTTTAAAAAGTTATATGTTGGAGTCTCCAAGAGAAACACAGTCAGTGGTGGCAAGAGTTCATACTCCTTCTATTCTAGACTTAATTTGGCCTTGGATTACATCGGATACCGAACCTTAAAGCACGTAGCATTTCTAGCATTCTCCGTATCTATTTTGAGTGGAGCTTTTGCTCTCTACGGATTTATTGTCGCCATGAGCAGAATATTCTACGGAAATGAATTCGCACCAGGAATATCATTGATTCAATTCACGGTAATGCTCGGTTTTTCAGCAACCATGCTTGTCACTTCAGCGACTGCAATGATCGTATCGAGAATAAATTCTGAGTTTACAGGTTCTCCCAGATACATCGTTCAGGAGAAGTCCGATGATTTCAATATGTAGCTTTGAAGCGGAAGACTTGGATAAGCTTGCTCGCATCCAACAGGATGTAAGAACCAAAGAGTTAATGCAAGGCTTCTCACTGCCTCACAGCAAGGAAGCAATCCATGAGTGGTTTTTAAAAATCAGAAATCCAGGGAGATTTCCAACCAACATTTATTGGGCAATCCGCTTAAATTCTGAATTCATCGGATACTGCTGCTTATTGGACATAAATTGGATTTCTAAGAATGCGCACGTTGGAATTGTTATCAGTCAAAGTGGATTAGGTCTCGGCAATCAAGCCCTATCCTTAATGGAGGAAAGAGCCTATTTGCATCTTGGTCTATCCAAACTGTACGCGAAGGTAATTGAAAATAATCTTCCTGCCAGGAAACTCTTTGAGCGCAGAGGATATTCGTGTGAAGGAATCCTAAAGCGTGATCATATCTTCCAGGGAAATCTTGTCAATAACTATATATATGCGAAGTTTGCGCCATAAGAATGAAAATTGCCGTATCGCAAAGTAACTATCTTCCCTGGGTAGGATATTTTAAATTGATAAGTGGAGTTGATAAGTTTATTTTTTATGATCAGGTTCAATACACGAAAAATGATTGGAGAAATCGCAATCGAATTATAGTCGATGGAAGAATAGAATGGCTCAGTATACCAGTCAAATACAAATTTTCTGATCGAAAACCAATAGAAAGGATAAGGCTACCCGAATCTAATTGGCAGACGGCCCACCTATCAAGAATTAGAAAAGGCTACAAATCAACCTCCTACTTTGAAGACTATTTTGGACCGCTAGAGTCGATACTTGTTCAAGGACATTCTCTTTTGTCGGAGTTAAATCAAAATCTTTTGTTTGCGCTGTGTAAGAGCTTAGAAATCCGGACTAGTCTGATTTCAAGTTTTCCCTTTAATTTTAACCTCAGTCCTAGCGAAAGATTGATTGATGTCTGTATCGCAAATCGAGCTCAGGAATACGTAACAACACCAAAGGCCCGAAACTACTTGAACTTGAAACTTTTCGAAAAACATGGGATAGACGTCACTTTTATGAACTTTGATTCATGCATAAAGGTTTACAATCAAGGACTGATAGAATTCGATCCACACGTTTCGATAATTGACTTACTTTTTCGCAGAGGAGTCGGCGAAGCGAGAGAGCGTCTTTTAATTCAGTAGTTGAGATAATCTCAGAAATTGCGGCGGGAGCGAGCCAACAAACCAACGTTTTGACATTAGAATTAATCGCTTTCATCGACTTATACTATCTGTGTGACCAAGACAATTCCATTCTCAATTCCCTTTGTTCCCGCACTAGCTCGTGAGTACGTAGATAAAGCACTTGATTTAGATATTCAACAGGGTGGAGGTAGTTTTACAAAAATTGTCCAGAAAAGGATCCAAGACAACTATCCCGGATATCAAGCTTTTTTGACTCCCTCATGCACGTCATCTATTGAACTAAGCCTGATGTTGATTGATGTTGGACCAGGCGATGAAGTGATTCTTCCTAGTTTTAATTTCACGTCTGCGGCCACAGCAATTACTAGATTATTCGCAACCCCGGTTTTTGTCGACATTGAGTTAGTTTCGGGCAACATAAGTTTGAACGAGGCAGAGAAAGCTATAACACCTAGGACTAAGGCAATTATCTGGGTTAATTATGCGGGCAATGAATCGAACAATCTGTACCTGAAGCGACTAGCAATGAAACACAATTTACATCTAATAGAGGACGCGGCCCATAATTTTGGAATATTGACTGAAAGTCAGCGAAACGTTACTAGTGACTTTGTCACTTTTTCGTTTCATGCTTCAAAAAATATCCAGTGTGGTGAGGGTGGGGCGCTACTGGTGAAGGATCTAGGAATTTCTGATCGAGCGCGAGTTATGATTGAAAAGGGAACAAATAGACACTCTTTTGAATTGGGCCAAGTGTCTAAGTATAGCTGGGTTGATAAAGGTGGAAGTTTTCTTTTGGCAGAAGTCAACTCAGCTATTCTGTTAGCACAACTTGAGAATTTTAGTCACATTCAACTGATTCGTCGTCAAATCATTGACACTTACAATGGTAATCTATCTTCTCATATTCGCGATGGCTGGTCTATTCTTGAAGGCACTGAGAAGGCAGCACATATGTTTGGACTCATGGCCCCGAATCAACTTGAAAGAGTTAACTTACTTAATTTTCTGAATGAGCAAGGTATTAAAGCGGTCTCGCACTACGAGGATTTAGCGACTAGTGCTGCTGGGCTGAAATATGGGAAAATAAACCATAAATGCGAAGTATCAAAAGAGTTCTCCTTGAGAATTGTGCGCTTACCACTTTTTGTGGAGATGAAAGAATGGCAGATAACGCAAGTAGTCGAAACCATTCATCATTTTATGAGAAGTAAAACTTGAATGCGAATCAAGGATTCGAGGTCACTTGCCCATTTTATGAGTGTTCTATGTGCGGTGACATTCTGTGTAAGTTCCGCATGGGTAGTACTAAGGAGTGGCGCCTTCGCCGACGACTACAGTTTTTTGTATTCAATCCAATATGACTCTGGCGAGCCATTGTTGCTTCACAATTTCGAAGAGGGACGTTATATTTCGGGAATTCTTCATCATATTAGTTTTTCGAATATCTCTACAGTTTCTGGATTGGTTGCTCTTAGAATTGCATCGTTTTTTGGTATGTTGGCAACATTCTTAACTATATACATAATATACCGAAAGTCTTTTTCCAATACTCAGATATTATATCTGGTACCTTTACAATTTTCATTACCTATATTTAGTCAGTATTTAGGTTTTGCTACTACTTGGACAGGTTTTTGGGGCTTATGTCTTTCTTTGGTAGCCACAAACCTTCTACTAAATGCAAGAAGGCTACTTCAGGCTAGCGGATTCCTACTTCTTTTATCTTTGTATTTCTTGTCGCAACTTCTGCCATTTTGGGTCTTCTCTTTTCTTGCATTTAATTTTCTTGCAAAAAAGTCCCAACTGAACGAGATGTTGCGACTTACGCTTCGAGTCGTATGCTTACAATTATTAGCAGGCATTACTAGCCAGGTATTTCGAATTCTAATTAACAATCAACTTAACATAGAGGAGTCTGGAAGAATTGAGTTGGTTTCAACAGAAGATATAACGGCGAAAGTTTACTGGTTTTTTTCAAGGATATTTGTCTCTGTTTTACGACCTTACCAAATAGGAAGTCCAAGTCCTTTCGAAGCTGTTTTAACGTCGAGCTTGATGTTCCTTTTCATTCTATTTACATTTGTGTTTGCGCGCAAAAAGCTTACGCCAAACAAACCGACAAAAAAAGTAATACTCGAGTTTGCGCTCATACAAGCGTTGGCAATTTTATCCCTGGCGCCATTATTACTATGGAGTCAAAATCAAATAGAATTTCGTCTTGTAGGTGCCGGTTCTTTTGTGACAGTTTCTATCCTTTGGGTCTCGCTTCTCCAGATCATGGAGGTTGAAAAGAAAATGTTTTTGAACGTAGGATTGTTAAGCTTAATTCTATGTCTCGTACTTCTAAATGTTTCAAGAACATTTGAACTGCGAACAAAGCCTTTCGAGAGTAAGGAAAAATTTATAAGCTCTTCTATTCAGCACTGTGAAGAGGCGGGACAGGAGGGAAAAATCTTCATTAAGATGCCTAAAGTTTGGCCAAAGAGAAACTTGCTTGGAGATTACTCTATTGGAACTGATTTACAAATGTCATGGGTTCCCATCCCTAACATCAAACTTACTTTAAGAGATATTTCAAGTGCAAAATTTGAGGCCGAGGACTACATTAGTACAGGTTTGTCATACAACCAAGAAGATTGTTTAATCGATTTTACAGATTATGTAAATAGTAATTGGATGCAGCTATCCCATGACGACCCTTTAAAGCTCTTCTTGCTCAACCTAAACAGTAATATACCCTTCATCAAAGAATAGTTTCTTAAATCGCTTTTTAGGAATGGCCGAGGGTTTGCATTAGAGTTTGGCAAAATGCTATGGCATGCAACACTCCAATACTAATGCAGTGAAAGGGTGCGGGAAATCCAGCAGAATAGTGGCAGACTCAATTCGCTCTTTTGTAGAAACCGCTGATAGCTTCGTTTGAACCGGAAATAATTCTAGAAAGTCGGATTCGTAATAAAAAGCTACTTGACTTAAACGGTCATAAAGATTTTTCTATTGAGGAACAAATGAAGGCTTACCTAGTTCAATTAGATCAAGAGGGATTTTAGTGAATCTGATTCAATAATAATACGTTTCCCTTAATTGATTGTTGCCTTTAGGGTTACGAGTAGATTTAAATTCCAAGACCTAAACCGAAATGGGGAGTAACAAATTGAAACTTGATCCTTTCGAAAAACGTACTTAAACATCTGAATTAATGACTCAACGTGATTTTGATGGTCAAGAGCATAGAACAATTCTGGTGGATATGAGCTTAGTCTACGAAGTTTTGGGAATGTCACAAACTTCTTGATAAGTCGATTCATGATTCCTGGGTCAGTTGGTAAAACAAAACAAATCTCAGCTCCGGTTCGAGCCACGAGTCGAACCTCTTGGAGTGCTGCGAAAGGATCCCTTATATGGTGAAGAACGCAAGTACCCAGAACGCGATCAAAGATTTGAGATTCATATGGAAGGGCTTGGACATCGCCAACATCGAACCTAAGTACTGACTTCAACTCGGCATCAATATTCAAAGATTCTACGTCAACCTTTGTGTCTCTTAAGTCGATTGATGCATACAATTCCGAAGGGGCTGACTTGACATGACTTAAGTGTTCTCCGCTACCTCCGCCAATCTCTAGAATAGATCTAGGTGAATTCACATGAAATCGAGATTCTAGAAATTTACTTGCCCAGGTCTGCCCCGCTTGTGAAGGCCCACCCGCGTATAGATAACTTTGGTACACGTGAGCATAGAAGTGCTGAACAATCTTGTTTGCTTCTTCCATACGTTGGTTCCTTCCCAGTGAGGCAGTTCCGTTAGATTATTGGATAGCGAACTAACCCGACCTCACAACACCACCAAGCGCCGGGAGCCAAAGATTTGAGCGGTGTCGGCTAGTGGATGAGGGCAACCTTGTTAATATATCGAGCCCATTTCCATGCCTATTAGTCTGCCCTACAAGAGGCCACGGACACGACAAGCCGATGTTGGGTCCTTAAATATGTCTTGTCTTGGAATAGAAGAGAGGTAGCAGGTCTGAGAACTCGTAAAGCGAAGGTCGCGGGTTCGAGTCCCGCGGGCGGCTCTTGGGTTTCTTGTCTGCAAATTTTTATCGGAAATCTATAAATGGCAAAAACTTTACATTATCCACCTATTTTGTTGCTTAATAATAAGGTGGGGTTTAAGGAGCAAAATACCAAGCGAAAAACTTTCTGTAGGTAGACCGTGTCGCCCAATTCAAAAGAGTTGAGGCTAAGAGTCTTTGCTACCCTAAATTGATACTTCAAGAGAAAAGTGCCCGAAGAGATTGAGGAAAGAGCTGATGAAGCCATACATAGAGGGTGCAACGGTAGGAGGTCTAGGTAACCAACTTTTTCAACTGTACTTTGTACATTTTCTGAGTAGTTACTCTAATTTGTACGTGAGAGTTGTTGAATTTGAAAGGGTCAGTGGTTTGCCGTATACCAGATTGATTCTGACATAAGTGACTAGAGATTGTAAACATTTGGGTTTAATTGAGAAAATATTAACAGACATAATAAATATCTAGACGCTTAGTCCAGTAGTTTCTCCATTACCTTTTAACATTTTTAAATGTGGAGTGGCTTTTTTGTCACCAATACAGTGGACAGCGCTTATTGATCGGCCATGAGCGAACTTCGGGTTTTAACCTTGAGGATTGTTCAAGGCGTCGGTGAGTTGGCTAAGAAAGATTTAAGTTGGACTATTAGTAAATGCACACGAAAGTGCAGGAAAGACTTAGGGGATATTGAATTATCCATGTTCAAGGGAGAGGCATGAGACATAGCCAAAATAAACAAGTTATTGGGCTACATTAATCACACTACTATCGAAAATTTCCAAAGATCCACAAATTACACAAGAGAATTGTCATACCTTACGATTCAGAGGGGGAAAGTCAGTAATTCCCGGAGGCGAGATTGATAAATTCTTTGGGCGTAAAGACATAAATACCGTCACTTGTTTAGCTTAATTTCGGCTCCCCGGTTATCTGCAGCCGAGAGTACCTCTCCTTGGTAGGGTGACTTCTCGGCTCAGACTCAAGGAGAAGAGGTATATTTCCGGACCAAAGTCTTAGATCGTCTAACCTCAACAGCGAACCATCCCCAATTGCCCCTATTTTGGATACGTACAAACTTTGCTTATGTAGCTTAGTATTCATATGATGAATTCCGAACTCGTTACAGTCATCATTCCCACCTTCAATAGCTCGGCATATCTAGAGGATTGTTTCAAGAGTGTTGAAAATCAAAGTTACTCGAATTTAGAGATTCTGATAGTGGATGATGGATCTACGGACGCAACGAAAGAGTTAATTGATTTAATCTCAAGAAAGTCCAGCAGAGAGGTCCGCGCGATCTATAATTCGGAGAACAGAGGACCGTCTCATGCTCGTAATAGGGGCTTAGAGTCCGCCCTTGGGCTTTATGTGGTTTTTCTAGACTCTGACGACATGATGTCTGTAAATCGTATTGAAAGTCAATTAGCTTTCATGAATAGGTACCAGACAGACATTACGTTCTCGCGATTCACAACAGATATAGACGAGTTTAAGAATCCAAAAGGTAATGCTTTCTTGGTTAGTTCAATAAATTACATCGACTTTGTTAAGTTTCCAAACTCCACGCCATTTCCGCCGAGTGCGATGATGGCGAAAAGAGAGTTGTTTAATAAAGTTGGGAGCTGGGATGAGAGTCTTAGGTATGCGGAAGACTTTGATTTGCTTCGAAGATTCGCCAAGGCAGGATTTCGAATGATTGGCTCTAGCGAAACACTTTTGTATAGACGGCTACATGAACAAAGTGCAACTACCAGAAAGATTTCTAGTAGAGCGCCATCGAACTTGTTAGCATTGGAGAAAATAATCAAAGATGATGACTCATTGACCGACTCAACCAAGTTTCGTATCCGTTTATCCGGGGTTTCTTCTTTGATTCGAGGGGCCATTTCGAGAAGTGATTTGGTTGATTTATTTTTGGTTTTTTGGAAGTCGATTGATTTCTACGGACGAGAGATTTTAAGGGTCTTGAAGTTTGACGGACGCAACTAGCTTGCGTTTAATCATCACAATAGATTTGTTAGCTCCATTAAAGAACAGATTATTGTTTGTTTGAAAATTACGGGCCCCATTAACTAAAATTCTTGTGGGGCTGTGAGTTTGTACTTGGCACAATCTACCGGCACAGCCAAAGAAAATGTTCCCTTGTACAATCAAGAGTGGGGCAGAAGGAACCCCCAAATCTACTGTCTCTATAGTGCCTGGAAGGCTCCTGCCATCAAGCACTGCGTAGGAGATACTTGAGGGAAATGGTAAAGAATCCATCTTTGAGGTGAGCCAACTAGCATAAACTTTTTTGTTATCACTGGAAATCGATGTTGCATATCCCGCTACCGCATTTCCGTGGTCTGGGCCATCGAGAGTTTGGTAGCGCCAATCCTCGGGGAAAACTGATCGGCGAGAAGCTAATCGAACCTCGCCGGTAGTAGCATCTCGATTTGAGTTAATTGTTAAAACTGAATCGTAGAGAAGGTAAACGGTGTCCTTCTTTGTGGTCGCGGAGAGGCGGAAAGCAACATCGCCAGTAGTTCTACCTTCAGAATCTTTATCACCATCAACGATTTCATAGACCCAACCATTTGAGGTTTTTACTGCACCAAGAAGTATTCCTTGAGATTCATCTCTATAAAAGATCTGAAGGGCCTGGGGCGTCACGGCACATGCATTCGAGACACTGACATTAGAAGCGGTCTTCCGTCTTGGTTCCTCACGGTAATCTTGAACGTCATCACCATTTCCATCGACTGTTTCATGGCTCCACTTTCCGGATTTAAGGTTCGAGTACATCAGATCTTGTCGCGTTGTTTCTCCATAAAAGACATGAAGTGATTCCTTAGAGCCGCTTCCGCTCTTACAAACTGAAATAGTTCCAACATCGATACCTTCTCGGGCGGTAGAGATACGCCATCTATTTCCCCAAAAAGTTGCCATCTTTAGGCTTCTCGTTACCTCATCGCCATATAAAAGGATTGGATTACCTTTATAGGTGATTCCTGATAGATACGAAACTCGCGAAAATGGATCGATAGTTGAAATAGCGCCAGTTTTCTGGGGTTTAACAGAGTTGCTTTCAACTGGTTCAGATTTTCCTCTGTCATTTTCAGCAATCAAAGTGAATTTGTAGTT
>Ga0172372_10011195_pt1 | contig 11425 bp, 18 predicted proteins | sample LakKiv5m_2_FD_114544 | JGI IMG/M metagenome (GOLD analysis project Ga0172372, IMG submission 114544) | Freshwater microbial communities from Kabuno Bay, South-Kivu, Congo - kab_092012_9.5m | ecosystem: Environmental > Aquatic > Freshwater > Lake | place: Democratic Republic of the Congo... | reverse complement strand
TTCATATACAAATCTACTGCTTTTAGTGCTTTACTACGAAACTCTTCTACAGTTACAACATTAATAACAACTGTGCGACTAATATCAACTCCCCTAGATTCTAAAAGAGATTTAGTGATAGCAGCCTCAGTGTCAAAGTAGAGACAGTAACCATCGGAATGAGTATCAAGAAAGTTCTTAACAACGGCGAGAGAGAAAAAAGTTTTTCCAGTAGAAGACTCTCCAGCAATAGCAGTAATCTTATTCCCAGATACACCACCAAATATGCTGCCTGAAACCAGTGCATTAAAAATGTATGAACCCGTATCAACATAAGTCTCCGTCTCATCAATATCGGAAGCGAGTTTGGTGTATTCTCCACCGACCTCTTTCACAATTTCTTGCAAATCGCTCAAAAAATTTAATTTGGAATCAGTCATAAATTTTCGTAAATCCTCTTTCAGTTTGTTTTTCTATCCACTTTTTATCTGCCTCCATTCGTTCTTGTTGAAGAACTTCATAGTACTTATCAGATGGAATTGGAGGCAATTTCTCCCATCCAGAAGTATATTCACAAAATCCTAAATTAGTGTTCCATCTCCACAATGTCCCATCATCACAAAGGATAATATCATTTCCGATTTGTTTTGGTGTTCTGTCCTCAGTCATTTTTCAGATTTATAATATTATTGATTTGACTGCGGATTTTTGCAGATTCTTGTTCTACTTTCTCCAAATCTTCCATAAGGAATTTTAGAGTTTTGTTATTCATAGTTGTATTAATGTAATAGTTGTTATTAACTGTTGCTTCTTTCATTAATTTTACCATTCTATCTACAAAAGATTATACTACAAAATTCTGAAACTCAAGAATTTTTTTAAATTCACGTTCAGTAATTGGTAAGTTCATCAGATAAAAAATGAATCAAGACTTGTTGTTTTTTCCACTCTCCATCCAATTGAATCAAGAATTGACTTCAGTGGGTCAATAAAACTCTTTTCAAATTGTAAGTCATAGTCAATGTATTTGTCAAGTCCAAGTTCTTTTGGAAAATCTTGAATAAATGAAATGATATTTTCCTGAATTGTATTTGGTTTTTTCAAATACACAAACTTAATTTTTTCACCATTACCAATTAAAGAATACTTATTGGTCAGTTTCTTTTGTTTTACATAATGATTGAACAACAATGCCCCACGAATATGAATGGGGGTTTTATGAGCGTAAATGGTTGATGACGCTGCATACTTACGCACATCAGAAGCAGTTCTTGGGAAGGCAATTTGTTCAGGTGGAAGAGATTTGAACTCTTCACGACATTGTTCTATAAAATTAATTACATCATCCTCTGTTCCACTCATCATCAATTTAAGACCGTCCTTAATCATTTTACGACAAGGAGCAGGTGTAGAAGATTTGACTGCTTCAATACCCATCATCTTGAGTTTAGGTTCTTCATAGCGAACACCTTCACTATCCCAAACATTTAAAATGTATCTCTTTTTTGCAGTCCAGATTCCACGTTCAGCAATGTTTTCACGCTTCATCTGCATCTTCTGGTCATAAGCATTCACATACTCAGCCAGTTCTTTGTAGCAACCTTCAATATACTTTTCAAGTTCCACCTGACAGACCTTATCAAGGAACGAAACAACGCCTTCAGTAGTTTTCTCTCTTCCCTTGTATACAGTTTCAACCAGAGGACCCATATTGAGATAAACAGAGTCAGTATCAGAAGCAATAACATAATCAACCTCTTCAGTTTTTAAAACTTTGTTCAAATATTGATTGAGTTTGTTTTCAATCCAACGAATTGCAACCTGTCCCGAAAGTGTGATTGCTTCAGCATTTGCTAGTTTGTAATACCTAAAATAAGGTGTCCCAATTGCACCATAAGCAGAGTTAAGTTGAATCTTCCTCGCCATTTGGATATTGTTGCAGCGAGCAATTTCTTTCTCCAATTCTTTTGTCGGAGTTTTTTCATACTGTTGCTTTGCCGCAAGCATTTTCTTTTTATAAATGGTGCGATCTTTATAAATCTTATCCATTAGTTCTGGAAGAAATCCACGAACATCTTTGCGATACATTGCACCATTGGCACAAACCGCATAGTCCTTATAAAGTTCAAATGTCAATTCTTGATTTAGAATCTTATCAACAGTGACTGTAGGATGCCTTTCTTCTACAAGTGTTTCTGGACTTATATTGAATTGCATAATTAAATGTGGATAAAGTGAATTTAGGTCAAAACTTACCACATAATCATACATTCCCGGAATCGGTTCTTTTACATAAGCACCAGCATACTTGGAATCTTTATCAGACCGTTCTTTGGGAGGAATCACAATATTCCTCTTTTTCAGATAGTTGTAGATAATTGTATCCCACATCCTAACCTGTGAAAACACATCAGCATAATTTGCTTTTGCGTCATATGCCATTGTAATCGCAAGTTCAATTAGTTTCATCTTGTCTTCCATACGGTCAACAAGTTCCACGTCAATGATGTTATACTCTACAAACTTCTGCCACCCTTTAGTATAGAAGTCCTTGAAAGTATCAAATTCAGAGTGGTCAAGTTTTTTCTGACCAAGTTCAACATTTGCAATATAATCTAGACGGTATGATTCTTGTGCCTTATAAGTAAATTTCTTATAAAGATTTAAATAGTCAAGTTGAGTAATACCTCCAACATCATAAGAAATATGCTTACGACCATTCAAGATAATCTCTCTTTCAGTCACAAGACCCCATGGAGACATACGCTTCATGAGTTTTTCACCAAGAATTCTATCAAGGCGGCGAACAAGATATGGAATATCATACAACTCAATATTCCATCCAGTGACAACTTCTGGAGTATTGTCTTCGGTCATCCACCAAGCAATAAAGTCATTTAACAAATCCCTTTCAGTTGCAAAGGATTTATACATCACATTCTTTTGCTTGTTTTGAAAAGGACCAACTCCCCAAGTGCGAATTTGCTTCGAAGCATAATCCTGAATTGTAATCAAAAGAACTTCTTCTGCAGCAGATTCTACATCAGGGAATCCATTTTCAGAAGCGACCTCAATATCAAGAGTGGTTAATTTGATTTTATTAATGTCAAATTTAATCTCCTCTTCTGGATACATATCAGAAATGTATTGATAGATATATCCAGTATTTCCATAGATCTTAAAGTTTTCTACACCATCATACCTTTTAACAAAATCACGACATTCCCTTACTGTTCCTGGACTAACTTCTTCTACATACTCTCCAGTTAAAGTTTGATATTTAGTTTTCTTTTTTGAAGGGACAAAAAGAGTCGGGTAAAACTTCTCACGGGTCATAAAATGCTTTCCATTCTCATAACCACGAACCAAGAAGTAATCCCCGACCATCTGCACGTTGGTATAAAATCTCATCAGGCAGTTAATTCAAGATACTTTTCAATAATTTCTTCTTTTGGATCTACAATTGTAAGAATACTATCAGAGTGAATCATCATTTCAGTTTGATCAGTCACATCTGGCCAAGGAGTTAGATTTCCTTCGGCATCAATACGATAAGGATTGATAAGTTTGCAATCAGGTTCTCCAAGTTCAGAACCAACCTCAACAATCTCTGTAACGATTACATTATCAACCTTCAACAAAAGGCACTTAATTGTTTTTTCCATTTACTCTTTCCTCATAAAGATCTTTAACTGAATTGAGTGGTTCAACAATTGTTACTACCCAATCTAACGGAACTAAAATCTGCTCATCTTGCGTCAAAAGAATCCAAGATGATAATGATACTTCTATTTTAGCATCATAATTAACTTCTTCAGTCAAAAGAATAGATCTTTCCGTAAGAACCTTGTAAGGTTTGTTGAAAATGTATCCGCAGGGTTTTTCATCAGAGACAATTTCCTTAAGATCAGAAATAACTGTCTCTCCAGATTTTAGTAATGCAAGTTTGATTGACATTTTTATCTTCTTCCTTCAACACATTATAGCAAAAAATTAGGGGAGCGTCAACTGGTTTTTGCCAGTTGCTCCCCTGCGGCGACGATATTCAATACTATTTAGAGATAGTCTTTTCTCTGATGATGTTGAGGAACAATTTTTCTCAACTGAATTGTAAGAAGTCCATCTTCAAAAACTACATCTTTAACTTCAGTATCATCGGCAATTGTCCATGCTCTTTTAAAACTTCTCTGTGCAAGTCCCTTATGGACATATTGAGATTCGGTTTCTTTATCTTCTTTTTGACCTTCAACAAAAAGTTTACCATATTCAGTAAAAACATTAACTTCCGACTTCTTAAATCCTGCAAGTGCAATCTCTAAACGAGATTCAACATTGCTGACTTGAACAAGATTATAAGGTGGATAGTTTGATGTAGTTTCGTGAAGATTGAAGAGACGATCAAAATATTCGTCCATTCCAATACTATTGCGAGTGATTCTTTCCATTAAGGCAGGAAGATCCGCAGCAGTATACCTTGTGAGGTTAGTCATTATAGTAGCTCCTTAAAAAGCGAGTTTGATTGTGTGAACCCTTTCGGCGTTCATTACTAATTATACAAGAAACATAAAAAAAGGGAGTGTTGAACTCCCTACAAAATCATTCGGTTTCCTCGTCCCTTTTCTTTTTAGCACCAATATTATATTTGGTTTCCAGAATCCAATCGCCCTTGTCTTTATAAGCAAGAACTTTGATTTGATTCAGAGGAGCAATGTCTTGAATTTTACTAACATCTACAATTGTAATCAAACCCCAATCTGCAATTAGTTGAGCAATTCGATTACGACGCTGAACATCATTTACAGTTAGGTTGGCGTGTTTACCATCCAGAGCAAAAAGTTCTTTAAAATGGACGATAAAATATTTACCTTGCTTGTGAAGAATGTGGCAAGATTGATAGATTTTCTTTTCCTTTCTTGAAGCAACCCCAATACGAGTCAAAGTCTCACGAACTTTTAAAAAGTCATCAGGTTCATTCAACAAAACTTCAACCATCATATTAGGCGTCCAGTTTACAATAGGTTCTTGAACGACGCTCATTGTTTTCCTCCAGTTTCAAATTTAGATTTTATAAAAGTAAGTTGTTCTTTTGAAAGAATCCTCAAAGCCTGTTTTGCCTTTTCATTACTATAACCATAATAACGTTTGACATAATCTAGATCTTTGATTTTATCTTGTCGGAGCCAGGGAGAAAATCTCTTCTTTTTCCTCAGACTATTTAGTAAGAAATCATATTGCATTTTCTTGGGAAGAAAATGATATTGATTCATTTCATTCACAAACATAATGCAATCAATCTCTCCAGAAAGACAGCGATTGATAATGTAAGGTGCATATTCCTTCTCAAGTGAAGGATCTTCGTCAATCAGATGATTCTTCGTTTGATTGATCGAGTTTAACCAGTCCTTCAATTCCATAATTAAAAAGCAGTAGTTCTTTTCTTTGTTTTTGTTCTCGCATATATTCACCCACAGAACGCATCGTATAAGTCAAATCAAATTCAGCAGCGTTCCAATTCTTAAAACGATCCTTTACAAGTTGATCAGAATTATAACTCACCAACATATCCATATCGTTAGTATCACAATCGGCAGCAAACTTATCGTGATCAAATCCTTTATGCATTGATCCTTTTCGCCCATAGAGATTATCCTTAATGTCATAAGGAGGATCGAGATACATGAAAGCACCTTTGTTTCCATCCATCAGATAATCATAGGAATAGTTAGTTATACGCCAATTTGCAATCAACGCAGAATACTCAAACAACTTTTGAATTCCTCGCATTGAAAAATTGGAATTAGATGCCTGTGGTGAAAAGGAAGAACTCTCTGTGAGACCAGAGAAAGAACACTTATTTACAATATAAAAAGACACAGCACGATCAAAATTTGACACGGTTTTGTCATTAATCCGATCTTTTGATTGAAGGAAAAGTTCTCTTGCTTTGTCTGGAGTATTATTTGCGTTTTTTAAATCAACAAGTTCACTTTTCAAATCATACCCAAACATCTGAAGTTGTTGCCAGAAGTTTACAAGAGGTTCATAAAGATCATTTACCCAAATGTCCAGATAAGGATATTTTTTGGTGATATGAATAGCAACACTTCCTCCACCAAGAAATGGTTCTCGGAACTGATCATAGTTGCGAAGATCTGGAAAGTAGGGGTTCATCTTTGCAACCGCTCTACTTTTACCCCCAGGATATCGCATTGGGGTCTTAAGAGATTTCATAATCTTGTGGATGATACTTCAAATATTCACGAAAAGTGAGTTTCATTTCTTTCTGCGTCATACCACAATGCTTTGCAGCAGCAGGAAGATTCATTGTGGCACGAAACAATCCTTCGTTTGCTTCTTTTACATTTTCTGGATTTGTTTTTACCACATACTCATAAAGAGATTTTTTATCAATTTTATAAGGGTTCATCGAAACTCACACTCACACATTATTTCAGTTAATGCTGCCAAAAGATTAATTTCTTGATCAGCAACAAAACTGCTTTGGTAAAGATACTTTGCAATCACAAGAACAGCAGCAGGAATTGTTTGTGGAGTCAAATGATTATAGCAAGAGTCATACACCCTACGAAGAATCAAGTTAGCATCATTATCCAAATTAGATACAACCCACTTTCGGACTTCTGTAAAGTTCTTCTCTTTAAGATATTTAATCAATTCATCTACAGAGATGTCTGAGAAAGATGCAAGAATGCCTGCGTCAATTTTGCCTCCCACCGCATATCTTTGGCACTCGTTGAGGACTCTCCTGAAGTCGGGGAAGTGTTTAGAGATAATTTCAACAAGGACTTTTTGATCATATTCGATGCGTTCCTCATCCAAGATGTTTTGTAGACGCTTGAAAAAGGATCCTGCCAACTTGGTCTTTTCCTTTCCTTTGATTGTGAAGTCGATGACTGCACAACGGGAATGGAGGGGCTCGATAATTTTGTTCTTGTAGTTACAGGTAAAGATGAATCGACAGTTGTTATAAAATGTCTCAATATTCGCCCGTAGAAGGAGTTGAACGTCGTTCCCTGTGTTATCTGCCTCATCGATGATGATGACTTTGTGTTTAGAAGATTCCGTAAGTGAAACGGTCGAAGCAAAGTTCTTTGCTTGGTTTCTGACAGTATCCAAGAAACGCCCCTCGTCGGATCCGTTGATGACATAAAAATCTGCTCCTAACTCATTACATAATGCCTTTGCAATAGTGGTCTTCCCAATACCCGGAGGTCCAGCAAGAAGGAGATTCGGAATCTCTCCTTTCTTCACAAACTCCTTAAAAGTTTTTTTAGTATCATCAGGTAGAATACAGTCGTCAATAGTTTTTGGACGCCAAGATTCTACCCACAAAAAATCACTAGTCATAATTAAGTCCAATCAGGTTTTTTCAAATAAGAACTTGGGACAATCTCCCACCATTCTTTCCCATCAAAAATATACACTTTATGTGTATGTTTATCAAGAAAAAAAGTGCCTTTCTTGTATTTCATATCCATTCAGGTTTTCGTTGCGGCATACGAAGATAATTAGATGCAACCCAAGATTTGGATGCGATATAACGCTTGTAAGCAGTAAAAGTGTCGATGCTTGTGTCAAGTTTAAATTCATCTGGCATTGCTCTAGCAAATGGAGTTACATTAGTCAATTTGCCCTTTGGAAACAAATAGTATGCCTCAAGAAGAGTATTATAACACGAATGAGACTTACCATACCGCAGTTGAAATTCATCACAAAGATTCATTCCGTGCTTGATTAACCAGTAAGCATTATCAATAGATTTTGCTGCCCACTGGGTGCAAGGATGATTACGAAAAGCACCTTTTTCAGTAGCATAAGGATTTCCATCCTTTTTATGAAGTGGTCCATAATTATGATACCACTTTGATGCCACAATAGAAAGCATTTGGCAACATTCAAGAGGCATCTTCGTTATATGGCGGTCAGGAAGTGTAATAGCACTTTCTGCGGGCCATGGAGAAGTAACGAATATATTGATAGTAGGTTCCTCAACTCAACAGGTATTCAATCATATATTGAATGATTGCTTGGTGTTCTTCAATTGTACCATCAGATTTGATGGTGTTTGCTCTTTTACTAATAATCTTAATGTTTCCTTTTACATAACCTTTAGTGCTATCAATCCTATCAATACTGGGTGCAGTATTTGTTCCAATAACCATAGGAACTTTAAGAACTGGACAAATTGGTGGAATAACTATATCAGTTATTTCCAGATTGAATTCCAATCCTTTTTCTTTTGCTCTTTTTCTAGCAGATATCAATAACCTATTTTCAGGTTTTCTTCTATTCCATTTTTTATGATACTCTGGATTATTATCAAAAAACTCTTTATTTAAATTTTGATAATATTCCTTATTTTTTTGATAGTATGTTTTTTGATATCCTCTTTTAATATCTTTACGATATTCTTTTCGGCAGGATTTACACATACCATCTCTACCACGAACAGAATAATACCATTCAGTTTCTGGTTTTTCGTTAGAGCATTTTTTACAGAAGAACATCTTATAAAATGAATATCTTTATAACTATTTATAAAAAATATTCATTCTATCAACTAAAATCAGAAACAATACTTATTCACATAATATAGCACCCTCTCTGGTTTATCTTCCAGATAATATGCTTCTGTCTCATAAACTGGATAAGAGTTTTTACTTACCTTTAAAGAATTAGCAACATCATTTAGTTTGTATTGATCTAATGTTGCATCAGCAATTTTAAGAGGTCCCCGTTTACATGCTTGAGCAACATGAACTGCTTCATGATAAACAGTTTCATTTACATAATGATTTACAGGGCTGATAGTGTTCTTAATGTTATTTGTACAAATTACAAAACGAGAACCATCAATTCCTCCAAAAATTTTTTTGTTTCTACAGTATGCCACGTTCTCCACGACCCTGTAATTTTTCATCATAATTTTGCTAATCAGTTCTTGACCAATTGGCGTCAAATAAAGTAGAAAGTCCATCACTCAAAAGTAGAATCGGGTTCTAGAGCAATATAATAAGTCAAATTATACTTACTGTTCGTGAACTGTGACAAAAGTTTAGAAGACACAACCACATCATAAGCACCGGGAATAATCTTGATATTCTCCACCTTGAAGTTGAATGCAAATTCTTTATCAGTTTCACCAACTACAATAGAGTATTCGTTAGAAGTATCATTCTTCTTATCACGAACCACGAGACGAATGACACCTGCTTCACCAACCGCAGAAAGATCTGGAAGTTGATAAACTGCTGCTGCCTTTAGAAGTTTTTCCAGAGTCACACTCTCAAGTTGAAAACAAACATCTTGAGAAGGAAGTTGAATGTCTTTGTCTGGAGGCGAAACAATTACATTCGGATCGGCAAAGAAATACTTAACCCGACGCTTACCTTCACGAATCGTGATATGAGAATCTTCCTTAAAGTCAAGATCAGGATCTTGGTGAAGTCCAAGACCATTCAGAAACTGATTAAGATCATAAATTGCAAACTCACGGGGGAATTCTTCAGTAATGTCTGCTTCTGCAAGAATGTTTTTTGCAACAGAAATTGTGCGGAGTTTGTTTCCTTGCTTGACAAGAATGGAATTATTAATGCCAGCAAAGTTTTTAAGAACAGTAAGAGTGTTGTCAGAAAGTTTCATAATTATCAGAATTTTTTGTATGAAGACCAGAGAAATGATAAAGAAGAACGCAATAGTGAATTGCTTTTAGAATGTCCATTTTGGATTTTCCATTCTTCTTACCAAAGCGAGAAAGATATTTGATGGCATTTGAACGAGTAAATGCTTCTGCGTCACCGATACTTTCAATCAAATCTAAAGTTTGAGTTTTGGATTGCTCGGAAGTATAATGAGAGTGATAAGTGCTAGCAAGATACTGCTCAACTTCTTTTAGAGTTTTATCTTCCTCATATTTCCAAAAATGATTTGAATTGTCGTTCATAGTCACAGGAGTTTTTGTAAGGTCAATCATACCACTATGTTCATTCATAGTGAGTGTAAATTCGTTCATAGAATACCGAAGAGAAGGATGCTCATCCATAATAAAAAGGGAAGGTCATAGTTTTACCTTCCCCAATTATATCAGAAAGAGGAGTTCAGGTCAACTTGATGCCCACCTTCAATCGTCAGTTCAGGACCAGTAGAGGGCATCTGGAAATCAGCATCCACCTTATCATACAGTTCCAGAAAGGACTGTTTGGTCTCATCGTCAAAACGATTCACACAAACTTGAATCGCTTTTGCCTTATCTTGGAAAATGCTATAAGCACGGATAATATGAACAAGACGACGAGTGCTGATGATTTCCTCAATACCACCATCGTAGAAGGTTTTACGGATGACATCTGCCCAATCGCAAAGTCTCTTGCAAAAATCACGGTCTTCAACACCAAGATCCAGAGCAATGCCTTCCAGAATCTTCTGTTCGGTTGCAGGAGCAGGATACGACTGCTCAAAGGTTACAGGGAAACGCTCAAGGAATGCTTCATTCAGAACGTTCGTGCCAATAAAGCGACCGTCATCAGAACCCTTACCTTTGGTGTTTGCAGTAGCGACCACATTAAATCCAGCAGCGGGTTTGACAAAGCGACCAATTTTTTTCAGAAAGACACCTTTACCTTCAAGAATGGACTGAAGACACAGAATCTTATTAGAAGCAAGGTCAATCTCATCTAGAAGCAAAATTGCACCACGTTCAAGTGCTTCTACCACAGGACCATTGTGCCATGCAGTTTCACCATTCACAAGACGAAATCCACCAATCAGATCATCTTCGTCAGTTTCAATCGTAATATTTACACGAATCAATTCACGATTCAGTTGAGCACAAACCTGCTCCACACTGAACGTTTTACCATTACCCGAAAGACCCGTAATAAACGTAGGATAAAAGAGACGGGACTGAATAATACGTTTAATGTCATTAAAATTACCAAACTTGACGAAGGTATCATCTTTATCAGGAATCAAATTTTGTTCTACAGCAGGAAGAGCAGGAGGTGCTTGATATGCTTGCTCCATTTTATTCACAACAGTCGGAGTCACTTCTAGATTCCAACGACCACGAGAGGTCTTATAACTCTCAAGATGGCGAGTCACGGTCTGATAGTTGAGACCGCGAGAGGCACAGAAACCTTTCAGATCACCAGAAGTAATTTCAGAACCATAGAGTTCTTGGATTGAAGCAATCAATTGTTCGTCATTCACAGAAGACTTGCGAGGCATAATGTAGTTAGGTGGTTTTGTTTAACTGAAGTTATTATAGCAAGAAAAAAGGGGGCGGTGAAGCCCCCATGTGACGGTTTGGAAAGTGGTCTTTATAGACCTAACATTTTTTTTAGTTTTTCTCGTTTTTCATCCTCACGCTTTCCACGCTCTTGAAATAGATCGTCTCTACGGGATTTTAAACGGTCTCGCATTCTTT
>Ga0172372_10011193_pt1 | contig 11426 bp, 10 predicted proteins | sample LakKiv5m_2_FD_114544 | JGI IMG/M metagenome (GOLD analysis project Ga0172372, IMG submission 114544) | Freshwater microbial communities from Kabuno Bay, South-Kivu, Congo - kab_092012_9.5m | ecosystem: Environmental > Aquatic > Freshwater > Lake | place: Democratic Republic of the Congo... | reverse complement strand
GCGCGAAAACAGAAACAGAAGCCCAAGGGTATTCAGAGAAGATGTTAAGGGCGATAGAAAGTGAAAACCGATACAATCACCACGAGTTTTCAAGCGATGCCAAGGGAACAAGTTCCCCCGGAACAAGTTCCCCCGGAATAAGTTCCCCAGAGTGGCTGGATAGAAATAGGGCAGGGTTAGAGGAAGGGAACCGTTCAGTAAGCCAGGTGAAAAACAGGGATGAGAAGGTCTATTCAGCAGCGAGAGATTTAAAAGGTGTCTTTATTGGTACTCATCAGTATGGAATTCTTATTCCAGATAACCCTAGTGACTTCAGTGAAGAAAATTTAAAAAAACAAGGAATTTATTTAGAAAACAAAGAAAAGATGAGAGACTTGGCTGAAGGAAAGAAAGGCTGGGTCATAGGTGCCCATAATGTTAAAGGGGAGGATAATCTCAACTATTTGAAAGTAAAATTCTTTGAAGAATCAGACTTAAAAGCAACAAAAGAATATTTAGATCAAAAAAACATAAAATGGTATAAACCAGATTTTGATATAGAGGTAAAAGAAGTGATTAACGAGACTAAAACAGACACAGAGTTTATAACACTTATACTAAAAAACACTATAAATTATAAGAATAATGAGAAAAAAATCCCTATTAGATATCCTTCTGTTATTGATCAAATAGATCCAAAAGTGATTAATAGCAATTCTTGGAATAGTTCTATTTTAAAATATTCAGGAGCAAAAAATTATTTAAATGATTTTAATGGTATAGATCCAGGGAGTAGCAATTTTATTGAAAAAAAATATTTTATTAAATGATATGAAATTTAAAATTAATTTATTATTAAAAGACTTTCTAGTGACGTGGGTATTTTTCTTTGCTTACGAATATCTATTTGTCGGGATATTTTCAGTACTTAGGTTGAAGAAAGGGATATTTATTAATGGATATGGGAAAGGAAATTTTAATAATACATATTATTGTGTTGCCAAAGATCCTTTTCAAAATATTTCATCTTATGATCCAATTAGTGATTTTTTCTTAAACTTAATACCTTTAATAATCAAAGGCATTAACATCTTCATACCTATTATTTTAGGATTTATCTTATTCAAGATTCTAGTTGTAAGAAATTGGAATCAAAGAAGTTTTTTAAAGAAAATGTTATTTTTGTTAATTTGGATTACAAATATTTTGTTAGGGGTTATTTTTTACAGTGCTATACAATTCGATTATATTATCAGTACAGGAATAGACAGTATTTAGCCAAAATTATGTAAATATAATCTTAAAAGAAATTTAAAAAAATGAAGAAAATAATAAAAAGCTATATTATATCGTTGTGTTATTTTATATGGGGAATTTATTTAATTGTTGGAATAGATGCATTTATTAAGCTAAAAAAAGGGGGATTTGTTATTGATACCAGCTTAAAAATTCCTTTGTTCCAAAATATAGAATCAGGTCTGCCTAGCTACATGTGGGCATTAACAACGGTCTTTTTATTTCTATTTATAGGGTGCATTCATTTCAAAATTTTTTTTATAGATAAAAATATGATTAAAAATAATCAAAAAAGAATGATTGCAAGTCTATTATTTTTACTTAACTTTTTTTTATGTATTCAAATTTATAAAATCATTTATCACGATTCTATAGTTAAAGATTTAAAAGTTTATTCAAGGTATGAATCTTTTTAATAAAAAAATCATAAAGGCGGCACTACCCCAGAAGAAGGGATGAAGCAAGTAGGATCCTACCAATATAAGCACAACCCTGTGATGCTGATATACAGAACAGAGTATGTAACATAAATGACATATTCTGAAGATTTAATAAAAATAGGATTGGCAAGAGATCCATATACGGAAGAGAAGTTAGGATTGGGGGAAAGAAGTAATGGATTGATAGAGAAATTTACAATAGCAAAACTTAGTAAAAAAAATCCATTATTTGTAAAAATTGATACTGCAGCCTCGATTTATAAAGGATTTTGGTATAGCCTTAAGTATTTGTTTTCTGGTTTGGATAGTTCAAACTTTTATTTTTAATTTCAATAAAAAAAAAGAAAAAAATATTCAGAAAATCTATTTTTATATTCCAATACTTTTGGTGGGGATACTTATTTCGTACAGAATGAAATTTTTATCTTTAAAAAATTATGAATTTATATACTTTATAATTATTATTTTTTTAATTTTGTTATTCGAATATAAAAATTCTAAATGATCTACTATCAAAACAAGCTCTTAAATAACCTGGGCTACTCCTTTTTTGCCAAACAAAAAACACTTAAGCCCCCTAGTTTATTGAATGTCATAAAGGGAACTTCTGCCCTGCAAAGACAATACAGAACCCCATTTACAAAAGGGTGATGAATACACAACTGAGATTTTGCAAGAACCGCTTTGGTTTTTTGTATCATTCTTGTGAGAAAAGCAATCGGGAAGATGAACCCAAAAAAATAACAACTTTTCTCAACAGTCAATCCAGATTCCCTAACCAAAGCCTCTACTTGCGTTAACGTATACCGACGCCGATGCTCTAAAAAATCGTCATGCCCACTCCACATAAAGCGAAAAGCAGGCACCGTAATCAAAAATCTACTTTGAGAAGGCACTTTTTTCACATACTCCTTTAACAACCCAAGATCATCGTCCACGTGCTCTAAAACATCCATCATCAACACAAGCTCTGCCTCTACAGTGGAGAGAGAGACATGACATTCAAGTTTTTTCCCAGCTTCACTTTCTTCTGAATATTCGGGATAACAAGTGTCTACACAGTACGCCATTTCTGCAGGCGTATGATTAAGCAAATACCGAGAAAAAAAACCAGAACCAGCCCCCACATCTAAAATTTTTCTAAAAGAAAACCCCTTTAAAAGGGCCAGCATCGCAGCTGCTTTTGAGCAATAATACCAATGGCTTTTTACCTTATCCCCCAGAATATCACTTTCCTTAAGATCCACGAGTGCTCCCTTTTTCATAAATTTGTCTGACAATATAAATAGGCCTTCCCTTTGATTCCATGTAAGTTCTGCCCAAATATTCGCCCAATATGCCAATGCCTGTTATTTGAATGCCAGAAAAAAACGTGATCACCACCATTAAAGAGGCATACCCAGGCGTGTCCGCACCGTAAATCAAAACATGAAGTAAAATGTATAAGCCGAAACCAAAAGAAAATATAGAGATAAGTACCCCAAGATACGTTAAAATCTGGAGAGGTTTTGTGCTAAAACTGGTAATCCCTTCAAGAGCAAACAACCATAGCCGCCACCCATTAAATTTGGTCTGTCCAGCGACCCTTTCAGGCCGTTTGTAATCGACATAAGCGGTACGAAACCCAAGCCATGCGAAAATGCCTTTCATAAACCTCTGAGACTCTGGCAAGCCTTTTAAGGCCTCCACCACTTTTCTGTCCATTAAGCGAAAATCCCCTACGTTTTCAGGTAATTTTGGATTCGAAAGCATGTTATGTACCTTGTAAAAAAAATAAGCTGAGATACGCTTCAAAAAAGAATCGCAATCCCTATTGATGCGACGACCCAACACCACTTCATAACCCTCTTTCCATTTTTCTATCATGGGAATAATCAATTCCGGAGGGTCTTGCAAATCCACATCCAAAGGCACAATCACCTCGCCTGTGGCAGAAAACAAGCCCGCTGTTAATGCCGCTTCTTTTCCAAAATTTCGACTTAAATCAATCAGTTTTAACGCAATATTGTCATGGGCCAATAACACAGAAAGTGTGCCATCTGTACTGCCATCATTCACAAAAACAAACTCAATACAAAGTCCTTCATAGGCGTCAAAAATACGATGAATATGCTTTATAAAAAGATCAACAGCGTCTTCTTCATTATAAACAGGAACAACCAAGGATAATTTCAAATTTAGCCCTCTTTTTTTAAAGATTTTTTAATCAGGTTTTGATACACAGGTTTTTTGGCCACGACTTTCAATTGAAAGTTAAAAAGCTGAAAAAGTATATTAAAAGTATATTAAAAATCACAAACGGACTTATCAGAAATACCATAAATTTAAAAAAATAACCAAGACACTTATTTCTCGAAATAGGTGATGAAAAAGAGGTTACGAAAGAGCGAAGGTCATCAATAAAAAAATAGCTCATGAAAAAAACAACAGTAGCCATCATAAAGAAAGGCGTTTAATAAGAAAAACCCTTAAATTAAGAACGGTTTTTTAGCCAAAAGAAAACCTCTTTATTCCCCTTTGTGCCAAATACCAAGGACTCTCGTTTTTCAACCAAGACAAACCCACTGTCCAATAGTTTTGTGAGCACCCTTTCAACAATCACGGCCCGTTTTTCTTCAGATTGAATCACGCCACCCTTGTCTATTTCGTCAATATTGGCTTCAAATTGGGGTTTGACCATCACCAAAAAATCACAATGCTTCTGACACAGGCCCTGAATAACAGGCAGCAAGGTCAACACACTGATAAAAGACACGTCCATCACCAATAAATCAATATTGTCCACCTCGTCCAAAGGGGTGCTGTGTTTTTTTGCAGAGGCCAGCAGGTCAGGTTTAGACAGCATTCTGGCATTCATTCGTTCTAGTAACACACAAGCAGGATGAGATCGAATTTTATGGTCTGTAATGCCATACCCTACATCAATGCCAAAAACACGCTTAATCCCATTTTGAATAAGGTAATCCGTAAAGCCTCCCGTTGAAATGCCGATGTCAATGCCCACCCTTCCCTTGAGCTCAATAGGCAGCGTTGACAACACGCTTTCTAGTTTGTCGCCCCCACGGCTTACATACTTTCCCTTTTGGTTTAACAAGCGAATATGCCCTTGATTAGAAATTAAAGTGCCAGATTTATCAATTTTTTGGTCATTGACAAGCACATTTCCTGCCATAATATGGGCCTTGGCTTCTTTTTCATCTTTAAAAAAACCATTGAGAACCAAATACTCATCAAGCCTTATTTTTTTCATTCAAGTCTTTTTATAAAATCAACAGTGTTTTTCATGATCAAAACAACATAATACAAGACCTTTCTTTTGCTCAATGGCATAAACAAAGTAAATTCGATAAACTCTGAACATGAATGTCGGTATTTTGCATTATGACAGTGGCAACATTAAAAGCGTTCAGCAAGCCCTAATCCATTTGGGTCACATTCCGCATGTCATTGGCAGTGCAAAAGAAATTGAAAAAACACAGTGCCTCATGATACCCGGACAAGGGGCTTTTAAATCGGCCATGACATACTTAAAACAACAGCACCTTATTTCTGTGATCAAAGACCATATTTTAAGCTCAAAACCTTTTATTGGCATTTGTTTAGGATTTCAACTGCTATTTCAAGGGTCTGATGAAAATGGAGGCGAAGAAGGGTTGGGGTTGTTCCCAGGTCATTTTATCAAGTTTGATCAACATCATCTTAAAATCCCCCATATGGGATGGAACACATTACAGATATCGCCAGGCCTTTTTTCAGAATCTTCTCCTTATTTTTATTTTATTCACTCTTATTTTTTACCGGAAACAGACCCCCATTTGGTTTTTAGCACCACCACCTATGGCCGCTCTTTTGTGTCAGGAATCCACTCTTCTTCTTTACTTGCGTTGCAATGTCATCCAGAAAAAAGTGGAAAATCGGGCTTAAAGCTATTAAAGGAGTTTTTGAATCGACATGAATAACATCATTATCAAAGGTGCAAAAGTACATAACCTTAAAAATGTCTCAGTCACCTTGCCTAGAAATGCCTTTATTGTGTTTACAGGATTGTCTGGTTCAGGGAAATCATCTTTGGCCTTTGATACCATTTTTGCAGAAGGACAACGCCGCTACATGGAATCTTTGTCGGCATATGCAAGGCAATTTTTAGACCAAATGGACAAGCCCGACGTGGAAGTCATTGAAGGCCTGTCTCCTGCCATTTCCATTGACCAAAAAAGTGCGTCTCACAACCCAAGGTCTACGGTGGGAACCGTCACAGAAATTTATGATTACTTTAGAATTTTATTTTCAAGTATCGGAACCCCCCACTGTTGGTCTTGTCAGCAAGAGATCAAAGGCTTCAGTATCCAAGAAATGGCGGACACCATTTCAAAGCAATTTTCAAAGCAATCTGTGCTGATTATGTCGCCATTAATTTCAGAAAAAAAAGGAGAATATAAAACCTTATTTGAACAATTAATCAAACAGGGGTTTTCCAGAATTGATTTGAACGGCACCATAACCCGATTAGATGAAGTGGGAGAGTTGGCAAAAAACAAAAAACATACCATCAATCTGGTGGTTGACCGCATGACCGTTGATGCTGAAAACCAGTCCCGTTTATTTGAATCCCTTGAAACCGCTGTGTTGCAATCCAAAGGGCTGGCACTAGTACAAAGCGATCAACATCGCCAACTGTTTTCAGAAAAATTAAGTTGTCCCACTTGTAATACCAATGTCCCAGAACTTAGCCCCAGATTGTTCTCTTTTAACTCTCCCATCGGGGCTTGTAAAACATGCAATGGCCTTGGCTCTATCTCTGATTTCGATCCGGAATTAATCATCCAAAATCCAGAAGCCCCATTACGATACGCAGCGCCTAAATTGATTAACATGACCCAATTGGCAAGCCGAATCAGTTACTTTCAACTGGATTTCGATCTAAATACCCCCTATTCCAAATTGTCTGACCTGCAAAAACAAGTTCTTTTTTATGGGAATAAAGCAGGATTTCAAGGCATTATCCCAGCAATCAATGACAGGTATAAACAAACCCACCACGAAGGCATGCGGTTTTTTTTCAGGCAATACATGAGTCAATATCCCTGTCCTACCTGTAAATCCGGACGCTTAAGAGAAGAATCTTTGGCTGTCAAAGTGCATGGCCATGCCTTGCCCACCTTAATGGCCCAGCCCATTTCAAGCTTAAAACAAACCCTTCTGACACTCCCTTTAACAGAAAAGGAAAAAGACATTACCAAACAACTGATCAAAGAAATTCAATCAAGGTTAGGGTTTTTAAATGATGTAGGATTGGGATACCTCACCTTGGACAGGGCCGCAGCCACATTGTCCGGGGGAGAATTTCAACGCATCAGACTTGCAACCCAAATCGGTTCTGGATTAACGGGGGTTTTATATGTGCTTGATGAACCCAGTATCGGCTTACATCAAAGAGACAATTTGAAATTGATTGCGGCTTTAAAACGCTTACAAGCGTTAGGCAATACCTTAATCATTGTTGAACACGATGAAGACACCATTAAACAAGCAGACTTTATAGTAGAAATTGGACCAGGGGCAGGCCAACACGGTGGCAATATTCAATTCGCTGGAAAGTTAACAGATTTTCTTAAAAAAGCAAAAACCATTACCGCTGATTATTTAAATCAACATCAAAAAATTGAAGTGCCTAAAAAGAGAAGAAATCCTGAAAACAAAGGGGTTTTAACCATTTCTGGGGTCATAGAAAATAACCTCAAAAATATCACAGTCAACTTCCCATTGGGGTGCTTTATCGGCATTACAGGGGTTTCAGGGTCAGGAAAAAGCACCTTAATTTATGACGTGTTACATAAAGCCCTCATGCGTCATTTTTACAAAAGCAAAGAACGGGTAGGCCAATACAAAGCCATTAAAGGACTGGAACACTTGGATAAAGTGATTACCATTGACCAATCTCCCATAGGGCGAACCCCAAGGTCTAATCCCGCCACCTACTCAGGTGTTTTTACACCCATTAGAGACTTATTCGCACAAACAAAAACAGCCAAAATAAAAGGCTATAAAGCAGGCCGATTTAGCTTCAATGTCAAAGGCGGTCGCTGTGAATCTTGCGAAGGCGATGGGGTCATGAAAATTGAAATGCATTTTCTATCAGATGTTTATGTCACCTGTGAGCTTTGCAAAGGAAAACGCTATAACAATGAAACCCTAGAAGTCACCTATAAAGGAAAAACCATTTCAGACGTTTTACACATGACCATTGACGATAATTGCGCCCTTTTTGAGAGCATCCCAAGCATTAGAGAAAAATTGGCCGTCCTACAAGAAGTGGGCTTGGGTTATATCCAACTGGGACAAAGCGCCACCACCCTTTCCGGAGGAGAAGCCCAACGCATTAAATTGGCCAAAGAACTGTCCAAAAGAAGTACCGGAAAAACACTTTATATCCTAGATGAACCCACCACAGGCCTTCATTTTGAAGATGTTAAAAAATTACTACATGTCCTTCATCGCTTGGTTGATGTCGGTAATACGGTGGTGGTGATCGAACACCATCTGGATGTCATTAAAACAGTAGACCATATCATCGATTTAGGACCAGAAGGCGGTGAAAAAGGAGGCCATATCATTGCATTCGGAACCCCAGAACAGGTCTCAAAATCTAAAAAATCACATACCGCAACTTTTCTAAAAGAACTTCTAACCTGAATAAACCTATTTTTTATCATTAGCATGTAATTTTTTTTGAAAAAAAACCTTTACCTAATAAAAGAAATAGATTAAAACTACTCCCAGCGGTTTCGCTATAAAATTTTCAAAATAAAAATAGAAAAAATAAAAGGGGGGGCGAAGCCCCTGGCCTTCGGCCAGACGATGGGGGAACCCCATCGTGCGTGAGGTCCCCTCACGCGGGCTTCGCCCCCTTTGAGATAGGACGTTTATAAAATGAAAGTCATGATGGGGATATTGTTGATACTGTGGTGTTGTTCACCTCTTGTAGGGGAAGAGGTGCGGTTGCAAGACAAGGACATTAATGCGGCGTTAAAGGCGCAGGAGGAGTTTTTTTTAAAGCAAAAAAACAAGTTAGAGTTTGAAAAAAACAAAGAGGATTTATTTCGTGTGGAAAGGCAAGCCACGGCGTCAATAAAATTAGATTATGCAGTGCCTTCGGCGGATAAGAAACCGTCTCAAAAGTATCGTATTCAAGAGGTTGTATTGGAGGGTAGCCGTTACGCTAAGGAATTGAAAGTGATAACAAAAAAACAGGGCCCTTTGATGGACCTGGCAGATATTCAAGAGTTAATTAATCAGTTAACCAATTGGTATTTTAGCAAAGGGTTTGTCACCACCAGTATTTTTTTACCTGAGCAATCGTTGCAATCGGGGATATTGCGTTTAAAAGTGGTAGAAGGTGTTGTGACAGACGTGGTTTCCAAAAGTGAAAGTCAGGTTCAATTGTTTTTAGGATTCCCTTTTTTGAAGGGAAATATTTTGAATTTAAAGGACATTGAGCAAGGGGTAGACCAATTAAACCGGTTAAGGTCGAATCAAATTACCATTGATTTATTGCCGGACCCTAACCAAATAGGGGGCACCCTTTTGGTGATTAAAAACCAAAAAGGGAAAACAGGGTCATTAAGTATGAGGTATGACAACTATAGTCAAGATACGGTGCCTTTGTATCCTTTAAATTTTACAATTGTCAAAGACAATCTTTGGCACTTAAACGACCAATGGTGGATCAATTTTTCGCAAGTCCATTTGGGTCAGAGGCAGTTTAATGGCAGTGGTGGGATCGATGTGCTTGTTCCTTTTGGGTATGCCACTTGGGGCGTCAATTTTTCTTTGTATGATTATGCCATTATCACAAAGGGTGTTAATAACGATATCTTTTCTTCGGGTCAAACCAAAAGTGGTGGCGCTTCTTTTGAGTATGCTTTGTATCGAAATGGCTTTAGTAAAACCAGTATGAATACCTCTTTTTCTTTCAAGGAAAGCCAGGCCTTTTTGCAAGATGTATTAATGGACAATCAAAGTCAAAAATACCAGGTGTTAAAAATGGGACTTTCTCAAATTATTTATGGGAGGTGGGGCACCGTTTCTTTTTCTCCTTCTTTTATTAAAGGGTGGAAAGACAGGTCTCCTTATTTTGAAAAAATGGGATTTTCAGCCAGTTATTCTAATGTGTTGTCCTCCCGTTTTGGGGTCAATTTTTCCCTCTTTTCAAATGGGCAATGGGTTCCCAAAGCCTTGCCTTCTTCTGAAAAATTAGGGATAGGAGACTATGCCACAACAAGGGGATTTTTAGAGACATTTTATACGGGGGATATAGGGTGTGTGACCAAATCAGAGCTTGGTTTTAAATTAGACCGTATTCATCCATGGCTGTCTGCTTATACTGCGTTACTGGCCGTAGATTACGGGTGGGTTTTATCTAAAGAAGATAACCGTTCTGTTCATTTGGTGGGGTCAGCCTTTGGATTTAGGTATAATTATGAAAATATCGACGGTGATTTTATTGTGACAAAAGGCATATGGGCCAGTTCAGAGGCCCAGTTTCAAAACCATAAAGTATATACAGGCCTGTCTATTTCGTTTTAACTAGTCAAAATCAGCGGGAGTTTGAGATAGCTGTTGAATGACCTGAATTAAGGTTGAATCAAGCGGGTAATCAACCCAAAAAATATTCCAATCGGGTGTTCTCACAAAGCCGTCGCAGAATTTAAAATAGAATTCTTGAAAAACATTTTCACGGCTAGATCGCCATATAAGAGATTTTGAATGTTCAATAATAAAAGAAAGCAATAAATGGCCCAAGCCACTGCCTCTAAATTCTTGCCGAATAGCCAATTTATCTAAATACCGGAACCCATTTAAATTTTTGACAATAGCAACGCCTTTCCAATCATTAAAAAAGAAGACCTTTTCGAAGCTTTTTGATAAAAAAACGGAGTTTAATTTTTTTGAAAAAGAATTTTCAATGCAGTCAATAATATTTTTCATGTCATCTGCAGATATTTTTTCTAAGGTATGAATGGTCAATTCTTTTAGGTTCACCAGTGTATCCTCCCGCTTTTAAATAGTGGTGTTTTCAAAAAACACAATTCGGTTTTAGTACATAAGTATGGTTTTGACAACAATGTAAATCAGCCAGGGGGGCGAAGCCCCTGGCCTTTGGCCAGGCGTGGGCACAAGTGCCCACGTGCTTTGGGGCCTGCGGCCCCAAAGCGGGCTTCGCCCCTGTTTTTCAAAATAAGTTAAGTTTTTTTAAAAAGGGTGGGGCTCAAAAATATGAAGGGCGAGAGTGATTGACAATTAAAAATTGATGGCCTAGATTGGCAAAATGTCTAATAGAACCTTATATGACAAAGTGTGGGACAAGCACAAAGTAGCCACTTTAGAAACGGGAGAGGACCAGATTTTTATAGGTCTTCACTTGATTCATGAGGTGACAACGCCTCAGGGTTTTTCGTTTATAAGAGAGCGTGGAGAGTCGATGTTATGTCCTAACCGAACGTTTGCAACGATGGACCATATCATACCGACAAGCCAGCAGGGCAGGCCTTTTAAGGACAGGCAAGCGGAAGCGATGGCTGAAGCTTTGGAAGGGAATGTAGAGACATTTGGTATTCGTTTTTTTAGTACAAAGACAAACCGTCAAGGGATTGTTCATGTGATAGGGCCGGAGTTGGGTTTATCCCGGCCTGGGATGACGATAGCGTGTGG
>Ga0172372_10011188_pt1 | contig 11428 bp, 9 predicted proteins | sample LakKiv5m_2_FD_114544 | JGI IMG/M metagenome (GOLD analysis project Ga0172372, IMG submission 114544) | Freshwater microbial communities from Kabuno Bay, South-Kivu, Congo - kab_092012_9.5m | ecosystem: Environmental > Aquatic > Freshwater > Lake | place: Democratic Republic of the Congo... | reverse complement strand
GCATCGGCCGGGATTCGGTCATCATGCCGAATACTTATCTACATGGAAAAACAGAGATCGGCGAAGGCAGTGTGATCGGCCCGAACACCATCATCCGCGATACGAAGATCGGCAATCGCTGCAAGGTGCTGGCTTCTTCGTTGGAGGGCGCTCTGCTCGAGGACGATGTGGATATGGGACCTTTCGCGCGTTTGCGAAGGGGGGCGCATTTGGGCAATCACGTCCACATGGGGAATTTCGGCGAGGTGAAAGATTCGTACCTTGGCGATGGTGTGAAGATGGGACATTTCTCTTACATTGGCAACGCGCAGATCGGGGAGAATACCAATATCGGCGCGGGGACGATCACTTGTAACTACGATGGCGAGCATAAACACCCGACCCTGATCGGGGCGGATGTCTTTATCGGTTCAGATACCATGCTTGTGGCTCCGCTCAAGATCGGTGCGGGCGCGCGGACCGGTGCGGGCGCTGTGGTGACGAAGGACATCCCCGAAGATACGCTCGCGGTGGGCATGCCGGCGCGTGCGATCAAAAAAATGGAAAGAAGAGTTAAGGACAAAAAGTAATTGACAAAGTTCGATCTTTGGGACGTAACCAGAACAGGTGGCTAATGAAAATTACCGACGAAGAAAAACGCTCTTTGATAGACCTCGCGAACGAAGCACGTAAATTTTCGTATTCGCCGTATTCCAATTATCCCGTGGGCGCGGCGGTGCGGACAAAGAGCGGAAAGATCTACACGGGTGTTAACATAGAAAATGCAGCCTTCCCGCAAACCATGTGCGCGGAACGGGTGGCGATCTTCAAGGCGGTCTCGGAAGGTGAGATGGAATTCGATGTGATCGCAGTGGTCACAAAAAACGGCGGCTCGCCCTGCGGCGGATGCAGGCAGGTGATGGCCGAGTTTGGCTTGGATACAGTGGTGCTCTTTGCCGATGGAGAGGGGAATCTGCTGAAGGAGTTGACGGTTGCCGAGTTGCTGCCCGAAGCCTTCACCCCGACGCACCTGCCAAGATAAGACAGGCAGATGACGGATTTTCGTTCCTTTCGCGCTTCTGCTGTTGTTGTCCGCCATAGTGACTGGGGCGAGGCAGACCGTTTGCTCGTGCTTTACACCCGCGAGCAGGGAATGATCCGCGCGGTGGCGAAAGGCGCGCGCAAGATCACATCTCGCAAGGGGGGGCATTTGCAACCCTTCACGCATGTCACCATTCAACTGGCGCAGGGACGTGACCTGCTGATCGTGACTCAGGTGGAAACGGTCAATGCCTTTCTGCCCTTGCACGACGACCTGACGAAGACCGGTCACGCGGCGTATGTGGTGGAGTTGTTATATCGTTTTTCGTATGAGGAGGAAGGCGGGAATCCCACACTCTTCAGGCTGTTGACCGAGACATTGGACCGTATTGAAAAGGAAGAGAGTGCGTGGCTTCCGGTCCGATATTACGAAATGAGACTGCTCGATGCGGTGGGTTTTCGTCCGCAATTGTTCGAGTGCGCCAACTGCGGACGTGAGATCCTGCCGGAAGATCAGTTCTTTTCTTTCACGGCGGGCGGGGTGATCTGTCCACGCTGCGGTCAGGGACTTCCCAACCTGATGCGCATCTCGGTCGAGACGCTCAAGTACCTGCGTCACTTCCAAAGATCGAGTTACCGAGAAGCCTCTCGCGCAAATCCCAGCCTTGAGATCCAGAAGGAAGCGGAAGTTCTCATGCAGGGATATTTCACCTACCTGCTTGAGCGGGAGTTGAACACGCCGGGCTTCATCAAGCGCGTCCGATCTTAAACTCGAAAGAATCTATCCTTCAGGTCAATGACTGGTTTTTCCAGCAGATAAAAACTCAGGGTGGTGATGATGAGCGTTGTGCTCATTGCGGCAACGAACATTTGCGGCGAGCGCATGGAGTAGTCCAGGTCGTATTTTTTGAAGAGCGCGACCATGACCGCGATGATCCCGTAATGATAAACGTACAAGCCGTAGGAAATTTTCCCAAGATAGCGCAGGGGCGGAAATTCAAGAAGTCTGGTCAGGAAATTCGTGCGCGCCACGCAGTAGATCAGCACCGCGAAAAGATAATTCAACAGCGAATAGCCCCACACTTCCTTGAAGAATCCGGTCATCGGCAGGTCGTAGCCGAGCGCGAAAGTCAACGTGCCTTTTGTGAGGTAGTCGGTTAGCAGCCCAACCGTAGGGACGGTTACTGCCAGCGCGAATAACTGCAAGCGCGGACGGGGAATCTCGAAGCGCGAGATGTACGCGCCGAAGGCAAAAGCATCGAGATGTGAAAAAGGCAGAACGTTCACCGCCTGCTGCGGGTCGTTCAGCAAAAAAGGAAGCGCCTGTGTGCGGTAGATCAAAGTGATGGCGAGGCGAAAGATAACTCCCAGCCCGATGGCGGTAAAGCACAACTGCTTGAACTTGTCGCGCGGGGTCAGGAAGATCAGCAAAGGCCACAGCAGGTAGAACTGCTCTTCCACTGAAAGAGACCACAGGTGGGTAAAGAAGCGGCTGCGCTCAAAGAACGCGCTGGCGTGAAAAAAATCATACACATAAAAAGCCGCCACCCAAATTTGATTTAAGAAATTTTTTCCAAGCTCGGGGTTTAACTGTTTCAGGTTCAGTGTGGGCAGAAGAAAGATCAAGGCCGTGAGCAGGGCGAGATAAAAATAATAAAGCGGAAAGATGCGCAAAAAACGCCGCCCATAAAATTTTACAAAGAACTCGCGGCGCGGCAGCTTCTCTTTCATCCGCAGCAGAATATCGGTGATGAGAAAGCCGGAAAGTACAAAAAATAATTGCACACCCATCCAACCGAAGGGCAGGTTGCGCGTGTGAAAAAAGAAGACGATCAAAAAGGCAACTGCCCGCAAACCATCGAGTCCGGCGATCATGTTAGTTTTTTGCTCCAGTTCAAAACGAAGGTCCATGCCACGAGCAGGACGATGGGTTGGATGATGCGCCACAGCAGGAATTGGAACCAGCGCCACTTCAGCGGGTAGATGATGTAAGTGATCGCCCAGCGCGCAAGGAGAGTCTGTCCGAGTCCGCTTCTTTCGAGCCGGCGCTTGTATCCGCCAAATGAGAATTCGTTGCGCCTCAACGACTCGCTGATCTCCTGTGCGGCGACTGCGCCATAGCCCAACGCGATGCTGATGCCTTCACCGAAGATCGGGTCTGCGCCTGCCGCATCGCCGACCAAAATCACCCGCGGAGCACAGACTTGATTCCGCGGCGCGTACCAGCGGATGGGATGCCCCTTGATCTCGTAGTCTGCGAGTTTGTACCCGTGGCGGAACATTTCTTCGGCGAGCGGTTCTTTTAATGCCGGGCGTGGATTATCCGCCAGCACGTTCGTGTCATAGACTCCCCAACAGCGCATGGGCTGACCTTTGATCTGTGTGGGGAAATCCCAAACGTAGCCGGCGATGTTCTGCGGCACGGGGAAGAAATCAAAATAGGCATCGTTCTTTCGGTGCGTGTTCTTTTTTTCGGGAGTGATGACCTCCAGCACGCGCGCGGTTTGCACGGGCGCATCGGGCAGGACGCATCTGCGCGTCACTCCGTTTGAGCCGTCTGCGCCGACAATGAGCTTGGCGCGAAAATTCCCCTGATCGGTTTCGATCGTCACGCCTTCGGCATCAGGCAGGATGTTTTTTACGGTCACGCCCTCGCGGATCTCGATTCCCCGGCTCTTTGCTTTTTCTGCCAGCCAGGCATCGAACTCGTCGCGGCGAATGACACGGATGGCGTGCCGCTTTGGCACGCGCACGTTGATGCCCCGCCCGCCAAAATCAAAATGAGCGGACTCCACATCGGCGTGCGGCACTTCGCTTACATCCAGCCCGAGCCGTTCGAGGATGACCTCCGCATCGATCACCAGCCCGCCTGCACACAGCTTGAAGCGCGGATAATGCTCCTTTTCGAGGATCAAGATGCGGGAAGAAAGATGCGGGTCGATCTGTACTAAATGAAGCGCGGTCGAGAGTCCGCTGGGCCCGCCGCCAAGGATCAGGATGTCTTTTTCCATATTTGCAATTTTCTCACAAAAGCGGGGGATGAGCACGCCTTATTTTGCCTGTGCCCTGATTTTATGAGAATTACCCTACGCCTTTCTTAAAACTTGGGCGGCATGCTTGACTCTGCTCTGGGTGGGTGTTATTCTGATATTAGATATAATATCCAAGGTTTAGGAAAAGCCATGTTTGAGGAAATCCCCTCCCATCGCCAGTTACGGAAGCTCGTTGCCGACCAGATACGGACGGCTATTTTCGACGGTCGTTTTAAGCCCGGTGAGTGGCTGCGCCAGGAAAGAGTGGCGCAGGAGTTGGGGGTCAGCCAGATGCCTGTGCGCGAGGCGCTCAAAGAACTAGCTTCAGAGGGGTTGATCGAGCATGTGCCATATCGCGGCGCGCGCGTGATCGCCCTATCCAGAGAAGATATTGAAGACCTGTACGAGCATCGCGCTTTTCTCGAGGCGCGCGCCGCCGAGCTTGCGGTGAGGCACATCACCGAGGAAGAGATCGCCGAGTTAAAGTCCATGCTTGCGGAGATGGAATCGCTTCCGCCTGAGCAGATCGCCCAATATCGAAAAGTCAATCGTAATTTTCATGAAAAAATTTTTCACATCAGCCAGCGCGAGTACATCATCCGCACGCTGACCCAAATGTGGGAAGCCTTCCCAACCATGTTAATCGGCAACTTTGCATTGACCGCCGAGCAGCCTTTGCCCGAGCGTGACCTGCAAGATCAAGAAGAGCACCGCGAGATCATGGCTGCGCTCGAAAGCCGTGACGGAGCTCGAGCGGGCATCGCCATGAAGACCCACATCCTTTCTGCGGTTCGGAATCTGATCGACTCGCTGAAGGTGAATCAATGACAACCCTCATGCCCATGGGTGGCGCGTTGGACGAAAGAAAAGATCCCGCCGTTTTGAAAGAGTTCCTTCGCCGCGCCGGTGGGAAGCGCGCAAAGATCTTGACCTTTCCGCAGGCTTCGGCCCGGCGTGACACCGGCAAAGAGTATGTTGAAATGTTCAAAGACTTTGGCGCAAAGGAAGCGGCTTCACTGGAGTTCCGCACCCGCGCTGAAGCAGGGACTCCCGAACAGGTGCGGCTGATCCGCAAGGCGAGCGCTATTTTCTTTTCCGGCGGCACGCAGATGCGGATCTCTGCCGTGATGGCAGGGACCATTTTGGAAGCAGAGTTGCTCGCAGCGTATCGCTGGGGATGTGTCGTTGGCGGAACGAGCGCCGGCGCGTCGATCCTTTCCAAGACGATGGTGGCGTACGGGCGGGGCGGTCCTTCTCCGCGGGAGGGGATGATCCACTTTTCTGCGGGTTTGGGCTTCACTGATAAATTCATCTTCGACCAGCATTTCCGTCAACGTGACCGGTTGGGAAGATTGATCTACGCGGTCTCTACCAACCCGGGTGTAGTGGGCGTGGGCATCGATGAAGATACCGCCGCGATTGTGGAAGATGATTCGCGGCTGACGGTGTGCGGCTCGGGCGCAGTCACCATTTTGGACGGCTTTCAAGTCACCGATACCGATGTGGCAGAAGTTGAAAATGGCGGACCTGCCGCTGTTGCCGGACTGCGTGTGCATGTCCTTACTCAAAACAGTGTGTATGACGGGAGGAGCCATACAGCTGCCCTCCCGAGAAGACAGCTCCTGGTGGACGATTAGGAGCAATATCAAAAGGAGAAGAAAATGAAGGTTTTGAAAACAGTATTGACATTGTTGTTCGTGGCTTCGATCCTGCTGACCGCGTGCGGTGGGCAGAAAGCGACAGAAGCCGCCCCCGAAGCTGCCACAGAGGCTGCTGCTCCCGCAGCGGAAGCGCCTGCCACTGAGGCTCCGACATCCGGCGGAGGCACGGTCATCATCGGTACGCCGCAGGAACCCGGTATGATGAATACCCTGCTGACCTCCTCTTCGATCGAGGATGCAGTGGTGTCCCTGTTTGATGAAGGACTTGTTTCGGTCAACGAAAAGGGCGAGTATGTTCCCGTCCTGGCCAAGGAACTTCCCACCGTCTCTGAAGACGGCCTGGTCGTAACCTGGCTTCTGAAAGAAGGCATCAAGTGGTCTGACGGTTCCGACTTCACCTGTGACGATGTTCGTTTCACCATGGAAGGCGCCCTCTCTGACCTTTCACAGGTGAGCGCTTCCGGCTACCGTGATATCGAATCCCTTGACTGCCCCGATCCCTATACCGTGGTAGCCACCTTCGGCGAAGTGTACGCTCCGTACCTGCGCTTGTTTTCCTACACTGTGCCCGACACCGCCGGCGCAATGGAAGATATGGAATCATGGGATATCAACCGCAACCCGGTCGGGACCGGTCCCTTCATCCTGACCGAATGGGTCCCCGGCGATCACCTGACCTTCAGCAAGAATCCCTACTACCGTGAAGAAGGCAAACCCAACCTCGACAGCGTGATCATCAAGATACTGCCTTCCCGCGAAGTGGGCATGCAGCTGCTCGGCACCGGCGAGATCCACGCGCTTTGGGATCTGACCGAGGCCAACTTCCCCGAACTTGAGGCTCTTGCCGCCGACGGCGTGTCCTTCGTTTCCACCGTGACCGGCGAAAATGAACTGCTCTCCCTCAACTTTGGTGCCAATGATGGAACCGCCCCCGCCGATCCTTCCACCGCTCCGCACCCGATTTTGTTCGATCTCAAAGTGCGCCAGGCGATCCAATACGCCATCGACAAGCAGTCCATTGTGGACGCCCTGCTCTATGGCAATGTTAACCCGGGCAACAGCGCTGTGCCGGTTGGCACCTTCGGCTGCCCGCAGCCCGTCAGCGAATTCAGCGTTGAAAAAGCCAACGCCCTGCTCGATGAAGCGGGCTGGGTCGTGGGCGCAGACGGCATCCGCGAAAAAGATGGTGTCCGCATGAGCCTGAAGATCGCCACAACCACCGGCAACCAACTGCGCGAACAGACCGAACAGGTCCTCGCTGAAATGTTCAAGGCGGTCGGCATCGAACTGGTGATTGAGAACGTGCCCTCTGATGTGCTCTTCGCCAGCTGGGAAAGTGACGGCATGCGCGATCATGGAACTTACGACATCGTGATGTACACCACGGGTCCCTCCACCGACCCCGACAGCCACCTGTACTCCAGCTTCCACAGCTCCGAGATCCCCACCGCGGACAATGAAGGAACCGGCGCAAATTTCAGCCGCTACATCAACGCCGATGTGGACGCCTGGCTCGATGAAGCTGCCACCATCACCGATACTGCCAAGCGCAAGGAACTGTATTGCAACGTGGTCGAACAGATCAATACAGACCTGCCCCGCATCTACCTGTACGAGCGTTTGTCCATCATGGGACATCGCAACGAATTCCAGGGCTTGAAGATCTCCCCGACCTTCGTGGACTTCGCCTGGGATGCCGCCAACTGGACTCTCGAACAGTAATCCCTTTTCAATATCTGCCCCTTCCTCTCCGTGGAGGAAGGGGCAGATCCATATAAAGTCCGCACGGAAACTCCCATGTCACCCCTATGTACACTTACTTCATCCGTCGTCTGTTTCAATCCATCTTTACGCTGCTGGCCATCAGCATGATCCTGTTCGGGTTGATCTCCTCCGTTCCCGGCGGATTCATGAGCGTTTACACCGAACGGTCAGACTACTCTCCCGAAGACCTGGCGCGCATCCGCGCCAAACTGGGGCTTGATGATCCTGTTCCGGTGCGCTACCTGAAATGGCTGGGGAATATGTTGAAGGGTGACTGGGGCAACTCGATCAGCACCAAGCGTCCGGCGTTGGAAGAGATCGCCGACCGTCTGCCGAACACCATGCTGCTGATGAGCATCATGCTGGTGACCACGCTGCTGGTGGCCGTCCCATTGGGCATTCTTTCGGCGGTGAAGCAATACACCTGGCTGGACCATATCTCCACCACACTTGCTTTCGCGGGACAATCGCTGCCCGTCTTTTGGTTTGGGCTTTTGCTGATCATCATCTTTGCCGTCACCTTGAAAGGCGCAGACGGCAAACCGCTCCTGCCCGGCTCGGGCATGTACACCCTCGGCGAGGAATTTTCACTGGCTGACCGAATCAAGCACCTGATCTTGCCGGTGACCATGCTCACCTTTGTCTCTGCCGCCGGATACATGCGCTACCTCCGCTCATCCATGCTGGATGTGATCAATGAAGATTACATCCGTACCGCGCGTGCCAAGGGAGCAAAGGAACGGATCGTTATTTACAAGCACGCGCTGCGCAACGCCATCATCCCGCTCGTCACCCTTGTGGCGCTGGACCTGCCCTCCCTGTTTGGCGGCGCGCTTTTTACCGAAACCATCTTCGCCTGGCCGGGAGGGGGAAGGCTGTACTTTAATGCCGCCCTCAAAACAGATTATCCCCTGGTCATGGCGGTCTTGATGATCGAATCTGCATTGATTATCGGCTCGAACCTGCTCGTGGATTTTGTCTACGCCGCGCTCGATCCCCGCATCCGGTTATCATAATATGACCACCACACTCTCTGAAAATTCCCGCACCCTGCGTGAACAATCTCTGTTCATGTTCTTCTGGGCGCGTTTCCGCAAGCACCGCATGGCCCTTGCCGGCGGAGCGGTCACCATCCTCATCATCTTGTTGGTCGCTTTTGCGCCCTTCATCTCTGCCGACCCGATGGACCAGGACCTGCTTAACCGTTTCAAGCCGCCCTCCGCGGATCATTGGATGGGCACCGACGACCTCGGGCGCGATATGTTCGCCCGTGTCCTTTATGGCGGACGCATCTCACTGACCGTTGGGCTGCTGGCCATGGGAGTATCCATTTTGCTCGGCTCGATCATTGGACTCGTTTCAGGGTACTATGGCGGCATGGTGGATGCCGTGCTCATGCGCATCACCGAAGTCTTCATGTCCATTCCCAGTTTGTTCGTGCTCATCGCTTTGGGAATGTTCCTGCGTACCCTTGACCTGCCGTTCCTGAAACCCGGCTCCTTCCTGCCGATCTCGCTGGTGATTGGCGCGCTCTCGTGGATGGGCACCGCCCGCCTCGTGAGAGCCTCAACCCTCGAACTGCGAGAACGTGAATTCGTGCAAGCCTCGCGCGCGCTGGGCGCAACGGACTCGCACCTGCTTTTCCTGCGCATCCTCCCAAACATTGCCAGCCCCATCATCGTCTCTGCCACACTGGGACTGGCCGGCGCGATCATCAGTGAAAGCGGACTTTCCTACCTGGGCTTCGGCGTGCAGCTTCCCACTCCCACCTGGGGCAACATGCTCTCCAACACCCAAAGCCAGATGACCACCGCCCCGTGGACGGCCATCTTCCCCGGGTTGATGATCTTCATCGTGGTCATTGCCATTAACTACCTTGGCGACGGACTGCGCGATGCTCTCGACCCGCGGCACTCCTCACGCAAATAGATCCCCTCTGTCGTCGTAGCTTTTGACCGCACAGTTATTTTTTTGGAAGGACACCCACATGAAGCATCGCCTTCTCTCATTCATTCTCCTGCTCTCGATCCTGTTCGCCATCCCAAACTTTGCCGCGGCTCAATCTGCGCCCGGGCTGTTGCTGCCCATCGGCGCGGGCTACACCGACACCTACGGAGCGATGGGACAGTACGCTGTTGCCAATGCACGGGGTGATGTGGTTCACATCCTCATCCTTGCCACGCCCTACTCCACCAATTCTGACCGCATCTCGGAAGGCGAGCGCGCGCAAAATCTCAAAGACGCCGAAGAGCGGCGCATCCAGACCGATGGCGCGTGCCAGCGCAGTTTGCCCGAAGGCTCGACCCTCACCTGCAAAGTGGAGTTGCTGCCCATCTTCACGCAGGAAGATGCCAAAGACCCCGCCAACCTCGCCTATTTCACCGATGATGTTTCGATGATCTTCATCCTCGGCGGCGACCAGGAGACCGGCATCGGCGCCATCATCAACACCCCGGTCGAAGAACGCATCAACGAACTGCACGCGAACGGCATGATCATTGCCGGCACGAGCGCGGGCGCGGCCATGACTTCCAAAGTAATGATCGCGGACCTTTCCACCGGCTATGGGGTGGACGACGGACTCTTCGCCGGCGCTGTGGAAATTTGGAACTCACCCGATAAACGCGGGCTGGAGTTCGGCATTCAGAACGCGGTCGTGGACCAGCACTTCTTCCAGCGTGCCCGCATCGGACGCCTGCTCAATGCCGTTGCCCAGCCAAACATCCCCAACGTGGGCGTGGGTGTGGATGCCTACACCGGCATTGTCTCGAACAATGAAGTCCTGAGTGATGTCTTTGGGCTGTACGCTGTAGCCATATTGGATGCCGAAACCTATCACGCGGCAGATAATGTAAAGTATGTCACCATTGACCCGAACCGACCGCCCATCATGAGCTTCCGCAATGTGGTCTATCATCTGCTCGCGCCGGGCGATGTGACATACGACCTCAACACCCGCACATCCTCGCTTGCCAACCCTGCCCCCGCACTTGATCGTTCCTTTGAAACCCTGACCATCCCCGCCGAGGCGGGTCCGCTCATTCTCTCGGGCGACCTGATCGACAACCTGGAAGACAGCGCGGTGCTGAACGAGTTCAAAGCCATCGCCGGTGAAAATATCTTCATCGTCGCCACGGGATACCCTTCCGGCCGTTCGGCTGAGACCGCCATCAAGAAATACACCGATGCGCTCGGGATGCAGGTCAAGTCGGTCTTTGTGGAAGATCAGCCGATCGAGATCCCCGAAGGCACCAGCGCGCTGCTGGTGATCGGAAAGAATCAACAGAAGGTCAAGACCGAAGCGCTCGCCGCACTCAAAGATTTTTGGCTGGCGGGCAACCCGGTCATGGCAGACAATGCCGCCATGCCGGTCTTTGGATCGTTCTATGCTCCGCATGAACCCACACCCGATGATTCGGAGCGCGAGGAACTTGCCACACAAAAATCGTTCTGGCAGGGACGCACCGACATCGCCCCCGGGCTTGGCTGGGTGGATGTCACGCTCGAGCCGCAGATCATCGCGGATAAACGCTTTGGGCGGTTGACCTCGCTGGCCTATAACCATCCTGAATTGCTGGCGTTGGGAATCAATAAAGATACCGCCATCCTCTTCAATGGTGACGGCGCAAAGGTGATCGGCGATAACGGGATCTTTGTCTTTGACCTGCGCAAGGCGGTCTTGCAGCTTGGCACCAATGAAGGCTTTACCATCGCCAACGCAATGCTCGATGTGTTCGTGCCCGGTGAGATGATGCTGCCCGAAGTGGCGGATGTGAGCACGCCGGTCTCCATGCAGGCGACGCCGATCCTGCCGACTGCCATCCCCACCCTTGTGCCCACGCTCGCTGCCTCGGCCTTTGTGACTTTCACAGAGACGGCTGCTCCTCCTACTCCGGCGGTGACCGAAGCCGTCGCTGAAGAATCGGCTCCGAAGTTCCCGGTGTGGGTGAT
>Ga0172372_10011185_pt1 | contig 11429 bp, 8 predicted proteins | sample LakKiv5m_2_FD_114544 | JGI IMG/M metagenome (GOLD analysis project Ga0172372, IMG submission 114544) | Freshwater microbial communities from Kabuno Bay, South-Kivu, Congo - kab_092012_9.5m | ecosystem: Environmental > Aquatic > Freshwater > Lake | place: Democratic Republic of the Congo... | reverse complement strand
TGGCACAACAATCAACTGGTCGGCGGCTTGTACGGCGTCGCCATCGGCCGAATGTTTTATGGCGAATCCATGTTCAGCCGGGTGAGCGACGCATCCAAGGTCGCCCTCGCCCATCTTGCCCTGCAGCTGGGTCGCTGGCATTTCGGCCTGATCGACTGTCAGATGAACACCCCCCATTTGGCTTCGCTCGGCGCCCGCGAAATTCCGCGCATCGACTTTCTGGCCCGGGTGCAGGAATTGGTAAACTGTACGCCATTTACTCACTGGCAATTCGACCCCGATTTGTACGCATGAGCCTCCTGCAAGACATTCCGATCAGCGCACTGCATTACTACCTGACTGCGCCGTATCCGTGCAGTTACCTGCCGGATCTGCGGGCGCGCTCGCAAGTCGCCACCCCTGAATTTCTGATCGACAAGGCCATGTATTCGCAACTGGTGCGACACGGTTTCCGGCGCAGCGGCACTCATACCTACCGGCCGCGCTGCGATGACTGCCGCGCCTGTATTCCCCTGCGCATTCCGGTTCGGGCATTCCAGCCCAATCGCGCGCAGCGCCGATCCTGGACACGCCATGCCGGAATGGAAGCCAGCGTTCATGCGCTGGAATTCCGGGATGAGCATTACGCGCTTTACCGGCGCTACCAGCAACAGCGGCACGCCGACGGTGAAATGGCGGACGACAGTCGCGACACCTACCGCAATTTCCTGCTGCAAAGTCATGTCGAAACGGCCCTGGTGGAATTTCGCGAACACGGCATCCTGCGCATGATCAGCATCATCGACATCCTCGACGACGGACTTTCGTCGGTGTACACCTTTTTCGAGCCGGATCTGCCGCGCGCCAGCTTCGGGATTTTTAACGTGCTCTGGCAGATCGAGTTAAGCCGGCAGCTTGGCCTGGATTATGTCTATCCCGGCTACTGGATTCGCGATTGCCGGAAGATGGCGTATAAAATCCGCTTCCAGCCCGCCGAAGGACTGAGCCACGGACAATGGCAACCTCTGAACGATTTGAAAGGAAACCTGTGAAAATACGGCTCGCAATTTTTGTCGTCACCTTGCTGTTGCTCCCGTTCGCGGGCACCTGGCTTGCCGGTGCAGAATGGGAAACCATGCCGACCGGCGACGCAAATGCGCTGGCCGCAACCAGCGTGGCCGCACTCGCAACAGCCTGTTTACTCCTGCTCGGCAACCTCGGCGTAGTCTGGCGCACCGGCAATAATCCCCTGCAAACACAACGCCGTTATTTTCTGACCGTGGGCGCCGCCAGCGCCGCGCTGGGCTGGCTGCTGGTTTATCTGAACCAATATGCGACCGGCCTTTCATCCGGCCAGCATTTCGACATCGCACAAGGGCTGTTCAGCACACTGCTCTTCGCCCTGCTCGCACCAGCAACGTTAAGCGTGCGCGCATTTCTTGGCACGTTCACCGGCATGCTGCGCCGCCTCGCCCGCGCGCCCGCCCTGCCACTGCTGGCGGACGATACGCTGATTTTTCTGCTGAGCCCGGTGGTGATCGTCGGCCTGCTCGGAGGCTCGGCCTGGCCGGAAATGCTGTCCCCGCTATTCTGGCTGGCGCCCCTGCTGCTGCTCGTCGTCCTCCAACTGATGTGGCAGGAAAGCACTGTATTTGCGGGTCTGAAATATGGCGACTGGGGACGCATCGTCCATGCCGCGCTGGCCGGGCTGATCGCCTGCAATCTGGCCATCTGGAGCTATGCCTTGGCGGGCGGCGATTTAACCCCGCAACTCCCGGCGGGATTCAACCAAGCCGGTTATGCGCTGTTTGGATTGCTGATCCTGCAACTGAGCGACGTTATCGCCGAAAATTGGCGCGGCAAATCGCGCAGTGAAGTCTTCAAACGCAAACCTTTTCCGATTCCTATCACCACCCAAAAATGAACCCCTATCCGCTGCTCCGCCCCGCGCTGTTTTCGCTTGATGCCGAAACGGCCCATCATCTCACCCTGAACAGCCTCACCACGGCGCATAAGCTTGGACTGTTGGGGCTGACCACCGCGCGACCCGCGGCCGATCCGCGCGAAGTCATGGGCCTGAAATTTCCCAATCCGGTCGGGCTTGCCGCCGGTCTGGACAAAAACGGCGATTGCATCGACGCGCTGGGCGCACTGGGCTTTGGCTTCATCGAAATCGGCACGGTCACGCCGCTGCCGCAGCCGGGCAACCCCAAGCCGCGCCTGTTCCGCCTGCCCGAAGTGCAGGGCATCATCAATCGCATGGGCTTCAACAACGACGGCGTGGACGCGCTGATCGAAAACGTGAAAAGCGCGAGCTACCGTGGCATCCTCGGCATCAACATCGGCAAGAACGCCGTGACGCCGATCGACAAAGCGGCCGACGATTACCTCACCGGCCTGCGCAAGGTTTACGCGCACGCCAGCTACGTTACCGTCAACATCTCCTCGCCCAACACCAAAAATCTGCGCCAGCTGCAGGGCGGCGACGAGCTCGACGCACTGCTCGGTCAACTCCGCACGGAGCAGCTCAAACTCGCCGACACCCATGGCAAATATGTGCCGCTCGCGGTGAAAATTGCGCCCGATCTCGACCTCGACCAAATCCGGGAAATCGCCGCGCTACTGATACGCCATCAGATCGACGGCGTCATCGCCACCAACACCACCCTGTCGCGCGAGGGCGTCGAACATCTGCCGCACGGCCACGAAACTGGAGGACTTTCCGGCGCACCCGTGCGCGAAAAATCCACTGCCGTCATCCGCGCGCTCGCCACCGCACTTGATGGCGCGCTGCCCATCATCGGTGTCGGCGGCATACTCAACGGCGAAGATGCCATGGAAAAAATCCGCGCGGGCGCGGCGCTGGTGCAGATTTACAGTGGTTTGATTTATCGCGGCCCGGCGCTAGTCGCGGAATGCTGCGCTGCACTGCGCACCCGCTGAAAGAAACAATCAGGCAAACAAGGGTACCTGCACTGGCTCGCGCCCCGACTTGAGCAGCGCTTCCAGCGTGCGTTCAGCCGTTTCCGTCATCCCGTACTGGCGGCCATGCTCCAGCAAGCGCCGCAACGCCTGAGGCAACGGATAATCGCAGTCCGACCAATTCTCCACCAGCTCACGTGCCGGCACCCGCACCAGCCGCAGCTTGCCCGATTTCACCCGCAGCAAATGCGCATGATCCTTGCCGCGCCGCGCCACGATCGCCACATGCCGTTGACGGTCGAGCAGCACCTGCCCGCGCGTGACGTGCAGGGTCGGCGCCACAAAATCCAGCGTGCTGTAATCGGCAGGGTCTTTGGCCATCACTTCGCCTTTACGGATTATTTTGAAAGCTTATGGCAAGGCTAACTTGATTGGGGAAACAAAAACTGCTTGAGCAAGCCTAGGCTTGACTCAAGTTTTTAACGGCAGGGCAACACGATTTTTGATGTGCGCCAACGCCTCTTCAATCTGATCAATCAGAATCAGGCAGAGATCACCGGGTTTCAGCCGCACAAGTGCCAGATCGATGGCAGTGAACTCTCCGCGAATTTCGTCGATGCGGCTGGCCCGCGGGGCATTCTGCAATCCTTCCTGCATCAGTTTCAGCACCTCGCCATCAGCGCGACCTCGCTGACACTGGTCCTGATAAAGAATCACCTCGTCAAAAACACCGCCAAGAATTTCAGTCTGCTGGCGAATGTCCTGGTCGCGCCGGTCACCCGCACCGCTAACCACAACTAAGCGCCGCTGCGCCGGCATGCTTTCCACGGCTCCGACCAAAGCCAGCATCGCATCGGGGTTATGCCCATAATCGGCAATCAGCGTTGCGCCAAGATAATCGAACACATTAAAGCGCCCCGGCGTATTCAACGGGTCATTGATAAAGGTCTGCAAGCCCCGGCGAATGGTATCGATCTCAATTCCCAGGGCAAAAGCGCCTGCAATGGCGGCCATGGCATTTTCGACTTGGAAACCGATCCGGCCGCCAAGCGTCAGCGGAATATCGGCAAATGCAAAATGATATTTTGCATTTTTGCCGGCCAGTACAATTCCTGTCCCGTCGGTATAGACGACATACTGCCCGCGCACAAAATGTTCCTTCATCACCACATTGTCAGGATCACGCGCGAAGAAAATAACCGCGCCGGGGCAGGCTTTTGCCATGTCGGCGACGATGGGGTCTGCTGCATTCAAAACTGCGCAGCCGCGCCCTGGAAAAACATTTTCGACAATCACGCGCTTGAGAACCGCGAGCTCATTTACGCTATTGATATAGTTCAGCCCCAAATGATCCCCAGCACCGATATTGGTAACAATCGCCACGTCGCAACGGTCAAATGCCAGACCTTCCCGTAGCAACCCGCCGCGCGCAGTTTCCAGAACAGCCGCATCGACATCCGGATGCATCAAGACGTTGCGTGCGCTTTTGGGTCCGCTGCAATCGCCAGTGTCTATCTGCCGGCCATTGATATAAACGCCATCCGAATTAGTCATCCCCGTGCGCAACCCGCTGACTTCCAGCAAATGGGAAACGAGTCGCACCGTAGTGGTTTTTCCATTGGTACCCGCGACTGTCACCAGCGGAATACGGGCGTTTTGGCCTTCGTCGAACAACAGCGAAACAATGGCCTCGCCAACCGGCCGGCTTTTACCAAACGATGGCTGCAAATGCATACGTAATCCGGGCGCGGCATTGACTTCCACAACCCCCCCGTTTTGCGCCTCCAGTGACTGCTCCATGTTTTCGCAAACCACATCGACCCCGCAAACATCCAACCCAATAACGCGGGCCGCCTCGATTGTCCGCGCGGCAATTTCGGGATGTACGTCATCAGTCACATCCGTCGCAGTTCCGCCGGTGCTGAGATTGGCGTTATTACGCAAAGTCACCTGACTACCTTTCGGAGGAACCGAATCCAGAGTCAAACCCTGTACAGCCAAACGCGCATGCGCGATGCTGTCGATACGCATTTTGGTGAGCGCGGTTGCGTGCCCATCACCGCGAAGAGGATCACTGTTCACCTGATCAATCAGTTGTTGAACCGTATGTACGCCATCCCCCACAACATGGGGCGGATCGCGCCGCGCAGCCGCCACAAGTTTGTCGCCCACGACCAGAAGACGATAATCACGCCCCGGCAGAAATTGCTCAACCATCACCTCGGAACTGATTGCTTCCGCTGCCGAAAACGCTATTTCGAAATGCCCCCGCGACGTTATGTTGACGGTCACGCCCTTACCCTGATTGCCATCCTGCGGCTTAACCACGACCGGAAAACCCAGCTCCTGGGCCGCAGCCCAGGCCTCTTCCACATTTGTAACCGAGCGCCCTTGGGGTACAGGCACGCCAGCGGCTTCCAGCAATTGCTTGGTTAATATCTTGTCTTGCGCAATGGACTCGGCAATGGCACTGGTCCTGTCCGTCTCGGCAGCCAGAATACGCCGCTGCCTGCTCCCCCAGCCGAACTGCACCATACTGCCGGACGTCAGGCGGCGATAAGGAATATTGCGCGCCAGTGCCGCCTGCACGATGGCACCTGTGCTCGGGCCCAGCCGCGAATCCTCGTCCAGCTCGCGCAGTTGCTGCAACGCGCCCTCAAGATCAAACGGCATATTTTCAAGCGCGGCACGGCACAGCTCGAGGGCAAAATCACACGCTAGGCGGCCCACATCCTCTTCGGTGTACTCGACCACAACCTGATAATCACCGCTGGTTGTCGTCGCCGTGGTCCGGCTAAAAGTAACAGGACAGCCGGCGGCAGCCTGCAATGCCAAGGCCGCACGCTCAAACACATGTGCAATGGAAACCGATTCTTCCTTGCCGGGTAAATGCAGCTCCCCTATCCCTGGAAACTGGGCCCGCAAGCGCCCTTCAAAGCCGGGCAGGCGAGCGCAACCAAGCTCCTCCGGTGCACAACAGACAATCGCCTCGATCGAGGTATGCCGACTCCACAAATTAGGGCCGCGTAACGCGCGAATTCTGGATATTCTCATAATGCCTCTTGTTGTCGGACCAAGCTCAGATCACTTGCACTACAACGTTTCAATACCGGCACGGATGACACTTGCCGGAATATTCAATGCCCAAGCGGTGCCTATCGTTGCCAGCATATCCACCGGACTCATTCCTGACGGCCGTTTCTCAAACGCAGACAAGCCCATTTCCGTACTTCCGGTTACCAGCCATATCCGGGTTTCGCGGATGATCACGGCACGCCCGCCCTGCTCGCAATGTTCCGCTACCGCAGCCGTCCAGCCTTGCTCGCTCAAAAGTATCGCTTCTCCATCGCATAGCGCCGCCATCTGCAGAACCAGCGGGTCATCGGCATTCAGCACGGCAACACCGCTATCGAGCACCACATCGACCAGCGTGCGTATCACCGAAAACAATTGATCTTCGTTCTCAATAAAATAATCGGGCAGACGCATCTCCGGATCGGCCTGCGTCACCACGGCGACCGAACTGCGATCATAGGCCAAGCCTTCATCGAGAATCGATTGCAGGGAGGATTCGATAATCGCGGCATTCAGCCCCGGATTGAGCAACAGCTGCCGGCCGCCGCTCCAATTGGCCCGATTGCCTGCGGCGAGCTGGCGGCGATTGATGTACAACCCCTTGGAACAGGCCACCCCGTAGTGCCGGCCGTCAAGCTCGAGAATGTGCGCCAGCGCCTGAACAAGCCGGCTGTTGTCAGCCGTTCCGCCAACGCCAATGACAGGAATCCTGCCGCTGTCCTCGGCGGCAAACAAACTATTCACGATTGCCTGCCCGACCGGGCGCGCTTCGCCTTCTGCAGGTTTCAAATGCATCAGTAAGCCAGGACCTGCGTTGACTTCCACAATGGCGCCCCCCTGCTCACGCAATGGCCGTGAAATATCCGTTGCAACCATATCGATCCCGGCAATATCCAAACCGACCACTTTAGCTGCAAGCACCGCGTCTGCGGCCACATCCTGGTGCACCTGGTCAGTCACATCAATCGCAACATTCCCGTTGCGTTGAATCAGAATTTTCTGCCCGTCAGCCGGAATCGTTTCGGTCGTTACTTTTTGGCGTTCCAGCTCAAGAAGAACGGCCGGATCTTCCTCGGGAAGAATCAGATTCAGCGGGCAGTCTTCGGTCGCGCCCCGGCGCGGATCGCTATTAAGCTGGCTGTCGATCAACTGTCGGATGGTGTCCCGACCATTGCCAGCCACATAGGCGGCCTCGCCGCATGCCGCCGCCACCAGCGCCCCGCCGATAACCAAAAGCCGGTGTTCATTGCCGGGGATGAAGCGCTCGACTATGACTTCGCTTCCTTCGGCATCCGCGAGCTTCCAGGCAGCCGCAATTTCATCCTGCGAATAAAGATTGGTTGAAACGCCCCGCCCATGATTCCCGTCGATCGGCTTGACCACCACAGGCAAACCCAGCGATTGCGCAGCGTCCCAGGCAGCGTCCGCATCAGACGCGATGCGCCCTTCGGGAACCGGAATACCGCACGCACTCAATAGTGACTTGGTCAATTCCTTGTCACCGCAAATGGACTCGGCAATGGCGCCGGTTTGATCGGTTTCTGCCGTCCAGATACGATGCTGGCGGCAGCCATAGCCCAACTGCACCAGGCTGCCTTCATTCAGGCGCATGAACGGAATCCCGCGTGCCTGTGCGGCCTTGACGATGGCGGTCGTGCTGGGTCCCAGACAACGCTCGTCAACCAGCTCACGCAACCGGGCAACACAGGCATCCACATCGAACGGCGTATCGTGGATGGCCGCAAGAATCAGATTGCGTCCGGCCTCCAGACAGGCGCGGCTAACCTGTTCCTCGGGAGAGCGCACCACCACCTTGTAAAGCCCCGGCCGGGATGTCTGGCGAGCTTTGCCAAAACCTGTCGGCATGCCTGCCAGCGTTTGCAGCTCCAGCGTGACGTGCTCAAGAATATGCCCGGCCCAGGTTCCCTCGCGCAAACGCTCCAGAAAACCGCCACGTTCACCAATCCCGCAGCGATGCTCAATCAGTGAAGGCAGCCAAGCCGTCAGGCGCTCATAAAATCCCGGCAAGGTATTGGAAGGCGCGTCCTCAAGCTCGCCAATATCGACCCACACTTCCAGCGCCGGGCGGTAAGTCCAAATATTTGGGCCGCGCAAGTACCGGGTTTTTGTAAAAATCATTTGATAATTTTGCATGGCAGCCACTTGGTATTTGCACGGTCCCGATTAACGCTCACAGCATATTGTTAAGGAAAGCTTCGGCATTGTATTAAAATCCGCCGCCTACCTACAAAATATCTGACATGACCCACGCCCCATCCCTCGCTCAAAGCGGCAGCTCAATTCCGGAAGCCTGGCGCGACGCCATCGCCGCCATTGCGGAAAAAGGCGAAACCGTATTGGCCTGGATGGAAATTGATCTGGATGACCGGCTGAACTTCGTTCCCGGCATCATTCTGCTGACCAGTCACGGGCTGCGGGCAAAAAGCCGCCATCACGAGGCATGGCAAACCTTCGAATACCGGCGCGGTCTCGAACTTCAGCGCAGCGATTATTCCGGCGTAGGCAGGCTCACTCTCACAGACACCGCAGGCCGGCAAGGCTATTGGCAGTACACCCTGGCAAACAACAACGCCGCAATGCGGCTGGCCGGCAGTTTCGAAAAGCAACTCGCCGCATTTCTGGGTGAATCGCTACCGCCCCGGGAAGAGGAAGCGCTCTGCCCTGTCTGCCACACGCCCCTCGTCACAAAAGATGCCGAATGTCCGGCATGCCAGCGGGAAACCGCCGCGCCGACCTCCACCTGGATTTTATTCCGGCTATGGCGATTCGCCCGCCCCTATCGCGGGCAGCTGATTATCGGGTTTGTGCTGACCCTGATCTCCACCGCCGCAACGCTAGTGCCACCCTACCTGACCATGCCGCTGATGGACGACGTGCTGATTCCCTACCAGAACGGCAAAGCCATCGACCAGACACTCGTGATGTGGCTGCTGCTCGGGCTGCTGCTTTCCGCTCTGGTCGCCTGGGGACTGGGCTGGGCGCGGACTTACCTGCTCGCACTGGTCAGCGAACGCATCGGGGCAGATTTGCGCACGACCACCTACGAGCATCTGCTCAAACTCTCGCTGGAATACTTCGGCGGTAAGCGCACCGGAGACCTGATGGCGCGCATCGGTTCGGAAACCGACCGGATTTGCGTGTTCCTGTCCTTGCACTTGCTGGATTTCGCCACGGATGTGCTGCTGCTCCTGATGACAGCCATCATCCTGTTCTCGATCAACCCCTGGCTGGCCCTCGCCACATTACTGCCCCTGCCCTTCATCGCCTGGCTGATTCATCGGGTACGCGACAAACTGCGCACCGGATTCGAGAAAATCGACCGCGTCTGGTCCGAAGTCACCAACGTTCTCGCGGACACCATTCCCGGCATCCGCGTGGTCAAGGCCTTTGCGCAGGAACAGCGCGAAGCGGAACGGTTTCGCGAAGCCAACCGGCACAATCTGGCCGTCAATGACAAACTCAATGCCGTCTGGGGCATGTTTTCCCCGACCGTTTCACTGCTCACCGAAATCGGCCTGCTGATCGTCTGGGCATTCGGCATCTGGCTCGTGGCGCATGATCAAATCACCACCGGCGTTCTGGTTTCCTTCCTCGCCTACATCAGCCGCTTTTACAGCCGGCTGGATGCCATGAGCCGGATCGTCTCTGTCACCCAAAAAGCCGCTGCCGGCGCAAAGCGCATTTTCGACATTCTGGATCACGTCTCCAGCGTGCCGGAGCCGGCCAACCCCGTGCATCTGCCCAACTTGCAAGGCAGAATCGAATTCATCAATGCCGGATTTCGTTACGGCAACCGCACCGTCACGCGCAATCTCAGCCTCAACATCCAGGCCGGCGAAATGATCGGGCTGGTCGGCCACAGCGGTTCCGGCAAAAGCACGCTAGTCAACCTGATTTGCCGTTTTTACGATGTCACGGAAGGCTCGATTCGCGTGGATGGCATCGACATCCGCAACCTGCCGGTCGCCGAATACCGCAGCCACATCGGCCTAGTGCTGCAGGAACCTTTCCTGTTCTTTGGCACCATCGCCGACAACATCGCCTATGGCAAACCCTCCGCAACGCGCGCTGAAATCATCGCCGCCGCACGCGCCGCCCATGCGCACGAATTCATCCTGCGCCTGCCGCACGGCTACGACTCGCTCGTAGGCGAACGCGGACAATCCCTCTCGGGCGGTGAACGCCAGCGCATCTCCATTGCCCGCGCGCTGCTCATCAACCCGCGCATCCTGATCCTCGACGAAGCCACCTCCTCGGTGGACTCGACCACGGAAAAGGAAATCCAGCTCGCACTCGACAACCTCGTGAGCGGACGCACCACTATCGCGATTGCCCACCGGCTTTCCACATTGCGGCGCGCCAACCGGCTGGTCGTGCTTGATCGCGGAGAAGTCGTCGAAGTCGGGCAACACGACGATCTCATGGCGCGCCAGGGACATTACTACGCGCTTTACCAGGCCCAGGCGCGCCATGCCGAAATGCTCGCCGAAGAAACCGGAGAACGCGATGACTGAACTCAAGCTTGAGCGCGATTCCTTTGGGCGCCTTGTCTTTACCGACGATGCAGGCAACCGGCATAGCGGCATCGTGCCGGCGCGCGCCTTTCCCATCAGCGCCCCCGACTACGGCGTTACGCTGCTCTCTGCGAGCGGACAGGAATTGCGCTGGCTGGAACAGATCGAAGACTTGCCCGAACACACCCGGCAACTCCTCCTTGAAGAACTGACCCAGCGCGAATTCATGCCCGTCATCCGCCGCATCATCAAGCTCAACAGCTACGCGATGCCGAGTACCTGGGAAGTGGAAACCGAACAGGGCAACTGCGCCCTCGTCCTGAAAAGCGAAGATGATATCCGCCGCCTGTCCGGACATGGCTTGCTGATTGCGGACAGCAACGGCATCAACTACCTGATCCGCGACAAGCTCGCGCTGGACCGTGAAAGCCAGCGCATTCTCGACCGTTTCCTGTAGACGACTCGCTTACCTGACATGAGAGCAACTATGTCAGGCCCTCGGTTATCGAATCACACGGGAAATTTCAGATAGTCTCGCCCAGCCTGGCCAGACGTTCGCCCATTGCCATAAACAAATCGCGCTCTTTCGCAGTCATTGCGCGAAAATGTTGCAGCAATGCCTGTTCGGACAAGTCATATTCCGGCGGCGCCACAGGCAAGCGTTCACCTTCAGCAAGCGCCACCAATTGATAGCTCTTCATGCCAAATGCTTTCGCCAATGAATTTAGCAATTGCGTGCTCGGCCCATGCTTTCCTGTTTCGATTCTCGAAATATTTGCCGCAGTAATATTGGCTCGATAGGCAAGCTCATCCTGCGTCCAATGGCGCGCAATCCTCAAGTCCTTGATGGTTTTACCTAAATTCATGGACGTTGAGAATATATACAAACTAACTATGCATAAATATATAGATCGAAAG
>Ga0172372_10011184_pt1 | contig 11429 bp, 8 predicted proteins | sample LakKiv5m_2_FD_114544 | JGI IMG/M metagenome (GOLD analysis project Ga0172372, IMG submission 114544) | Freshwater microbial communities from Kabuno Bay, South-Kivu, Congo - kab_092012_9.5m | ecosystem: Environmental > Aquatic > Freshwater > Lake | place: Democratic Republic of the Congo... | reverse complement strand
GTTTTCACAGCGCCGGTGATGATATCAATCAATTGTGGTGCCAGTTTGATATCAACTTCCTTGCCCGCTATTTTTTGTACAAGGGACTCAAGCAGGTGAACATCTCTTTTCTCGGGTGCAAGGATTATTTTTTCTATGTTGTGTTCCTGAATAATGATTTCAACATCATTGATATTTCCCAACCATACTGCAGGAATATCAACTGATGCAATAGCGTGTTCATCGGTTGACAGGTAACCGATGCATTGATAGCCCAAATAAGCATAATTTTTTTTAAGGTCGCTGAGTAATTTTTTGGCGGTGGACCCCTGACCTACGAGAAGGGTATTAAAATAAATTCTGCCGGAAAGCAGAGAACGTTTAACCCACCAAAGAACCAGGCTTCTACCGGCTATTATCCAAAAAAGATGAATCAGGCAAAATTGAATCCAATTACTCCAGTCGGAAAACCAATTCGGAAAAAACAAATGCACAAGACTGCATGATACGATGGTATGAAGAATGGTGATGCTCCATTCGTTTAACCGGGATCTTTCCGCCAAAGGCTGATAATAGGCTCCGGCGAAAGCAAACCATACCAGCCATGAAATTGTATAGATGATAGCTGTCTCTATATTGAACAGCGGTAATTCTGACCAATGACCTATGCATTCAAGAGATACAATGCATAAAACTATGCTGATGCAATCGATGACCAAGTAGGCATAGCAGTTTTTTTTTGCATTCATTCAGTCAAGTCAGCGAGGTAGTGAGGTTGATTTTTTCCATGATCTGATGACCGACTTCCATAGCCATTAATCCATCAATTTCACTTACCAGCACAGGTTGCTGGTTGCGAATGGAGTTGACAAAAGATAGCAATTCATCTTTCATTGCATTACCAGATTCGATGGCAGGGGTTGCTATGGCAATGGTTTTTTTACCCTGACGGGTTTCGATATCAAATGAAAACACTTGCTTGTCTTCCGGCTGCTTGAGTTTGATGATTTCGGTTTTCTTTTCCAGAAAATCTACTCCCAAATAAGCATCTTTTTGAAATAGTCGCATTTTGCGCATTTTTTTCATGCTGATGCGGCTGCTGGTGAGGTTGGCTACACAACCATTGTTGAATTCGATGCGTACATTGGCAATATCCGGGGTATCGGTAATTACTGCTACTCCACTGGCGTAGATGTTTTTTACATCACTTTTCACCAAACTTAAAATGATATCTATATCGTGAATCATGAGGTCCATGATCACACTTACTTCCGTACCCCTTGGGTTGAATTGAGCCAACCGATGTACTTCGATGAACATTGGATTCAGTGACATTTTCTGGATCGCCAGAAAAGCCGGATTGAATCTCTCAATATGTCCTACCTGAAGTTTTACATTGGCTTCTCTGACCATTTTAACCAGATCGCGACCCTCTTTCACGGTGGCAGTCATCGGTTTTTCAACAAATACATGTTTGCCTTTTCTCACGGCTGCCATGCAAACTTCAAAATGACGATCGGTGGGGGTTATGACATCAATGATGTCGCAGGCATCCATTAGTTTATCGGGGTCAGTAAACCGTTTCAAAGCATATTGCTCGGCAACCTCTTTGGCAGTTTCCTGGTGTGGATCGAAAAAACCAACAAGTTTTATGCCCTCTATTTCTTTCCAGTTGTTCAGGTGGAATTTACCCAGGTGACCAACCCCAAAAACACCCACTTTCAGCATGATGATGATTTATTAAAAGATAAAGATACTTATTCCTGATTCCGTTAAACCAATCCGGATTTTTATGTGGATATTAAAACTTAGTGATTTGGTTCCAGTGGTTTTCGGAAAGTTCGGTAAGAGCTTCAGATTGGCACAATGTAGTTTCAAATGCCGCTGTATGAGTGAGTTCATAACGGAAATAAAATTTCATGGTGTGTAGCATGAAATTCATCCGGTCTTGGGTATTGGCTGATGTGTCGGGATGATTTATTTGGCGGCAAGCGGTTAGTCCGATTTTTAACCATTGCCATCCAATTACAATATAGCCCGCCAGTTCCATAAAAACAGTGGCATCTGCCAGGAATGCATTTAATTTTCCTTCCAGCAGTCTGGGTTGGAGATAAAGCATCACTCTTTTTATTCTCTCCAACTCTAATTTTAATTGCTTGCAAGAGTCGGAAAGCTCCTCAAAATTTTCTGCGTCCCAGATGGTTTCTTGTATGGCGTTGTGTAAAACCTTTAGAGCTTTACCTTCTTGCATGATTACTTTTCTGCCCAGCAGATCGATTGACTGGATTCCGGTAGTTCCTTCATACAAAGACATGATGCGGATATCTCTGTAAAGTTGTTGTATAGGAAAGTCTATGGTGAAGCCATATCCACCCAATATTTGAAGCGCATTGGTTACAGAACGAATTCCATGTTCTGATGCATATGTTTTCATGATGGGGGTAAGAATTTCCAAAAGCAGGAAATGATTTTCTTTTTCTTCTCCTGTGGTTACTTCACATAAATCATAGAGTCGGGTACATTCCATTCCCAATGATATGGATCCGCCAACAATGGCCTGTTGTGTCAGTAACATGCGCTGCACATCGGCATGATTGATGATCATAACCGGGGGTTGGGTAGGATCTTTTTCGTTGATTTTTCTTCCCTGCGGTCTTTGCTGGGCATAACTCAGGCTATATTGCATGGCTGCCATGGCAATTCCTGCAGCACACATACCAACGCTGATGCGGGCACCGTTCATCATCTGGAACATATATGCCAGTCCTTTATTGGCTTCTCCCACAAGGTAACCATGGCAATTGTTGTGGTCACCAAAAACCAGGTGGGTAGTAGCATAACCTCTTTGTCCCATCTTTTGAAAATCACCTGCGCAATAAACATCATTGTCTTCCAGGGTACCATCTGCGGTCGGTCTGAATGCCGGGATGATAAAAAGTGAGATGCCTTTTGTTCCGGCAGGGGCGTCTTTGATTCTCGCAAGGGTTAGATGAATGAAATTTTCTGCAGCACCATGTTGGCCTCCGGAGATGAAAATTTTCTGTCCCCGTATAAGGTAGTGTCCTTCTATTGTTGGGACAGCCGAGCTGGTAATATCACTTAGGGAACTTCCCGCTTGTGGTTCAGTGAGTGCCATGGTTCCTTGCCATTTCCCACTGAAAATTGGGGGAACATAAGTTTTTATTTGCTTTTCATTACCAAAGCTGGTAATAAGTCCGGCCGCACCACCCGATAGACCGAGATAACCTTGTACGGCATTGTTGGCGGCTTGAAAAAGTAAGTGTCCGGTACTGAACAACATTTCTGGTAGTTGCAATCCACCTCTCTCAAAGGAGGCATTTCCACCAATCCATCCTTGCTCAGCAGCGATGGAGAAGATTTTTTTTAGTTGAGGATGGGTAATCACCTTCCCTTTCCCGTCATACCGGGCGGGGGTTTCATCCATGGATTTGAAAAAAGGAAACATCTCCTGTGAAGCGAAAAGTCCGGCAGATTCAATCATCATCCATGCCTGTTCTTCATCCAGGTGTGCGTAGCGATTAAACTGAAAGAGATCCCGCAGCCGATGAACATCGAGCAGCAAAAATTTTAACAAATGTGGGTGGGCAAATGCTTGCATAGTGGATGAATATTAAGCAAAAATAAGACTTACCAGTTCAGCCGCACAAGCAGGTTTTTCGGCATGTTCGATTTCCATGGAACATTGAATGAAAAGCAAAGTTCCACCTTGTTTGCCCGGTTCTGTATGCGTGATGGTGGCATGGAGGCGAACCCGTTTTCCTGCCTCTACGGGAGTGATGAAACGTACTTTATTGGTACCGTAGTTGAGCATTTTATTTACGGAAGAGGCATCGATTAATTGATAGAGTTGACGAACGATGAGGGAGAGGGTAAAAAAACCATGGGCAATGATACGCCCTCCCGGTAATTCTTTGGCTGCTCTTTCTAAGTCAACATGTATCCATTGTTCATCACCGGTAAGTTTTGCGAATTCCTGAATCATGGGGGCAGTGATGGTGAACCATTCACCGGGCCCCAGTTGTTTTCCTATGAGATGTTGAAGGTCTTTCAGTTGACCGACATTTACTGAAGTTTGGTTGGGTGAAGGTTTGTTGGAAGGGAGCGAAGATTCCTTTTCTCCGGTGGCTAAAGGAGATGATTCAAGACGCAAGTCAATCAACGCTTTACCAATGACTTGTCTTTTTTGTAAAACTTTTAATGCCATCGGAGCATCCTCCAGTGCGAAGCTTCCGTGAATCAGGGGTTGAATTCTTTTCTGCATCAGCCATTCGAATATTTGTTGCATGTTTTGCCGGTGAGCAGCTGGTTCCTGTTGAAGGAAACTGCCCCAGAAAACACCATGGACGGAAAAGCCTTTGAGCAGAGGAAGATTGAGCGGCAGGGAGGGAATTTCTCCGGCAGCAAATCCAACAACAAGGTACCTGCCCTTCCATTGAAGTACACGCAATGCGGCGCCTGCTAGTTGTCCGCCAACAGGGTCAAACACAACATCAGCTTTTCCTCCCGGAATAGCAGCTGCAAGTTGTGTGGGTTTTAGTGGTTCATTGGTAAGTAGGGTATGTTGTGCTCCTTTTTGTTTACAGGCAGCTAATTTTACTTCAGTACTTGCGGCAGCGATTACTACTGCCCCCATTTGGCTTCCTAGTTCTACTGCTGCTAGTCCGACACCACTCCCTGCACCTAGTACCAGCAAGGTTTCTCCTGGTTGAAGTTGAGCCAGGTTTTTTAGTGCATAGAGAGATGTGCCATATTGATACGCGGAAGCAGCGGCAAGGGAAAAATCCATTTCCGGGGGTAGGGGAATGACCTGGTTTTGGTCAGCTGTGACCAGTTCAGCAAATCCTCCCCATCCTGTGATGGCGAGCACGCGATCACCGGTTTTAAAATGTTGAACTGCTTTGCCAACTGATACTATGGTACCGGCTACTTCGCCTCCGGGAGAAAAAGGGAGGGGTGGTTGAAATTGATACAGCCGTTGTATCAAAAGCAGGTCAGGGAAATTAACTCCACAGGCAGCTACTTTGATCAATACTTCATTTTCATTGGGAATCGGATCTGCAACCTGTTTCAAGGTAAGAAGGTCAGGTGTGCCATATTCGGTACATAAGACGGCTTTCATGGGTAAGATGGTTGGTGGAAAAGGTTTATCGGTAGTGAGTAAATGAAAATACAATGAATCTCTGAGAGTTTCGTGGTATTTTGCTTTTAAATGTTTTAGGGGAAACATGGAAAGGATTGAATTTTTATTTTGGCTCTCGGCGATTGTTCTCGGATATACGTACATTGGATATCCATTGCTGCTATTTGTATTGGTAAGCTGGAAGGAGAGGGGCCTGAGCATGGAAGCAAATTCCATTGAACATTACCCATCGGTTACATTGATTATTGCAGCATACAATGAAGAACAATGCATTGCAGCCAAACTTAAAAACTCTCTGGCACTTCATTATCCTTCAGAGCAACTGGAAATTTGGGTGGTAACAGATGGGTCAACTGATCGCACCAACGAGGTGGTAGAAAAGTTTCCGGGTGTAAAACTTTTTTATGAACCTGATCGCAAAGGCAAGTTGCATGCCATTCAGCGAGTGATGGCTGAGGTAAAAAGTGAGTGGGTTGTGTTTACGGATGCCAATGCTATATTGGTGCCAGAAGCCATCCGTTTTTTAATGGAGGCGGGCAGAAATAAAGAAGTCGGTGTAGTTGCCGGTGAGAAGCAGGTTCATGCAAACAAAGGGAGTGGCGAGGGTGAGTCAATGTACTGGAAGTATGAATCGCGTATCAAAGAGTGGGAAGGCCGGCTACATTCCGTTACCGGAACTGCCGGGGAGCTCTATGCAATAAGAGCATCTTTGTACACGCCGGTTTCAGCGGGTACTATTTCTGATGACCTTGAAATCGGATGGGCAGTTACTGAACGGGGCTATAGAATTGCCTATGCTCGATCTGCGATGTGTTTTGAGCATGAACCGGATCAATTCCCGTTTGCTTTCAGGAGGAGAGTAAGAATTGCCGGGGGTTCGGTGCAATCTGTTCTTCGGTTGCTAAGAAAAGGCAAGCGGGGTTGGCAAGTTGTTTTTTGGTGGGAAGTAATCAGCCACAGGGTATTGAGGTCATTGGTGGCACCTTATTGTTTGGTTTTATTGGTTGTTTTTAATGTTGGGTTGATTTCGTATCATTCAGTTTATGTATTGCTATTATTGGTTCAATTAAGTTGTTTAGGGATAGCTTTTTTGTTTTGGTGGTGTAAGCCCGGAGGTATCTTGGGTAGGTTGATGGTTATGCCTTTCTTTTTTCTCATGGCTCATTGGGCAATGATCTTGGGAGCCTGGTTGTTGATGCAGGGAAAGCAATCTGTTATTTGGGAGAGGATTCCCAGGCGTTCCCCTGATAACAAGTAAAAAAGAATGAATTGGGCATTTTTATTTATTTTGCACAGCAGAAGAGCCATTGATTCATAACAATTAAAGCATACAGCAGCGGTTATTGTTGTTGATATCATTTCAGCGGAATTAAGATGGAATAGCGGGAAGCGAATGAAGAGAGAGATGAAATTTAAATAGGGTTCTTCTGCCGGATTTGAGTGTAAAAATTAATCGAGCTTTTTAAAAATAGCAACATGACAATTGATCAATTCAAGTTATTGAGTTTGCCGGAAAAGTTAAAAACCATTCGGTATGATGCCGAATTATTGGGATCGTATGAAAGAAATGGGGAGCAGAATGGCCCTAAAACTCCCGGCGATATTTACTCGTTACATGATTTTTGGGTATTCCTAAGTGATGATGAGACAATGGTTATTCCTTCCAGAAGGAATCCGCTGCCTACGGAGGAGTAGCTTTTCAATTGAATCTTGGAAAGATCCAATCTGTTGAAGCAAAGAAGTTGAATGTAAAATGCTACTTAAAGCAGTCGGTTCTATATGCTGAATTTTTTGCTAGTTGATGATCATTCTGTAGTGAGGGCTGGTATTCGGCTCATCATCCAGCAACGTTTTCCTGATGCCAAAATTGAGGAAGCTGAAAATGAGAAACGGGCACTGGAAATTTTGAGGAGTATGTCGATCAATCTAATCTTGATGGATTTGAATATGCCCGACAGTGATCCGATTCGGTTGATTGATTTTATTACTTCCAATTATCCCAAAGTTGCCATCATTGTATTAACGATGAACGATGAAAATGTTTATGCCAAGCGGTTCTTCAAGTTGGGCATCAAAGGATTTCTGCATAAATCTTCCGACAACAACGAGATCATTAGAGCAATTGAGCAGGCCATGGTCAACCGGGTATATATGAGTGAAAACTTAAAACAAACAATTGCGGAGACTTATTTTACGGGTGTTTCGGAGAATCCTTTTGATGCATTGAGTGACCGTGAGTTTCAGGTGGTAAAGGAAATGTTGAATGGCAAAAGCATCAATGAGATTGCTGCTTCGTTGAGTATCAACACCTCAACTGTTTCAACTTACAAAGGAAAAATTTTCGAGAAATTAAAAATTGCCCACAACAATCTGGTAGAGTTGATGGCGTTGGCGCGTCAGCATCGAATTCTTTGAATGTTTATTTGCGGGTACTTACTTCTTAGTTCTCCATTTGGAAGCAGGCTTTTCCGGTTGCATGAGCTGGAGATAAGGTTGCGCGGGCAAGTGCAGCGTAATTTGTGTTCCTTTATCTATGGAACTTTTGATGTGAATGCTACCTTTTAATTTTTGCATCAGGTCGTACACTATTCTGTAACCTATTTGGGTACTTTCAGAAGTTTTCTTTGTGATCACGCCACTTTCCAGTTCGATGATTTTATCGGGTGAGATACCTGAACCGGTATCAGTGATAACAATGTATTGTAAGCGGTCATCCTGGTAGGCTGATATTTCTATTTTTCCTGTCCGTGTATTTTTGATGGCATTATCTAGCAGATTGCGTAAAACAATCGAAAGGACACTAAAGTCTGACGTGATGGTAAAATAATCGGGTGCGCCTAAATTAAACTCTAATTTTTTTTCGGCTGCAATTTTAAAATAGACAGCGCAATTGTTTCGTATGAAATCATTTAGTTTTTCTGTAGTAAATGAAAGGTTTATATTTTTTTTTGTGCTGTTCAGCCATTGTAAGAGGTTGTTGACAAAGTTATTGATATCAAAAGTTGTTTGAAAAAGTTCAAAACTGAGGCGATGCAAATCCTGTTCATTGATTTTTGTATTGGACTCATAAAGTGAAGCTGCAATTTTATGAATAAAATTGAGGGGGGATTTCAGGTCGTGCATGACGATGCTGATCATTCTTTCCCGAAACGCCAGGCTATTGGTCAGTTCTACTTCATTGGCTTCAAGTTGCAGCAAGGAAAATTTGAGTGCTTCTGTTTTTTCCGCCACTGTTTTTTCTAGTATTTTTTTCTGTTTTCTTAATTGTATGAGCAGATAAGCTGCAATGGCAGCAAAGATGACAAAGCCAACCATGAACATGTAGGCGAGCGGACTAAAAGCCCTTAACACAACTAACAGGGTTTCTTTATGCATCCTTTTTCAATTGCAGTCATACGCGAGGCAATTGGGAAGGTAGTAAATTTTACCGAATCAATATTAATTTTTGATTTATATTTGGCTATATAGCAATATAGTATAGCTATATAGCTATTAAAGAGTCATGTAAAATCTAAAAAAAAATCCTTCAAAAGCTATTTTTAATTAAAAATTATGTTATTTTCGTATTGTAGTTGGTTGTTGAGGCCATGAAAAGTTAGAATCCAGTTTCCTTCAATAGCCGGCGAGCTAGATTTAAAAAGGTTGTTTTTTCTAGTTTGCCGGCTATTTAAATTAAAGAATGAGCCAGATTCAAATTATACACATAGCTATCAATAAAACGTTGAAAACTATATGTTTACACCAAATTCTATTCACATATTGTTCTTTATATTCGCGAAATAGTAACATTGTTAAAGCAATGCTACAAAAATGTGAGTGATAGGTAAAACGTGAACAGTGAAAAAGGATGAAAACGGAGGGGTGAGGCGAATGAAAAGGTGGAGAGAGAAAAAACAGATTTAACATTTTTTGTATATAATAGGTTTTAACTATCAGATCGAATGTAATCATATCGATTGTCCCCGCGCTGTGCATGTTTCAAGCGGCTGTGACTCTACTTGGCATTTATTTGCTGGGTAAGTTTACTGCGCGCTGCATTCTTTTTTTAATGCAGAATTATCCCTCACTTCTGCCCGCTGCTATTCCGGATGCAGCAGGCAATTCTCCTCTCGATTCCCTCTCCTTACAGCCATTGCTGTTTCCGGTATCTGCTGCTGTGCATGCAAAGCAAACTAGGGTGAAAATCAATTTGATGCTGCTTGCTGGTCCGCCCTCGAGTAAAGGCCCCCCGGATTTCATTACAAGGGATTCCCCGCCTGAAGTGCCGGCCTTTCTCCTTTCATTTCATTCATTGTTTCGAATGCTTATTTATGAGTCACTGATCAAAACCATAGATTCATTTCCTTTTAGCATGAGAAAACCTGCCGCAGTTCTGCAACCTGCGGTTCTGTCGTTGATTGAAATGGAGGAGCCTGTTTATTTCGGTCACATTAAACTGTCAGTAGCTTGAGAGGAATGATGACCATATTATCATTTTTCATCTTCGGCAGGAAGTGGATGTTTCGCTCCCTGCTATTAGGTTTGGCAACATTTGGTTTTGCCGGTAAATCTTATAGCCAGTGTACTACACCGGTAATAGGGGCTAAAGTAGTAGCAACCTGTTCAGGTGTTAGTTTCTCTATTTCACCTACAGATGGGGTAAACGGAGATATTGTTCCTGGAACTACGGTTTATTCCTGGAATGCACCTGCAGCCATTGCTGGTATTTCCGGACTGGCAGGTGCCACCAATGCGACATTTTTCAGTGGGACTTTGACTAATTCAACCGGCGCCCCAATTACGGTAACCTATTCAGTTACGCCTGCCTCTTTCACTTGCACAGGTGCTTCCTTCACTGTTACCGTGACGGTAAATCCAAATGCTACCATCAATCCACTCTCGACCACCGTTTGTACGGGTGTTTCATTTAATGTAACTCCCACTTCAGCAGGAGGAAATATAGTTCCGGCAGGTACAGTTTATACATGGGGAATACCTGTACCAGAAAACGCATCTTTAACGGGTGGTGTTGCTTCTTCATTTTCATCCACCCACCTATTTGGAAATATTACCAACCCCACCCATACAGCGTCTTATGTTCGGTACACAGTAACACCCACCTCCGGCTCTTGTGTAGGTCCCAATTTTATTGTTGACGTTCATGTTGATCCGAGACCGGCTATCAATGCAATGAGCGCAACTTTCTGCAATGGGGTGGTTACGGTAACTCCGGTTCCCGCAACCAATGGGGAAAACGGTACAGTACCTTTCAATACATTTTATTCATGGGGTGCACCTACCCTTTCAAGTGCATCACTTACTGCAGGAGGCGCGGGAAGTAAAGCGGGTAGCATTACCGTTAATTTGATCAACAATAGCAGTACACAACAATCAGCCGTATATACAGTAAATCCTTCTGCAGGTGGTTGTGCGGGTAACCAGTTTACCCTTACTATTTTCGTGAATCCTTCTCCTTCCATCAATAACATTAGCCTACCCATTTGTTCCGGGAGTAGTTTCTCCGTCTCTCCTGTGATCGGAGTAAATGGATTTGTGCCTAATGGAACGCAATATACCTGGGCATTTCCTATTTACAGCAATGCTTCTGTAACCGGAGGAAATTCCCGGAGCAGTGTTTCTTCAAGCATCTTTGATGGTCCACTCAATAACCCTACGTCCCCACAACAAACGGCATCTTACAGAGTGACACCCAGTGTCGGAGCTTGTATTGGTGCAAGTTTTACTCTTACTGTTTCAATAGATTCGAAAGCTGCTATTACACCCATGACTGCAGTTGCCTGCAGCAATTCTTTATTTACCATCAACCCGGTGAATGGTACGAATGGTTTGGTTCCTGTAAATACGACCTATGCCTGGAATGCACCAACCGGTGCAGATATCGGAAACGGTCAGCCGGGTAGTGGCCAGCTTTTCATCAGCGGTACACTCAACAATGCTGCCAATGACCCACGAACAGCTACTTATTTGGTAACTCCTTCGACCGGTTCTTGTTCCGGAAGTCAGTTTACCTTAATAGTTACGGTCAACCCGGCGCCGGTAATCAATCCGATTTACAGATCTATCTGCACCGGTACTTCCTTTGCATTGACCCCAACTACAGGAGTAGATGGATTTGTGCCTGCAGGAACAACTTTCACCTGGGATCCCCCTATTTACAGCAATGCTTCACTTACCGGGGGCTCCTCGAGAACCACGCCTTCCTCTCATATTTTTGATGGCCCGCTCAACAACCCTACCAACAATGAGTACACAGCTTCCTACAATGTAAAACCACAGCTTGCGGGTAATT
>Ga0172372_10011183_pt1 | contig 11430 bp, 7 predicted proteins | sample LakKiv5m_2_FD_114544 | JGI IMG/M metagenome (GOLD analysis project Ga0172372, IMG submission 114544) | Freshwater microbial communities from Kabuno Bay, South-Kivu, Congo - kab_092012_9.5m | ecosystem: Environmental > Aquatic > Freshwater > Lake | place: Democratic Republic of the Congo... | reverse complement strand
GACGAGGTGACGAGGCAGTGGTTGAACCCAGCCTCCTGACGTCGACTGCTACGATCGGAGAGGTAGCTGACGAGGTGACGAGGCAGTGGTTGAACCCAGCCTCCTGACGTCGACTGCTACGATGGGAGAGGTAGCTGACGAGGTGACGAGGCAGTGGTTGAACCCAGCCTCCTGACGTCGACTGCTACGATGGGAGAGGTAGCCAATATGACGAGGTGACGAGGCAGTGGTTCAGCCCAGTTCCCTTTCGGAGGATTGACCGGGCGGGGCAGGTTGGCAGGCTGAGGACATTCCAATGAAAGCGAAGCGTATGGCAGCGTGGGTCCTGCGGATATCGGCGATGACGGCGGCGGGCATGGCCGTGTCCGGTGCTGTCCCGACCCACCCGAAGTTCGGGTTCCCGGTCTACACGAACCTTCCTTCGGGCCGGCAATTGACCGGTCAGCATGTGCCGGCCACCACGCCGGCGCTGTCGCCGGAGGAGGCGCGGAAGAAGTTCACGTTGCCCAAGGGATTCGAGATGCGCCTGTTCGCCTCCGAGCCTGAGGTGGTGAATCCGGTGGCGATGACGTGGGATGAACGCGGGCGGTTGTGGGTCGTTGAACTGTACGAGTATCCGCTGGGAGCCAAACCGGGAGAGCCGGGGCGGGATCGCGTGAAGATCCTCGAGGACGTGGATGGCGACGGACGGGTGGACTCGGTGAAGGTCTTCCTGGATGGAATGAGCCTCGCCACGGGCGTGCTGGTCGGCAACGGCGGGGTGTTCGTTGGACAGGCACCGCATCTGTATTGGGTAGAAGACACGAATGGCGACGATGTCGCGGACAAGAAGACCATTGTTCAGACGGGCTTCGGGCTGGAAGACCGACACGAGTTGCTGAACGGGTTCACGTGGGGGCCGGACGGCCGCATGTACATGACCCATGGCGTGTTCACCGTGACCCGCGCCGTCAATCCGGACCAACCCGGGGAACCCGTGCTGCTGACGGCGGGCGTCGCGCGTTACCGACCCGAATCGAGGAAGATGGAGATTTACGCGGAGGGAACCTCGAATCCGTGGGGTGTTGATTTCGATGCGCACGGGAACGCCTTCGTGAGTGCGTGTGTGATTGACCATCTCTTCCATCTCGCGCCCGGCGGGCTGTATTCGCGGCAGGCAGGGCAACCGCCGCATCCCTACGGGTACGGATTGCTGCCCAGCATCGTCGATCATCGGCATCACATGGCGGCCTATGCCGGCATCTGCGTTTATCAAGGCGACCAGTACCCGGCGGACTACCGGGGCATGGCGTTGCAGGGAAACATCCACGACAACTCGATCCATCAGGACCGGTTGACCCCGGCGGGAAGTACGTTCAAGGCGGGGTTCGTCCAGGACTTCGTCCGGGCGAATGACGGTTGGTTCATGCCGGTTTCGACGCAGGTGGGGCCGGACGGTGCGGTGTGGATCATGGACTGGTATGACCGCTATCCCTGTTATCAGAACGCGAACGCGGATCCCGCCGGCGTGGACCGGGAACGGGGACGCATCTGGCGTGTGGTGCATGTGGGGGACCAACCGGGGAAGCCGCTGGCGCCGCGGCCGGCGGGCCTGGACTACGGCAAGGTCTCGACGTCGGAGTTGGTGGCCGCGTTGAAGCATCCGAACGTCTGGCAGCGGCGCATGGCGCAGCGGGTGTTGGGCGCGCGGAAGGATGTGGCGGCGTCGAAGGCGGCGATGGTCACGATGATGAAGTCGGGGCCGGGTGAGGATGCGCGCCTGGCGGCGTTGTGGTCGTTGTTCAGCACCGGGTTGATCGATGACACGATCCTGGACACCGCGGCGGAGGCGGACCTGGCATCCCTCCGGGCCTGGTCGGCACGGTTGACCGGGGAGATCAACCAGGCGACGAGCGCCACGGTGGATCGCTTGAAGCTGCTGGCCGCAGACGACGATGTCCGGGTGCAGGTGGCGGTCGCGACGGCTCTGCGCCAGTTCACGAGCGGGGCCCTGACGGTGAACACACCGCCCCGTCACCCGCTGGATGAAACCGCGGAGTCCTTGGCTGGCATCCTTGAAGCGCTGTTGTCGAAGGCCCGGGACACCGAGGATCGCGACCTGCCGTTCCTGCTGTGGATGGCGGTGGAACCGCTGGCCATGCACCAACCGGAGTTGGCCATGGGTTGGTTTGCCGAGAAGGGACCGCAGTTCATGCCGTTGTCCGGCCAATTGCTGAACAAGGTGATGCGGCGGTACTGTGATGCCCGCGATGCCGGCATTCTCGAACAGGCGGTACGGATGGTTGGCATGCTGCCGGCGGATTCGGAACTGTTGTTGCCGGTGCTGGAGGGATTGATCGAGGGCCAGCGCGGGAAAGCCCAACTGCCGTCGAAGGATTCGCAGGCACTGGTTTCAAAGCTGATTTCGCACGCGAATACGGATGTGGCCGGCAAGGCTCGGCAACTGGGGTCGCTCTGGGGCGACACGGCCGCATTGAGTGCGTCGCTGGCACGATTCCAGGATTCCTCGGTACCTGATGCCGAGCGGATCGCGGCGATCAAGTCGGCGCGCCAGAGCCGCAGTGATGATCTTCGCCGGGCGTTGCTCAAGGTGGTGCGCAACGAAGGTTCCGACGCCGTCCGGTTGGAGGCGGTTCGGGCACTGGGCGAGGCCGGCGTCGAGGAAACGGGACAGCAGTTGCTGGCGGGGTGGAGCACGATGAACCCGGCGGTGCAACGATCGGTGGCGGAGTTGTGCACGACCCGCTGGCAATGGCGGTGGCAATTGTTTTCGGCGGTCGAGAAGGGCGGTGTGAAACGTGGGGATTTGCCCCCGACAGTGATCCGGACGTTGGTGACGGCGAAGGAACAGGCCGAGCGCGTGAAGGCCCAGCAGTTGTTCGGCAAGGTCAATGCGACGAGCACGGAGAAGCTGAAGCTGATCGCCGAGAAACGTCGCGTGGTCATCGAAGGCCCTGTGGATCTGGCGGCCGGAAAGGAGCAAGCGCGCAAGTCCTGCCTGATCTGCCACAAGCTGCATGGCGAAGGGGCGGAGGTTGGGCCCGATCTGACCGGAGTCGGGCGCAGTTCACTGGATGCGCTGCTGCACAATGTGATTCATCCCAACGAGATCATCGGTCAGGGCTACGAAAACGTGATCGTGGAAACCAAGGATGGCCGGACGCTGGCGGGGCGCGTGGTTGAGAACAGCGCGTCGCGGGTCCGGTTGCTGATGGCGGGACCGGTCGAAGAGGTGATTTCGAAGGGCGACGTGCAGGGCATGACCACCTCGGAGAACTCGGTGATGCCCGAGGGATTGGAGCAGATTCCAGACGCCGATTTCAGGAATCTCATCTGGTACATCCTCGCGCCGCCCCAGGATGGAAAGCCGCTGAATGACCAGCGTCGGCGGGAACTCATCGGGGGTGCAGGGGATTCTGCGGCGCTCGATCGCGGTTCGGATGGGGAGAGCGTGTCGCTGTGGGCCCCGGAGTGGCGCCTGGACGTCCCGGACTTCGAGGGGAGCCCGGCACGGTTGCCCGAGTTCGACGGACGCCGGAACGTGCTGATGACGCATCCCTTCTCCGAAACCAAGCCGGCCTCGCTGAAGCGCCGGGTGCGACTGGCCGCGGGAAAGCCGGAGTTGCGTGTCGCTGCCGCCTCGCACCCGAAGGGCGATTGGGAACTCCGCGTGCGCATCGATGGCACCGTCGTCCATCGCGAAACCGTGACGCATGACGGCGGGCGATGGCGGGCCGTGCGTGTGGACCTCAGCCGGTTCGCTGGCCGCGAGGTCGACGTCCAGTTGGAGAACGCGGCCAACAACTGGGAATGGGAATTTGCCTATTGGGCCGACCTGAGCATTGAGGGAAGCAGGGTCGCGGCGCGGTGAACGTTCTGCAGAGGTCGAGTGCAGACAAGATTGTGGCTCCAACCCACCCACCGCGATGCCAGTGAATGAAGACGGCGCCACCGAGGGAATCCGTGCCCAAGCCATCGAGGCTCCTGTTGTTCGACTGGTCCCACTGTCGACGCCGATGTCCGGTTGGTGGGCGGCGGGACCGGCGATCTTTGAGGAACACACAGGGCTCGTGGTTGGGGAGGCGGGTGCGTGGATTGGATCGGTGCTGTCGATGACACGGGCCCCGGAGTTTGAGGGGCCTGGGGGAGGATGGCATGGGTCCTGGGCAGTGCGGGGAAACGAGATCGTCGGGACCTGTGCGTATTCCGCGAGGCCGGATCTCCACGGACGGTGGGAGGTGGCGTACTTCACGTTTCCTCCGTTTGAGGGGCAGGGCTTTGGAAAGGCCATGGCCGCCCGTCTTGTGGAGGTCGTGGCCAGCGATCATCCCGCCGCGCTCCTTTTCGCAAAGACCCTGCCGGTAGAATCGGCCTCAACACGCATCCTGACCTACCTTGGTTTCACGCGAACCGGGGAGGCCTCGGATCCGGAGCATGGAACCGTGTGGGTGTGGGAATGGCCGGCACCCGAGGCGTAGCTGACGAGGTCACGAGGCAGTGGTTGAACACAGCCTCCTGACGTCGTCTGCTACGATGCCTGGCTTCAAACTCGAAACCTCAGACTTGGGACTCCTTCCACAGCCTCCTGTCGTCGTCTGCTACGATTGGAGGGAACTGGAAACTGGAGACTCCCTTTGGGCTGGTTGCTTGAAATGAGGGGGAGCGCAGGCAATCGTGAGCCCATGTTGAAACTGGAGCCGGTACGAATCCGGGAATTGGTGGGAGCGGCCCTCCGGGAGGACGTCGGTACCGGCGATGTCACGACGTTGGCCTGCATCCCACCGGAGGCTGAGGCGACCGCCCACATGAATTGTCGGGAGCCGCTGGTGCTGGCGGGCATCGAGGTTGCGGCCGAGGCTTTCCGTCTGCTCAGTCCAAACGTCCAGATCGAGATCAGGACCCAGGATGGCACGCGGATGGTTCCGGGGCAGACGGTCATGGCCGTGAAGGGACCCGCGCGTGCGATCCTTTCCGCGGAACGGGTGGCATTGAATCTGGTCCAGCGGATGTCCGGTGTGGCGACCTTGACGCGGCAGTATGTCGACCGGGTGGAAGGGACCAGGACCCGGATCCTCGATACGCGCAAGACGACTCCCTTGTGGCGTGATCTCGAGAAGTACGCGGTGGCCTGCGGCGGTGGAACGAACCACCGGCATGGGCTTTGGGATCAGGTGTTGATCAAGGACAACCACCTCGCGGCGCTGGCCGATGCCTCGCCGAATCCCATCGCTGCGGCCGTGCAGCGTGCCCGCGCTCTTTACCCAAACCTCAAGGTCGAGGTCGAGGCGGACACACTGGAGCAAGTTGGGTGGGGGGCGGAATCCGGGGCGGATGTGGTCCTGCTCGACAACATGAGCCTCGCGGAACTTCGGCAAGCGGTGGCGCTCGTGGCCGGGCGTTGCCAGACCGAGGCTTCCGGTGGTGTGCGTCTGGACACGGTGCGCGCCATCGCGGATACGGGCGTCGATTTCATCTCGGTCGGCGCCATCACCCATTCCGCGCGTGCGGTGGATCTGGGACTGGACTTCGCGTGAGCCCGGACACACGGATACTTCGCGCCCTCCGCGAGGCGGGTGAGGGTGGTGTTTCTGGAGCCGCGCTGGCCAAGGATCTTGGCGTGAGCCGCGCGGCCGTCTGGAACCGCATCGAGGAACTGCGCCGTCATGGCTACGATATCGAGGCCAGTCCACACCTCGGGTACATCCTGCGGGGGGCACCCGATGCCCTCCACGGCGACGACCTGATGGCGCGGTTGCCGCGCAATCGGGTTCTCGGTCGCGACATCCGGGTCTTCACCGAGACCACGTCGACCAACGACATCGTCGAGAAGTTGGCCCGCGACGGCGTCGCCGAGGGAAGCGTGGTCTTTGCGGAGACGCAGACCAAGGGTCGGGGCCGCATGGGGAGGCAGTGGTTCTCTCCCGCGGGCTCGGGCCTGTGGTTCTCGGTTCTGCTTCGACCGAAGCTGCGTCCCAGCTCCGCGACCCAGCTGACCGTGCTTTCCGCGGTGGCGGTGGTGCGGGCCATCGAACGGGAAACCGGATTGAAGCCGGAGATCAAGTGGCCGAACGACATCATGTTCGGCCAGCGCAAGGTCGCCGGCATCCTGCTGGAGTTGGGGGCGGAACTGGACCGGATACGTCACGCCACGCTGGGCATCGGCATCGACGTGAACCTGGATCCTGTAACGATGCCCTCCGAGGTGCGCGAGGTGGCCACGTCGTTGAGTCACGAAGCCCAGCGCCCAATGGACAGGGCCGGGCTGGCGACCGCGGTGCTCCGCGAACTGGACCACCTGTACCAACGCCTCGGCGAGGGCGATTTCCATGAGATCGGGGACGAGTGGATGCGGCGGTGTTCCACCCTGGGACGTCGTGTGGCGATCACGATCGGGGATCGCCGGATCACCGGGCGTGCCGAGGCGCTGGATGACGAGGGGGCGTTGCTGGTCCGGACCGATTACGGGTCGGTCGAACGCGTGATCGGCGGGGATGTGACGCAGGAGAAGCTTCCATGATCCTGCTGCTGGACATCGGCAACACCCATACCCACGTGGGTTTGGCGAATGCGAAGGGTGTTTTCCGGGTGCGCGATTTCTCGACGGCGTCCGTGCGATCCGGCGAGGCGGCGGATGAACTCGCGCGCTTCGTGGGACGTTCCCGGGGATCGCTCGCCGGCGCGGCCTTGGCATCCGTCGTTCCGGCGGCGACGGATCCTGCGCGGCAACTGGTGGCGGCCTTGACCACCGGAATGACCGTCCAACTGACACCGGAAACCCTGCGGGGCGTGGGACTGGACTATCCGCGCCCGGCGACAATTGGACAGGATCGGCTGGCAAATGCCATTGCCGCGCGCCGGCACTTCGGCGCGCCGTCGGTGGTGGTGGACTTTGGCACCGCCGTCACCTTTGACGTGGTCTCGAAAGCCGGTGCCTATGTCGGCGGCATCATCGCTCCGGGGTTGGCATCGATGACGGACTATCTCCACGAGAAGACGGCACTCCTGCCGCGGATCCGCATCCGCGAGCCGCGGGCGGTCATTGGTCGGAACACGGAGGAGGCGATGCTGGTGGGAGCGGTCGTGGGGTACCGTGGGCTGGTGCGTGAGTTGATCCGGGAACTGAAGCGGGAGATGAAGGCGCGGTCGTTGCCGGTCATTGCCACGGGCGGTTACGCCGCGCTGATGGCAAAGGGACTTCCGGAGATCACCGCCGTGCAGCCGAACCTGACCCTGGAAGGTCTGCGGATCCTGTGGGAGGCACACGATTCGGAATTGCGGGCGGCTGGGAAGAAGGGCTGAGCCTTGAAGCGGCAGTTTCCTGGACCACGGATTTCACGGATGGACGGGGCTGGAATGGAGGTATTCCTCGCGGTAGGCCTCTCACCTTGCAGGCGTGCGACACGTCCAACCCAAGTTCCTGCTTATCCGTGTTATCCGTTCAATCCGTGGTTCCAACTGCCTTTTCCAGGCTGAGTCGATCCATGCAGTAAAAAACCCGCGCAGAGGGGCAGAGCCGCTGATGGAGTGCGACGTCCGGTCGCAAATGCCGGGACGCGTGGGTGCTTCGCCGACCTGCAAAGGACCGCGCCAGGAACGGGTGGAGGCTGTGCCGACAAAAAGGCCCCGAAGGCCTCCGCTGAAGCGGCGGGGCGTTCGGGGCCTGTTCTCGCGATCCCGTGGTGTGGGTGACCTGCCTGGGAACGACCTCCTCAGAGGCGGGCGACGAGCAGTTCGCGCTGGAAGATCATTTCCTTCGGGAGGAAGGAGTAGAGCTTCATGAAGAGTTCGTCCTGGTACAGGACCTCGCGGCGCCATTCCTCGAGGTTGATGTTCTGGAGATTCTCGAAATCGTTGGCATCGAAGTTCTCCATGCCGTCGAGGTCGAAGTCCTGCGTGCGGGGAACCCAGCCCAGGGGTGTCTCCCAGGCGCCGACGCGGCCGTGGGCGCGGTCGATGACCCACTTGAGGACGCGCATGTTCTCGCCGAAGCCAGGCCAGAGGAAGCGGCCGTCGGTGCCCTTGCGGAACCAGTTCACCTGGAAGATGCGGGGCGGGAGCTTGATCTTCTTCCGCAGGTTCAACCAATGACGGAAGTACCAACCCATGTTGTATCCGCAGAAGGGCAACATCGCCATGGGGTCACGTCGGACCTGACCGACGGTGCCGGTGGCAGCGGCGGTGGTCTCGGAGCCCATGGTGGCTCCCATGTAGACGCCGTGGACCCAGTTGAACGCCTCGCAGACGAGGGGCAGGGTGCTGGCACGGCGTCCGCCGAAGATGATGGCGGAGATGGGAACGCCGGCCGGGTCGTTCACCTCGCGGGCAAGCGAGGGGTTGTTCGCCATGGGCGCCGTGAAGCGGGAATTGGGATGGGCCGCCTTTTCCTTGGAGGCCGGCGTCCAGGGCCGTCCTTGCCAGTCGAGGCACTCGGAGGGAGGCGGATCGTCGTGGCCTTCCCACCAGACGGTGCCATCGGGCTTGAGCGCGACGTTGGTGAAGATGGTGTCGCGGCTGATGGTAGCCATCGCGTTGGGGTTGGTGGCCCCGTTGGTGCCGGGAGCGACGCCGAAGTAACCGGCCTCGGGATTGATGGCCCAGAGGCGGCCGTCGTCGCCGGGATACATCCAGGCGATGTCGTCGCCGACGGTCCAGATCTTCCATCCCTCGTAGGAAATGGGCGGGACGAGCATGGCGAAGTTGGTCTTGCCGCAGGCGGAGGGGAAGGCAGCGGCGACGAAGGTCTTCTCACCCGCGGGGGACTCGACGCAGAGGATCAGCATGTGCTCGGCGAGCCATCCTTCGCGACGGCCGAGGTAGGATCCGATGCGGAGGGCGAGGCACTTCTTGCCGAGGAGGACGTTGCCGCCGTAGCCGGAACCCACCGAGATGATGGTGTTGTCCTGCGGGAAATGGCAGATGAGCCGTCGTTCCGGGTTCTGGTCGAGAAGGCAGTGCAGGCCACGGTTGAAGTCGTCCGAATCACCCAACTGCTGCCAGGCGACGTCCCCCATCCGCGTCATGATGCGCATGTTGAGGACGACGTAGAGGGAATCGGTGAGTTCGACGCCGACCTTGGCGAGGGGCGAACCCGGAGGTCCCATGAGGTAGGGCACGACGTACATCGTGCGGCCCTTCATGGCCCCGCGGGTGAGGGGTTCGAGGCGCCGGTACATGGCGCGCGGCTCGCACCAGTTGTTGGTGGGGCCTACTTCCTCCTCGGTCGGCGTGCAGATGTAGGTGAGCTGCTCGACGCGGGCGACGTCGTTCGGGTTGGAGCGGTGGTAGTAGCTGCGGGGGTGCTTCTCAGGATTCAGGCGAAGGAGGATGCCCTCGTTGACCGCATGCTGGTAAAGGCGTTCGGCTTCGGTGTCCGAGCCGTCGCACCAGACGACGCGATCGGGTTGGCAGAGGCGGACCTGTTCCTGAACCCAGGACAGGACGTGCAGGTTCGTGGTATGGGAGGACATCGTAATGTTGATTTTGCGCCGCGCCGGTTCCGGGGCGCGTTTCGAATTCCCGAAAGCACCCGGCCGGTCGGTACCGGGCGGACGCCTCGCAGGCATTCAGCGTGGGGGTGGAATGGGTCGGAATCAATGCGGAGATTGCCTGAGACCGAGCACGGATTGTGTGGTCTCGACGTTGCCGGATCCGTGGCAAGGATTGGGCGTAGGCCGGCAACGGCGGGTTGGCGTGGGGTGGGTGTGGTGGCCGACGGTGCACTCGTATGAATGCAGCCCCTGCAACGATTGCCTGTGCTGGTGCCCGGACCTTCCGGTTTGTTCAGGCCGTGGTTTCGCCCCGGGCCCGGGGGTTGTCCGTCCGGCTGAACCTCAATCCGGACGGCAAGTGCAATTTCGACTGTGCCTATTGCGACGTGAACCGGGCGCGATTGCGTGCGGCTCCGGAGGTGCCGGATGTCGACACGATGATGGAGGAATTGGAGGAGGCGTTGGACATGATCCAGGCCGGTCACGGCGCGGATCTGGCCGGATGTGGCGGTGCGCCGCCGGAGTACCTGAAGGTCGGACACGTGGCGCTGAGTGGGAATGGCGAGCCGACGTTGTGCCCGGTTTTCGAGGAGATCGTGGAAGGCGTGATGCACCTGCGGGCGCAGGGCCGCCACGGGTTCTTCAAAGTGGCGCTGATCACCAACAGTTCCGGGTTGCAGGAACGCGCCGTCACCCGGGGTTTGCGTTTGCTGACCTCGCAGGACGAGATCTGGGCCAAATTGGATGCCGGCACTGAAGCGTGGTATCGGCAGGTCAACCGCTCGGAAATCCCGTACGCCGAAATCGTCCAGACACTCCTGCGGACGGCTCAGTCGCGTCCGGTAACGATCCAGAGCCTTTTTCCACGGCTTCAGGGCCGCGCGATGCCGATGGTGGAGCAGGACGCCTTTGCGACGCGGATCGCGGATCTGCGGCGGGAGGGGGCCCGGATCCAGTTCGTGCAGGTGTACTCGGCCAGTCGTCTGGCAGCGGGAGGCCGCTGTGGCCACGCTACCTTGTCGGAGTTGTCGGCGATTGCCCGGCGCGTGCGGGAGACGGCGGGAGTTCCGGCCGTGGTGTTCTGAGATTCGACTGACGCTCCGCGATCCATCGTCCGACGGGCGGTGCCAGTTCCGGGAACCGGAATGGGAGTGCTTCGTGGTTGGAGTCCATGAGGACCCACAGGCGGCTGCCGGGAAGGCAGTTCCCCTGCAAACGTTCCACGGCTTCCACCGGCGCGATGACATCGGCGCCACCCGCCATCAGCAAGGCGTGGGTTGGGTGGGTCTTGAGCACCTCGAGCGGGTCCAGTTCGCCCGATTCCACCCCGACCACCTCGGGAAGCTTCCGAACCCCGGCCCCGATCCACGAGGCGGGTACCCACGAGGCAAAGTCGGCCCGGATGTTTTCAACGGCGTCGGCCAATCGGGCGAAGGGCGCGATGGCAATGGCGGAATCCAGCCGTGGGTCCGTGCCCGCCCAGCGCAGGGCGAGGGTGGCGCCATAGGAGACGCCCATGGCGAAGACAGGGCCGGAGACCCGGTCTTGGGACTGGAGATGCGAGAGCAGCGCGCGGAGTTCGGCGACTTCCACCGGACCGAAGGAGATCGCCTTTCCGGAAGACCGCCCATGGCCGCGGAGATCGACGAGGATCGATTGATAGCCGCGTTCGCCCAACCAGAAGGCCCAGGGAAGCATGGTCTCATGGTCGAGGCCGTATCCGTGCAGGAGGAAGACGGTGCCGATGGGTCGATTCAGTCCAGGGAGGGGAGGTGCCGGGATGGCGCGACGGAAGCCGAACTCCGCCTTCTGGACGCCATTCTCGGTCCAGTTGGTGGCGGTGATGGTCAGGTTATACGCGGCCGGTGGCACGACGCGATAGACGATGCGGGCGGGATCGTTGCCAAAGCGGGGAACCAAACCGGCGAGTTGGGTGGCGTTG
>Ga0172372_10011181_pt1 | contig 11431 bp, 11 predicted proteins | sample LakKiv5m_2_FD_114544 | JGI IMG/M metagenome (GOLD analysis project Ga0172372, IMG submission 114544) | Freshwater microbial communities from Kabuno Bay, South-Kivu, Congo - kab_092012_9.5m | ecosystem: Environmental > Aquatic > Freshwater > Lake | place: Democratic Republic of the Congo... | reverse complement strand
TGGTTCAGGAGTATCTTTTGAATTGTAGAAAGCCATCCAGAGTAGTTTATTTTTATACTGGTTGTAGGGTTTAAACAATTTTGCAACGCTTTTAATTGAGGCATTGGGCTTGTCGCCTTTTGCTAGGGCAGCGGCGGCATTGATCATCGTGGGAGTGCCTGTGGCTAAATAGTCCGAATTTAAAGCGGAAAGCATGCCTTTGTTACCCTTATTTTCAAACTCGTAGGCGCTTAGGCCTTCGCCAATGGATTTGCTTTCCATTTTTATATTAAGCATTTTAACAATATCAACGATCAATGCTGTTGCATCCAATTTGGTTTGATTGAGTGCGATGAAATTGACTTCGGGAGGATTGGGATTGGATAGATCTTTTGGTTGTTCAAAGCCAATGACCGTATTGCCAAATTTTTCACTCAGTACCGTCAAGGCACCTTTTTTGGCGATATCAGCTTTTAGCTGTTTGGTGACATCGTTATCATTGAGTTCGGCATAAAATTTTTCAAGACGTTCTTTAGTGATGCTTTTTTCGAGCATTTCTTTGAGGTTTGGGTTAGTCAATGCTTTATCTAGATTGATACCTACTAGGCCAGAACAACTGGAGGGGATCAATCCAATCACACTGAGTTTTGATTCATTGGTATTGGGAGCTGCACTGCTTTTGACGCTTGAAGTTCCATTGAAAAAGAAATACCAAATTCCGGCCCCAATTAGGACGACAACAACGATGAGCGCAGCGATGAGGATGAGTTTTTTAGTTGAGCCTTTTGGGGTGTCCTCTTCTGTGTCTGCTTTTGGAAGAGCTTTGTTTTTAGGGGCCGACGTCGTTGTTTTATTTCTTGAAATCGGACCTTTAATATTTTTGGATTTAGGCGCTATTTTAGATTTGCCCTTGCTGACCTTTCCAATTTTTTTGCCAATGCCTTTTTGGGAGGGCCTAGCGCTCATTTGATTATATTCGATGACGGCACTTTCTTCCGCCGGCAAGTCGGGATCAAGTATAAAAAGGGGCGCTTGGCAACCTGGACATTTTACACGCTTGCCGGCAAATTTATCTGGCGCATTGATGATTTTTTGGCATGAATCACATTTAACTTTTATAGGCATGGTGGATTTCTTTATTCGGTTGAAAGAGGATGTTAGAAGCAGAAAACTACTCTCAACAAGCTAAAGTCAGTTTAGAAATTTTAAGGCGGATTCACCTGCATGTGGGCTTGGCGATTCAAGGCATTCAACACTGCTCACAGGATGGCTTTGTCATAAAAATTGCAGCAGCTCTCAGAGAAACTTTGGCGGCTAAAAAGTCAAAGAGTTTTTTTTAAGTGGAGAGAATGATTTTAAAACAGGATGAAATGAACGGCAATAGTATGATCTGGCATAGATTAAATTTGAGTGTCCTTTTCAGTTTTGTCGTCCATTTTTTCACCTTTTAAATAATTTGGCAATTGCAATCCCGCCATATTGAACAATTCGTTTAAGGGCGGAACGGTTTTCATCATTCCTGAAATAAAATTGGCGGTGGAAGTGTTGCCCTCACTGTTGGAGCCTGAGTCCCAAACGGTGATTTTGTCTATTTTGATGTTTTTAACGGCGTCGACTTGAGTCCTTACGAGCTCTGGTAGTTTTTCGATAAGCAATAGTTGAAACGCCTTGCTTGGATCACCGCCGGCGGCGTTCACGACATCCTTATAGCCTTCTGCTTGTTTGGTTAAAATTTCAAACAAGCCTTTGGCTTCGGCTTCCATTTTGGCAAATATGGCGCCAGCATCTGCCAAGGCTTTGATGCGAATCTTCTCTGCCTCTGCTTCTGCTTCAATAATAGCTCGTTGTTTAGCTATTTCAGAAGGCACGATGATGTTGGCAATTTGTGAACTGCGTTCCCTTTCCGAGCGAGCGAGCTCTGCTTTTTGTTCAGCCTGATAGGCCAGCTCCATGGCTTTTGCCTGCTGAACTTTTTCGGCTGAAATGGCGATGCGCAAGGCTTCAGCCTCTTTTTCTCTTCGAGCGGCTTCGGAATTGGCGATGTCAATTTTGGCAGAGTTTTCACCTTTGATGGCGATGGCATTTGCCTCTGAAACTTTAACGCGTGTATCACGTGCGGCTTCCGCTTTTCCGATGGATTCATCCTTAAAGGCGGAGGCAATGCTAACTTCTTTATCTTTGTTTGTGATGGCAATTTTTACATCACGGTCGCGATGTGTCTCGGCAATTTGTGTGTCTTTTTCTCGGTCAGCCATGGCTTTGCCAGTTTCTCCGATCTTTTCTTGTAAAGCAACGCTAACTTTTGCTTCGTTGATGGCTTTGGATGCAGCCTCTTTGCCGAGCGCCTCAATGTATCCAGATTCATCCTTGATGTCGGTCACGTTGACGTTGATCAATTTCAAACCTATTTTTTTGAGCTCGGTGTCGACATTTTTAGAAATATTGTCTAAAAATTTATCACGGTCGGAATTGATTTCTTCGATGGTCATGGTGGCGATGACGAGACGCAATTGGCCAAATAAGATGTCTTTGGCGAGTTCTTGAATTTGTTCACCGCGAAAACCAAGTAGCCTTTCTGCGGCGGTATTCATGCTGCCGGGTTCGGTTGAAATGGCAATCGTAAAACGGCAGGGAACATCAACGCGGATATTTTGTTTGCTCAAGGCATTGGTCAGGTTGGCATCAATCGATAGCGGTTTTAAGTCCAAAAATGCGTAGGCTTGAATGACAGGCCAAACAAAGACCCCGCCGCCATGAATGCATTTGGCTGAAGAACCGCCGGTGCGACCATAAATAACGAGGATTTTATCGGAAGGACAGCGCTTGTAGCGGGTGAATAGTGCTGTGAGGGTGACAAAGAAAACAAAGGCTGCAACGGCAATGATAACGAGCGGTGATAACATAGGAACCTCTAAGAGTTTGTTTGAACGGATTGAACCGGATAGTTATAGCGGTTGGTCAAAGGCAGTTTTTAGTTTAAAATTTTTCAACAATAACAATTTCATTTTCAACACTAATAATTTTAACCCTTGCGTTGGATCCAATTTTTTCGCCTCTCGTCATCGCCTCGAGCTCACGAGTTGAACCCTTGGTGCTGATTAAAATTTTACCGGTACCTTTCATGCTTTCAGGTATGGTTAAATACACTTCAGCCGATGCTCCGACGAGGTTTTCGAGCTTGAGTGAATTGTCCTCGTTGAGTTTAAATAATTGCCGCATGATCATAAAAAAGCCAAAAACAAAGAGTCCGCCGACACAAAACGAAAGTGAGATAAGCAGGGTTGGATTGTGAATCGTGCTGTAAAAAGAAATTCCGGTCCAGCCAAAACCGAGCATAAAATTGATGAGATTGCGTAGAGAAAACAATTGAAAAGGTGAGTCGGTGTCAGTGGACAGGTCGCTTTGAAAATCGGCATTTCCACCGTCGTGCGAATCAACGCCCATGAAGGTCATGATGGATTGTATGATAAAAATCAGACTAGCCGGCAATGCGATGTACCAAAAGGTCTGCAATAGCGGATGCGGAGCTATGGATTCAAAAAAAGACATAGGGCTTTACTTTATAATTTGTTTAAATGGAGGCAGAGCGTACAAAAAAGCAATGTAGTCTTGGGATAAAGGCATCAATGGTGGAGATCAGGCATTTTAAAGCAACGGTATTGCGCTACCGATAGAATTTTTGAGGTTCAACTCTTGATGGCAAAATGGTCTGACTTTAGCAAGGTGAGGGCTTTATTTGCAAAGATTTCTGGGAAAAGGCGGATTGACAAGAATGTTGATTTCGGAGTTTAACATGGATCCAACAAAAACTGAGGTGGTAGCAAATTCTAGATGAATAGCTCTAAATTTGAATTAAGAGTGAGTTGTGGTCCTAGTCTATGGTCACCTTTTCAAGCGGTTTTAGTTTTTTATGAAACTGACATTTTCAATCAGGATTTAAGGTTTGATCGCGCAGATGTTTCTAAGTTGGAAACCTTTTTGCCGACCAAGATTTTAAGTTCTGTTGACTTAACGAAAGTGGATTCAGTGCATGACGTGATGGTGGCGTTGATTGAGGCAATATTGAATCTAAATGGAGACGCGGAATTGACGATAGATGTGGTTCCTTTAGCAGAACATCGTTATGTCATGCGAGTAGAGTATGTGTCGTTGACTCCAGTTTTGGAAACGGTAAAGCTGTGTTTGTATCTAATATCATGGATAAAAAGCGGACTTTCTCATTCGTCTGAGCGTGTAAGAAATAGAGTTGGAGGAGTGATTAAAAACATCTCCAATATTCTTCCCAAACCCATAACATTGAACATGCTTTTGGCGGCAAAGAAATTGCAGGTGCCTTATTTGATTCTTGAACAGCATGCGGCGTATATTTCTTTTGGACAAGGAAGGCATTCGGTCTTGTACAATTATGGTTGTAGTGAATTCAATAGCTATGTCGGCTTTGGTTTGCAAAAAAAACAAATTGCTCGCAACTCGAATGATACGACTGAGGGGTTATCCGACCACCCAACCGATGCTGATCAAATCGGTTGAGCAGATGAGAGAAGCCGTAGCTCGGAGGTCTTTCCCCATTGTGATAAAGCCCTTGTCTGAAGGACAGGGACGTGGGGTAACAGCAAATATAATCAACATGAAACAGGCTGATAGAGCTTTCGGTGTCGCCTCCAAATTTTCCTCTGGACAAGTTATCATAGAAGAATTTATTCAAGGTGATGACTATCGCATCACCGTATCTCAAGGAAGGGTGAATGGCATTGCGCGCAGGGAGGCTGCTAGGATTCATGGAGATGGAGTCAATTCGATCAGACAATTGATTGAAAATGAAAATGCGTGTAGGGAAGAGGACAAAAAAATGAATCAACACCATTCGCGAATTCACATAGATCCGCATTTGATTGAGTTTTTAAACGATCATCAAATGAGTTTGGATACGATACCAAAATTGAATCAACAAGTATCGTTGAGGAGTAACGCAAATTTATCGACAGGTGGTAAAATGACCATCCTAAATGAAAGTGAGGTTCATCCCGACAATCTGATGATGGCGATCGATATTGCTAAGCTATTTAGGTTGGACTCTATTGGAATAGACTTTATAACTCAAGATATTTCAAAATCTTGGCGTGAGTTGGGCAAGGTGATTGAGGTCAATGCTCACCCTATGCAATCGGAAAGATTAGCGCTGAAATTGTTCGAAAATCAGTTTCTGGGAAAAAACAATGGCGTGCTTCCGACTATTTTAGTGATTAGTGATGATAGTCATTATTGTAAAGAGAATTATCAGCGTGAATTGAAAAAGCAACCGCAACTCATCTATGTTGATAAATACGGGGTAGGTTTTGAGAGCGGGGGGCAGAGTCTAATGGCCAACCTGCGCTCGGTGTGGATCAATCCTTCTGCTGAGGCTTTGATGGTAGCAATGTCACAGGAAGATATGATTAAAGAAGGACTGCCTTTCAATCGTTTTGATGCTTGCCTAATCGACAAAAAATTGGGGTTAAAGCAAGCTAGGGTGGAAATGATCTCGGAACAAAAAGTCGTAAAGGTTAACATAGTGGACTGGTTAAATCAATTTATAGCGGGGAGCATAGAGTTTAGTTGATGAGCGACAATCCTTGGAATCAACATGCCTTGAATTGGGCCTGCATGGGGCCGCCATTGAGGCCTCATGCAACGGACCTTCAAAATTATCAAAAAGCCATGAATCGTTTATGGGGTAGTTTGGGAAATCCACGTCTGACAGCAATGCTTTTGGGAGTGACGCCTGAATTGGTTGGGTTGAATTGGCCCGAACAAACTCGTCTATTGGCACTAGACCACAATATTCAGATGATTAAAAATGTAGGGTCAAAAAATGAGAAAATAATCCATCAGGTGGTGTGTGCAGATTTGGGACAATCTCCCGTATTAAATGCCTCTGCACAGTTGATTTTGGGCGATGGGTGTTTTACATTTTTTAACTTTCTTGATGGCGATCAAAATTTGATAAGTAAGTTAAAAAAAAATCTAGTGAAAAAAGGTTATTTGCTGGTTAGATTCTTTATTCAGGCTCCAATCAAAGAATCGACTCAGGATGTTTTTGCGGCGGTGTTTGCCGGAGCGATCAAGAGTTTTCACAGCTTCAAATGGCGCCTAGCGATGTCTTTACAAGAGCATGAGGAAAAAGGTGTAAAGTTATCAGATGTCTATGATGTTTGGCATTCAAATAAAAAAAATGTTTCACAACTATCGCAACAACCTGACTGGAAAGTGTCTGAAATCAACACCATAAACGCCTATAAGGCAAGTACGGTGAACTATTATTTTCCAAAATTAACGTCTTTGCGGAACCAAATGCAGTGTGAGTTTGAAGAGTTGGATTGCTTTTATGGTGATTATGAATTGTCTGAACGCTGCCCCATCATGCTTTATCGTTCGAGATACTAAGTTCTCTTATAGTCCATTTTAAAGCGCGCTTTAGCAAAAGGATGAGATTTTTGTCGGTCAGATCGTCAGTGCAATGGCCAAGGGTACAGTAGAAGACCTTGCCTAGGCCCCACTTTCTTTTCCATGCAACCGGCATGAGTGTGTTTTTAAGCCAACTCATCTCACCACCATCTATTCTTGTGGTGGCCAAAACATCGATAGAAGAATCCATTAACAGGTAGTATTGTTCAGATTTTACATTGAAATCCTGTAAATCACAAGTCATTGGGTCAGAGCGCTGAAAGTTGATTTGGTAATCAATTTGATCTCCACCCAAATGAGCTACAAATTGCCCGCCTAACAATAATTTATGCAATCTTGAGTTTAAAAAAGCACTGGCATTTCCATGTAATCCAAAATACCCCAAACCATTTGATACAGCATCGAGTAAGGCGTGCTCTTGAGACGCGGTGAGTTCTCCATAGGTCCAATGGGGTAGGATAAGATCAAAAGCAGAAAGGTCTTCTAAATTTAAAACAGCTAGATCTTGAGAGCGTGTGACAGCATAATTTTGCAGCAAGTAACTTTCAAGATAATCTGCCATTTTGGCGGGCTGGTGTCCCTCCCAACCCCCATATAACAATAAAACCTTAGGATGATAGGGTTCAGGCAATGGTGAAAGTGTTAGTAAAATTCAGATAAGTATTATGACAGTAAAACTCATACACAAGTAGAAAACCGGAAATAGCAGGGCAACAGGGTGCTATAAGTTTTTCAATAAAAAACCTTGTAAACTTGCCTTATCGTGACCAGAGCTACTGGCCATGAAGCTGTTCGCATAGGGTTGAGTAGCAAAAGTGATTGGAGACTTGCGACTCACTGGACAATGGCCCAGCAATGGTTTGAAGATGGTGGTCTGATGAATGTCCGTCAGAGTTATGTAAACGTTCATTATCCGAAAGAGCAAAAGTAGAGTGACACTATAAACCGCCTTAATACGAATCTGTATGCTTGGTGGTATGGGAGACGAGGGGAATGCCTTTGTCTACCCGATTTAAGTTCCCATACGTTGAAATAAATGCTCTCGATATCTTCCGCTGCCACCACCCCACAAGGAATTGCTCTTATAAATCCTTTTAAAAATATCATGTGGTATTGGAAATTTTGACGATACCACTTCAATATGGCCAGATGTATTTAATGATGCTTTGTCACTATTATCATGGAAAAAATATTTTCTTGTTATTCTGGCAATCTGGTTAATGTATTCTTCAACAGTATGATAATCCATTTCGGATAAACTTCCTGTATTGATTAATAAATCCACTTGCTCATCTGCAACATTTGGAAGTGCGAAATTCGGCATCAAAATCAGGTCATATTTGTCTATTATGTCTTTTGAAATAGTTTTCTGCCCGCTTTCTCCATACAATAGAAACTTCTTGTTTGGAAAAGTGCTCATTAAAAAATATTGTGCAATAACGAGCACCTCGGGTAAATCAAAATTTATATATTTAATGTCATTATTCGAGGATAGAAGATAATATGCAAATCCACCAAATCCACCTCCAATTTCACACACAACTGGTGTGCTAATATCCTTTAATAAGTTGTGAACATGGCTAGCATAATAATAATGCCTGCAGGCAGTCGGCAAAACCAATGTTCCTTGGATGATGTATCCCCAAGGGTTGCCAATAGATGGAATTTTTAAATCTGAAGTTTCAAAATGGTCAACAAAATCAATAATGGTCTTGTAGTCCTCTAAAATGTCATTAACAAATTTTTTCTTTTTTGTGTTGCTTGCATTATGAATATCTTCAAAATATCCATGAGTCCACAATCCAGCTACGCCATTATTACGGAAAAAATTTTTCAATAACTCAGAAAGTCCATTGTAATCATGGGTATTTAATGCTTTCAAATATTCAGCACGACGTTTTTCAATATCTTCTTTCCATGCCCCTCCCGGTTTATAGGGGAGAGTTGCTTCTGACAGGTCGGCTTTTGCTGAATGATAGGAAGATACAATTCTCTTAATTATTTCTTTATGATAGGAGTCTTCATGTTTCTCTTCACGCACTGACAGTCCATCACTTAAATAGTGGCCACTAGCTAGGGCATTAGATGCGAAGTTTTTTTGAGCTTTTAAGCTCCGATAAACTTTAGACCCAGCTCTTAAAATCAAGTTATTCATAAATTCACTCCTGTTTTCTGTGTTTTTGAAGCCTAATGCCAATGTTGAACGGTTTTAAGAAGTGAAAACCATAGGCTGTAACCTTTAGAAATTTGTTTCAACATTTAGCTATTGTCTTGACTTTCTGGTAAAAGAATAACGATGTACCGATTGTCCGTACTATTTGGTTTGTTCAAGTGGAAGCTGTAAGTGTAAATAAATTTAGGGAAAACCTTAAAGATTTTGCGGAAAAGGTTATTGAGAAACATGAACCTTTGAAAGTTACAAGAAGACACGGTGAAGATTTTGTGGTTATTTCTTTCGAAGATTGGCAAAGGCAAGAGGAAACATTACATGTTCTGCAGTCTAAAAGTTTGATGAAACAAGTCGCAGAGTCAATTAAGACTTTTGATAAAAATAAAGGTTATTCTCCAAGCAAAGAGCAGATGGATGAGATCAATAGTATTTGAAGGAAAGACATGGTCAAAATATGAAAAGTTAAGAAAGAAAGATAAGGCTCTTCATAAAAATTTATGTAAAATAATACAAGAGATGCAAAGAAATGACCCAACTGTTGGTATAGGTAAGCCTGAAATGTTGAGAGAGAATTTGTCGGGGTTTTGGTCTAGGAGACTTTCACAAAAAGATAGAGTAATTTATAGATTCACCTCTACTTCAATTCATATTTTTGCCATTGGTGGTCATTACGATGACAGGCAATAATGAAGTGGCTCCAAAACGTGAGAAGAAAAATCGAAAGGTTTAGGGTGATAAGCCAACCTGCAATGTGATTTTATATTAAAAAAATTGTTCTACTGGAATTTTGAATTTTTATATTCCCCAGTGACTACAGGTCAATGCTAGAAGATAGTTTGTATCAGGTGCAATAATATTTTTAGCAATATTTTTGAGATTCAAATAGACTCAACGACTCGCTTCAGGGTTGGAGCTTGGTAAATCAAGGTCAGCACCTCGCTTGATCACGGTTGCTTTTTCAAAAACAGCTAGTTCCTGAGATACTTGATCAGAAGCCAAATTGTAGGCTTCTTTCTTAAGGATAGAACTAATGTCATCATCTGTTAGTTTCGTGCGAGTTAGGATGTAGTAATTGCCGTATCTCTCAATTGGTTTGCTGTAGCTGTCTGGCTCAATCTTTCGCCAAACATCGCCAACCTTAGAGCCGAGGTAATTCGCTCGAACCAACCCAACTTGGCCACCTTTATAGGATGAGGCATTATCTTCTGATGCTTCTCTGGCTACTTTGTCGAAGGCTTCGCCATTTTGCAACCGCTGCCATGCAGCATTCGCAAGTTGTTCTTTATCACGATTCTTATAAAACATGATAAGAGCCCCTTTGATGAAGTCGGCTTCAATCTGTGGCTTGTACTTGTTCATTACTTCTGGACTGTTCATCGCTTTGGTCAACTGGTCCACATAAAGCTTCAATCCAATATCGCAAGTCACGGATTGGCGAAGTTCCGATAGGGTATAACCGTTCAATGCCATGAATTGCTCCAGACTTTTATATCCGCCACCGTGACAGGAGCAACCAGGAGTCATCACCATCCGCTTGAAATCGGCTAGACCCTTTTCTATTTCTGGATCATAAACAGCGATCTTGAGTTGTTTCAAAAACTGATGATGAACGACCGTTTTGATCAGCCGAGTGAGTTTATTCTCCTTTTTTTCCGATAGCTGTGACTCAAAGAGATCGTCCGGAAGACCGTCTAGCACATCCACTTCGTAGATAGGCTCACCGGCAACGGTGGCTAGAATCCTTCCGGAAAGTTTGGTGGCTGGTTGCGTTGTCGGCTTGAGGGGAATCTCCGCATAGATCATGGTGCTCGCTAACAACATGAAAATCCAGATTCCAATACATAGGTTCCATTTATTCATTTTTCTTTTCTTAAATTGGAGGATATTGACGGTGGCTTTCTTATAGATGCTCAATGGTTATCTCCTGATACGTTTCTGCTTTTTTTTGATAGGCGTCCAAACACCAAGACACCTGCCAAGATCATGAACTCGTACATGGGTGGTATCATAGGTCCGCTGTCGGTCAAGAAATCTGGTTTCGGCACGGCTAAAGTGGCATTGTGGAGACTTACGATACCGTTTTCACCTCTTAGGGAGGCATCTTGATTAACATGAATAGTCCCCTTGTAAACAGCCTCTTGCCACCAGAGAGGTGGAAGGTCATTTGGGGTTATAGGACTGATGAGCACGGTGTTGTAAAAGCCCGCTGGAGTCCCTTGAGTTTTACCATCCCAGTAATATTTACCGATCATGACCTTTGGTAGCGATCCGTCAGTCTTGCCGACAATGAAGCCATTTACAACCATAGTCTTGCCTTCTAGACTTGCAGCCAAGCGTGCGATATCTGCTTTTTTGTCGTCGGCCAGTTTAACGGCCTCAAGAGGCGAAAAGTCAAAAATGGGCAATCCATTCTGTTGAGCGAATTCAATGGCACTGAGAGGTTGGTCGTTATGAACGGCAGACCGAACAACTTGGCCTTCCATGCGGTAGATGTAGCCTTCATTGGGTTTTGCGTCGACAAAGAATTTGCCCTCCACGACGACGGGTGCCAGTCGTTCAAACTTGACTGGAGTGGTCATTTCCACCAGCACGTATTGGTTGAACTGCGGTCTTGGACCGTAACAACACGTCTGCGTGCTTCGTAGCAGGCAGAACGTTGTCAGTTCGTCGGCTTCTTGGAGTGGAAACATGAAACCCATCAATTTGACCTGCTGACCATTTACAGCCATGATGTCCTCGGGGCACGGAGTGGGTGTATCTTTGCTGAACTCCCATGTTTCCAATGTGTTGAAGTACAGATATCCGCTGCGAACTTTTCTTTCTTCAATTAGGAGAGAT
>Ga0172372_10011179_pt1 | contig 11432 bp, 7 predicted proteins | sample LakKiv5m_2_FD_114544 | JGI IMG/M metagenome (GOLD analysis project Ga0172372, IMG submission 114544) | Freshwater microbial communities from Kabuno Bay, South-Kivu, Congo - kab_092012_9.5m | ecosystem: Environmental > Aquatic > Freshwater > Lake | place: Democratic Republic of the Congo... | reverse complement strand
CGTCTTGGGGGTCCGCGGCGAACCCTGCGAATGGGCTGAATGCCGGGACATCGCGGGCCGGTATGGGCTACCCTGCTCGATAGTTCGGGTCCGAATGACTTTTCCGAACGACCTGCCCGATTGGAGCGCGATGAGCACGACGACCTCAATCTCCCTTGCCGACAACGATCTGTTCGCCAGGGGTGCCCCGTGGGGGGTCTTCGACGACCTCCGCCGCCATGACCCGGTGTCCTGGCAGCCGGAGCCGGACGGGAACAAGGGGTTCTGGGCGGTCACCCGCTACCAGGACATCGTCGAGGTGCTGCGCGATCCGCAGACCTACTCCAGTGAGATCGCAGCGGTCAATCTCGAGGAGTTGGACGAGAGCCAGATCGAGATTCGCAAGTCCATGCTGGAGACGGACGGTGAGCGGCACCGTGCCCTGCGCAAGCTGCTGCAGCATGAGTTCACCCCGCGAGCCCTGGCCATCTACGAGACGTTCCTGCGTGGGCTGACGGCCAGCACCCTGGACGAGGCACTGTCCCAGCCGACCTTCGATTTCGTGGAGTCGGTGGCCGCGGACTTCCCGATTCGGGTCCTGGCCCAGTTGCTGGACGTCCCCGATGACGACATCCCCCAACTGATCAAGTGGGGGAACCGGATGGTCGGCAACACCGATCCCGAGCATGCGGACGTCCTGCTGGGCACGCAGGAGTCCGAGCAGTACCGCGATCTGCCGTTCCGCTCGCCGGCAGCGCTGGAGGTCTTCGAGTACGGCTTTCGACTGGCCGACAGCCGTCGCGGCCGGGACGGGGTGGACCTGGTGTCGAAGCTGGTCAACGGGGTGCCCATGGACGGGATCCCGTTGAACGACCGCGACTTCCGGAACTACTTCCTGCTGCTGGTCATCGCCGGCAACGAGACCACCCGGCACACCATCTCGCACACCATGCGCCATCTCATCGACCATCCCCAGGCGGTGGCACTGCTGCGCGAAGAGCCGGAGCGGATCGAATGGGCGGTGGAGGAGTTCCTGCGCTACGCCTCGCCGGTGTACCACTTCCGACGTACCGCTCGGGTGGACACCGAACTCGGTGGCCGGGCGATCAAGGCCGGGGACAAGGTGGTGGTCTGGTTCGCCTCCGGGAACCGGGACGACGCCGCCTTCGCGGATCCGTACCGCTTCGACGTCACCCGCAGGCCCAATGAGCACATGGCCTTCGGTCGCGGGGGCCCGCATATGTGCCTGGGCAACTCACTGGCTCGGATGGAGATCCGGATCATGTTCGAGGACCTGCTGTCCCGGCCCTACGACATCACCCCCGACGGCGAGATCGAGTACCTGCGCAGCAACTTCGTGCACGGCATCAAGCGGTTCCCGGTTCGGGCGGTCGCCCGTTAGGGGTGTTCGAGCGCGGAATCGACCAGGTTTCGACAAGTTCGGCAAAGTGCTTGACCTGCCCTGCGCAGTACGCAACCCTTTCCATCGTTCGGAACCGCACGAGCATCTCCGCTCAACCGTGAGCCCCAGAAACCCTTTGGAGGAGGCATGTCCCAGCGGGAGAACCTGCCCAAGTCGGATCAGGCCCTGCAAGCGGGTGATCCCGAGACGAGCACGACCACGCTCCGGCGGGGCACCCTCGGCCTGATCGGCATCATCTTCTTCGTCGTCGCAGCATCGGCCCCGTTGGCCGGCATGACCGGGGCCTTCCCCGTCGCCGCGGTCATCCTCGGGCCCGGAGCTGTCGGCATGTACGTCTTCGTCGGCATCGTCCTGCTGCTGTTCAGCGTGGGCTACGCGACGATGAGCCATTACGTCACGAACACCGGCGCCTTCTTCGCATATGTCGGCCGGGGCCTGGGCATCGTTCCCGGCGTCGGGTCGGCGGCAGTCTCGGTGCTGGCCTATCTGGCCGTGCAGTGGGCGGTGCTGGGCTTCATCGGTGGCCAGATGGCCCTGCAGTTCGAGAGCGTCTTCGGCCTGGTACTGCCCTGGTACGTGTACGCCCTGGTGATCCTGGCCGTGGTCTGGCTGCTGTCGGCCCTGTCGGTCGACATCGGCGCCAAGGTGCTCGGCGTGCTGCTCGCCATCGAGGTGCTGGCCCTGGTCATCGTGGGCGTGGTCTCCATCGCCAAGGGCCCGCAAGGGGTCGACTTCGCTGCCACCTTCAGCCCGGCCTCCATCTTCGCCGGTGGCCTGGAAGGGGGTGCGGGTATCGCCTTCGCCTTCGCCCTGGCCTCGTTCATCGGATTCGAGGCGACCGCGATCTACGGCGAGGAGTCCAAGAACCCCAAGCGCAACGTCCCGCTGGCCACCTACATCTCGGTGGTGCTCATCACCCTGCTCTTCGCCCTGGTCGGCCTCGGCCTGGTGACCGGCACCGGGGTCGAGGGGATGCAGGACAAGATGCTCGAGGTGACCGGCGGACTGGTGGATCCCTCGGCGGTGCTCTTCGGCCTCACCACCCAGTACGTCGGCTCCTGGTTGACCACGATCTTCAGCTGGATCGTGCTCACCTCGCTGTTCGCGGCCACCCTGGCCTTCCAGAACAGCGCCGCCCGCTACCTGTTCTCGATGGGTCGGGCCGGGGTGCTCCCGAAGTTCCTGGATCGGACCAACAAGCAACAGGCCCCCTTCGCCGCCACCACCGTGGTGACGATCCTGGGCCTGGCGCTCATCGTCATCTCGATCGTCTTCGCCTGGGATCCGTTCCTGAACGTCTTCTACTGGTTCAGTTCGGTCTCGGTCATCGCGATCGTGCTCACCGAGATCCTGGTGAGCATCGCGGTCATCGCCTACTTCCGGCGAACCGATCAGGACAAGCGGATCTGGAACACCATCATCGCCCCGGTGCTGGCCATTGCCGGGTTGGCCCTGGGCCTGTTCATGCTGATGAGCCGCTTCAACCTGCTCGCCGGGGTCTCCCAGGGCGGGGATCCGGCAGCCTGCCCGGGCGAGCCGGGATCAGGCTGCGGCCCCTTCGAACTCAGTTCACTGGGCTGGCTTCTGGTCCTGGCGCCCTTCGCGATCTTCGTGATCGGCCTGCTGCTCGGGCTGATCCGCCGCAAGCGGGAGAACTACGACGCGGTTCGCAACTTCGTCTCCTGATCGCGCAGGACAGAGGCGCAACGGGCGCAGGAGCCATGCTCCTGCGCCCGTTGGCATGGCGTTACGGGTGGCTCCAGGTCAGCCGGCGAGGACACGGACCGGCAGGTGCGCGATGCCGTTCACGAAGTTCGACCGAGCCCGGACGACCTCGCCGTTGCGCTCGAATGCGATCCTGCGGCGGATCATCTCCTCCAGCAGGACCCGCAGTTCCATCCGGGCCAGCGGTGCCCCCAGGCAGTGGTGCGGGCCCTTGGCGCCGAAGGAGACCTGCATCGGCTTGATCGGCCTGGTGATGTCGAAGTCCAGCGGTGCGTCGAAGACCTCCTCGTCGAAGTTCGCCGACGCGTACCAGATGACCACCTTGTCGCCCTCGGCGATCTTGACCTCGCCCAGGCGGGTGTCCCGGGTCGCGGTGCGGCGCATGTGCAGGACCGGGCAGGCGAATCGGATGACCTCCTCCACGGCCTGATCGACCAGGCTGGGCTCCCGGTACAGCGCCTGCAGTTGCTCCGGGTGGTCCATGAAGGCCAGCAGGCCGTTGCTGATCGCGGTCCTGGTGGTCTCGTTCCCGGCGAAGACCAACACCTGGAACATGTTCGCGTACTCGACCGGGGACAGGCGGTCCCCGTCCACCTCGGCATGGATCAAGGTGGTGACCAGGTCGTCCCGGGGATCGGCTCGGCGCTGGTCGCCGAGGTCGCGGCCGTACTCGAAGAGCGCATGGGCGGCCGGGGAACTGAAGGGCAGCAACTCCAGGGGCGTGGTGTTCCCGTAGGCATCCGGCGGCAGGTCGGCCCCGTCGACCAGTTCGTCACTGAGACGCACCATGAACTCGGTGTCCTGCTCCGGCACGCCGAGGATGCCGACGATCACCCGGATCGGCAGCGGTGCGGCCAGTGCGGGAACGAGGTCCACCTCGCCAGCGGCCAGGGCCTGGTCCAGCAGGGCGGCGGTGATCTCCCGGGTGGTCTCCTCGTATCCGCGCACCTGGCGTCCGGTGAAGGCGGGCATCCCCAGCCGGCGCAGTCGGACGTGCTCGGGTGCGTCCGAGTCGATGATGGAGCGACGGGCCTGCATGGCCTCGGGGGACAGGTCCCACAGGTTCGTCATCCCGCGGGCGCTGGAGTAGGTGGCCGGATCCCTGGTCACGGTGGTCAGGTCTGCGTACCGGGTGACCGCCCAGTAGGGGCGCCCCTGATAGGTGCGCTGGGCGATGGGCTCGGTCTGCCGCATCCGGTGGAACTCGGCATGGGGGATCCCGTCGGCATAGGCATCCGGATCGGTGATGTCCACCGGTTGCTCGACGGCTGCGGCCCGGGTGTCCATCAGGCCTGCCCGGGCACGATGACGAAACGTCCGGCGACATCCCCGCGCTGCAGCCGCTCATGCGCCCGGCCCACCTGCCCCAGGCCGATGACCTCCACCGGGGAGTGCAGGGGCTGAGCCTGGGCCAGGGCGATCATCTCGTGCATCTGGGCCAGGGTGCCCCAGACCGAGGTCATGAAGCGGGCTTCATGGGGGACGGCTCCGAAGCCGAAGGGGATGCGCCCGCCGTACAGCCCGACCACCACCACGATGCCCTGGCGACGGACGTGATCGCGGGCGGTGGCCAGGGTGGCCTCGGCGCCGACGAAGTCGATCACCGCGGTGAAGGTGCCGGACACCTCCGCCGGGGCCAGGGCCTGGTGAGCGCCCAGCTCCAGCGCGATCTCGCGCTTCACCGGCGAGGCATCCACCACGGTGACGGCGGCATCGCTGCGGCGGGTGAGCCACTGCAGCCCGAACTGACCGAGTCCGCCGGCCCCGATGACCAGGGCCCGGGGCTCGGCGGCGGACCGCAGGGTGTCCAGGACGTGGTCCACCGCGCGGTAGGCGGTCAGGCCACCACAGGCCAGGGGAGCGGCGTGGGCCGGGTCCAGGTCACCGATGGGGACCAGGTACGCCGGATCCGCCACGGCCATCCGCTCCGCGTAGCCGCCGTCGCGCAGCAGGCCGGCCTCGGTGGCGTCCGGGCAGATCATCTCCTGGGCGCTGGAGCAGGCCCAGCAGTCGGGTCGCCGGCAGCCCCAGCAGGCATAGACCATCACCGGCCCGAGTTGGGGGTGTTGAGCCACCACCTCGTGTCCGAGGATCACCGGGAGCTTGGTGGGGTAGTCCCCGGCTGCCGCGTGCAGATCCGAGTGGCAGATACCGCAGGCCAGGACGTCGATCAGGCATCCGCCGTCGGGCACGGTCGGTTCGGCAACCTCCTGCATGCTCAAGGGGCTTGCGGGTTCGGTGAGGACGACTGCGCGCACGGCGCCTCCTTGGTGATCAGGGACGTTGGTGAGCAGGGACGTTGGTGAGCATGGACGTTGGTGAGCAGGGACGTTGGTGAGCATGGACGTTGGTGAGCATGGACGTTGGTGAGCATGGACGTTGGCTTCGCATTTTGCGAGGATTTCGGGACGCCAGACCCGCGCCAGACTACATTTATCAAATATTAGGAATCAACGATTCCTCGAATCCGGGACCAGTGGCACCGGTCGGAACAGGAAGGGCGGGCGATGTCCTCAGGCCATGGATGGCAGACGGCGGATCGGGATCGGGTGGCGGCCCTGTGCCAGGAGCACCGGGTGCACACCGTGGAGTGCGTCCTGGTGGACACCTGGGGCATGCCGCGCGGGAAGCGCATCCCGGTGCGGCAGTTCCTGCGCGGCACCGGCTTCCACATCGCCAACGTCGTGTACACCTGGGACCCCACCTGCTTCATCTTCAGCACCCCCTGGGTGAACGAGGAGCATGGCTTCCCGGACATGCACGCCCTGCCAGACCTGGCCAGCTTCCGCATCGCCGGTTGGACCGAGGGCGTTGCCATCGTCATGTGCGACACCTTCGACAACGACACCGGTGGGCCGGTCTCGATGGATGCACGCCGGATGCTGAAGCGGCAACTGGACCGGGCCGCCGACCTGGGCTACCAGGTCGATGCCGCAACCGAGCTCGAGTGCCACTTCTACACGGCTGACTGGCAGCCCCTGTACGACGACATCAACTGCTACTCCATCTACCGGGGCTTCGAGATGGAGCCCTTCATGCTCGATATCCGCGAATCCCTGCGCAAGACCGGCATCGAGGTCGAGGCCACCAACGTGGAGTACGGACCGGGGCAGACCGAGATCAACCTGCGCTACGGGCCGATGATGGAGATGGCCGACCACACGGTGTACTTCAAGTACATCGTGCGACTGGTGGCCAAGCGTCATGGCCTGAACGTCACCTTCATGGCCAAGCCGTACCTGGCCGAGGCGGGGAACGGGATGCACGTCCACCAGTCCCTCGCGGTGGACGGCCGCAATGCCTTCGCCGAGAAGGACGAGGACACCGTCCTGGGCAACGCGCTGATGCGCCGGTACCTGACCGGGCTGCTGGCCCATCACCGGGAACTGCAGTTGGTGATGACCCCGACCATCAGCGGCTACAAGCGCGTCCAGGACTACTCCTTCTCGCCCACCCAGGTGAACTGGGGGCTGGATCATCGACTCGTCGGGGTGCGCTCGATCGTGGGCGCGGGGAGCGGCAACCGGCTCGAGGCACGCTGGGCGGCCGCCGATGCGAACCCGTACCTGGTCCTGGCCGGTTGCCTGGCCGCCGGGCTTGACGGGCTGGCGAACGACTACCCGCTGATGGACCAGGTCGTCGGCGATCCGCACACCCAGGAGCAGTGGGAGCGGCTGCCCTCGGACATCGCCGGCGCGATCGCCAACTTCGACACCCCGTTCAACCGGTCGGTCTTCGGTGACGACTTCGTGGACACCTTCCTGATCATGCAACGACGTGAGGCCGAGGAGTTCGCCGCGAACGCCCAGGATGACGGTGACGTGACCGAGTGGGAGATCAAGCGCTATCGGGCGGTCATCTGAGATGTCCGCTCCACTGGCCGGGGTGGTGGTGGTCTCCCTGGAGGCAGCGATCTCGGCACCGTTCGCCACCCGGCAACTCGCCGACCTGGGGGCCACCGTGGTCAAGGTCGAACGGCCGGAAGGGGACTTCGCCCGGCACTACGACGAGGTGATGGACGGTGAGTCCGCCTTCTTCGCCTGGGCCAATCGCGGGAAGCAGTCGGTCCGGCTGGACGTGAAGCAGTCGGCCGGCCGCGACCTGCTGCTGGCGTTGATCGCCGGCTGCGATGTCTTCGTCCACAATCTGTCCCCGCGGGCCGCAGTCAGCCTGGGCGTCGATGCCGAGCACCTGATGGATCGGTATCCGCATCTGATCGCGGGGGAGATCTCCGGGTACGGACCAACCGGTCCGCGTGCCGGGGACAAGGCCTACGACCTGGCCATCCAGGCGGAGGCCGGGGTGTTCTCGGTGACCGGCGACGAGCAGATGAGCAAGGTGGGCTTCTCGGTCGCCGACATCTGTGCCGGCATGTACCTGCTGTCCGGGGTGCTGGCCGCCCTGGTCCGGCGGGAGCGCACGGGCGAGGGGGCGGCGGTCCGGGTCGCCATGCTCGACGCACTGGCCGAGTGGATGTCGGCCCCCCTGTACAACACGGTCTACGGGGGTGCGCAGCCGCCGCGGACCGGCCGGCGGCACCATGCGATCGCGCCCTACGGGACCTTCCGGCTGTCCGACGACAGCGTCGTGCTCATCGCCGTGCAGAGCGACGGCGAATGGTGCAGCCTCGCCGAGCACCTGCTGCAGGACCCGGCCCTGGGCCAGGATCCGCGGTTCGCCTCGAATGCCGCACGGGTGGCGAACGTGGTCGAACTGGAGGCGATCATCGCCGACTGCCTGGGCCGGATCGATCCGGTGGCGGCCCTGGACCGGCTGCGGCAGGGTCGGATCGCAGTGGCCCGGGTGAACGACCTGCGCGGGGTGTGGGAGCACGAGCAGTTGCGAACCCGCGACCGGTTCATCGAGGTGGACTCACCCAGCGGGGTGCTGCAGATGCTGGCCGCACCCTTCGACATCAGCGGTTGGCAGCCGCCCGCCGGACGTATCCCGGCACTGGATGAGCACGATCCGGCGTCGATCGAGTCGATTCGCGAACGGGGTGTCGGCCGGTGAGGTGCGAACCGGTGCTGTCGATGACCGCCCGGTGCCCTCTAGTACGACTTCGGCAGACCGAGCACATGCTGGCCGAGGTAGGCCAGCACCAGGTTGTTGTTGATCGGGGCCACCTGGTACAGGCGGGTCTCGCGGAACTTGCGCTCGATGTCGTACTCCACGGCGAAGCCGAAGCCGCCGTGCGCATCCAGTGCGGCGTTCGCGGCGGCCCAGGACGCCTCGGAGGCCAGCAGTTTCGCCATGTTCGCCTCCGCCGCGCAGGATTCGCCGGCGTCGTACCGGGCCGCCGCCTCGAATCGCACCAGATCCGCTGCGCGCAGGGCGGCGTACGCGCGGGCCAGCGGGAACTGCACCCCCTGGTTCGCGCCGATCGGCTTGCCGAAGACCTCACGGGTACTGGCGTAGGCGGTGGCCCGATCGAGGACGAAGCGCCCGTCGCCGATGCACTCCGCGGCGATCAGGATCCGCTCGGCGTTCATCCCGTCCAGGATGTAGCGGAAGCCGCGTCCGACCTCGCCGATCAGCGCGTCGTGCGGGATCAGCACGTCGTCGAAGAAGACCTCCGTGGTGTTGTGGTTCATCATCGTCCGGATCGGCTTGATCACCAGGCCCGGCAGGTCGCGCATGTCGAACAGGAAGACCGAGAGCCCATCGGAGGGCTTGGCACACTCCTCCATCGGGGTGGTGCGGGCCAGCAGCAGCATCAGGTCCGAGTACCGGGCCCGGGAGGTCCAGATCTTCTGGCCGTTGATCCGCCAGCCCTCGCTCACCTGCTCGGCTCGGGTGGTGATCCGGGTGGTCTCGGAGCCGGCCCCCGGCTCGGTCACGCCGAAGGCCTGCAGTCGCAGGCTGCCGTCGGCGATGCGCGGCAGCACCCGCTGCTTGCACTCGGTGCTGCCGTGCCGCAGCACGGTGCCCATCACGTACATCTGGGCGTGGCAGGCGGATGGATTGCCGCCCGAGGCGGAGATCTCCTCCAGGATGACCGATGCCTCGGTCAGGCTGGCGCCGCCGCCACCGTACTCCTCGGGAATGAGGGCGGCCAGGTAGCCGGCGTCGGTGAGCGCGCGGACGAATGCCTCGGGATAGCCGTCCGGCTCCAGGTCGCGCCAGTAGGGACCGTCGAAGTCCGCGCAGACCTGGCGGATGCCGGATCGCAGGTCGGCGTGCAGGTCGGTGCCGGGCCAATCCATGGGCTATTTGTATCATTTATCAAATCCAACTGGAAGGGAGTCGGATGAGCGCCGCTCCCAGTGACGATCCCCGGACGGCTCGCTCAGCCACCCGCCGCCGGGCCAACCTCGCCGATGAGGTCGCCGAGCACCTGAGGGCGGCGATCCTGTCCGGGCGGTTGGCCTCCGGCTCCCGGATCGACCAGGACGCGATCGCCGCCCAACTCGGTGTCAGCCGGTTGCCGGTCCGGGAGGCGCTGATCTCCCTGGATCGGGAGGGCCTGGTCCACACCATCGCGCGGCGCGGTTCCTACGTCTCGCGGATCGATCGGCAGGACATCCTGGATCACTACCAGATCTTCGGACAGGTGGCGGGCCTGGCCGCCGCCAGAGCCGTGGCCCGACTCGACGAGGCCGGCATCGCCACCCTGGTGGACCTGCAGACGCGGATGAGCGGGTCGACCAGCGTGGCCGAGCAGCAGCGGCTGAACCACGAGTTCCACCGGACCATCAACCTCGCGGCCGGCAGTCCGCGGATGACGGCGATGCTGCACCTGCTCTCCCGGTCGCTGCCGATGCCGTACGCCGACTTCCCCGCACCCTGGCTCGACGAGGCCAACCGCCAGCACCGGGAGATCGTCGACGCGGCTCGTCGCCGGGACACCCTGGATGCCCAGCGTTCGATGGAACAGCACATCAATGCCAGCGCCCGGCACGCCATCGATGTCCTCGATGGCCTGGGCTTCTTCGAGGACGGGTGATGGACGAGTACCAGCATTGGATCGACGGAGCCGACACACCAGGATCAGGTGGGCTGATGCAGACCCTGGATCCGCTCACCACCGAGCCCTGGGCCATGCTCGCCCAGGGTGACGCCGATGACGTCGACCGGGCGGTGCAGGCAGCCCATCGGGCCTATCCCGGCTGGCGCCAGGCCGGACCGTCGAAGCGGGCGGAGGTGCTGTGGCGGCTCGGTGACCTGATCGCCGATCATGCCGACGAGCTCGCCGCCCTGGAGGCACGGGATGCCGGCAAGGTGGTCCGCGAGGTCCGCGGCCAGATGCTCTCGCTGCGTGCCTGGTACCACTACTACGCATCGCTCGCGTATCAGGCCGAGGGGCGCAGCATCCCGCAGGACCGGGCCAGCGTCACCGTGTTCACCGAGCGGATCCCCTACGGGGTGATCGGCGTCATCCCGGCCTTCAACTCACCCATGCTGCTCGGGGCGATGGGCCTGGCCCCCGGGCTCGCCGCCGGCAACACCGTGGTGGTCAAGCCCCCGGAAGTCAACTCCCTGTCGCTGCTGCTGCTCGGCCGACTCGCCCAGCAGGCCGGGATGCCGAACGGCTGCCTGAACGTGGTCACCGGTCATGGGCATCAGGCAGGGGACGCACTGGTCGCGCACCCGTTGGTGCGCAAGGTGTGGTTCACCGGTGGTCCCCACAGCGCCCGCCAGGTCGCTGCCCGGGCGGCGGCCTCCTTGAAGCCGCTGGTCCTGGAACTCGGTGGCAAGAGTGCGAACATCTTCTTCCCCGATGTCTGCGTCGACGACGTGGTCAACGGGGTGATCGCGGGCATCTTCGCCGCGGCCGGGCAGACCTGTGTGGCCGGCTCACGGCTGCTGGTGCACGAGTCCATCGCGGACGAACTGGTGGCGAAGATCGCTGCTCGGGCCGGCACGATCAGGCTCGGCAACCCGACCGATGAGCAGACCGAGATGGGGCCGCTCTCCCAGGAGAAGATCCTGGCCACCGTGAGCAGTCGGGTGCAGCAGGCGATCGAGGAGGGGGCAGTGCTGGCCGCCGGAGGTGGCAATGCCCCGCGTCCGGATCGTGGCTGGTTCTACCCGCCGACCGTGCTGGACGGTGTGCGCAACGACATGTCCGTTGCCCAGCACGAACTGTTCGGCCCAGTGCTGTCGGTCATCCGGTTCGGTGACGAGGAGCAGGCGGTGCAGATCGCGAACGACTCACCCTTCGCCCTCGCTGCCGGGGTGTGGACCAGGGACCTCGGTCGCGCCCATCGCATCGCGCGCGCCCTGGACACCGGCACGGTCTGGATCAACATGTACCGCGCCCTGCAGTTCGCCACGCCCTTCGGCGGGAACAAGCTCTCCGGCT
>Ga0172372_10011177_pt1 | contig 11433 bp, 8 predicted proteins | sample LakKiv5m_2_FD_114544 | JGI IMG/M metagenome (GOLD analysis project Ga0172372, IMG submission 114544) | Freshwater microbial communities from Kabuno Bay, South-Kivu, Congo - kab_092012_9.5m | ecosystem: Environmental > Aquatic > Freshwater > Lake | place: Democratic Republic of the Congo... | reverse complement strand
GAACACGCGCCTGCAGGTGGAACATCCGGTCACCGAGCTTATCACCGGTATTGACCTGGTGCGGGAGCAGATCAACATCGCCGCCGGAAAGCCCATTTCGTTCCGCCAGGAAGACCTGCGCATCCATGGCCACGCCCTGGAACTACGCGTTTACGCCGAAGATCCCACCAACCGCTTCCTCCCCGATGTCGGCACCCTGAACACCTACCGGAGGCCCCAGGGCCCGGGCATCCGCCTGGACGACGGATTCGAAGAGGGCATGGAGATTCCCATCCACTACGACCCGATGATTGCCAAGCTCTGCGCCTGGGGCGCCAACCGGGAGCAGGCCATTGACCGGATGCTGCGGGCCATCGCGGAGTACCGAATAAACGGGGTCAAGACCACGCTGGCTTTTGGCGCCTTTGCCATTGACTCGGTCCCCTTTCGAACCGGCGACTTTGACACGAAGTTCGTGGAACAGCACTTTGATCCGGAAAAGCTCAACCGGGACAACCCCGACGAAGCGGAAATCGCGGCCCTGCTCGCCGCGCGGCTTTACAGCCAAAGGCAGGTGAGCAGCGGAGCCGCTTCCGCCCAGCCGCGACCGCGCACGGCCTGGCAACTGAACAGAAGTTAAGTTCCCTTCATCCAAAACAAGCTACCCATGAAAACTGATCGACACCTGCTGGTTGCACCAGCCAAACCCGGAACAGGATTCTTCCTGGCCGTTCTGCTCAGTTGTTTCTGGGGAACTGCCCTGCAGGGCCAAACGGTGGAATTCTCGGATGGTTTTGAATCGGGAGCCGGCGCCTGGGTTCTGACCGGGGGATACGGCATCAGCACCGCCTACAGCTATGCCGGAACGAGGAGCCTGGCCGAAAGCCCGGTCGGCTTTTACGGCGACGGCATCACCGCCAGTGCCACCATGGCCAGCGGCGTGGATCTGACGGGCGCGCTGGATGCCAACCTGACCTTTTGGGCCATTTACTCCATCGAAGCGGGTTTTGATTACACGTACGTGGAGGTGTCCGGAGACGGCGGCCCATGGGTGTTGCTGGATGCCTTTGATGGCGAAGGGCTGCTTTCGCCCTGGCAACAGTACACCTATTCCCTCGGTGCCTTTGCCGGCAACAGCGACGTCAAAATCCGCTTCCGCTTCGTCAGCGACGGCGCGGTCAATTTTGACGGCATGTTTGTGGATGACCTGGAAATCACCAGTTCCAGCACCGATCTGGCCGCGCCCCTGATCCTCCACGAGGGCCCGCAATTGTACGAAGGCAGCGCCGGCGATTACCTCGTCTCCGCCGATTTGCTGGATCCTTCCGGCATCGCCTCCAGCACGCTCACCTACAGCGTGGACGGCGGGGCAGCGGTGACCATCAGCGGCGCGGCCGTGAGCGGTACCGAATGGAATTACACCATACCCGAACAGCCTGCCGGAAGCTGGGTCACCTATTCCCTGGCCGCTACCGATGCTTCGCCAGCCGCCAATGCCGGCAACAGTGCCGATTTTGATTACATCGCCGGAAACTACATTGCCTACGACAACACCGAGATTGACTTTGTCAATTCCTTCGGGCCTACCGGACTCAGCGGTTCCAACATTGCCGCCGTGCGCATCAGCCTGGCCGGCGTTTCCGATTTGAGTACCGTGCTGCTCCGCCATTACACCGACCCGACCCGTCCGAACAACGATGTGCTCGTGCATGTCTGGGATGATGCCTTCGGCTTTCCCGGCGCCGACCTGATCACGCCCTTTTTCGTGACGCCCGAAGCCAGCCTCAGCGCCCCCAACCAGATGACCCGCGTGGACCTTCGCCCCTACTCCGCTGACCTGGGCGGCCTTTCCGGCGACATCTGGATCGGCTTCGAAGTGCCCGTCGGTCAGGCCTGGGTCAGCCAGACCACGCCTGGCATCGCCGGCCGAACGGCCATCCTGAGTGCAGGCCTCTGGACCTTTATTGCCGACGATTACCATTTCCGCGCCATCACCACGCTGCCGCTCGGGGCCCCCGAAGCCAGTTTCGGTGTCGACGCCAGCCTTGACCCGCAGGTCAGTTTCACGGACCTGAGCAGCAACAGCCCGACCGCCTGGGCCTGGACCTTCGGCGATGGAGGCAACAGCAGCGACCAGAACCCGCTGCACACCTACACGGCCAACGGCAGCTACTCGGTCTGCCTGACTGCGGGCAACGGCACCGGAGCGGACACGGATTGCCAAACCGTGGTGGTGACGGGCGTGGTTGTGGCGCCGGTGGCCAACTTCAGCGCTGCCATCGCGCTGGACACGGTCCGGTTCAGCGACTTGAGCAGCAACAGCCCAACGGCCTGGAACTGGACCTTCGGTGACGGCGGCAGCAGCAGCGACCAGAACCCCACCCACGTTTACAGCGCCCTGGGCACCTATCCCGTCTGCCTGACCGCCAGCAATTCAGCCGGCAGCAGCGCGGAATTCTGCCAGGATGTGGTCATCACCGAACTTTCCAACGGCCTCTTCCAACCTGCCGCTCAGACCTTGCAGCTGCAGCCCAACCCGGCCACAAACATAGTATTTATTATGTTTGAAAAGTCCACGGGCGAAGGGGCAAAGGGTTCGCTGAGCAGCCTCGACGGCCGCGTGCTGCAGCGTTTCACCATTCCGGCGGGCCAGGATCGGTTTCCCCTCACGGTCAGCGGTCTGGAGACGGGGCTGTACCTGCTCCAGTTGAGCGCCGGCAGCGAGCGGTTCAGCGGAAAGCTGCAGGTGGAGCGCTGAGCGTTCCCTTCACAAACCCGGCATGCTCTCGGGTTAAGTCCGGATCCGGACAAGGCTTAGCTGCCGTTTCGCCAGTCGTCCATGTCCCGACGGTCTTTTTTGGTCGGGCGACCGGTACCCCGTTCGCGGAGCGCCACGGGAATGCTTTTGAGCGGCAGCAGTTTGTCCAGCTCCTCCTGCGGCGTCAGGTCTTCCATGTATTGTGGCACCAATGGCGGCCCAACGCGCTTGTCCAGCGGCTGCAGCACGCGATAGCGGTGCGTGACCATGCCCTTTCGAACCGTCAGGATTTCCCCGCCCGATACGAGCCTGGAAGGCTTGACGGCAATGTCGTCCTGCTTGACCCGTGACGTGCGGCAGGCTTCCGACGCCAGGCTCCGCGTTTTGTAAATGCGTACGGCCCAAAGCCACTGATCAACCCGGCATTTTTTGGGCTCGTCCGGCGACGGCTTGCCCGGAGAAGACGAATCCGCTTTGGCCATAGCGAAGCATAGGTTTAAGGGCAAAGGTAGTTCCGGGAGGTTGCAAAGACCTGCTGCACGGGCTATTTTTAAGGGGTCGCACAAGCGTTTCAGAGACGTTTCATTCACAATTGCGAAACGCTTCCGAAAACCCTTTTGAAACGCCTCTAAACCGACGCTCAACCCAATGGCATCACCCTGGTTCCGCGAGGAACATCACCTGTTCAGGCAAAGCATCCGCGAATTTGTCGAAAAAGAAGTGGTGCCCAATGCGCCCGTTTGGGAGCGCCAGGGGTTCATTCCCCGAGAGGTCTGGGAGCGGATGGGCGACCTGGGTTTTCTGGGCATCAACCACGAAGAGCGCTTCGGCGGCAGTGCGGCCGATTTCTTCTATTCGGTGGTGTACCTTGAAGAGTTGGCGCGCTCCACCATGGGCGGTTTTACCAGCGCGGTCAGCGTGCACCAGTACATGGCCACGGCGCACATCGCGCGCGTCGGCTCACCTTACCTGCAGGAGCGCTTCCTCAGGCCGGCGGTCCACGGCCGCAAGTGGGGCGCGCTCGGCATTTCCGAGCCGGGAGCCGGTTCTGACGTGGCTGCCATTCGCACCACGGCCGTTCGCGACGGCGACCACTACGTCATCAATGGCTCCAAGACCTTCATCACCAATGGCGTCAACGGCGATTTTGTCACGCTGGCCTGCAAGACTAACCCGGCAGCCGGCGCCGGCGGCATCAGCCTGATTGTGGTGGAGCAGGGCACCCCCGGTTTTAGCAGCAACAACCTCCACAAAATGGGCTGGCACAGCTCGGACACCGGCGAACTGGCCTTTGACGACGTGCGGGTGCCCGTAGCCAACCTCGTGGGGCAGGAAAACCAGGGCTTTTACTACATCATGGACTCGTTCCAGCTGGAGCGCCTGGTCGCCGCCATCCTCTCCATCGGCGGAGCGCGCCACGCCCTTGAAATCGCGCTGAAATACCTGGACGAACGCGAAGCGTTCGGCCGCAAACTGAACCGCTACCAGGTGCTGCGGCACCGCATGGTGGATCTGGCCACCGAGTTGGAGGCCGCCGAACAGTTCGTGTACCACACCGCCTGGCTCTACGAGCGCGGCGAGTTCGCCGTGCGCCAGTGCTCCATGGCCAAACTGCTCACTTCCGAACTTGGCCTGCGCATGGCCGACGCCTGCCTGCAGTGCTTCGGGGGCTACGGCTTCATGGAAGAATACCCGATCGCCCGCATGTACCGCGATGCGCGCGCCGCCACCATCGTGGGCGGAACCTCGGAAATCATGCGCGAGATCGTCGGCAAGATGCTGTTTGACGGGGCCAGCTACCAGCCTGCTTACGGGGGAAAAGATCCCCCACCCGCAGCCACGGCATCGGGAAGCAACGGGGCACCCGGCTCCGCAGCCAACGGCAACACCGGCTCCGGGAGCAACGGCAGCCCCAGCGCCCGGGAGCTGCTTCTGGGCCTCCCTGGACGCTTTCGGCCCGAAAAAGCGCAGCCCGACCTGCATCGGTCCTTCCATTTTGCCTTGCGCGGCGAAGGCGGCGGCGACTACACTGTCCAGGTCCGCCACGGCGGTGTGGAAGTCATCGAAGGGCTCAACGGTCAGGCAGACTGCCTCGTCGAAGCCGAAGCCAGCGACTACGCCAACCTGGAATTGGGCCGGCTCGATCCTCAGACCGCCTTTCTGAGCGGCAAAGTCCGGATCAGCGACCTGGGTGCCATGATGGCCTTTACGCCCCTGTTCAAACGCTGGTCATGAGCCCTCGTTCCGGACCGCTTCAAGGCCTCCGCGTGCTGGATCTCAGCCGCCTGCTCCCTGCGCCGCTCGCCGGCATGCTGCTGGCTGACCTGGGCGCCGATGTCATCAAGATCGAGCGGCCTGCCGAGCCCGATTACGTCCGGCATTATCCGCCGTTCGTGGGCGGACAATCCGCGTACTACCACGCCCTGAACCGCAACAAGCGAAGCCTTGCCCTGGATACGCAAAGCCCGGAAGGGCGGGACATCTTCTTCCAGCTGGTCGAGCGCTCCGACTTGGTGCTGGAAAGCTACCGGCCCGGGGTTCTGGACAAGCTGGGCATCGGATACGAAGCGGCGCGCCGGCGCAATCCGCGCATCATCTACGCCAGCGTGACCGGTTATGGACAAACGGGACCCTACGCTCAGCGCGCCGGCCACGACCTCAATTACATGGGCTATGCCGGGCTCCTGTCGCTGCAGGCAGACGCATCTGGACGTCCCAGCCAGCCCGGGCTGCAGATTGCCGATATCGCCGGCGGGTCCTACGCGGTGCTCGCCGGTCTGCTGGCGGCCCTTTGGCAGCGGGATCGGACGGGCGAAGGGCAGCACATCGATGTGGCCATGACGGAGGCGGTTCGCCTGCTTGCGGTGCTTCCTGCAGCCGAATGGGAGGCCAGCGGCCAATTGCCCACGCCGGGTCAGGGTCCGCTGACCGGAGGCCTGGCCACCTACGGAATTTATCAATGCCGCGACGGCGGCTGGATGGCCCTGGGCGCGCTCGAACCCAAATTCTGGATGCGCTTCTGTCAGGCAGCCGGCGTGCCGGAATGGGCCACGCGCATGCTCCCGGACCCGGAAACCCAGCGAGCCCTGCGCCGGGATTTGGACCAGCTGTTTGCCACCCGCGACCGCGATGAATGGACCGCCCTGGGCGCCGATGCCGACTGTTGCCTGAGCCCTGTGCTCAACCTGGAGGAAGCCGAAAACGACGTCCACCTCGCCGGCAGGCGCAGAGCCGATGCGCACGCCGCTGATGCGCTCCCGGCAGATCCGCTTCCCGACGATCCGCTTCCTGACGATCCGCTTCCTGCGCTGCGCGGCGTACCCCTTCCCTGGAAATTCAGCGCTGGCGGGCAGTACGCCGCCTCTGCAGCTCCAACTTTAGGTAGGGACACGCAAGCCATTCTGAATGAGCTTGGTATCTCTACTGACATGCAGGAAAAATTGCGGCAAAACAAGCAAATTCGCTGATCGAAACGCCGGGATTACGCCCACAAATGCACGGAGACTGTTCCGATTTTGTCCCATTCACCGGGGCAACCGTGTAACTTCCCGGCTTTCCGGCCGTTTCGGTGGTATGTAACACTATTTTCATGCGACTCCCCTCCCCTTTCCTCCGCTTTTTGCCTTTGGCCCTTGTCCTGACCCTGAGCGTGAGCGCCAGCCTTTCCCTGCGCGCAGAACACTACAGCGGTGTTTCTTCCATTGCTGGGCTTCCTTTTCCGGAAAAGGACCTTCCCGGTGTCAGCCTCAACCATGGCATCGTAGAGCTGCGCGCCCTGGATACACTGGCTCAGTATCGCCTGGTGCTTGATTTCAAGAACAACACCAGCGAGTACCAGGCCACGCAAATGATTACGCCGATGCGCTTCTACTTCAACGAGTTCCGCCCCGATTTGCGGGCGCCTATGCTCGAGAGGCTCGCGGATGTTTTCCCTACCGACTTCCAGGTGGCTAACCCCTACAGCGACACCCGCGCCGACCTGCAGGCCGCTTTCGGCAAGCGCCTGTTCATCCGCAAGTTTGTTACCACCATGGATCTGGCCCGCCTGGGCATTGCCTGCCAGGCGGAGATCGAAGGCACCCCGCTCAGCGCCAAAAAGATCTTCCTCGAGTTTCGCTGGGTGGAGCCCGTTAAGGCCGAATGGCAGGGTACCGGTCGCGTGCTCTGCATGGAAGTGCGGGTGCAACACGAAGTGCTGATTAAGCCGGGCGAAAACCGCACGGTAGAAATGCGCCTGAAACTGCCTTCGCTGATTACGGGCAAAACGCTGCCCCAGCACTATGCCCCCTTCGAACTGGCCGGACAGAGCCGCTGGGACGGCAACATTGACCAATTGTTCGTGGTCAACAACATCCACGAAGCCACGCTGGCCCTGCCTGCCAGTTTCAGCCATCGCCGGTTTCAGGAAGGACTGGAGAACAACGTCACGCTCATTGAAAACCTGAGCGTGCGCAGCGGCGACCGCATCGCCTTTTACAACCGCAGCCCCGGCGACGCGGATTGCGATGTGGCCACCAGCCAGATCAGCTTCCCCTCCGCCGTGCGAAACATCAGCGCCTCCAGCTACCTCAACCGCCCGAAGGAGTTTCCAAACTTGCAAGTTGAAGAGCGCGCAACGCTGTTGCTGACCAGCGAGATTCCCGAGTACGAACACCTCAGCGGCTTCGATCTGACGCTGCTCAGTGCCACAAGCCAGATTTCGACCTTGCCCAACCCGGCTGCCCAGCGCATCACGTCCCTGCCCTGCAATCGCCCGGAGGGCCCGGCCATTTCCATCGATGGCTATTGCCACCCGGTTTTCGCGTTTGACCTGGGTCCGGAGAAAGGCATTCAGATGCAAACGGCCTGGTGCGAAGATGCCGCCGGCCCTGGAAAAGGGGAGTACCTGCGTTTTGAACTGACTCAGCCAGCGCACTCCATGCATGTGCACAACGGCTACCAGTTCAACGACGAGAAGTACGCCGCCAACAACCGCCTGCGCACGTTTACCCTGAAATCCGAAGACGGTCGCTTCTCCAAGGTCCTTCCGGTCACAGACCTGCGCATCCTCAACCTGTACGACCTTGATCTTCAGCCAGGGTTCTATACCCTGAGCATCGATGGCACCTACGACGGCAGCTCGCCGACGGCCTGCCTTTCCGCAATCTACTTTGAGTTCGACGTGACCGAGCCCTGGTTCCGCCAGCATTTCCGCAAGCCTACCAAGTAAGGGGCAAGGACGCTGCTAACCCAGGAACGGCAAACCCGTCCCAAAGCTGAGCCTTGCAGCGGGCTCCGCACAACGAGGCCCCCGCTCTACCTTTGTCGGATGAATGTCCTCCGGACCGAAACGCCGAAACAGGGAATTGCCATTATTGGATGCGGAAACATGGGCCTTACCTATGCCCGATCGTTTCGCCAGTACGGACTCTGCACGGTTGAACAGCTGTTGCTGGTTGAAAAGAGTGCCGAGCAACGGGCACAACCTGAATTGACGCAACTCGGCCAGGTGTTGCACGGTGCCGGCCAGCCTTTGCAGCAATGCCAGATCATTGTCCTGGCCGTCAAGCCCCAGGATTTTGCCACCCTGGTACCTGACCTTTCGCCCTTCCTGCAGCCGGATCAGGTACTGTTGTCCATCATGGCGGGCATCACCATGGCACGCATCAGCGAAGAGCTGCAGCACGCCTTGGTGGTTCGCGCTATGCCCAACCTTCCCGCCCGCATCGGCATGGGTATGACGGCGTTTACCGCGCTTCCCGCCGTTGACCGAAAGCACCTTCACCTGGCCGAAATGCTCCTGAATACGACAGGCCGTGCGGTTTACCTGGAGGAGGAATCGCTCTTGGACGCCGTCACGGCCGTAAGCGGCAGCGGGCCGGCTTACTTTTTCTTTTTCGTGCAGCAAATGGTGCAGGCCGCAGTGGATATGGGGCTCGACGAACCCACAGCTCGTGTCCTGGTCAAGCAGACCATGCTGGGCTCTTACCACCTGTTAAACCAAAGCGAGGAATCTCCGGCCGCCCTGATCCGGTCGGTCAGTTCACGCGGTGGCACCACCGAAGCGGCGTTCCGCTTTTTTGAAGCCGGTCACTTGGGCGAAGTGCTCCGCGGCGGCCTGCAACGGGCCGAGGAACGCGCCCGCGAACTCAGCCAGGGCGGCTGATCCCGCTTAGCGCTTGCGAACCTTAGCCTCCTCCTTCTTCAGGTCGTTCAGTGCGTCATCGGCACTTTCGTTCATGACCTGGGCCTGGTGGTGGATGGACTCCTTGTGGATGGCCTGGAACACATCGCGGACAAACTTGTCGCTCAGGTTCTTGCGGCGACCGAACTCGTGGCGGCTTTCCAGAATTTCGTTCCAGCGGCCGCGCTGCAGAATGGTCAGGTTGTTCTCTTTCTTGTACTGACCTATTTCGCGAACAATGTCCATGCGTTCGGCAAGCAACTCGATGATGTACTTGTCGATGCGGTCGATGTTGCTGCGGCGGCTTTCCAATTCGGTGGAAGCGGATTCCGGCGGCGTCTCTTCGTGGCGGAAAATCAGCGAGTCAATGATGTGCGCATAGGCATCAGGCACCACCTGCTGCTTGGCATCGGACAGCGCCTTGTCCGGATTGATGTGGCTTTCAATCATCAGCCCGTCCAGACCAATATCCATGGCCGTCTGCGAAACTTCCTGCAGCAATTCCCGGGTGCCACAGATGTGGCTCGGGTCGCAGATAACCGGCAATTCCGGGTACCGACGCTTCAATTCAATGGGAATTTCCCACTTGGGTCGGTTGCGGAATTTGGTTTTTTCATAGGTCGAAAAACCGCGATGGATGGCAGCCAAACGGGTGATGCCCACCCGGTTGAGGCGTTCAAAGGCCCCGATCCAGAGTTCCAGATCCGGGTTCACCGGATTTTTTACCATGACCGGAATGTCCACCCCGTGCAGTGCATCGCAGATTTCCTGAACGGCGAATGGGTTCACCGTGGTTCGGGCACCGATCCAGAGCACATCAACACCGCTGCGCAGGGCTTCATAGACGTGCTTAACGTTGGCTACCTCGACGCAAACGGGGAGATTGGTATCAAAACCGGCGTCCTTGAGCCATTTCAGGCCAATGGAGCCGATGCCTTCAAAGTTGTTAGGCCGTGTTCTGGGCTTCCAGATCCCGGCGCGCAGCATGTCCACGCGGTGTTTGGCCAGACCACGTGCGGTCTGCATAACCTGATCTTCGGACTCGGCAGAACAGGGTCCGGCAAAAAAAACAGGGGTTTTCCACCCATAACCCCATTCGGACAAAGGGGTAATCTGCAATTCTACGCTCATGTTGCGGGTATTCTTAAAGTGTGGGCAGGATCAGCTGGCTGGAGGGCGATGGAGGCACAAGCTCACCCTTCTGGCCACTGAACCAGCGTGTAAAGTACGGCTAAACCGCAGGAAATCAAACCTTAACGGTCCTTATCCTAACGGAAAACAGCCCCAATCAGTTACCCGATGAAGGTTTTTCCTGCCGCAAAGGCACCCAGTAGTCGAAGTTCGCCAGGTAAGCGGGACAATTCCCGCTCGACTGCGGGCCAGCTCAGGCGGCCTTCCACCATTAAATCGAGGTGGAGCTGGTATTTCCAGCCCCCATCAGGATCCGTCAACGAGTCCATGCGGCGCAGTTTAAGGCCGGCTTGATGAAGGGCCGCCAACGGGTGGGTCAACGCTGCAAGTCCCCCATCCGGGCGACCACTCAGCAACACTCGCTCTGGTTTTTCCGGGACGACAAATCCCTGTTGAAGGACGAGAAATCGCGTCTGGTTCCCCGGACGGTTTTCCACGTGATGCTGCAAAATACCCAACCCAAAATGACCCGCCGCCGTGGGTCCGGTAATGGCGGCCGCCCGGGGATCACCCCGCTCCGCCACCAACCGGGCGGCATTGGCGGTGTCCGTTGCTTCTATGGGCACTATCCAGGGGTGTAGGTCAAGGAAATGGGACACTTGTTTGAGGGCCATTGGATGCGAATGTACCTCGCGGAGGTCCTCACGATTTGCCCCGGGCAAGGCAGCAAGGTGGAGGTTGATGGATAGCAGAATTTCCGCTCCAGCGTATAGGCCGGAAAGCCTCAGACGCTCCTGATTTCCGGGAACGGGACCCGCCAGGGAGTTTTCCCAGGCCATAACGCCGTAATCGGTATGCCCTTCCTGAACAAGCCGAATCAACTCATCAAAACTGCTGGTCTCCACCAACGAAGCTTCTGCCCCGAAGTGGTAACCGGCTGCAGCTCCGTGAAAGGCCTCCCTTCGACCTAAAATGGCAATACGCGATTGCATTAGAATTAACTTAAATATATTATCTTAATCATTAGGGTTGTTACCACCAGCAACAAGATGGTCAGACCGCCACCAACTTTGATGAAATCTGAAAACCGATAGTTGCCCGGACCATAGATAAGCGTGTTAGTCTGGTATCCGACTGGCGTAATAAAACTTGTGCTGGCAGCAAACATGATGGACAGCAGGAATGCCTTTGGATCCACGCCCATCTGTTGGGCCAGCCCAATACCGATGGGAGCAACCAGAATTGCTGTAGCGTTGTTGGACATGATGCTGGTGAGCATGGATGTGAACAGGAAAAGTATAGCAACCACTATGGTGGGACTGGTTTGACCCAGAACAGTAAACAAGTTATCAGATATGAGTTTTGCGGCTCCGGAGTTCTCAATAGCGAGCCCAAGCGGAAT
>Ga0172372_10011175_pt1 | contig 11434 bp, 9 predicted proteins | sample LakKiv5m_2_FD_114544 | JGI IMG/M metagenome (GOLD analysis project Ga0172372, IMG submission 114544) | Freshwater microbial communities from Kabuno Bay, South-Kivu, Congo - kab_092012_9.5m | ecosystem: Environmental > Aquatic > Freshwater > Lake | place: Democratic Republic of the Congo... | reverse complement strand
TCGACGCGTTCCGCACGAAGGGGCGGATGTCGCCGCTGCTCGCGGCGATGCGCGTGAGCGTCGTGACCAACACGCGGGTCGGGCTGCTCGGCGCGCTGCACGCGGCGACGAGCCGCGACTGAGCGGGAACACGCGCGCGGCGCTGATCGCTCGGAAAGACTTGTTTCGTCAGGGGTTGAGCAGCGTCGGGCGCACGTCGCGGTCGAGCCTCACGACGGCGTGACCGAGGCGCGTCGCGAGCACGAGCAGCGCGCCCTCGCCATCGCGCACGAGCCAGCGACGCACGATGTCCGGGCCGCCGTGCGCGGTGTCGTCGGCGAGCACGACCTCACGCGCCGCGCCGAGCTCGGCGAGCTGTCCGATGCGCGCGCGGAGGCCGCCTGCGGCGCTCGCGCGGTAGACGGCGAGCACGCGACCATCGCGCAGCGTGACGACGTCGGGCACATCGCTCGTCGGCAGCGTGGTCGTCGACGCGGCACACGACGACGCCGTGCACCGCAAGCCGGAGAGCCGCGCGGCGCGGCGCCCCTCGACCACTTCGAGCGCGCGCGAGACGAACGCGACGTCGTCGCCCACGCAGTGCGCGACCGCGGCCGTGCCGCCGAGCGTGCCGCCCACCTCGCCGTGCACCGCGCCGTCCGCACCGAAGAAGCGCACCGCCACGCTGCGCTCGCGCGGCGCGCTCGGCGTCTGCGCGGAGTCGGAGCGCGGCGCGTCGGTGAGCAGCGCGAGCGCGCGACGGGTCGGCCCCACACAGCCGAGCACCTGCGCGGGGAGCGATGCGACGCGCAACGACACGGGCGCCGCAAGCGGCGCGTCAGCAGACGCGGGCAGCGCGGCGAGTTCGAGACCGAAGGCCTGCTGGGTACGCGCCTCCGCCGGCCTGCGCGCGCGCAAGTCCGCGTGCGTGAAGTAGGCGATGCCCGCGGTGATTTGCGGGCTGCGCACGAGCGTCCCCGGCACCGCGAGCGTGCCCGCCTCACGACGCGCGCCATCGCGCGCGATCGACTCGATCACGATGCTGGCCGGCGTCCGCGCCCCCGCGCGTGGCGCCCCCGCGCGCAGCACGAGCGCCCCTCCCTGCTGCGCGAGCGCGGCGTATACGCCCTCACCGAGCGCGATGGGCGCGCTGGCTGCGGCGCGTACGAGTTGGGCCGGTTCCTCGCCCGTCCGCGCGAGCGCCAGCGCGTCGACGTCCGAGGCATCGACGACTGACTCACCGCCATGGGAGATGGTTGCGGCGAGCTCCCAGCTTCGTTGCGCATTCGCGGCGATGGGCGGCGCGCACACGACCCGCGAACCCTCGATCCGACACGCACGCAGCCCCGCGCCCGCGAGCCAGAGCGTCTGCGCGTCGAGGCCCACGAAGCGGTCGCGACGCTCTCCGATCACCACGCGCTGCACCTCGGCGCTGCGCAGCGGTCGCAGCGGCGCGGGGGCCGCGAGCACGTTCGCCGCCGCTGAACCGCCATTCATTCGTGCGGCCAGAACGGCCGCGACGAGCGCGTCGACACCCTTCGGCGCGCGGCCGCGATCGAGCGCGATTTCCGCGCTGTAGAGCGCGGCGACCACGCGATCGACGCGCGCATCCTCGCGCCGTACGGGATCGATCACCCCGCGCGCAGCCTCCGCATGAACGGCGCAGCGACGCGGCCAATTCGGCGTGCGGCCGCGCGTCTCCTCGGCGAGCGTGATGTCACGGAGGCGCGCATCCGCGTGTTCGTCCGCCGCGAGCGGCGCGCCCAACAAACACCGAAAGAGACTCGCAATGTGCGGTGCGGCCGCCGTGCGCGCGGCGTCCACGCGCGCGGTATCGGGGCGCGCCGAGAGGCGCATCCAGACGGCGAGCCCGACGAGCCCGAGCGCGAGCAGCACTGCGAGCCCGAGCAGACGCGAGGCCGCGCTCACCGGCTCGGGCGGGGCCTGCGGGGCGTCGTGCATCGCGGCCGGAAGGTAACAGAAGCGAGGACGCGACTACGCGGCGGGCATGGTCTTCGATGCGGCTTCGGCGGCTGCGGCCTCGGCCGCTTCGCGTTCCGCCGTGAGCGCCATCTGCCGCTGCAAGAGCAGCGGCGCGATGTACGGGAACCCGACCTGCAACGTGTCGAGATCCGGCGCGATCTGCCCGCAGAGCCAGAACATCATGACGCTCGCGCGCTCGGCGTAGAACCAGCCGTCCGGGTAGCGAAACGCCTTCATCAGCTCGCGCAGCTCGGCGCGCTCGACCTGCGGATCGGCGAGCTGCTCGAGCTCGGCGGGCTTCGCGCGCATGAGCGCGCCGGCCGTGCGGATCTGCACCTTGAGCAGTTTGGAGAAGTAGGTGACGACCGTCTTCTCGAGCAGCTCCTGGTTGCCGTCGGGCGCGACGAAACCCATGCGGCGGAAGCCCGCGACGGCGAGCTTCACGTCCTCGGTGAAGAAGCCTTGCAGGATGTCGACCATCCCCGCGACGAGCTCGTCGCTCACCTCGCTGATCGCTCCGAAATCGAGGATGACGATGCGCGGCTCTTCGGGCGTCGGCCCCGGCTGCACGAGGAAGTTCCCCGGGTGCGGATCCGCGTGGAAGAAGCGGTGGACGAGCAGCGAACGGTAGTGGGTCTGCACGAGGCGCGTCGCGACGGCCTCGCGGTCGATGCCGAGCTTCTCGTACTCCTCGAAGCGCGTGATCTTGATGCCCTCCATGAAGGTCATGGTGAGGACGTCGCGCGTGGTGAGCTCGGAAATCACCGACGGAAACAGCAGATCGGGCTCGTCGGCGTAGTCGGCCGCCATGCGCGTCATGCAGCGGCCCTCGTGCTCGTAATCCGTCTCGCGGCGGAGGAGATCGACGAGCGCATCGTGCGCGCGCTCGATGCCGCCGAAGGGGAAGAACCACTTGTAGACGCGCAGCGCGAGGCGCACGACGCGCATGTCGACGGCGATGACGTCGCGGATGCGCGGATAGAGGATCTTCACCGCGACCTTGCGGCCGTCCTTCAGGTGCGCGACGTGCACCTGCCCGAGCGACGCGGCCGCGAGCGGCTTCGGATCGAAGTCGGCGTAGAGCGCCTCGGGAAGCTTGCCGAGCGAGCGCTCGATGGTCTTCGCGATGACGCGATAGGGCTGCGGCGGCACCGCGTCCTGCAGCTGCTCGAGCTCGGTGGCGTAGACGCGCGGGAGGAAGCCGCCCATCACCGAGAGCACCTGCCCGAGCTTGATGTAGACGCCGCGCAGGCTGAGCATCCCGTGCAGAAGGCGACGCGCGTTGCGGAGATCGATGCGCTTCTTGCGGTCCTTCACCCACTGCGGGAGCCGCATCCGCTCGCGGCCTTCGGCGTCGCGCTCGAAGCGGCGGAACACCCGCACGAGCCCCATCTGCGAGAGGTAGCTCGCGAAGATGAGCCCGAAGATCCAGAGCGCGCGGACCAGTCGAATGAAGAGGCTCATGGCGTCCGTGGGAGCGAGACGAGGCGGAACGAGGCTACCGCGGTGATTCGAGCACGGCCAGCGCGCACCGGGTCGCGGAGCGAGCGCATGCGGTGGTTGCAAGGCGTCGACTGACTCGCGTATGTGGGCGCACACGATGGCGAACACCAGCCCCCCAGCGCGCCGCACTCGCACCGCGTCGCCTACACGTGCCCCGCAGGTGCGGCCGCTCCTCGCGCGGCCCGGTGCGCGCTTCACGTGCGCCGGCGACGGGCTCTGCTGCACGGACGCGCACGCGCTCGGCCCGGTGACGCGCAAGGAGCGCCAGCAGGTCGAGCGCTTCCGCGACGACGCGACGGTGTATCTGCCGACGCTCGAGGCGCGCGTGCTCCGCACCAAGCCCGACGGTGGCTGCGTGTTCCTGATGCCTGACGCGCGCTGCGGCATCCACGCGGAACACGGCCCCGAGGCCAAGCCCGACGCATGCCAGCGCTTCCCGTACGGGCTCGTCGCGACGCCCGACGGTGGCCGCATCACGACCGAGCACCGCTGCCCGTGCCGCACGCTCGGCGCTCGGCCGCTGATCGACCTCGCGGAGGCCGGGAGCGCGCTCACTGCGGGGCGCGGGCGCGTGGACGCGGATGCGCGCATCGGCCCGCGCGTGACGCTCTCGGCGCGCCGCCGCGTGTCGTGGGCCACCTATCGCGCAGAGGAAGACGCCCTCCTCGCGCGCCTCGCAGCCGGCGAGAAGCCCGAGCGCGTACTCGACGCCGCGCCCCTGCCCGCGCTGCGCGGGAGCGACTGGCCGCACATCGCGCACGAGCTCTCGACGTACGACGAGGACACCGCGTGCAGCGCCGCGCTGCGCTTCGCGGGCGCGGTGCTCGCGACGCTGACGGGCGCACGCGCACGCGCTGTCGGACCGCGCCCGTGGGCACGCTGGTTCGACCGCGCCGAGGCCCGCGCGAAGGAGCCCGGCGACGCCGAGGCGATGCTGCGCGACTACGTCGAAGACCAGCTCTGGCGCATGGACTGGTGCGCGTACGGAGCGACCTTCGCGCAGGGACGCGCCGACATCGCGACGCGCGTCGAACTCGCCCGCGCCGCCGCGCGACGCCTCGGCAAGGAAGGCCTGCGCGCCGATCGGGCGATGGCCGAAGCGCTCTTCGTCGTCGAGCTCGCGACCTCGACGAGCGTCTGGCAGGACGTTCTCCTCGCCATCGACGCGGGCTGATCGACGCGGGCTGATCCGGGAGACGCCGCGCGCGCTTACACGCCGCGCGAGACGTACCTCGCGACCGACGTCGCAAATGCGTCGAAGGCAGCGATTCCCGCGGGGAGTTCCGCCCAGAGGGTGTCGACGTCCACGGATGCGTACCCGTGCGCGATGCGGTTGCGGAGCCGCGCGGCGCCGGCGAGGGACGCCGCCACATCCGCGCTCAACACTCCCTTCTGCGCGAGGAGATCGAAGCCCTGTCCGTACGTCGCGGGGACGCCCCAACCCGCGTCGCTCGCGATGTGAAACGCGATGTCGACGGCTTCTTGCACGACGACGACGACGCTCATCGCGATCGCGTCGAGACGATCGACGTCCGCGCGCAGCACCGCGGCCGACTCCGGATGGCGACGACGGAGGCGCTCGAGGTGCTCACGAAGGACCGCGAGCTTGCGCGTGACGAGGAGGACGTTGGTCATCGTGCCCCCGCTGCGACGCGCGCGAGGTAACGCGCCTGCGCGTCGAGGTACGTCGGCTCGAGGTCCAACCAGGCCAGCATCGCGTCCGCGGCGAATCGCGCGAACGTGCCGGGAGCCGCCTCATGAAGCGGAGTGCCGCGCGCGATCTCGCGGCGCAGCACGACATCCTCCGTGCGGTCGAGTCGGACGAGGTCGACCTCCCGCCCGCTGATGCGCGCGACCGCGTCGATGAGCCGCGCCTCGTCCATCGCCGAGAACGGGCGCGACGGCACGATGGCGACGTCGAGGTCGCTGTCCGGCCTCGCCCCCCCGCGCCCCACCGAGCCGAAGAGCACGACGAGACCAAGGTCGTCTCGCCCAGCGAAAACGGAGCGAAGCGCGTCGATGTCGTCGTGTCCACCCATGCGTCCTCGTCGAGCCTACCAGCACGTTTCGCCCCGCGCGCGGTTACACTCGCGCCGTGACGGTCAAGGTCTACGTCTACACGAAGGGGAACAACACGGTCGATGAGCGCTCGCCCGCGGAGCTGCCCGCGCTCATCGAAGACCCCAACGTCATCTTCTGGGTCGACCTCTGCGGGCGCGAGGCCGAGCACGATCGCCTCCTCTCGGAGGTCTTCAAGATCCACCCGACCGTGCTCGAGGACATGTTCCTCGACGCGCCGCAGCCGAAGGTCGAGGACTTCGACGACTACCTCTACATCGTCGTCCATGGACTCGACCGCAACGCCGAGCAGCCCGACGACCTCGAGACGATCGAGCTCGACCTCGTGCTCGGCGAGCGCTTCATCCTCACGCATCACCCGACGAAGCTGCGCTCGACGGACACCGTCGAGGGCGAGATCCGCCGCAGCGCGCGGCTCTTCGCGCGTGGGCCCTCGTTCGTCGCGCACGCGATCCTCGACCACCTCTCCGATCACTACAAGCCGCTGATGGAGAAGTTCGACGAGGAGATCGAAGCACTCGAGACGCGCGTGCTGCACGATTCGTCGGCGGAAGTCGTCGGAGAGGTCTTCGCGCTCAAGCGCTCGCTCGCGACCATCCGGCGCGTCGCGTCCCACCAGCGTGACGTCGTGCAGCGGCTCGGACGTGGCGAGTTCGCGCTCATCGCCGAGGCGGCGCTGCCCTTCTATCGCGACATCGCCGACAGCTTCGTGCGCGTCACCGATCTCGCCGACGGAAACCGCGATCTCCTCGCCTCGATCCTCGACATGCACATGAGCGTGCAGGGCCAGAAGCTCAACGAGATCATGAAGGTGCTCACCCTCATGTCGACGATCATGCTCCCGATGACCTTCATCGCGGGCATCTACGGCATGAACTTCGACGTGATGCCGGAGCTGCGCTGGAAGCACGGCTACTTCGTCGCGCTCGGCGTGATGGCCGCCGTCGCGGGCGGGCTCGTCATCTGGTTCAAGCGACGGAAGTGGATCTGATCCGGCGCGTCACGACTCCGTCGCGGTGACGGGGGCGTCGGTGCCGACGGCGTCCTGCACGCGCGCGTAGCCCGCTTCCTTCGCCTTCTGCGCGAGGCCCGCGGCGATGCGGCGCGGCAGGAGCGGGCCGCCGTAGACGAAACCCGTATACAACTGCACCAGCGTTGCACCTGCGCGGATGCGGGCCCACGCGTCGTCGGCGCTCGCGATGCCGCCCACGGAGATGAGCACGAGCCGATCTCCAACCTGCGCGCGCAGCCTGCGCAGCACAGCGAGCGAGCGGGCGCGGAGGGGCTCCCCCGACACGCCGCCCGCGCCGAGCGCGCTCACCGCGGCGGCGGGCGTGCGCAGACCCTCTCGCGAGATGGTGGTGTTGGTCGCGACGATGCCCGCGAGGCCGAGGCGCAGCGCGAGCGCGGCGACGGCGTCGATGTCGTCGTCGGAGAGGTCGGGCGCGATCTTCACGAAGACGGGGAGCGCGCGCTCGGGCGCGACGCGCGCGGCGGCCTCCTGCACGCCGGCGAGGAGCGGCTCGAGGCGCGCGACGGCCTGCAAATCGCGGAGCCCCGGCGTGTTGGGCGAGCTGACGTTGACGACGAGGTAGTCGGCGAGCGGCGCGAGGCGCTCGGTTGCGGTGACGTAATCCGCGACGGCGTGCTCCTCGGGCGTGTCCTTGTTCTTGCCGACGTTCACGCCGATGACCGTGCGGCGCGACGCGAACGCCGCTCGGAGGCGCGCCTGCGCGACGTCGGCGCCCTCGTTGTTGAAGCCGAGGCGGTTCACGAGCGCGCGGTCCGCGGGGAGGCGAAACATGCGCGGCTTCGGGTTGCCCGGCTGCGCACGCGGCGTGACGGTGCCGACCTCGACGAAGCCGAAGCCGAGCGCGCCGAGCGCCTCCGGGCCGCGCGCGTCCTTGTCGAAGCCCGCCGCGAGCCCGACCGGAGACGGGAATTCGCGCCCGCACACGCGCACCGCGAGCACCGGATCCGAAGGGCGCAGCCACGCGCGGGCGAGCGCACGCACGCCGGGGATGGCCATCGCGAAGCGGAGCGCGGCGAAGCCGAGGTGATGCGCCGTCTCGGCGGGGAGGCGCGACAGGAAGATCGTGAAGAACGCGCGGTAGAGCATCGCGGGGGCGCGTCTATCACGGCGCTGCGGCCGACGTCATCCGGGCGCTGCGGGTGCGCCGGGGGCGCGCGCGGGCAGCACGCGCAGCACGTGCGGCGGCAGCGGTTCGAGGTCGTGGAAGCGCGTGTAGTCGATGACGCGACGGCCATCCGACGCGACGGAGATCACGTCGCTGAAGCGCTGGTCCCACGCGATCTCGCTCGCCACATATGAAAAGCGCCCGTGAATCGCGGCTTGGAAGGTGTCGTCGAGGCCCGTGACCAGCACCATCAGCTCGGCGCCCTCGCGCGCGAGGGACTCCGGCGTCGCGCCGAAGAGCGGACTCGCCGCGTCGATGGCGTGCACGACCGTCCAGCTCAGCGCGAAGACGGGCGAGAACGTGCGGGTGAGCGGGAGGTCGTGGAAACGCCGCACGCGCTCGCCCTCGGCCGTGACCTCGTTGCGCGCGAGGATCAGGCGCACCTGCGCCTCGACGACCTGATTTCCGCGCTCGTTCGCGATGCGGAAGACCAGCGACGGGACGGCGTCGCGCACGGCAATGACGGCGACGCGGCTGAAGAGAATGCGCGCCGAGGGCCGCGCGAAACGCGTGAACATCAGGCTCGTCGCGACCGCCACACCGAAGAGCCCGGTGAAGGCCTCGATGGCGACGAGCACGTCGGCGTACGGCGTCTTCGGCGCCATCGCGCCGTAGCCGATGGTCGCGAGCGTCTGGACGCTGAACATGTACGCGTCCCAGAAGGAGCCGGGACGCGCGTTCGCGATGACGTCGCCGCCCGCGAGGTAGAGCAGCGCGAAGACGAGGTTCACGCCGAGATAGCCGACGACCACGGACGCGAAGAAGCGCGGCCAGCTGAGCGTGAGCACCGCGTGATAGAGGTCGCCGCGCGACGTCGCGACGCCGCGGCGCTCGATCGCGAGGGGGCCCTCTCCCGCCCGCGGGATCATGCGGGCGGCGCGGAAGGTGCCGATCGGGCCCTCCCGCGGAGACGGGGCTTCGGGAGCGGGAGTTGGGGGCGTGGTCGGTGATGTGGTCGACACGGGCGAGCGGCGACGATAGCAGCGCCTCTCGCGGCACCCACGCCGCGCACGGCGTCTTCGCCCTGGATGCCCGTCGAATCCCCGCGGCACGAAGGTCTACACTCGCGCCTCCTGAGGCCTCATGCGCATCACGACCCTCGTCCCGCTCTCCGCGCTCCTGTTCCTCGTCTCCGCGTGCGGGGACGACACCGCCACACCGCCGCGCCGCGCCGACGCGGGCTTCGACGCCGGCCCGGATCTGAGCTTCGACTTCGGCGTGGATTTCGGCATGGACGCAGGTCCGTGCGCGCCGCTCGCCGAGTGTGGCGGTGCGTGCGTCGACACGGCGACGAGCGTCGATCATTGCGGCGCGTGCGACACACCGTGCGCACCGCCGCCCGATGCCATCGCCGCGTGCGTCGCCTCGGCGTGCACGTTCACGTGCGTGCCCGGCTTCGCGCGGGAGGGTGAGGCGTGCGTGCAGGCGCCGCGCCTCGTCGCGCCGACGTCAGGTGCCGCGGTGACGACCCAGCAGCCGACGCTTCGCTTCGCGCTGCCTGCCGGCACGACGACTGCGCGGCTCGAGATCTGCGCTGCGCGCGATTGCGCGACGCCCGTGGCGACGCTCGACGTCAGCGGCGAGAGCGCCGTGCCCACGGAGCCTCTCGCGCCGGGGCTCGTCTATTGGCGCGTCGTCGCCGGCTCGCTCGCGAGTCGGACCTGGTCGCTCGCGATCCCGCCGCGCTCGGCGCCCGTCGACGCGGCCTGGGGCGTCACCCCCGACTACGATGGGGATGGCAGCGGCGACGTGGTCGTCGGCGCGCCCGGCGCAGGGAGCGGCGATGGTCGCGCGTACGTCTACGCGGGAGGCGCTGCGGGGACGCCCGTCGCACCGACGCGCATTCTTCGCGTCGCGGCGGGGAGCGCGGCGGCGTTTGCGACGTCGCTCGCCTGCGCGGGCGATGTGAACGGCGACGGCTACGCGGATCTCGCGGTGGGCGCTCCGGAGTTCGAGGCGCGCACGGGGATCGTGCACGTCTACCTCGGGGGGCCCTCGGGGCTCGCGGAGACGCCGGATCAGACGCTGCGCTCGACGCGGCCGGCGGGCGGGCTCTTCGGCCGGCACGTCGCGGCGGCGGGCGATGTGGACCGCGATGGATACGGCGATCTGCTCGTCGCGGTGCCGGCGGCGGACGCGACCCCGGGGCGCGTGCTGCTCTACCGCGGCGGACCGCGCGGTCTGCTCGATGCGCCCGCCGCGCAGCTGAGCAACGTCGGGCGCTTCGGGAGCGCACTCGCGGGCGCGATGGACCTCGACGCGGATGGCTACGCGGACGTCGCCGTCGGCGCGGTCGCGACCTCCAGCGACGCGGGCGCCGTGCACGTCTTTCGCGGCGGCGCAGACGGACTCGCGACGACCGCGAGCATCGTCCTCCCGGCGACGACCGGCGCGGGCAGCCAGCTCGGCGCAGCGGTCTCGAGCGCAGGCGATCTCGATGGCGATGGCTACGCGGACCTCGCAGGCGGCGCCCCCGCAGCGCCCTCCAACGACGCGCCCGACGCCGATTCCGGCACGGTGCGCGCGCCCGGCCGCGTCGTCGTCTGGCGGGGTGGCCCCGCGGGCGTCAGCGGCGAGATCCTCTACGAGCTCCTCCCCGGCACCGGCACGGGCAGCCAGTTCGGCGCCGCGCTCGCCGCCGGCGATCTCACGGGCGATGGCTACACCGACCTCCTCGTCGGCGCGTTCGGCACGAGCCGCCGACAGGGGCGCATCTACGTTTTTGCAGGCGGCGACGCACCCTCGCGCGTGCCGACGCTGCAGCTCGATGGTCCCGCGGCCGACGCCGATTTCGGCCGCGCCATCGCCATCACCGGAGATGCCGATCGGAGCGGCCTCGCGGACGTCGTGGTCGGCGCACCGCGCACCGACTCCGACACCGGTCGTGCGTTCGTCTACCGAGGCAGCGCCGCAGGCCTCTCGCTCACGCCCCTCGCCGAGCTCGTCGCGCCCTCCGGGGGAAGCTTTGGACTCGCGCTCGCACGCGGCGATCGATGAGCGCCTCCCCGCGCCGGAGCCGACGACTCCGCGCGCTCGTCGGCGGTGCGCTCGCGACCGCGCTCCTTGGCGCACTGCTGCTCGGCGCGAGCTGCAAGGGCCCGCCGACGACGCGTCTCGAGCGCGACGGCTTGCGCGTGCGGCGCGTGGATGTGCCCGAGCCCGCAGCGCGCCCGGGCGGCGTCGCGGCGCAGGAGGGCGACTGGGTGATCGAGGGCCCGTCGCTGCGCATCATCGTGGGCGGTCTCGCGCGGGAGGGAGAGCCGCGCGGCGCGATCCTCGAGGCCTCGGTCACGGGCGCGAGTGAAGAAGAGAGCCTCGTCCTGCTCTCGCCACGCATCCACGTCGGCGCGCGCCGCCATGCCGTCCGCGCGACGACGATGTACGCGCTCGAGCGACGCGGGCGCCCCGTGCTGCGCATCGACGGAGAGGCGCGCGTCAGCGGCGAGGTCGTCGACGTCTCCCGCGAGCTGACGATCGGGCGCCCGGGCCGCGATGTGTCGATGACGACGCGCATCGCCCCGCGCGACACGCACGCGCTCGCCGTGCGGGCCGGCGCGCGCATCGGCTGGGGCGGCGCGACACCGTGGTTACCGGGCGTCGGGCCCGTGGACGACGCGCTGTGGCACGACGGCCCCTTCGTCGCCGGAGACGGTCGCGGCGCGAACACGGTGTTCGGCGTGCACGACGGCCCC
>Ga0172372_10011174_pt1 | contig 11435 bp, 11 predicted proteins | sample LakKiv5m_2_FD_114544 | JGI IMG/M metagenome (GOLD analysis project Ga0172372, IMG submission 114544) | Freshwater microbial communities from Kabuno Bay, South-Kivu, Congo - kab_092012_9.5m | ecosystem: Environmental > Aquatic > Freshwater > Lake | place: Democratic Republic of the Congo... | reverse complement strand
CGCGCTGCGCTTCTGCCGGCGGAATTTCCACCCCGCCGAAGGCAGCCAGCACCCGCTGCAGAAAGCCGGGCAGCCCGCCTTCACCCATCAGCGCTTCAGCCTGTTCTTCCGTGGCGTAGCGGCCGCGATATTTGGCCAAAAAATCCCGCCCGCTCATAGCCAGCACCGCATCAGCGGCCATGGCGCAGCAATCATTCACCGCCCATTCAAATGGCACGTCCCGACGCTGTTCAATAAATTCTGCCAGCCGTTCCGGCCAATCGGGCAAGCGATGCGCGCGCATCATCCTGTGAAGCTCCGCGCTGGCCAGATGATTTCCTTTTCCGTAGTGGTAGACAGGAACCGGAAGCTGCCATCATTTGGATCACGCCGGCGTTGTTCCTTATCCGTGAAGCGCTTGATGCGCGCGCGGTCCCAATCCGCCAGCCTGTTTTCCAGCCGCACGGTGACCGTTGCCTGCTGGCCCATGGCGATTTCCAACTGGTCCATCCGGCCACGAAACACCACCAGCGCGCCGATCACCTGAAAGCTCGCAGGGTCAAGCTGCACTTCCCACACCGTACCCTTGCGGCCCTGATAGGCCTGGCCCAGGGCATAGGCCACGCTGTCACGCGGCACGCCGGAAAGGACGATGCTCATGCCATAAGCCCGCAGTTCCGCGCTTTCTTCCGCAACGCTGATATTGCCAAGCTGGCCCACGCCAAGGAATTCAACGCCATTGATATTGATCACGTCATGTCCGCCGTGGAAACGCGCGAAGCCATCCGGAAAGTCCAGTTCAACCGCAACCGTGCGCGCCACCTGTTCATCCGCAGCCGCCGCCTGCTGAATTGCTGAAAGCCCGCGGGTCATGCCAAGGCTTCCTGCATCGTGATGGTGACCTGGCCAAAGGAAGGCGCGCGGATGCTCAGCAGTGGCGCTTCATCATTTGGCAGCATGAAAACCCCAGAAGGTGTGGTGACATCCACGGCCGCGCCATCAGCGCCCGCGCGCCGGATCGGCGGACTGACCGATAACGATGCGATGCCGCTGGCGTCTGCGCTGGCATCTGCCAACACCAAATGCAGCCGGCGCCGCCCGCGCGTATCAACGTATGATAGCCAATCGCCAGGGCGCATCACCTGCGCCAGCGCGGTCCAGCCGCGCGTGGAAAGCGTGGCACCTGCCTGGAAATCGCCATTGATCACCGGCGTGCCGCCGCCCGCCGCACGGCGCGGCGACCATTGCGCAGGGCTGAACAGGAATCGCCCTGCCTGGCCGCGCAGACTGGCCAGGAAAGCCGCCATCAGCCGCCGATCATCGGGGCCAAGGGTTGGCCAGGTTGCGGTCAATTCCCACCGCGCGCCCGGCATTTCCAACGTCTGCAGCGTACCATCGAAGGGCGATTCATGGGTTTGCGTGCGGCCAATCAGCCGTTCCGCCGCTTCTGCCGGGCGGCGGATGGTTGGCATATTGATGCCGACCGCCGCCGGTTCTCCGCCATCCAGCGTCAACGCCTGCAGCAGCGGCAAAGCCAGCCCGGAGGCATAGAGCCTGAGCGCGCGCAAATGCACTGCCCTATCGCCAGCGCTGATCAGCACGCGGCTAATGGGATTGGAAAGCGTACCGGATGGGTCGCTGCCTAGGCTGGTGCCATCCAGCGCAGCCGCCATGGTGTTTGGCGCGTAAGATAAGGCCAGCCGATCAACCTGCCCATTCGTGATTGCAGCCGTGCTGAAGGTGGCGATGTTGATATTCGTGCCGGTGACGCTGGGCGCATAGCCTGTGGCGCCATCAGCCGTGATGGAAAGACGATTATTTGCCGTGGTGTCATCCGCCAAGACGCCGCCAAGATCACCTGATGCAGCTTTTTCGGCAGTGCGTTCTTCAATGTAGAGCGTCGCCGCGGATAGCGCGGTGATGGCGACTGACGATTCATCTGCATTGCGAGTGGTGACGGCAGGCGATCCAACCGGGTTTAGGATTGGGCTGGTGGCGAAAGACCCAAGTTCAAGCTGCGGCGCAGCAAGGCGGAAGGTCACATCAACCGTCGCACCTGCATTTGGGAAAAGTTGAAAAGACATATCCACAATGCCGGTAGAAGCGTTCAAAACCGCATCGGTAAAAATTCGGCGGCTGGCAAGCAGCGAGGTGGTGAGCGATGAAACATCCAATGATCTCTGCCCCAAAAACGCAAAACCAGTAGTGAACTCTCTAAAATAGAGGTTGCAAAGATTGACACCAGTTAGCGATCCGGCAATGCGTTGAATATAAAAAGATGAAGTCCACACCTGATTTTGCGCTGCTGTTGCCGCAAAAATCTGCGGCGTTACGCCGGCATTCATTGTGCCGCTGCTTGTGCCGGACAACCGCAAATCCACATAGGGCAGGCCATTTTCGATGCCAGTGGCCACCACGTTCCAATTTAAGCCCTCGCCGTTTCCAGGGGCACTCCAATTTGTCGGCATGGTCCCTGGCGAACTAGCCACCGCGCCGCCGCAACGGGAATTACCGACAAAATTGGTTCGCCGCGGTTCGCGCAGCAGGCCCAGCCGCGCACGGGTGATCGGGTCATGGTCAATGCGCCATTCGCCCGCCGCAGCTTGCACCAGATTGCCCGCCGCGTTGAAATAAGTGGCTTCACCAGTGCCGCCGCCAGCACCGCGCGGGGCGGACCAGCCCGCCATGCTGGATGGCGTGGCGGCCATGAAATCCAGATCGAGAAACTTGATCATCGGCGGCCCACAATTTTTGCGGCATTGCCGCCACGGTTGATCGCATCCAGCATTTCAGCCTGCGCTTGCTTGGTCGCGATCATCATGGCGGCACGGATTTTCTGATCCACTTGTGGATCGGCGCCGCGCGCATCAATCGTGATGGTTTGGTTAATCACCACGCCACCATGCCCGCCACCGGTTGCGCGCACGCCAAGCTTGCCATCGGCGCCGCGCTTCAAGGGCATGATCGCCTCAGGCCCGGCTTCCCCCATCAGGCCCATGCCGCGCGCCATGGGGAACATCGTGGGGGAGGAGACGATGCCGCCCGAGGCAAAGGGGATCACGTTGCCGCCAAAAAAGGCGTTGCCTTTGGCGGAACCTATTGGTGGCAGGGGAGTTTGCTGGACTGCGCCAGGATTGTAATTCGCATTTGAATAGCTGCCCACGCCACTCATCAACGAGTTCACCCCGCCGGTGATTGCGTTTGAAATTGCATTCGCCGCCGGCCCGGTGACGGCTGTGCGGAGGATGATGCGCGCAATGTCGCGTTCCACAGCCTTCAGAATATCCGAAAACCGCTTACCATCCAGAATCGCATCTTCGAAGGCACTTTGGAACGTCATGCTCATCTGCTGGCCCATGCGGTCCACACGCTCAGTCTGACGTTCGGCGCGTTCCAGTTCATTCGCAAAGCGTTCCGTGCTGCGCGCCAGTTCTTCTGTAGAAAGCGCGCGGACCCGCACACCATTCACTTCTACGCCGCGCGCTTCCGCTTCCGTCAGGCGGTCTTGCAGTTCGGCCAATTCCACGAGCTGGCGCTGATAGCGTTCATAGGCGGTCTCATTCGCCCGCAGCAGGCTTTGCTGTTCGCGCAGCGCATCGGCAAAGGGGTCGCGGCCTGTGGCGCGGGCGCCGCCCGCCGGGGCGGTCACTGCGATAGCGGGGACAGCGCCAGCAGTGCCGCCGCGCGGGTTAAGAATGCTCTCCGCTTGTGCGCGCAGACTTTCTTCTTGCTGGCGCAGCCTTTCCAATTCCGCGCGCGCGCCTTCAATCGCCAGGCGTTCCTGCGCAATCATGCTTTCGGCGGTTTCGCCAGTCTGACCTTGCGCCGTTCCTACCAAACCGGAACGGATGCTATTGCGCGGCACCGGACGAGATAGGCTTTGTGATCCGCGCTGTTCAAGCTGCTGAATACGCGCTTCCGCCGCGCTGATTGTGCCTTCCAGACGCGCGCGCTGTTCGGCAATGCTCAGGCCGAAGATCAGCCGGTTCAAGCCATCAATTACCGTGACGATTGAAGGCGCCACACTGGCGACCATGTTATTTGCGAATGCGCGGAAGCTGGCAGTTAGCGCCGCCACCTTATCCGCTGCCTCATCGGCCTTGGCGATCAGTTCCGGACTGGCGATGGTGCCGAAGCGCAGCGCCTCGGCCGTCATGGCCACAAGACCTTCACGGCCTTGCGACAAAAGCGGGATCAGCTTTTGGCCGATGCGGTCACCGAACATGGAAGTGACCACCGCCGCGCGCTCAGCCGTGTTTTCCAGACCACTCAATTTTTCGGCGATGTCAGTCAGCACGGCTTCAGTCGGCCGCGCCTGCCCTTCCGTATTGCGGAAGGCAATGCCAAGGCGGGCAAAGGCTTGCTCCGCAGTCTGTTCACCAGCCGCCGCATCGGCAATCTTGCGCGTCAGCGCAGCCAGGCCGCGCTGCAATTCCTCACTGCTGATGCCAGCTTGCGTGGAAGCAAGGCGTAGCGCCTGCAGCGCATCCGTCGAAACGCCCAGTTGGTCGGCCAATTCACCAAGGCCGCCGACCGCATCAATTGCATTTTTGGTAAAGCTGACCAGCGCGCCGACCGAAATCCCCGCCAGCACCGGGCCCAATAGCGAAAAGGCGCGCGTGGCCACCTGCGCCCCTTGCGCCAGCTTGCCCATTTCGCGGTTGCCAATCTCGCCCACAGAGCGCAGGCCCTGCTTGACTTCAACCGCGCCATCCATGGCAAGGCGGATGGCGACCTTATGCTGCGCTGTCGCCATCGGTCACCACCTTTCCATCGCTGGCCATCATCATGCCGGTGCGAATTGCCATCAGAAGATGCGCTGCTGCCCAGCCGGAAAAGCCGCCTTCACGCATCAGCGAAAGCGCGCCGGCCATGTCTATCGAAATGCCGTTCATATCTGCCTGCAGGCAGCCGGTTGCGGCTTGCCAGGCGACAAAACCTTCCGCGCTATGCGGCGCGTGCTGTTCATACGGGCATTTCTGCCCGCATTGAGTTTCAACCGCAGCGCAGCCCCGGCAGTATTCGGGCCCGTCGCCAAAATGCCATTCAGCGCGAGCCCTTAGCCGTTTCCCTCAGCGGTCACCACCTGGATCGGCTTGATGGCCGCATCCCAAAAAGCGCTGGCCATGGATTCAATATCCATTAGCCGCTCGGCTAAATCTGGGCTGAAAGGCAGGGGATCACCGGCGGCATCGGCGACACCTTCCCAGGCTTCCACGGCAAAGCGCGCCAAGGCTTTCGCCATTAGCACAAAGGCCAGGCCGCGCGACATATCGGGGTCCAATTCGCCGCCGGCGGCTTCCGCCGCTTCCCGCCCAAGCCGCGCCGCGCGGTGCTGCGCCGCGCTGATGATGGCCGTGGTGACGGGCTTCAACCGCAGCCGAACCCCATGCGGCAGATCAGCCCAATAGGGTTCGCTCGGCAAGTCCAGTTTAAGCATATACAGCGCCAGCCTGGTTGTTCCGCAGCACCACCGTCATGGCGCGCGTGGCCGTGGCGTTGAAAGCGGCCTGGAAGTCAAAGGTAGCTTCAACACCCGCCGGCCCCTGGATCGGGGTTTTGGCGAGCGACAAATAGACCTCATGCACGGTGAAGGTCAGGCTGGTATTTGCGTCAATCGTATAGGCAAAGGCGAATTCTGCGCTGGTTCCATTATCGGCTTGCGTCAGCAGCGTAGTGTTTTCAAAGCGCGTCGTGATCTGGCCGCTGATATTGGAAACACCAGGGTCAATGCCTTCCAGCTTGCGATCCGCGCGGATAGTGCGCACCATCTCAAGGTTGTTACTGAACGTCATCCGCGCGCCGGTCACCTGCGCTAGGCTGGAACCGCCGCGCGTGATGCTGCCCTGATGCTTGGAGAACCGCGTATAGGCCGCGCTGGTCGGCGTGCCGGCGGCCGTGGCGCCAGCGCGGCTGCTGCCTTGCGCCATGATGCCAATGGTGGCCTGGGCCGGGCCAGTCGGGCTGAAATCAATGTCCAAGCTGCCCGCGCGCGCACCCACGCAGACTTCAAAGCTCGGCACGTCAGGATGCGCGATTTCAATTGCTTGCGAAGGCAAAGTGGCCGCGCCAGTGACAAATGTGTGAATGAAATTCGGGCTGCTGCCCGTGGTGGTCGGCGCACCAAACAGCATGCGCAGCCAATGGCCGATATTGATCACGTCGATCGGCACCACGGCATTGCCCTGCACTGTGACCGTATCCTGAAACGGCGCTGCGCTGTCCCGGTTATTTCCGGCAGCCAAAACATCCGACTGGATCAAGGGCTGTTCCGCACCCAAATCAATGGACATGAACGGCATACGCAGCCAATTACCACCCGGCGCGGTGCCGTAGGTGGTTTCCTTGATCATGTGAATGCGCCCATTGGCGCCAATGGCACGCGGCATGGCTTGATCCTTCTATGGTCAGGAAAGCGGCGTATCAGCCGCGGAGAATTGTAGGGTCACGCTGAAGCGCGCCGCGCGCAAAGGCGCTGCGCCTTCATATTCAATATCTTCCAGATCGGCAGAGCCGACTTCGGCATATTCCACCGCGCCGCCCAGGGTGCGGGCGCTGGCGATACCATTGGCGAAGGCCACCAGCAGCGCATCCAGCGCCTGGCTGCGCGCATCGGCGCTTTCGCCACCGACAATGATTTCCACCTGCGCTTCATGTTCCATATGAAAGCGCAGGGGGGACAGGACGGCTTCAGCAACAGCGGTTTCGCCATCCCTCAACACCACCAGGCCGCCAGAGGGCAGTTTCTGCGGGTAGGTTTCATTCCGATCGACTTGTGGGCGGGGCGAAGGCCGGGCCGCCGCAGTGGCGCGCAGATTGGCCAGCAGGGCCGTGATCGCAGTTTCACGAGCGGACATTTGACCGGACCTCCTTATCCCATTCGGCCGCAAAACGGCTGGGGATGCGGGCGGACACAGAAGCGGCGGGCTTGCGGATGTCCAACTTCTTCGGAAGCTTTACCGCGGGCAGCATGATGAACATCGGGACCAAGCCTTGCGCCAGCAGGCCGCGCGCCCAGGCTTCGCGGCCCTTGCGGTTGCCGGTGCCCACTTCCGCGACACCACCAGCCATAAGCCGCGTGCGGCGCTTTTTGCCGGTTTGCTCGCCTTGCTTTAGTGGCAGGCACCAGACAAAGCCGCGCCCGGACTTGAAGGGGCGCATGAATGCCTGCTTGCTGGCCACCATCTGTTTTGGCGTCACGCGCATGCCGCCATTCGCACGGCCACGGCGCCCGCGATCTGCATTGAAGCCTGTGGGGATCGCCAAAAACTTCTTGCCGCCTTTGGGCCGGATCAGCGCGCCGCGTTCAAAGGCATCAATCACCGCCGGCGTTTTGGACCAAACCAAGCCCGCCGCGCCCAGGCTGGGCCGGCGCGGGAAGGTGCGCTGGCGCCAAGCATTGCCAATGCCACGGCCCTTTGCGCCAAAAGCCGCATTGACCTGGGCGCGCAGGGCAAGCTGCAAGTTGCGCGTTTCTTCGCCCATCACGCGCGAAGCAGCGCGCGCGCCGCCTTCCTGTTCCAGGCGCATATAATCCGCGATGTTGCCCTTGACCTGTGCCACGAATTTCATCGGCGGCACATCACCCGCCAAGACACCTGCACATCATCGCGCATGGGCTCCGCCACTACGGTCAATTCCGCGCCATCGGCCAGCACAAAGACATCGCCGACCGCAACGGCAGGCAAATCCGCTACCGCCACCGCCAGCACATCGGTCGCCTGCACCACGCTTTGGCCGAATGCGAATTCCGCCGCATCGGGGGCGGTGCGGATGGCGCGCAAAGCCGTGCCAGGCCCGGCGCCACCCGCGTAATGCGTCACCGCTTCCGCCATGTTGGTATCCGCGATCAATGCGGCCATGGCGGTTGCGAAGGCGTTCATGATCAGGCCGCGACTGCGTTTGGCCTGCCAAGCAAGACCAGGATCTCGGTATTGTCCCCGCCAGCATTGGCCGTAAGGCCGACATGGTAACCGATGCACCGGTTGCTGGCCAATGTGCCGGTGACACGTTTCGCAGTGTCATCCCAGAACACGCGCGCACCTACAGCGATGCTGCCGGTGGCCTTTCGCAACGTGAAAACGCCGCTTGTCTGGATTACCGCCGGCGCACCGGAAGCGGCATCCGCCAGCACCACGCCAAACAGATCGCCGACCAGCAGGCTTTGCCCGGCAGTCACAGCGGCAGGCGCCAGAATATCAATGGCATTGCCATCCTGAACATAGGTCTTCATGTGGATTGTTCCTTACAGGAAAATGGAAAAGCCCCAGGCGCCCCATGCGCCCAGGGCCAGGATCATCAGGTCGGCGCAACGCCTGCGTTGAAGAAGCCGCCGCGATAGTCAATGGCGCCAACCGCGAAGTCATGCACCACTTCCACCACCGTGCCATCCAAGCCCATCGGCTGACCCACGCGCACTTGCGGGACTTCATTATCGCCGACATAGCCATACACATAGACCGGTGCCGCTGCCGGATCAGCAAACAGATACCAGCGGTTGTTCGGGATATTGGCGTCCGAAACCACTTCAAAGCGACCCGCGAAGGCGTTCACATTGCCAGCGGCAGAGGGCACAACCGTAGATGACGCAAACTGCGCCGCCACGAATTCCTGAATGATGGAACACACCAGATAGCGCGGCTGAATGTTCAGTTTCATGCCATCCAGGCTGGACTGCGCCTTGATGGCATTGAAGCCAAGGGTAAGCGCCGCGGCTGTCACTGCGCTGGCGGTACCGGCCTTGTTGGCGCGACTTGCCGCCGTGCCGAACACCGCAGCGCTGCCTTCAGCCAAGGTCGGGCCGTCACCAGAAGCGCTATTTACCACGCCATAGGCAGTGGCATTTTCCCAATCCGCGATGCGGCGGCCAATCATGGTGCCAAAATCCGTAAAGGCGCCAAGATCATCATTCACCAGCATCTGGCGCGTGACAGCGACACCACGGGCATGGGTGCCCGGCGTAATCTGTTCGCGCTTTTCGCTGACCGTGCCGCGCTTGATTTCGCCACCTTCGCCCAAAGCCTGCAACGCTGGGAAGTCGCCAGCGGTCAAGAAGGAATGGGCCTTGAAGTCATTGAAGCGACGGCGTGCAAAGAACTGCCGATAGGAAGGCGATGCCAGCGCATAGCCCGCTTCAAGCATCTTGTTGCCGGCATTGGCCAGCAGCAGCGGGAAGTCTGAGCTGGTGTGAAAAGCGCGGGAAATCAACGCATCACGGTCACGCGAAGACACTCGCTCACCGCGCGCCTGCGCCAGTTCAATCAGCATGTCAGAAGGCCGCAGCTTGGCGAAATTGCGCCACTGGCCATCGCCCACCTTGCTTGCCACGGCCGGCATGTGCCGCGCGGCAATAGCGGTCGCCATCGCGTCCACAATGCTCGCCGGGTCTTCATAGGACCGCCCAACGTGGCTTACCGCCACTGGCTTCGCAGCCGCCACCTTTTCATCCTGCGCCACAATAGCGCTGAACAGTTCCGCGCGCAGCCATGCCGCGTCATGGTTGCCGCTGATGGCACGCGCTTTCAGCGCTTCCACCTGGGCATCATCTAGCCCACGCGAACGCGCCATGCGGGCGGGTTCTTCCAGGCTGGCAATGCGCGCGCGTTCCTGCGCGAGCACTTCTTCGACATTAACCGCCGGGGCGGCAGATGCCACGATGTTATCGCGCGCCTGTTCGGCGGCGGGGACCGCAATCTCGGTCATGCTCTCTCCTTCGCGCCGTGGCGCTCCGTTGCCTTCTGCCGCAATTGCAGCACCGGCCGCACGCACCTGCGCGCTGGCATCAGCCGGGATAGGGACAAGCGAAATCTCAAAAGGGGTCCATTTTTTGGCAGTGCGGACCAGCACATCATCCGGCCCGCGCGATTCCTGCCAATCTTCAGGTTTCACCGCATAGCCGACCGAGACATTGCGCACAATGCCATCGCGCACATCATCCAAAATGGTATGAACTTCCTCGCGCGCCGAAAACCGCACCTGCGCGCGACCTTCGCCATTGATGATCCATGCGCGTTCCACCACGCCAATCACGTCACGCAAATCATACTGGCCATGGGTATTCAGCAGCGGGGCGCCATTGTTGAGCCGCGTCATGTCAACGGCATCTTCAGTCATAGCAAGTTCTTCGATGAAGGGCTGACCGGTGCGCAAATCCATACGCCGCACGCGCGCGCCTGTAGACCATACCAGTTCCACCGTGCGGGCATCCGCATTGAAGGTGGCAGGTGCGAAGCGCGCCTCCAGCCGCGGGACTTCCAGCGTTTGAATTTCAGACATGTCAGTTTCCTTCAGGCTGCGCGGCGTCATTTGCCGCAAGCTGCACCGCCGCATTTTGCGAGGCGTCTTGCGCGCCGCCAGACTTGGCGACATAGCGCGGGTCAGTATCCAAAATAATCCCGAGGCTCGAAGCCTTTTTGTTTGCCTTAGCAATCTTGCCCATGACATCATCAAAGTTTGATCCAAACATGGCGACCGCTTCATCCTGACTGATAAAGCCAGCACGAACCTGGTCAATCAATGCCTTCGTATCTTTGGCCGGATCAACCATTTCAGGCGCGGGCGGAACATGCGTTGGCGCAACAAAATCTTGTGGGAAAATCCCAAGCAACGCGCCTTGGGCATGAAAGCGCCGCGCCACTCGGGCAATCATCATCGGAATCAACATCGTGTATTGCACTTGCTCCAGCAACCGTCGAAACTCAATCTTGCCTGCGCGTAAGCTGGAATAATTTGCCTGAGACAGATCCCCCGAAACTTGATCATAAGTGAGGCCAGCCCCAACCGATATTCCCTCAAGATGGCGACGGGCATAGCCTGCGTGATCGCCGCCGCCAGAGGGATTGATCGTTTCAATAGAGCCGCCGCTGCGGCGATACAAAATCTGTTGCGGCTCCAGATATTCCACAGCATCGCCCGCGCCATTTCGCAAGACATCGCCTGTAATGGCTTCCTCATCATCGCCCGTCACCACAAGCGCAAGGCAGGCTTCCACAAAAGCCTTTTTCAGCAATGCGCTTTCATATTCGCCAAGATCGCGCAATTGCCACAGCACTGGCGCCAACCACGAAACGTCACGCAACTGGCCAGGCCTGCGGCGACGATACAAGTGGATTATATCATCAGCCGAAACGCGAATCCGGCGCGCATCAGCCCGGCGCAGCAGCGGGAAATCATCATCATCTTCGCGCAGATGGAACGCCACCTTGCGCCCGCGCCGATCAACCTCTACCCCTTGAATAATGCGGTTGCCGTTCGGCGCCATCCCGGTGTGGTGCCAATCCAGCCGGTCCGCTTCCAGCACCTGCAAAGACAGGCCCACGGGGTTATCCGCCGAAGGCCGCACCGCGCGCATCCAGATCAGGCTTTCGCCGCTTTCAACCACGGCGCGGAAGGCCAGCGCCTGCAAACCCGCCCAATCAACTTCGCCTTCCACATCGCAGCCAGGCCCAGCTACCCAT
>Ga0172372_10011172_pt1 | contig 11435 bp, 9 predicted proteins | sample LakKiv5m_2_FD_114544 | JGI IMG/M metagenome (GOLD analysis project Ga0172372, IMG submission 114544) | Freshwater microbial communities from Kabuno Bay, South-Kivu, Congo - kab_092012_9.5m | ecosystem: Environmental > Aquatic > Freshwater > Lake | place: Democratic Republic of the Congo... | reverse complement strand
TAGTTTGGTACGGGTCATCTTCTTGCCCTCTGTGATGGGCTGAATAGTCATGTGCTTAGGCTTAATCTCAATCAACATAGCCTCCTCTAGCCCTTGGGAGTTCTTGACCCTAATCCAAAAGTCAACGAAGTAGCGGTGAACCTTCCCGTCCACGGGCGAGCGGTAGGGAACAATTACTTCCTCCGAGGACCACTTGAGGACAGATTCGGTCAGGTCGCAGTACTGCATAAAACGACGCTCCCACAAAGAGCGATAGACACATTTAGTAGGGTCACCCTTGTACTTTTGGGGGTTCTGTGGGCGGTAGAACCCTTTGTATGTTTTGAAGGTTCCGATGACCAAATCTCCTATCCTCTATTTATAAAAGAACTACTAAATACCCATAAGGAGAAAGAAGTGCCAAACAATCAAGAACGAATACCAAGTTCGGGTCAGCAGCCAAGCACATCATTACAACCCAAAGCAGCAAGAGAGTCACAGGGTTCTAACCAAGTGTTTCGTTATCCTTATACTCTAGGCAGTAGCCCCGAGTACCAAAACTTCATGACCTTTGAGATGTTTGAAACGGGCGGTCAGGGTCTAAACTCACAAAAAGACTCCTATAGCGACAATCCATTTAGCGGTGCAGGGATTCAGTTCCCGACAGCAGTTTTGGGTGGTATAGCAGGCGAGCAACTATTAAGTAGATTCGGTGGTTCTGTAGGACAATCCATTCTAGGAAAAATTGGTGGAGCATTTGGCGGATTCGCAGCAGTATCTCTGATTACAAGCGGAGTTGGTGCTGATGTATTCAAACAACTCAAAGACAACTTTGGATACTACAAAGGAATGGGAACTGGAGAGTTTGGATTCAACCAAGAGACCACGGGATTCAATACGGCAAACAAGAGGGTAGACAAAACCATTTGCTTGTACTTACCATCAAACATCAAAACTTCCTACGGTGCGGAATATACGGAGGAAGACTTGACCGCAACAGCACAAGCAGCATCAACACTAAAACTAACAGCACAGACACTATCTAATATGACTAAAAGTGGTGCGGAAGACTTCAAGGGGTCTTTGAGTGAAGGAACCGGTAATCTAATGGGAAGACAGGCACTAAAGGCAGCATCCGAAACACTATCTATAGTTGCTAGCCCCATATTTGGTGGAGACTTAAAACTAGACAAGTTGTACGAAGGTATCACCCGTTCCGTTGCAAACCCGATGGTTATGAACATGTTCAAGAGTGTTAAGCGTAGGTCATTTACCTTCTCTTACAAGTTCGTTCCAATATCCAAAGAAGAACTCTTCAATGTCTACAACATCATGACCCTGTTCAAGAAATACTCTATGCCCAAGAGAGCCGACGATACATCGGGTGGTCGTTTGCTAGAATACCCCGCAGAGTGGCGTATTCGTTTTTGGCACGGAGCACAAGAGAACTTGTTCCTACCGAAGATAACCCGATGTTGTTTGAAAGACATCAACATAACCTACGGTGACACCCCGTTCACCACATTCGCTCCCGAAGCAGGATTTGGTGCTGCTCCAACCAAGTATGAACTAGAGTTGACTTTTGAAGAGTTGGAAATCCTCGTTCAGCAGAGAATCGACCAAGGATACTAATCATGAGTTATTTCTCCTACTTTCCACTAACATCCTATGTGTTGAATGCAGATACCGTAGACATACGGCAGGCAAGAAACATTCTCGTAAGAGCCAAGTTCTCTGAATACCTGAAGACTAGAGAGGGTCTGTACGAGAAATACCAAATTAAAGACGGCGAAAGACCAGACACTTTAGCAAACAAGTTGTATGAAAGGTCTGACCTACATTGGATTATACTTCTATTCAATGAAATACTAGACCCCTATTACCAATGGCCTATGAGTACGGATGAATTGAACCGTTTCATAGCCTACAAATATCCGGGCAAGGCAGTATATGTTGATGACACTTTCTTCTACGACAGCGGCATAAAAAGAAACCAAAGACTAGACCCAACAGAACCCATCTTAAATAGTGAGGCTGTGGTTTCTATAACTCAAGGCATAGAAACAAAAGAACTAAAGGTAATCTCTTATGACCCTTTGTTGATGAAGATGGTGGTGATTGATGATGGTTGGCTGAATACGGGTGTACCTACTAACAGAAAAATTAGTTTGGTAAACAGCAAAGGTAACCGAATCTTCAGTTCAATACGATACATCGAAAACAACGATACAGCACTACACCATTTCGTAGATGGGAGTGGTGAAATAGTAAATCCAAGAGGCAGAATAGATGAAGAGACCGATTTCTTGGGAGTAACTGTCAGAATACTTTTGTACAGCAATCCCAACGATGAAATCCGAAGACCCTCGTTAGGAGTCTTGCCTTATGTAAACAACTATGATTACGAGTATGCTCTAAACGAGGAGAAGCGAAGCATAAACATCCTGAAGCCGTATTTCATAAACGAGGCACTAAAGCAGTTCTCTGCTCTATTCAGCAAAACCAAAGTAAGCGGAGTGTGATGTGGGTAGAGTATCCAATGCAAAACTAGCCGCACCCGGCGACTTGATTATTGAGGATGTTACACTAACATCCGCAAGCGGGTTTTCGTTGAGCATATGGAACCTCATCTATTCTGTTGAGTTGTATGAAGACATCTATTCCAACTCATTATCGGGAACGATTCTGTTTGGGGATTCTCTTGCCTTGTCAAGACACTTACCGTTGGTGGGTGAGGAAAAAGTAAAGATAGTCTTCTATACGCCGGGTCAAGAAGACCAACCACAGAAAAAGATTGAGTTGAACATGCGAGCCTACAAGATATCCCAAAGAGTAGAGTTGGGTTCTGACAAGGCAGTAATGATTGGTCTTGAAATCGTTTCCGAGGAGTTCTTTCAAAATACCACAATCAAGTTCAGCAAATCGTTTTCTAGTTTGACTTATGGGGACATGGTTCAGAACATCTTTGACGAATACATCAATCCCGCAGTTCAAGAGGCGGGTGTAGAAATAAGAACAGACTCGGAAAGAGTTCACATATTTCCAACTGATGGGGCTAGGAATGCAGTAATACCATATTGGTCTCCATTCTATACCATAAACTGGATAGCAAATAAATGCTGTGCAGCAACCAATCAATCTATGGCAGATTACATGTTCTTCCAGTCATTGGATGGTTCCTACCAGTTCATGCCCCTTTCTTATTTCAAAGGAATGCCCGTTACTGCCTCATACACATTTACCCCGCCCGACAAAACTAAAGACCTGTTGGCATTTTCAAACCTAAAGAGTTTTTCAATACTGAATGTTGGAAACCGAATGCAAGACATAGGTACTGGTGTGTTTTCATCTCTCTTGACTACCTTTGACATGAACACAAAGAAGATTGAATCGAACATCTATCGCTACTCCTCAAATTACACGGATGTTGACCACATTGACAAGTATCCAATAGTTCCCTCCACTCTAGATAAGTACAGCGATAAGTTGATGAGTTATCGCAAAGTTTTGGCGAAGAATAGTTATCGCTACGACAACTTGGAGGATAATGAAACTCACGATTTGTACTCCTTGAATAGGCAAAGTCTGCTCAATCAGTTGAACACGATTGTTGTTCAGGCAACCGCGAGTGGCGATTCAAGAAGAAGAGTTGGAGACATTGTTGAGTTGAAGTTGGTGTCTCAAGAAGATACAGCAAAAAAGTCAGACCCATATGACCCCTATATGAGTGGCAACTACATGATTACAAAAATCAACCACTCGTTTACTCACGATGACTATGACATCATCATGACACTAGCCAAGGACTCATACGCATCTCCTCTACCCGATAAGAAGGAAAGCCAGTTGAAGGTGACATAATGGATGCGTCTATCATACACGACCAAATAGGCAAGAACGGCTTCGTATGGTTTCACGGAGTTGTTGAAGATGTAAATGACCCGATGATGATGGGTCGTGTAAGGGTTCGCTGCTTTGGATTTCACACAGGCGATAAGATTCTTCTTCCAACAGAAGACCTGCCTTGGGCAACACCACTACAACCAATCACAAGTGCAGCAGTAAGCGGTAAGGGTCGCTCACCCACAGGCGTTCTCACGGGTGCTTGGGTAGTTGGTTTTTTCCGCGACGGTATCAACTGTCAAGACCCAATCATCTTGGGAACCTTTGCTGCTTTCCCGCAGCCAGATGATATCACAGGCAAGATGTCAAATCCCGAGGATGGGTTTAATGACCCTGACGGCAAGTACCCAAGCGAAGATTACGCAGGCGAACCCGATACAAACAGACTAGTCCGTAACGAGACAATAGACAATACAATTGTCAAGACCAAGAGGGACAGCGTAGAGCGGGGGGTCAATACTGCTTTGGCAGGCAGTTGGAATGAACCACAAACCCCATACGCAGCCAAGTATCCCAAGAACCATGTCATGGAGTCCGAGGCGGGACACATCATTGAGATTGATGATACCGAGGGAGCCGAGCGTATTTCCATCTATCACAAGGCAGGCACATGGTCAGAGATACACCCTGATGGCAAGAAGGTAGAGAAGGTAGAGTCCGATAACTACGAGATAGTTGCAAAGAACAACCACATTCTAATCAAAGGCAACTGTGACCTTAACATTGACGGAGCAAGCAAGCACAAGGTGGGCAAAGACCTATTGGTTGAAATAGCAGGCGATGCCAAGATTTTAGTCAACGGCAGTATCATCATGGAAACCAAGAAGGATTTCGTTCACAAGGTCGGTGGAACCTACACAGTCGCAAGCGGTGGCAACATGTTGTTTGTAGCCCCACGCATAGACTTCAATCCTGAAGGCGTTGCACCCGGCGCAATCATTACAGGTCTTATGTCTTCGGGCGCAGGCGCAGGTACGCAGGCGGGCACGGGTACGCTCGCGGGCGCGAGTACGCCCGCAGGCGTGGGTACAAGAGTATCTACAGTAAGTTCTGTAGCAAGTACATCCACCGTAACGACAGTAACAAATTCTGTAGCAGGTGGTGGTATAGCGGCATCTCAAGCAACACAACTTGATAGTGTTCAGGCAGCGGCACAACAAGCACAACAATCCGCCAACCCACTACAGTCAGCAGCAGGCGGTCTTGACACAGGACTAAACTCTATAGTGTCGGGGATAGGTTCGGTTATAGCACCATTACAATCTTCTGTCGGAGGACTTTTTGGGGGTGTTAGTGAGGTAGTTGGTGGTGCAATTGGTGGATTGGGAATTGATAACATAGGGGCAGGAGCAGGACCATTGAACATGGGAAGTTTGTTGGGGGTGGGTGGAGCAGTTCTTGGAGGAGCAGGAGCAGCCGCACCAATATCATCAGCGATTGGTGGTATCGGTGGAGGTGCAGGTGGATTGCAGGCAGGTGGTCTGTTAGGTGTAGCCAATCAAGGAACCGACTTGGGGGCAATGTTTGCAACCAACTCTGCCGCAGCAGGGGCACAAACCCAAATCGCACTACCTCCCGTGGCAGCAGGTCTTGCAGGGCAGAATCAGCCCGTCACAAATGTAAATCTAATGTCATCTGCCGCACCGGGATTACCCACACAGAGTCTATACGCGGTTCAGGGTGGTAAGGCTACGCTTATCACAGGCTTCCCCGGCAAGGCGGCTACTCAACTGAATGACCCTTCCATAGGCAACGCAACAGCCATTCCCGCCATACCAATAGTGGCTTATGAAACAAACTTCCCGTCAGACGCACCCGAACAAGTTGATGGTGGTGAGTTTATATGAGAAGAGCCGTATACGACCCATATAATAGATTTGCTTATGTGGTTGAAGCCCAATGCACAATAGGCGATGGTTCTGACAAGTATAGCAACACGGAACCTTTGGTTTGGGAGGGGTGGTTGGGCAAGTACAAACACAAAGGTATGCGTCCTCCGGAGTTTTACTATCCCGAAGGTCCATACAAAGTAAACGGTGTTGATATAGTGCCTAGTGATGGGTGTTACTCTATTGGGGTAACGGCAGCGTTTTACTATCAGAGCCAAGAGTCGGGTTCTCTTATTTCGGGAGCGACAGGCGGGAATCTGAACGGAGCCTGTTTGATTGAGTTTGGGGAATTGGGTAAATTGGGGACTAAAAGTAGAACCTTGGTGGGTCAGATATCAGCATACGAGTTGAAATACTACGACGAAAACACCAGCGAAATGTATTTCCCCGCCCACCCCGCACCCGGACCATATACAAACAGCCTTGCGGGGGTTTCTAATGCATACTCTCCATACGGTTACGGTGGTTCGGTTTACCGATACGATTGTAATGGGTGCTGTGACATCAAGTACATGGTAGTTGGCGGCGAGTTTCCTCCCGATATGGTATTGAATATGGATACGGGTAGAGCATACGGGTTCATATCTGAAATGGATTTGCCCGACAATCCGGGAGACCCCGCAGATAGGGACTATTTTCTGAACGCATTTCGTCTTCCTAAAGACTTTCAAATTAACGAGGAAAACTACGCAACAGTTGGTTCTGCCGCATCATTTTTCAACGGCAGGGGGGGTTATGCAAATGCAAATTTCACTATCAGGGCATTCAATGCCAAAGACCCTAGAGTATTCTCCGACAAGACCTTCACACTAAAAGTCAACAACAATTGGTCATCAGATAGAGATAGACTTGTCCTAAATATCAAGAATAGGTTCTACATTGACGGCAAACCCGCTACCAACAAAGAATACCTGTTGGAGATGAAAAAGAGAGGATACTTTCCATAATGGCAGGAGCAGCACGGTTCGGGGATATTTGTACAGGTCATTGGTGCTATCCTCCGCGTCAAAACATAGCGGGGTCATCTAATGTTTTCATAAACAGTCGCGGAGCACACAGGCAGTTTGACGGATGGGGACCACATTGCAACACATGTCATCACCCTTGGTATTGTGAATGCCATCTAGCCATATCTGTTAAGGGTTCTTCTATGGTTTATGTTAACAGCAGACAGTTGATGAGATTGGGTGACCCGATTAGTTGCGGTTCAGCGGTAGGTCATGGTAGCAAGAATGTTGGGTGTGGTGGCTAAGGAGTTCAGATGTTCAACACAACAAGCATAGAGTTTTGGTCAAATATGGGTATAGCGGTCGCAGGACTTTTGGGGGGCATCATGTTTTCCTTTACCTACCTTCGTCGCAGATATCAGGAAATGACTAAGAAGCAAGAAGAGAATCCCAAGGAACTTTGCATATCATCCCAACCAGACTCAAAACACAGCCACATACACGAAATGCTAACTTCGCTTCGTATCAACATGGAAGCAGACAGAGCACAGATTGCACAGTTCCACAACGGAGGCAGGTTCCTAGAAGGCTCCCCAATGAAGAGATTTAGTGTCTCTCATGAGTCTTGCAGACCCGGCGTGTCTATGGAATACCCCTACCTTCAGAATGTGCTGACCACCATCTTTTGGGACATGATTGCCTTCATTAAGGAGGACATGCCCGTGGTACGAATCACAAAGACACTACCCGAAGAGTCATCCTTACGGGTTTACAACGAGTCAAAGAATATTGAAGCCTTCTGCATACTTCCTCTGCGTAAGCAAGAACTCTATGTTGGCTTCGTGCGTGTGGAGTGGAACGACAAGACTTATGTTCCCGCTGATGCACAGGACTTTGCTAACTTGATGGAACGCTATCGCTCGTTCATAGAACTTGAAATCATAAGGCAGTACTAATGGCTAGCAAGAACTACTTCCGAGACCTAGACTTGAGTTTTCAGGCAAACCCTGTAACGAAGGATGTAGCCGCCAAGGAAGATTCGGAGGCAGTAAAGAGAGCAATACGCAATCTCATACTGCTCAAGCGTTACGAGAAGCCGTTCCATCCCGAGATTTCGTCGGGGGTTCAGGACTTGTTGTTTGAGAACTACAACCCCGTTACCTACGCGGTCATGCAGAGTCATATAACAGACATCATACGAAGGTACGAGCCTAGAGTGGAAAACCTAGAGATATCCTTCAATCCTAGCCCCGACCAAAACGCCATAACTATAAGCATACTGTTCACAATCATAAACAAGCAGCAGGTCTTTGAGACAAGCATCTTCTTGGAGAGAACCCGATGAGCACCAACAACGCAAATCTACGCATAGATGGTTTGGACTTTGATGCCATCAAGACAAACCTGAAGGACTTCTTGAGAACACAGGAGCAGTTCAAGGACTTTGATTTTGAAGGTGCGGGTATGAATGTTCTCTTGGATGTCCTAGCCTACAACACCCACTATCAGGCTTTCTATGCAAACATGGTAGCCAACGAAGCGTTCTTGGATTCTGCTGTTCTTCGTCAGAGTGCTGTGTCAATAGCAAAGCACCTTGGATACACCCCGAGGTCTGTAAAGTCATCCAAGGTTGAAGTTGATATTACATTCAGCGAATCACTTCTAGAACCTACCATACAGGGTGGTGCTTTCATAAACAGGGGTGATATCTTCCGAGGCAAGTTGGGCAACACGACTTACAACTTCATTCCTCTAGAGTCATACAAAATTCAGGTGGTAAACAATACTCCTGTGGTAAAGTCTGTAAAACTCTATGAAGGCACACTAAAGAACTACAACTTTGTAGTAAACAGTTTTGACCCAACACAAAAGTTTGTTCTTCCAAGCAATAAGATTGATGTAGACACCATAACAGTTAGAGTTCAAGAGTCAACAACAAATACATCAGGACTAACCAACCTGTGGTTTAAAGCCACAGACCTAAACGGACTAAATGGTGAATCTTTGGCGTACTTCCTACAAGAGAATGAAAACGGCAAGTTTGAAATTTACTTTGGTGATGGGATACTAGGCAAGAAATTGCGTAATGGAAATGTGATAGTGGTTGAATATGTTCAGACAAATGGAATAGAAGCAAACGGGTGCTCTTCGTTTACACTTGTAAATGCTAACAGACAAGTTATTGGTGCAGCACCGGCAATAACTACAGTCTTGAATGACTTCAACAAGAATGGTGTATCTTATGGTGGAACAGACCCCGAAAGTATTGAGTCAATCAAGTACTATGCTCCTCGTAACTATCAGGCACAGGAAAGAGCAGTTACCGAAGAGGACTACAAGACAATCTTGGTTAGAGAGTTTTCTGATGGAGTAGATTCATTCTTGGTTTGGGGTGGCGAACAAAATGACCCGCCTTCATATGGAAAAGTGTTCATCTCAATCAAACCCAAGAACGGTAAGCGTATAAGCACACTTGAAAAGTTGGCTCTTGAAAGGTCAGTATTGAGCAAGAAGAACCTTGTTGGCATCACTCCTGAAATAGTGGACCCCGACTTCTTGTTCTTGGAAGTAAGCACCGAGTCTTTCTACGATACATCAAAGACCAATCTCAGCCCCGATGGTCTGTCATCGTTAATATTGCAAACCATCAAATCGTTTGAGACCAACAACCTGTCCAAGTTCGGTAAGAACTTCAAGATGTCCAAGTTCCTCTATTCACTAGACAACACAAATCAATCCATCAGCGGTTCCAAGGTCGCACTACGCCTGAACAAGAAGATTGAGCCGCTGTTGTCTTACTCCGCTCCATACACAATCAGTTTTGACAACAAACTACTTCACCCCGTAGACGGCTATCAACCAATTTTGTCTTCATCTGCTTTTGGTATCAAAGACACCACAAGCACACTCGTTGTAAAGCCAACAGTAGACGCTTACTTGGACGATGATGGTAGAGGTAATGTTCGTGTATACAAAGTTGCGGGAACAGAAAAAGTATACATCAACAGCAAGCAAGGCAAAATAAATTACTCTACAGGAAAGGTTGTACTCAACAACTTCAAGGTGGAGTACATCAAGCCCGCAACCGATTCAGAGATAAAGATAACTGTAATACCCGAAACCCAAGACATAGAAGCAAGACGAAACCAAATCATCGTGATTGACTATGACAAGAGTAATGTTACCGTAACTCCCGAAACAACCTTTGGGCAAAACAGCAGAACCGCAACGCCATTCCCGTACTGATAAATGGAAAGCAAGAATCCAAATCCTATATCGCCGTTTGTAGCAGGGCAACTTCCAGAGTTTGTACGAGTTGACCATCCTACGATGGTTGCATTTTTGAATGCCTACTATGAATGGCTTGACGATGATAAGACTTACTAGAGGTCTCCAAAAAGGCTAAAAGAAGTGGTGGATATAGACCAAACGATGGAAGAGTTCTTGGAATACTTCAAGAAGGAGTTCCTGTTTGAGTTTCCTGAAACCTTGGCAATAACAGATGACAAGACTCTTGTTGACACGGTAAAACTAGCAAAGAACATCAAGAGTTTTTACTCTGCCAAGGGAACAGAGAAGACATACGACTTCCTTTTTAGAATTCTCTACGACACGGCTGTAGAGTTCTACTACCCGAAGAAAGACATCCTGAAACTATCTGATGGTAAGTGGATTCTGAAGAAGGCAGTCAAGTTGTCTAATGCCATAGGTAAACAGATATACGATTCCTTGGGTCAAACACTAATACAAAGGAATCAGTCGGGAGCCATAGTTGCTAGTGGTAGGGTTCTTGATGTTTCAACCTATCGCATAGGAATCTATGATGTAGCAGAACTATCCTTGGGCGGCATAAACGGAGAGTTCCAGTCAGGCTATTTGGGGGTAGAGTTTGCGGACAAAGATGGAAACCTACGCAAAGAAAACCGAGTGTTTTCCGTACTTGGTGAAATCACCATAACCAACGGTGGGTCAAACTACAGGGTTGGTGACGGAGTGGTGTTCACTCCTGCCGCAAATGATACGGGAGTCAAGGGGTCTGCTAGAGTTTCTGATGTAGATTCTACGGGTGCTATTCGCAAGATAGTCATAGACAATTTTGGAGTGAACTACAAAGCAGCACCAACCCTATCAATACAGTCTGAAATAGGTAGTGGGTTTGCAGGGACCATAACCGTAAAAGGTCAGGCAGAATATCCGGGCTACTACGCAAACAACGATGGTCGTTTGAGTAGCAACAAAGTGATGCAAGACAATCGTTACTATCAGGACTTCTCTTATGTGTTGCTAACTGAAATCACGGTTGACCGTTATAGAGATGTGGTTCGTCGCTTGTTGAACCCCGCAGGAATGGCTTTCTATGGGAAAGTCTTGCTCAAGAGATGTGCATACGCAGACCTGAATCAAACCACATCACTCATACAATACGATGTTCCAATCATCGGACACTATCTGCCATACACCTTCTTGACCTACGATGACTTGAGTAAGTGGTTTAGAACATACACCACCTCAAATGGACAAACAGTAGCGACTTTGAGTGGATATAACCGTGAACTTCATGACCCACTCATACAACAGGATTTCAGTTCTGAATCATTGGGCGTTTCGGATGGTAAGGTAGATGTTTGGGACTTCAATTGGTTCAAAGATTCAGCAGAAGACCGTGGTTTGCCCGAACCAACATTTAGTGACTTCCTAAAAGTTATAGGAAACCCCG
>Ga0172372_10011171_pt1 | contig 11436 bp, 8 predicted proteins | sample LakKiv5m_2_FD_114544 | JGI IMG/M metagenome (GOLD analysis project Ga0172372, IMG submission 114544) | Freshwater microbial communities from Kabuno Bay, South-Kivu, Congo - kab_092012_9.5m | ecosystem: Environmental > Aquatic > Freshwater > Lake | place: Democratic Republic of the Congo... | reverse complement strand
GGCCGCGCTGCCGTGGTGCTCGGTGAGCTCCATGTCGAGCTCGAGGACGTGCTGCACGTTCTCGGCGGAGTGGCCGTCCACGAGCATGCGCAGGCCCCGGCGGAGGAACTCGTCGTCGATCTGCGGGAGCATGCCTTCGACCGCCAGCATGCCCTCACGACGGGCCACGGCGACCACCTTGAGCATGTCCTCCATCAGCTTGCCCTTGTCCACCGTCCCCGGCTTGATCAGCCGCGGCATGAGCTTGAAGAAGGTCTTCATCTCCGCGGGGGTGGCACCCAGCCAGGCCGCGCCGGCCGCGCCACCGAGCACGATCAGCGCCGCCGTCGGCTGGATGAGCGAGTCGATGTGCCCACCCTCGAGCTTGTTCCCGAGGAGGATGGACCCGAAGGCCAGGACCAGGGCGAGGATGGGGGTGATGTCCATCAGGGGCCCTCAGGGAGAGATGGTGTCGGTGAGACGTTGGGCGAAGCCCACCCGTTGCTTGTCGTTCACCACTCCCCGGCCACCCACGTCGATCTCCACGTCGCCGATGCGCCAGGAGACCACCGTGTTGTCGGTGGAGATGTCACGCGCGCGGACCACGCCACGGAGCGCGAGGAACTGGTTCTCGTAGTTCACGCCGATGCGCTTGACGCCCTGCAGGCGAACGTTGCCGTTGGGCGTCACCTCGGTGACGGTGCAGGTGATGGTGGACACGATCCGGTTGCTGCGCGCCACCTCGCCGGTGCCCGCGTGCTTGGAGTCGCCCGAGAAGCCGAGGGAGATGCTCTCCCCCATGCTCGAGTTGTTGCCCAGGATCTGCGTGTCCACCCCGAGGAGGGCGTCCACCCCGAAGCTGACCTCCCGGGACGCCGAGGTGTTGGTCTGGGCGTCGATCTGGCTCTGCATCGCCTCGTCGACGAGCACGGTGACCAGGTCGCCGGGGCGCAGCGAGTTGCCGGCCACGCCGGTGAGCGCGCCGCCGCGCTCGGGATCGAAGAGCGAGCCGTACCCCACCTCCAGCGCCGGCACTTCGACCGGGGGGGGCGGGGGGGCCGGCTCGGGCTCGGGCGCACGACGCCCGAAGGAGAGCGCCCAGGCGAGGGTGCAGGCGAGGATCATGGGGACCCGACCTGGACCAGGCCGTCGGGCCGGTAGGTGCCGGTGACGAGGGTGCGGGTGGCGAGGTTGACGACCCGCACCTCGCGTCCCACGTAGGCGTCCTCGTCGAGCCGGCCGGGCGCCTGCACCACCACCGAGCCGCGGCCGGCCACCACCGTCACCGCCGCGCCTTCACGCGCGTCCGGCATCGGTCGGGCGCGCACCTCGGTGACCGGATCCCCCTCGTCCAGGGGGACCCGCGCCTGCCAGGGCAACTCGGGGTCGATCGGGTTCTCCCCGCGGAGCGACTCCAGCGGGATGCGCCCGACGCGCACCGACACCGGCTCGCCGGCGGCCGTGGATCGGGCCGCGAGCGGCGCCTCCACCCAAATGGTGATCTGCGGGCGCAGGGTGTAGCGGAAGACAGCGCCCTGGGCGCCGAACGCCACGAGGCGGACATACACCCCACCGCAGTAGGGGCCCTCGTCCGGGAGCTCCACCTCCCAACGGCCGCCGCGGGGCGCGGTGTCCGGGAGGCCCAGGTTGTGGACCTCGATGTCGGAGGGCGGGTACCCGGTGCGGGTGGCGACGGCCATACGCAGGGCTTCCACCGCGTCCAGGTGCGGGCGGGTGTCCTCGGCGGCGAGTGCGGACGTGACGAACCACCACATGACTACCTCCGAAGCTGGGCAGCGGTCTGCATCATCTCGTCGGCGGTCTGGATGACCTTGGACGAGAGCTCGTAGCCGCGCTGGGCCGTGATCATGGAGATGAGCTCCTCGGCCGCGTCGACGTTGGAACCTTCCAGGTAGGACTGGAGGACCTCACCGGCCCCTTCCTGCCCGGGGGGGGCCTCTCGGGCCTCGCCGCTGGCCGTGGTCTGCACGAAGGTGTTGCCCCCCATCGCCTGCAGGCCCGCCGGGTTCGGGAAGGTGACCAGGGTGAGCTGCCCGGCGTTGATCTCGGACAGCGTGCCGCTGTCGTCCATGCGCCCGATGAAGATGTTCCCGGCCGAGTCGACGCGTAGCTCGTCGCCGGGCTCGAGCACCACCTCCGGCTGGAGGATGCTGCCGTCGGAGCTCACCACCTTCCCCTCACCGTCCACGCGGAAGTGTCCGTCCCGGGTGTACCGGGTCTCGTCGCTGGGCGTGGTCAGCTTGAAGAAGCCGGGACCGTCGATGAGCAGGTCGTAGGGGGAGGAGGTGGGGATGGTGTCCCCCTGGGCGAAGTCGCGGGCCAGCCCGGCCACCCGGGTGCCGCTCCCCACCTGCATCGGCTCCTTGCCGCTCCCGACCTTCTGGTACACCAGGTCGGCGAAGGTCTCCCGGCTCTTCTTGAAGCCGGTGGAGCTCGCGTTGGCGAGGTTGTTCGCGATGTTCTCGATCTGGATCTGGGCGCCGGTCATGCCGGTGGCCGCGGTGTAGAGCGCGCGCATCAGGAGCCTCCGATCCGGTTGAGCCGGGAACGCATCTCGTCGCTGGTGGTCATCGCCTTCTGTTGCATCTCGAAGTACCGGGAGGCCTCGAGGAGCTCGACCATCCCACGCACGGGGTCGGCGTTGCTCCCCTCCAGGGCCCCCTGCACCACGCTGACCTCGCCCGTGGCCGGCTCACCGTTGCCCGACCAGCGGTTGTTCCCCATCGGGGTGGGGTTCTCCACGCGAATCAGCTGGAGCCGGCCCACCGAGCCCGAGCGTGCCCCGATCACCTCACCCTCGGAGGAGACCGTGAAGCTCTCGCCGGGTTCCAGCCGGACCGCGCCCGACTCCCCGAGGACCGGCGTCCCCTCCTTGGTGACGAGCGACCCGTCGCCGGCGATCACGAAGGCCCCGTCGCGGGTGTAGGAGCCGTCTTCCAGGGAGAAGAAGGCGTCGCCGCGGAGCGCGAGATGGGCGGGATCCCCGTCGATCTTCAGCTCCCCGTCGCTCATGTCGGGGCGGACTGTGGCCACCCGGGCGTGGCGCGCCACCTCCTCGAAGGAGATCCTCTGCTCCCGGAACCCGGTCGTCGAGGCGTTGGCGAGGTTGTTGGACACCACCTCCACCTGCCGCCACGCGCTCTGGGCGCCGCTCAACGCTGCGTAGAGATCACTCCGCATCCAACCCTCCACCGGCCAGGAGCGCCCGGTCCACCACAGGAAGCAGCTCGCCGCACAGTTGGCCGCGGGCGACACTGAGAATCTGACACACCCTCGCGGCTGTCACCCCGAAGACCTCGCCGATCTCGGCGAGCGAACAGTCGCGGGAGTAGTACATCACCAGCATCTGGCGGCTGCGTTCGGGGAGCCGCTGGATGCCGGCCCGCAGCGCGGCGCGGGCGTCCGCGAAGGCGATGCGGCGCGGCCCGTCCGGCTCGACCACCCAGGTACCGTCGAGGTCGACGGCCCCCGGGGCGTTCATGACGCCGTCGGCCGGGCTAAGCGCGAGGAGGTCCACCAGCGACCAGTAGGTGTCGAGGTCGACCCCGGCGGCGGCGGCGATCTCGGTCGGGCCGGGGTCGCGGGTGCCCGCCGCCCGGGCCTTCTCGACCGCGGTGGCGAGCTGACGACCCACCTGGCGACGACGCCGGGTGACACCCTGGGCGGTCCGGATGGCGTCGATCATGGCGCCCCGGACGCGGTACTCGACGAAGGTGGAGAAGTCCACGTTGAAGGTGGTGTCGTACCGGTCGAAGGCCTCGAGCAGGCCGATGAAGCCGTACCCCACCAGGTCCTCCGCGCTGACCCCGCCTTCGGGACCGGCCCGCTCGGCGAGCCGGCGCGCGATCCGGGCCACCCGGCCCTGGAAGCGCGTGCACACCTCGTCACGGGTGAGCCCGTCGATCCGACGGGCCTCGGTCTGGTTGCGGTACGCACGGGCGAGCACCAAGCGGGCCTCCACACACCCGACGGGGTCGGGTCTCCCTCCCATCGGTCAGCCGCGGCCAGCCTTGAGCGGGGCGCGGGCGCGCTCACCGAGGCCGAGCTCGCCCACGCGCTCGATGGGGGTGCCCGGGACGATCTCGCCCGGGGAGACGATGCCCACCCGCGGCTGCGCCTTCTCCACCAGGCGGCGGAACGCGCCACGGGCGAGCGGAGGCACGAGCACCACCGGCTCGGTCTGCCCGTTCCAACCCTCCACCGCGAGACGCAGCGAGGTGAGCAGGCGGCGGGTGGTGTCCGGGTCGAGGACCAGCGACATCGCGCCGTCCTGGCCCTGCAGCCCCTTGAGCACCGCCTCCTCCGCGTCCGCGGCCAGGGCGAGGTAGCGCAGCACGCCGTCCTCCCCGGTGAAGCGGGCGGTGACCGCGCGGGCCAGCCGCTGCCGGACGAACTCGGTGAGCATGTCCGGGTCCTTGGTGCGGCCCGACACCTCGGAGAGCGCCTCCAGGATCCCCTGGGCGTCGCGCACGCCGATGCCCTCGGCGATGAGGTTGCGGAACACGCGCACCACGGCGGGGCGGGGGATGTCGTTGCCGAACTCCTCCACCAGCTTGGGTTGGCTCTGCGAGAGCCGCTCGAAGGCGTCGGCGAGCTGCTGCCGCCCGAAGAGCTCGTGGGCGAAGCGGCGGAAGAGGTCGTCAAGGTGGGTGGTCAGGACCGTGGGCACGTCCACCACCGTGAAGCCGCTGTTCTGGGCGCGCACCTTGGCCCCGTCGGGGATCCAGGTGCCCTTCAGGCCGTACACCGGGTCCACCCCGGGCGTGCCCTGGAGGGTGCCCTTGGCCCCGCCCGGGTCCATCGCGAGGTTCTGCCGCGCCACCAGGTGGCCCTTCCCGACCACCTCGCCGCGGAGGAGGACCCGGTACTGCCCCGGCCCGAGCCGGACGTTGTCGCGCACGTTCACGGTGGGGAGCACCACACCCAATTCGGTGGCGAGGGTCCGCCGGAGGCGCTGCACGCGGTCCACCAGGCCCCCGTCCCGGCCCGCGTCCACGAGGTACACCAGGTCGAGCCCGACCTCGAGCACGAGCGGGTCGACCTTGACCAGCTCCTCGATGGGGACCTCGGAGGGGAGCTTGGGCTTGGCCTCGGGCTCGGCGGGCGCCGGGGGAGGAGCGTTGCGGAGGCTCCAGGCCAGCCCGCCCGCCACCACCGCCAGCACCGCGAACACCACCCGCAGGCCCGGCACCAGCATGAAGCTCGCCACGAGCACGGCCAGGGCGCCCATGACGCGCGGGTTGCCGAAGAGCTGGTCCCCGAGCTGGGAGTCGAGCGAGCGGACGTCCACGTCCTGCACGCGGGTGACGAGGATGCCCGCGGCGGCGGAGACGATGAGCGCGGGCACCTGCCCGGCCAGACCGTCGCCGATGGTCAGGAGCGTGTAGTTGGTGGCCGCCTCGCTGAGGGACAGCCCGTTCATCATCACCCCGATGATCACCCCCGCGAGGATGTTGATCAGCGTGATGAGGATGCCGGCGATCGCGTCGCCCTTGATGAACTTGGAGGCGCCGTCCATGGCGCCGTAGAAGTCGGCCTCCCGCGCCACCTCGGCCCGGCGGCGCCGCGCCACCTTGTCGTCGATGAGCCCGGAGTTGAGCTCGGCGTCGATCGCCATCTGCTTGCCGGGCATCGCGTCCAGGGTGAACCGCGCCGCGACCTCGGCCACGCGCCCGGCGCCCTTGGTGATCACCACGAAGTTGATGGTGATCAGGATGCAGAAGAGGATGAAGCCGACGACGTAGTTCCCGCCCACCACGAAGTTGCCGAAGGCCTGGATCACGTGTCCGGCGGCCTGGGGCCCCTCCGCCCCGTGCAGCAGGATGAGGCGCGTGCTCGCCACGTTCAGCGCGAGCCGGAAGATGGTGACGACGAGCAGGACGGTCGGGAAGGCCGAGAAGTCGACCGGCTTCTCCGCGTAGAGCGCGACCAGGAAGATGAGGAGGGACGCGGTGATGCTCACCGCGAGCAAGAGGTCGAGCACCAGCGGGGGGAGCGGCACCATGAGCACCGCGAGCACCCCGAAGACGAGCCCCGCCAGGATCCCGTCGCTGTTGGCGCGGATGAGCCGCATCGCCCCGTGGACGGGGTTGCCAGCTCCTTGGACCGTACGAGCGGAGGCCATCGCCCCCGCATCGGTCGTACCCCGCGCCGGTTTAGCGGACGTCCTCCGGCACCTCGACGCGGCGCGCGTCCTCGGGCAGGTCCTCGACCTGGATCACCCGGAACTCCACCCGGCGGTTCACCGCGAGGGCGGTGGGATCGGTGTCCGGCACGAGCGGCCGGGACTCGCCGAAGCCCTTGGAGACCAGTCGCTCGTGGTCCACCCCTTGGGCGGAGAGCCACTGGATCACCTGGTAGGCCCGCGCGTCGGAGAGGCGCAGGTTGTAGGCGTCGGATCCGTTCGAGTTGGTGTGCCCTTCCACCAGGAAGTAGGTGATGTCGGGGTGGCTCTGCATGACCTCGGCCACCGCCTCGAGCACCCGCGTCGAGCTCGGCGCGAGCTCGGCCTTGCCCTCGCGGAAGAAGACCGCCTCGGTGATCGCGATGTGGTCGCCGGCGAACTCGGCCACCCGGGGGCAGCCGTCCGAGTAGCGGGGATCCTGCTCGGGGTGGATGGGCTCCTGCGGGCACTGATCCCGCCCCCAGGCCACGCCGTCCCCGTCGCCGTCCAGCTCGGGGCAGCCGTCCTCGTCGTCGAAGCCGTCCACCGTCTCGGCCTGGTCCGGGCACGCGTCGGTGAGGTCCGGGAAGCCGTCCCCGTCACGATCCGCGTCGGGGTCCACGTCGAAGGCGAGCGACACGCTGACCTCGGGCTTGCGGAAGGACCACCCCACGCCCGCGAAGGTGCGCCAGCGGGCCGCGCCCACCCCGGAGGAGAGGCCCATCGACGCGCCCGCCACCGCCCAACCGCCCATGGGCAGCCGCCCGCGACCGGAGAGCGAGGCTTCGACGGGAAGGGACCGGAACCCCAGGTCCGACTCGGCCGTGAGCTCGAGCTGCGCGGAGACCGCGTCGGTGGCCCGCCAGGCCGCGCCCAGCCCCGCGATCGGGCCGCCCCCTCCGGTGAGGTTCAGGAGCTCCTCCTTGCGGGAGACGACCGCGCCGGCCATGGCCATGACCCCCACCGGTCCGAACTCCCGGGCCGCCTGCCCCACCAGCGCCAGGCGGAACCCGCCGGTGGAGACGTAGTGCTCATCGGACCCCGTGGGGAGGAGCACCGAGCCGTGGAGGCCGGTGGCCGGCATCCAGCCGTGCGCGTGCGTGAGGGGGACGAGCGCCCCGACCCGGATGTCCCCGAGCGCGGTGAACGCGCCTCCGCCGTCGACCCCGACGGCGTGGTAGGGCACCTGGGCGTCGAGCTTGAGCCCGCCGAAGCTGTAGGAGCCGGTGAGGTTGGCGGTCGCGAGCGCGCTGACGACCGACTCGCGGCCCCAGGGGAAGGACTCCGCCAGGGGGTCGGCCGCGTAGTCCACGAGGACCGCGGTGTCCCACTCCCCCTTCAGCCCGGCCTCGGGGTAGCCCATCCGGGGGTACTCCCAGGGGTCGCCGCTCGTGCCGTAGACCTTGAAGCCGTGGGCGTCGACCGCCCAGGCCCGACCCGCGAGGAGCACGGCGGCGGTGGCGAGCCAGGCCGCGCGCAGGGCGAGCCGTCGGGCCCGGCCCTCGCCGCGGCGCCGCACCGCCCCCACCCCCAGCCCGGCCAGGAGCACCGCCCAGTGGCCGCCGCCGCAGCCGCCGCCCACCAGGTCGCCCTGGTAGTCGAGGAAGTCGGGGGCCCCGTCGCGGTCCAGGTCGTCCGTGCCCTCGACGAGGTCGAGGTAACCGTCGCCGTCGCTGTCCTCGTCGTAGGCGTTGGGCACGCCGTCCCCGTCGAGGTCCACCTCGAAGGTGCCGTCGCCGTCCAGGTCCCAGGTCATCTCCTCGAGGCTGGAGATGCCGTCCCCGTCGTCGTCCGGATCCAAGGGGTTGATGAGCAGGTCCTGGTCGACGTCGATGCCGCCCGACCACAGCCACTCGTCCCCGTCCTGGATGCCGTCCCCATCGGTGTCGGGGTTTTCGGGGTCGGTGAGGATGAGCCACTCGGTGATGTCCATCAGCCCGTCGAGATCGCGGTCGTCGGACTCCGTCCAACCGTCGCAGTCGTCGTCCCGGGCGTTGACCTTCTCGATCGCCTCGGGATGCACCCCGGGGTCGGTGTCGTCGCAGTCCTGGGCCAGGAGCCAGCCGTCGCCGTCCTGGTCGTCGTCCCGACCGTCGCAGTCCTGGTCGACGCCGTCGTACCAGACCTCCTCCACCCCGGGGTGGATGGCCGCGTCGGAGTCGTTGCAGTCGTCCCCGCCCTGGTCCACCACCACGTAGCCGTCGCCGTCGAGGTCCCACTCCCAGACGCCGTCGCAGTCGGTGTCGAGCCCGTCCTCCGGGTCCTCGACCGCGCCGGGGAAGACCGTGGCGTAGGCGTCGTTGCAGTCCGTGCCGCCCGCCTCCACCGCGACCCAGCCGTCGCCGTCCACGTCCACCAGGTCGGCCCCGGAGCAGTCCTGGTCGACCCCGTCGTAGGGGATCTCGTTGTTGCCGGGGTAGCGCGAGGCGTCGAAGTCGTCGCAGTCGTCTCCCCCGTGCCGATCGGAGTCGTGGAGGTCGCGGTCGCGGTCGAAGTCGGACCGGTCGTCGCAGTCCTGGTCCACCCCGTCGTACCAGACCTCCACCGCGGCCCCGTGGATCGCGGGGTCGCCGTCGTCGCAGTCGTCCCCGCCGTAGACCTCCCACCGGTGGTGGTCCCCGTCGCGGTCGTAGTCGTCGTCGCCGGCGCAGTCCGCGTCGATGCCGTCGTACCAGACCTCCACCATCCCCGGGTTGACCTCGGGGTCGTCGTCGTCGCAGTCGGCCCCGCCGAGCGCCGAGGTGCCGAAGCCGTCGCCGTCCAGGTCGTCCAGGTCGGCGCCGTCGCAGTCCTGGTCGATGCCGTCGTAGGCGGTCTCCACCGCGCCCGGGTAGACCCGCGCGTCGTCGTCGTCGCAGTCCACGTTGTCGTAGTAGCCGTCGCCGTCGCCGTCCTGCACGTCGGCGTCGGGCCCGCCGAAGGCGCCGATGTCGGACCTCGACCCGTCCACGTCCGCGATCGCGGTGGACCCGGCGTCGATGGCGGGGCTGCCGGTGCGCAGGGAGAGGTCGTCGTCGCTCTCGTCCCCGTCGGCGGTGAAGCTCACCACCCGGGGGTCCACGTCGAGGTTCCCGCTCGTGCCGGTGACGTCGGACCAGCCCACCCAGTCGCCGCCCGCGTTGTTCCACACGAGGTTGTAGTACCGGTCGCCGGAGGTGCCCCAGGCTCCCCCCCCGTCCACCGCCTCGAGGAAGAGGTTGTTGACGAGGTCCAGCTCGGCGGCGCCGTAGAGGTGCCCGCCGTCGCTGGTCGCGTCGTTCCCGGCGAAGGTGTTGTTGGTCCAGGTGGAGGCGTAGCTGCCCGAGGTCCAGGCGCCGCCGCCGTCGTCCGAGGCCACGTTGTCGGTGAAGCGGGTGTTCGAGGTCGAGGCGCTGACCACGCCGTCGAACCACAGTCCGCCGCCGTCCGCGGCGCTGTTGGCGTGCAGGTACCCGCGCGTGAGGACGACCGCGTCCGCGCCGTCCGCGGCGACCGCCCCGCCGCCCCGCCCGGCGAGGTTCCGGTAGGCCACGAGCTCCCGGAGGGAGACGCTCCCGCCGGTGACGCGGATGGCGCCGCCGTCGTCGTCGGCGGCGTTGTCGAGGAAGCGCGCCGAGACGAGGTCGAGCCCGCCGTCCGCGGAGATGGCGCCGCCCCCCCCGCGTACGGCCTCGTTGGTGTCCCAGGTGCCGCCGTCCACGGTGAGCGGGCCGGTGGCGTAGAGCGCCCCACCGTGACCCGTGGAGCTCTCGTTGTAGGTGAAGTCGCAGCCCTCGAGGGTGAGCGTGGCGCGCCCCTCGTGGGAGACCGCCCCGCCCGAGCCGGTGGCCACGTTCCCGTAGAACACGGCCTCGGAGAGCGTGGCGACGGCGTCCCCCTCCACTCCGAGGGCCCCGCCGGTCCCGGTGGCGTCGTTGTCCTGCCAGGTCGTGGCGGAGTCGGTGAGCCGCGTACCGGTCGCGAGGTGCAGGCCACCCCCGTCGTAGGCGGCGTTGCCGTCGAACACGCTGGCGCCGAGCTCCACCGCCGCCCCGTCGTGCGCGGCGAGCCCGCCGCCGTCGCCGCTGGCCACGTTCCCGACGAGCCAGCAGTCGTGGAGCTCCGCCTGGACCCGTCCCCCACGTCCAGCCCGCCGCCGTCGCCGGCCTCTCCGTCCTCGATCGTGACGGTCACGAGGCTCGCGACGGTCCCGTCGCCGAGCCACAAGCCGCCCCCGCGCCCGGTGGCGATGGACCCGGAGAGCCGGGAGTCGACCAGGTCGACCGCGGCGTAGCCGGCCGCGTAGATGCCGCCCCCGTCGCCGGCGACCGCGCCTTCCACGGTGAGCCCGCTCCCGTCGAGGTCGACCCCGTCCAGGTAGGCGAAGCCACCCTCGGCCACCGCCGAGGCGTCCGCGGCCGTCACGTCCACCAGGGAGAGCGACGAGGCGGCGTCGGCCCAGAGCGCGCCGCCCTGGGTCGCGGAGCCGCCCTCGAACACGACCGCCGTGGCCGAGAAGCTCGCGCCCCCGGTCACGTACACGTGCCCACCGTAGGTGGCGGTGCCACCCGACAGCACCACGTCGGAGAGGTCGAGGCTGCCGCCGTCGAGGAAGACCGACCCGCCGCGTTGACCGGTGGCGCCGGCCCCGGTGACGACCAGGTCCCGGGCGCTGACCACGCCGCCCACCACCACGAGCCCGCGGCCGCCCACCGGCGCCACGGTGAGGCCCTCGATGCTGACCGACTCACCCGCGGCCGCCGTCAGCGCGTCCTCACCCGCCGGCGGAGCGAGCACGGTGAGGTCGGTGCCGGCGCCCACCAGGTCCACCGACCGGCCGCCGAAGTCCACCGCCTCGGTCCAGGTCCCCTCCCCCAGCACGATGATGTCGCCATCCTCGGCGTCCGCCAACGCCGCGGCGATGGTCGGGTAGGGGTCGCTGGGACCGACCACCAGGCTGGCGGCCTGCGCCGTGGAGAGCAGGTGGAGCCACATCATGGGACCTCCGGGGGACGCGGCGCGCGACGCACCGTGGAGAAGAGCAGGCCGGCGAGGAGGCTCAGCACCGCGCTCGCGAGCATCGGGCCCGGGGCGGCGGCACAGCCACAGCCGCCGATCTCACCGCTCCGGGCCACCGCGGTCAGGGCTTCCTCCGTCACACACCCGGAGTCACCGGTGTCGCAGCCGGAGGTGTCGGTCGCGCCGCAGGCGGTGTCCCCGCTGTCGCAGGGGGCCGAGCCGGTGTCGCAGCCGGTGTCCCCGCTGTCGCAGGGCGCCGAGCCGGTGTCGCAGCCGGTGTCCCCGCTGTCGCAGGG
>Ga0172372_10011170_pt1 | contig 11436 bp, 11 predicted proteins | sample LakKiv5m_2_FD_114544 | JGI IMG/M metagenome (GOLD analysis project Ga0172372, IMG submission 114544) | Freshwater microbial communities from Kabuno Bay, South-Kivu, Congo - kab_092012_9.5m | ecosystem: Environmental > Aquatic > Freshwater > Lake | place: Democratic Republic of the Congo... | reverse complement strand
GCCCGCGCCCGCCTTAAGGGGCTATGCCCCTTAAGAATCCCCCGTGGTTTTTTTATTTGATATGAGGGCGTTCCCCCGGATTTGTACCCCCCCTCATAACTCCCCCCTAATTTGTGTTAGTGGGTGCTGCGCACCCACGACCGCCCAGGGGCTTCGCCCCTGGACCCCAAGAGGAATATTTTGTTTCGGGGACCTTCGGTCCCCAAGCCCCTGAAAAGGGGTTTCACCCCTTTAGATCCCCAAGACATGGGGCAAGCATCCCTTTTGGGGTCCAGGGGCGAAGCCCCTGGTCTGGGGTCTGGAGACCGAAGATCCCCAAAATCATTTTTTACTCCCTCCCCCGTTGCCATGTTTAACCTTCCGTTGACCAGGGAATCTAGCAGTATCCAGTGTTAAAAAGAGGAGGCAGATATGTCCAAACGCTCATTGTCCCCATTGACCACCCCATCCGCTACGATCAATACCGATCTACCGACCGATGCATCAGTCTCAACATCCCCCATTCCATCCGGGGTGTCGATCGAACAAGTGAATGGCTTGATTGCATCCGTTGCCAGTGCCCTGGGTGCCCTTTATCAAGCCCCCGTTTATCGTCACGTGCCACCCACTCAATAGTGGCCGTTGCCAGCCAGCCGGTCAGGGTGCCTGATCGGCTGCTTGCCATACTACCTTGCCCCCAATCATCACCATGGTGACCCCCTGACCAATCGCCTCCGGCACCTGGTAGGTCGCCCAATCTTCAATCGCAAGGGGGTCAATCATCACCACATCAGCATCAAATCCTTTGGCCAATCGCCCTTTTTTTTGCAATTCAGGTACCACCTCCCCCCACCATTTGACGGGTCGTTCACTCATGCATTGAATGGCTTCTACCCATGTGACCATCTTGCCATCCACAACCCACCGACGAATCAGCCGCGTAAACGATGCCACCTCTCGGGGATGGCGCGTGGTTGCATCACGCCCCACACAGGCCTGAGGGTCTAATATGGCTTGCTGGATTTGTCGCTGCGTCGTCACAAACACGATCCGGTCGGTGGGATGGTTGCCATCATCGTCACCAGTGGCCATGCTGACCATTCGGGTACCCACCTGCCTTAAGGTGGCCAATGGGTAATCCCCCCACCGTCGAATGTCTGCGGTATAAGGTGAAAATGTCCACCTCAATAACGGCCATTTTTGAACCAGCGGGTGCCACTTGCTGGTCCATACATGGGCACTCGTTGGCCATTGTCTGATCACCACCATGACCCCACTGGCCTGAGATCCCCGCCCCAATGCTTGAATCACCCACTCGCCTTTGGTTTCGGTGTCGATCATCGGCACGCTGACCACCAACGGCACGTGATATCGCTTGGCTACCGCCAACATCATCGCCAATTCAGAGGTGATCATGGGGGGGTCTACGGGCATGGTCCAATGCATGGCAATCCCGCCCTGCTGCAGGCGCATGCCAATGGCCAATGCCCAACGTCGCACATACTGCCCATCATGACGGGGTAGGGTAGGGCGACAATCATCCGTATCCACCCCTGCCCACACCGTGAGCGAGGGGTGCCGCTTGTCTGCCAATGAATTGGCAGGGCCTATGGCCAATACGGTGGTGACCCCGTCTCGCCAGGCGAAGGACGCACGCCGTGGGTTTCCCCCCACATCAATAAAACCCGGTGCGACCATGTGGCCGGTGGCATCCATGACCCGGTGTCCCCATAGGGTGCGATGGGTGATGTCATGAATGGTTCCCCGACGAATGCCAATCGCAAGGGTGTCGATCGTGCCGTTGTGTCGGATGACCTTGCCATTTTGAATCACCACCTCATGATAATGCCACATGACCCATAGCAACCCCCCTAACACCCCCGCCAACCCGATCACGACCATCCAACGGGTGCTACGAGACCACACGGTTAACCGCCTCTCGCAATCCCTTGCATTGGGTCATTTCGTGGGCCAAGCTGAGGTCTGATTCCCAAATACTGGGCCAATCGGGATAGGTGCGACAGGCCGTCGGACGCACGTCATAGACCTGGCACCGGTTGGCATCATCCAAAAAGCATCGGGGACGATGGGTGGGGGTGGCCACATACGACCATCCTGCAATCGTCACCACATAGCGCTGTTTAAATTCACTGGGCAATATCCCCAACTGATGGGCCATTCGATCCATGTCATCATTCGACACCCGCACATACCCCCCCGCTTGGCAACAATGGCCCGTGCGGTGGCATCGAAACCCCGCCAATATCGCCGCTTTTGATTCAATCATATCGCTTGCCACCGTCCGATACTGATGCCAAATGAGTGCGTGGTGTTTGTCCCTATGGCATCTAATACCCACAATGATGGCAATAGGTGATGGGATACGACACGATCTTGGGTCTGGGCGATCTGTTGCCACGCCCGTGCACTGCAACGGATGTGATGCCCTCCCCATCGCTCGGTTTGAGACCATTCATAGCCGTCGTGTGGGACCATCAATGATGGGTGCGGGGCGATGACGCCCTGGGGGATCCAATACCCCAACACGGGTGCCACTTGTGGGTCTTCGATCGAATAAAAATGGGTGGGATGGGTGATGGCATGGGCCACCAATGTCCCCCCCGATCGGATGAGGGGACGCAAGGCATGGTAGGTGGCGGGGTCGTGCGCGGGGTACCCCTGGGTGGGATGCAGAAGGAGACGATCGGCCAGATGGCCATCGTACCAGTCGGTGTGGGGCCCTTGCACCACCGTGATATTGGGTAACCCCGCGTCTTGACACCGTTGCATCACGTGGGCGGTTTGGGCGGGGGTTTGGGTGACGGCCACGATCGATGAGCGCGGAAACCGACGACCCCAATACACCGTCAGGCCGCCCCCCCCACACCCCATTTCAATGATGCGATCCCCATCTTCAATCCCCAACCATTGGGTGAGTCGGGCCATCATGTCCCATTCCGATTGGGCCACACTGGCTGAATGGGTCCAATATCCGGGGATGCAAAACGGATGGTGCCCTTCAAAACAACGGGTCATCCATTGAAAGCAGGCATCGGGTGACGCAGGTGGGGGGAGGCCATCGGATGGGGTCAGCTGTGTGACCACTCGGGTGCCAGCGTCAGAATGGGCCGGGTGGTGTCGCCATCGACGCAAGATACGCCACCGTGTCACCCAGTTGGGCATGTGTATTCGAGAGGGGAGAAACAGAGAGGGTAATGATCGGACGGAGGGTCTTGTAAGGGGGCGTTGGTACAAGACCGATAGCCAGGCGGTGAGGGTGGCAACGAGGTGCGCCCCCCCTTGCCTGAGTGGGGTGAGGGATAACCGCCAGGGGGTGCGTGCGGGCAATATAAACAAACGGCTGGGCAAACGGCTGGGGTGGGTGTTGATCGACCAGATGACCATGATGCAAAGGGTGCCCACCATCATCAAGAAGGGCCCCCCCGGTATCGATGTGATCAGGGGCGATCCAATCCAAAAGGGAATGCTACCCAATAGCCACCCCCCCATTCCGTTTCGGCCAATTGGGGCCATTGATTGTGGCGACTGTCTGTCGGAGGGTGCGATAGGGTGTCGGGGCCAAGTGGTGACCCATTGATACAGCCCCCATGTTAGTTGAATGCCAGCCAGCCATGGCAATGGATCGGTCCATCCGTGGCAACCAAATAACAACGTGGCCATCACAACGCAACCCATCATGCCCCCAATCCCCCCCACAATGGGTGCATGGGGGTGGGGCCATCCGATGGTGACAAGTGCCATCGTCACCCCTACGATACCCCCCGTTAGGGCGGTGAGACCCAGTTCATACATGGCAACTTACATGCTGATTTTGTATCGTACCAGACGCAATTGATTGGGCGACACAGGGGTGGCCTCGTACCCTAATTTTTTGATTCGCTCGGATATGCTGGCCAACGAAACAGACGATTCATGGGTGACCAGTGTCATGTTTTGACTCAGACTAACCGACACGTTTTTGACCCCTTTAAGTTGGCTCACATGATAGGTAATGTTTTTCACGCATTCCCCGCAATGCATCCCCTTCACCGCAAACCGGGTGGTTTGAAGGGGTAGGCCATCTTTGGTTGAATCGGCTAAAACAGTGGGGGGAGTGCTGGCCTTGGATGACCCTCCCTTTGGGCCAGTGGCTGCCTCGCTGATGGTCGCCACACCCATTAACCCTGCCATTATAATAAGCCACCATTGTGTCATACGGCACCTCCAGTTTAATTCATGTTGGATGGTATCACATGGGACATGACGTTGCTATCCCTGCAATTGGGGTGGTGCGGTTGGGTGGGCGGGCGGTTGCGGAGGGGGTGCCGTGGGGTGACGCGGTGCATGGGACGGCCGGTTGTGTGAGCCCCCCTACTATTTAGGGTGGGTTTAGGGGGCTTGGATGGGGTGGCGGAAAGGGGTGGCGGAAAGGGGGTATTTATTTTGGGGGTTTAGTGGATGGGTGGTCCTTGATACAATCTCTCGAATGCATGCATATTTGCGGGTGAAACAAGGGGCGTTGGGACAGTTGTCTTTTACGGTTGAATACAATGGTAAAGTGGTGACCCCTTATGATGCCAGAAGTCCGATTCCCCTTCGGCAGTTGGCAAAAGCGGCCAATTCGATGGGGGCAACCGAGTGGCAAGTGTTGCGTTGTTTGATGGGCCTTGATGTGCCCATTCGCCTTATTTTACATCCCTTTCCAGGACGGGTGTTTGACTGGGATCCCCACTTAACCGGGTCTTTGCAATGGACATGCCAGCAAAAGGGGGATGACATTCTGATTCGTCACCAAGTGGCGGTGGCGGGGGGGGAGTCATTGGTCTCATTTGGGAAATGTTTTGTGGTGTCACTTGACCAGTTAACGGTGGGTCCCATCACCCTTTCGGATGGGCCTGTCGCGGCGGATGATGCCTTGGCACGCTGGGTGACCAGTCATGGGGATTGCATGACCCATGACCACTATTTGGCCAGCCCGATCACCCAATCTGATGTGGCGAGTACGGCGTTGTGTTGTGATCCCCCCGCGCAGTCTGTCTGGCCCGATTGGGGGTTTGGGGTACACCCTTTGGCTGCTGGGGGGTATCAGATTGCGATGGCATTGGTGGGCGATACCTATATGGTGCCGGTGCAATCGACGTGGGGCGATGAGTGGGCCAGCATCCGGCAGTTTCCCAGTAGCATTGGGTCTTTACCCTGGATTGAGACGGCACTTCAGCAGTGTGAGGCCCTGATTCACTCGTCGCCACCTGTGCCCTTGCCACCCGTGGTGATGCCCGCTCAACCTGCTTTGTTGGCCCATAAGGTGTCGCAACTCGTTTCGTTTTATCACCGTGACCTGCGGGTGTTATTGCCGTATCAGGGATGGGTGTGGGCTCACGTAACTGGTGCAGGGTATCTTCAATTATTGAAGACAATGGCGGCATGTGGGGGCAATGTCATGGATGATGCGTGGGTGGTGTCGGCTGATACCCTGCAACAGGTGGCGATGGCCTGTCAGCTGGCATCCCCCCCCATTCCCCTTCGGATGGCCAATAAGCCGGTGGTGACCCAATCGTTACAATATGAGGTGGTGTTGCCCGAGACGGAGGCCGGTGACGCGGTGCCCATGGTTCGGTTGGGGGATTCAGTGTGGCGATTGGATGATTGGATGGCCCCCCCCATGTTGGGAGAGGGAGAAGATCGTATCGGGTTGTTATCACCGGACACCATTCAGATGATTCAGGCCATTTTAAGTTTTCAGCACACCTTCAAACGCCCGAATCGTCGATTGCGCCAAGGAAATGAGTGGGGCAATCGGTTGCGTATTATCGATATCATGATGCTAAAGCGGGCCAAGGTGACGGTGGTATTGTCGCCATCCGATCGGTTGCTCGTTGACCGATTGATGTCAATCGAACAGGTGCCCGAGGTGGCGGTGCCGTCGGTATTTAAGGGTGTATTGCGGTCTTATCAGCTAGAAGCAGTGGCGTGGTTAAGCTTTTTATATGGGTCTGGGTTTGGTGCCTGTTTGGCCGATGATATGGGATTGGGCAAAACCGTTCAGGTGTTGGCCTTTTTTGCGACCATTTTAGAGCAAACCCCCCACTGTCCTTCTTTATTGGTGGTGGTACCCCCCAGTTTGATTCACAATTGGGTGGCGGAATGCCATCGGTTTATGCCCACGGTGCCGGTGGTTCAATATGTGGGATCTGAGCGGTCGGTGCAGGTGTGTCAGCCGGGTACCATTGTATTGGCCACCTATGATGTGGTGCGTCGGGATATTCAACAGTTGGCGACCCAACCCTTTGAAGTGGTGGTGTTTGACGAAGCCCAGTTGATTAAAAACCGTGCGGCGGTTCGTTCGTTGGCCACCAAGCAATTGTTGGCCCGGTTTAGGGTGTGTTTAACGGGCACCCCCATCGAAAATCATTTGGATGATTTTATATCCATACTGGATACCGCATTGCCCGGGTTTGCTCATTTTTTGTCCGGGATTAGTGGGTCTGAATCCATGGCGATTCAATATGCCCGACCCTTTGTGTTACGCCGTACCAAAGAGACGATTCAATCTGAATTGCCACCCAAAATTGAATCCGAGATGGTGTTGCCCTTGGACCCCATTCAACGGTCGATGTACATGAAAATTTTAGAAGAAGTACGCGAATCGGTGCGGCAGTCTTTTCAAGATCAGCCCCCTCAACGGGCCGGCATGCTGGCCATCACGGCCATTTTGCGGTTGCGTCAAGTGTGTTTGTCGCCCCATTTAATTGACCCTTCTTATGCGGATTGGTCGCCCAAAACCAGGTTTTTAATTGATCAATTGTCGCAGTTGCGTGACGAAGGTCATAGTGTGCTGGTGTTTTCTCAATTTCGTTCTTACCTTGACCTGGTGTATCCAGAATTGGTGTCCCTGGGGTTGGATGTGATTCAAATTGATGGGGGCACGTCATTGGCCAAACGCAAAGAATATCTGCATCACTTTCAGCATTCAAATCAGGCAGTGGTGGCCTTGATGACCCTTAAAACAGGTGGCATTGGGTTAAATTTGGTGAAAGCATCGTATGTGTATCACATGGATCCGTGGTGGAATCCTTCGGCTGAAACCCAAGCCTCTGATCGGGCCCACCGATTGGGCCAACAAAACAAAGTCAATGTGGTACGATTGATTATGCAAGGGTCGATTGAAGAAAAAATCATGGCGTTAAAAGCCGAAAAACAAGCATTGTTTAACCGGGTCTTGAATGAGGGAATGGCAGTATCAGATCGCAAATTAACCCGTGATGATTTTGAATGGTTGCTCAGCTGATGGGGCATAGAGAAGGAATGGGTATGAAGGAGGCGTTGGTATGGTAACGGAAGTATCGGGGGCGTCTATTGAAGCAGTGCCAATCGAAGGGGGTGCGTCTTTTTCGGATGGGTTGGTACGCCGTCGGGCCTATCAACGTGCCTTGTCGACCTTGCGAGACCGGTATTCGCCCTTGGGTATTTTGGCTGGGGCGAACCATTTTAGTGATTTGTGGGCCCGTGATTTTTGTTTTGCGTCATGGGGTGCGTTGGCGGTGGGGGATACCACCGTGGTGACCCAAGGCCTGGAAACCTTGATGGGGTTTATGACACCCGATGGTCAAATCCCATTGCGGGTTGGGCAACCCATCTTTTTATTAAAATATTTGGGGTTTAACGCCAATCCGCCCCGACCCCGTTACATCGATGACAAGGGGTTTTCGGTGTCAGTGGATAATAATTCATTGGCGGTGGGATTGTGTCATGCGTATGTGTCGCATACCCATGACATGGCGTTTTTATCCCGCACGTTTGATACGATTTATCGCATGGCATTGTGGAATGATACCCAAGACCGTGATGGGGATGGGTTAATGGAAGAAGGCCCGTATGCAGGGTGGGCGGATAGTGTGAAAAAGCGGGGGGCTGTTTATTATACCAATGTGTTGCATGTGCATGCGTGTGGGTGTGTGGCGGATTTAGCCCGTCGGTTGGGACACGCCGAAACAGGGGCCTTGACGGCTCGGTATGAGCGGGCCAAGCACAGGTTGCGGGAGGTGTTTTGGAACGGTCATTATGGGGTGGACTGGGTCGATGGGCAGCAGGTTCAGTCCACTTTTTCGACCGAAGCCAATTTGTTGGCCGTTCTTTATGATGTGTTATCCCGTGAGGAATCCCAGTCGGTGTTGGATGTGATGGCGGTGCGGGGCATGACCGGTCACGCGGTGGTGCCGACGGTATCCCCGGCGTATGAGGCCCGGCATGTGTATCCCCCCTTTCGGTTGATTGGGTTGTCTGATTATCACAATGGGTTGTCGTGGATTTGGGTGGGATGTTTGGAAGTGGTGGCCCGATGGAAGATGGGGGATCATGCGGGGGCGACGGGGGCCTTGGACCGATTGGCCACGTTGATTGAGTGTCATCAGGGGGTGTATGAAGTGTATGATAAAGGCCAACCGGTTCGGCGGTTGTTTTATCGCAGCGAAGAATGGTTTGCGTGGTCATCGGGACTTTTTGTGTGGGCGTGTCAACAAACGGGGTTACATGGAGAATTAGCATGAAAATTGTCATTGCGACAGAATCGTATTGGCCGTTGATTGATGGGGGTGCGGTGGCCGAGCATCACTTGGCATTGGGCTTGGCCCAGCGGGGACATGAGGTGCATGTGTTGGCACCCTCTGAATCATTTCGACGATGGACCCAGGCCGATCATGGCACCACCATTCATCGGTTTCCTTCTTTTCCGATTCCGTTTGTTAAAAATGACCATCGATTGGCCTTGGGGTGTCGCGCGGCGGTTCATGAGGTGTTGCATCGCATTCAGCCGGATGTGTGCCACATTCACAACCCCTTTCCACTGGGCAAGGCGACCTTGTCATTTGCCCAGTCCCGGCAGGTTCCGGTGGTGGCCACCAACCATTGGTTGCCCGAAAACCTGACCACTTTCATGGCACGGTTTCGGTTTGTCAATCAATTGCAATGGATTGTGGATGCCAATTGGCGATTCATTCGTGACTTTCATAATCAGTGTCAATTTGTGACCTCACCGACCCAAACGGCCATTGATTTAATGACCAAAAATGGGTTGGTAGCCCCCCATCGGCCCGTATCGAATGGGGTTGATTTATCGGTTTTTAATCCCCAAAATGATGCCACTGCCTTGAAACAGCGGTTGCGATTACCCAACAAACCCACCATGTTATATGCGGGTCGGTTGAGTGGTGAAAAACATGTGGATGTGGCGGTTAAGGCCTTGGCCCTTATTTTAAAGCAGCATGATATTCATTTTATTATTGGGGGGAATGGCCGCGAAAAAGAGCCGTTGATGGCCTTGGCCCGTCAGTTGGGGGTGGCCGATCATGTGACCATGCCGGGGTTTTTGGATGATACGGAATACCGTTGTTTATTTCGGTGTGCGGATTGGTTTGTGATGCCCTCGATTTGCGAACTACAAAGCATTACCACCTTAGAAGCCATGGCCAGCGGGTTGCCCGTGGTGGGTGCCAATCGATATGCCCTGCCCGAGCTGATTCACCCAGGGGTTAATGGGGGCTTGTTTGAGCCTGGTAATGCCCAAGATTTGGCCGATCAGGTGATGGGGATCTTAACCAGTGATCGCCTTCAGGTGATGGGACATGAAAGTTTAAGGCTGGTGGCACCGCATTCGCTGGATCGTGCCATTTCGGATTATGAATCGATTTATCTTGACGTAACCCAGCGATGAAAATAGCGGTCTTTACCGATACGTATTTGCCCCAAATTAATGGGGTGGCCATTTCAACCCGTACCTTCAAACAAGAATATGAAGCGTTGGGGCATCAAGTGGTGGTGATTGGCCCCAAGGTGGATCGTACCACTCGGTCAACGGCAACGGTGTGGCGGTTTAAATCCATGCCGTTTCCATTTCAACCTGAATACCGAATGATTTCGCCATTGTCACGCAAGTTGCGGTTGTTCAAACGGTTAAAATTTGATGTCATTCATATTCAAACCCCTTTTTTTATGGGGCATTTGGGGCAGTATTTGGGGTGGAAACATAAGATTCCGGTGGTGCATACCTATCACACCTTATGGTCGGAATATTTGCATTATTTTCCATTGGTGCCCAAACGCTTGCGACACACGGTTGATTTGTTGGTGTTGTCGCGTACGTTTTGTAACCGATGCCAGCATGTATTGGTGCCCAGCGAGGCCATTCGGGCCCATTTGCAATCCTATGGGGTGCAAACCCCCATGACGGTGTTACCGACGGGTGTGTCGCTTGAACGGATTCAACAACATGCGGATCCGGCGGTGTTTCGTCAGACATGGGGCATTGCCCCGGGTGACCAGGTGGCCATTTTTGTGGGACGCTTGGGAATGGAAAAAAATGTCATGTTTTTATTGGCCGCGTTTGAGGCCCTTCTACAGCGGGTGCCTGGTTTAAAATTGGTGGTGGTGGGGGATGGCCCAGAACGAGAGACCATGACCCGATGGGTTCGTGATCAGGGGATAGGGGACCGGGTGGTGTTTACGGGGTATTTATCCCAACGGGATGTGTTCACGGCGTATGCGGCCTCGGATGTGATTTTGTTTCCGTCTAAAACCGAAACCCAAGGATTGAGTTTGATTGAAGGGTTATCGTTGGGCAAGCCAGCGGTGTGTATCAACGAAATGGGGGTTCAATTGATGACCCAGGGTGGGTTTTTAACCTCCGATTCCTTGGATGAGTATGTCGCGAAAGCCATGGTGTTGTTTCAAGATCGCGATGTATACCAACAAAAATCACGCGAAGCCCAGGCCTTGGCCCAGGGGTATTCATCGAAGGAAATGGCCAGAAAAGCCTTGGCGGTGTACGATGGCCTTGTTGCAAAGCCGTGAAAGGATGCGTTATGAAATGGATGTTGTGTTTGTGGTTGGGGCTTTCGGTGCCCTGCTTGGCCCAAATGAGGCAGATGGACAATGGGTTTAAAATCAAGCCTGCCCCGTCTTTAACATTTAAAAGCCTCAATCGGGGCACCATTTCGTTGTCGCAATACAAAGGCAAAGTCATTATTTTGAATTATTTTGCCACGTGGTGTCCCCCGTGTCGGCGCGAATTTCCGGATTTGATGGCCCTGCAAAAGGCCTATCCCCAAAAGGTGCAAGTGGTGGCGTTGTCGTTGGATGATACCGTTGACCCCGTTCGATCGTTTATTAAGTCGGTTAATTTTCCGGTGGTGTGGGTGGGTGATAACCGATCGGCGATGGTGGGTCCCATCCGTGGGATACCCACCACGTATGTGATAGATGCTAATTTTGTGTTGGCATATGCCAAATCGGGGTATTTAACATCTGACGAATTAAAACAATTGGTGGTGCGGTTCTCTAAACCCTACATAGTGTCGTCATGAGGCGAGATATATGGTAAGGTGAGAAAAGGGGAAAAAAAGGAGATAAGATGAGCAAAGCAGCATACGCGAGACATGATATTTCAGATAAGGCATGGGAAAT
>Ga0172372_10011169_pt1 | contig 11436 bp, 9 predicted proteins | sample LakKiv5m_2_FD_114544 | JGI IMG/M metagenome (GOLD analysis project Ga0172372, IMG submission 114544) | Freshwater microbial communities from Kabuno Bay, South-Kivu, Congo - kab_092012_9.5m | ecosystem: Environmental > Aquatic > Freshwater > Lake | place: Democratic Republic of the Congo... | reverse complement strand
GACGAACGGACTGGCGCTCCAGCACCAGACGTTGGTGATGCCGGGCGCGATCGAGAGGCTGTTGCCGTAGAGGTTCTTGCCAACCTCGGTCGCGTGCCAACTGTTCCCGCTTGTACCGGAAACGACGAAGGTCGTGCCAGCGAAGTCGGTGACCGCCTGATCGGGGGCGAAGTTGGTGCCCTCGTTCGCCTCGACCTGACCGACGCCGATACCTGCGCCCGTCGGTGCCGCGGCGCCGAGGCGCGCAAGAAGATCGGTGTAGCGCACGTCGCTCGCGGTGTCGGCGAACGCGGGCGACACGCAGGCGAGGACGGCGACTGCGAGCGCTGGCATGAAGCCGCGAGGTGTGCGCAGGAAGACCGAGGGCGTCGTGTGCGAGGTGGTGTGCGTGGTGTGCGATGTGTGCAAGTCGCGCATCGGTGGTCGTGCCTCTTCGGATGGTGCCGGACTGGACTGCATCTGATGAAGTTTCTTCGCCTAAGAGAGGCTCAAGTGCCGCTCGGCTTCCGCGACCTGTCCCTACGCAGGTTGCGCACGAAGGGTCCGCGGAATCTCCCTCACGACTGAACCTACCACCGGGGTCGGCGGATTCAAGGCTGCGTCTGCGAAATCCCGGGGTGCCGATCGTGCGACCGCTCACTCTGTGCGGTTTGCGCCGCCCTCGGCGGCCGCGACCGGGCGTACCGGACCACGGGGAGCGGCGATCTCGTCGAGCACTCGGATCTCGACTCGGGAGTTGCGGGCATCGGCCTCGGCACTCATCGGCGCCGACTCCACGCGCTCACCGCTTCCCGCGGCCTCCACGCGCAGACGCCACCACTCGATCCCGCCACCGGCGAGCCGCTTGGCGGCCGCAAGCGCGCGGTCGATCGAGAGCACCATCGCCGCCTCGGGACGGTCGTAGTTCTCGGCGACACCGACGTGTCCACGCACCTCGATCACGGTCGACTGACCCTTGTAGCGGCGCGCAAGGTCATCGAGTGCCTGCATCGCCTCCTCGGACAGCATGGCGGACTTCGCGGCGAACACCACGCTGGTCCCTTGGCCGTAGTGATCCGCAGGGCGCACGCTCTGCACGTTGCGATCGGCGCCCTTGGTGCCTTCATCCTTGCTGTCGCCAGCGCCCTTGTAGCGCTCGGAGAGGATGCGCTGGATCAGCAGTTGATCCTTCGGATCGGTCGACGAGAGATCGACGTCGTTGTGGAACGCGCGGCGCACCGCGATCGCAAAGTCGATGATGTCGGGCTCGTTGGCGACGCCTTCCGACTGCTCGCCGCCGCCACCCGCGTTGCCGCCCTTCGGCTGCACGTTCATCGCGAACATGATGACGAAGAAGCCCATCATGAGCATGACCATGTCGGCGAACGAGATGAGCCACTCGGGCGCGCCCTCGTGCTCCTCGCCGCCGTGGCCGCCGCCACCGTGACCGCCACCGCCGTGACCGCCGTGCTTCTTCTTGTGGCCGTCGTCGCCGTGTCCGTGACCGGCGTCCTTCTTGCCGTGGGAATCGTGCTTGGCGTCGCTCATGGTTCGTTGCTCCGCGGGTCGGTTGCTCCGCAGGTCGGTTTCAGCGGGAAATCAGGCCGCGAGCTTCAGAGTGCGACGCACGGTGTTCGGGATGAAGGCGAGCATCTTCTCCTGGGTGGCGCGCGGGTTGTCGCCAGCCTGAATCGACAGGATGCCCTGGAGCATCATCTCCTTCGAGAGGATCTCTTCGCCCGAGCGAAGCGCGAGTTTGTCGCCCATGGGGCCTGCGATCGCGTTCGCGAGCACGGTGCCGTACATCGTGGCGACGACGGCGATCGCGAGCATCGATCCGAGGGTCTGGATGTCGCCGCCGAGGTTACCGAACATACCGACCTGGCCGATCAGCGTCGCGACGAGACCGTAGCCGGGCGCGTACAGCTTGATGAGGTCGAAGAACTTCTTGCCGGCCTTGTGGCGCTCCTGCATCGCCATCACCTCAAGGCGAAGCGTGGTCTCGATGATTTCCTCGTCGGTGCCGTCGACGGCCATGCGGAGGCCCTTCGAGAGGAAGGGATCCTGGATCTTCTCGATCTCGTTCTCGAGGGCGAGGATGCCGTCGCGGCGCGCCTTGTCCGAGAGTTGGCTCATGAGCTTCACGGTCTCGATGGCGGACAGGCCCTTGTTGAAGAGGAAGCGCTTGATGTATCCCGGAATGCACTTCAGCGTCTCCATGGGCATCGCCATGAGGAGCACCGAGATCGTGCCGCCGAACACCATGATCACGCCCTTCGGCGAATAGAACATCGCGAAGTTGCCGTGCGAGGCCATCCACATGACGAGGACGCACGCGGCGAGTCCAATGATGCTTCCGATGATGCTGGCCTTGTCCATGACTTCTCGCCTCCGGTCCGGGTGAAAACGCCCGGGTGTCGCCGCAAGGGACTGCGGCTCGTCGGGAATCGGCACGAATCGCCTGTGGCATCCCTGCGGCCTGCGCGGAATCGGCCCGACGGGGCGGTCTGTGCGGCCTCGGACGGTCAGTTCGGCAGGAACAGGCGGCGGAGGTTCATTCTCGGACGGCGGAATGGGGCGCTTCCGCCTATCCTCGCGGCCCCGGTCGACGACCGAGACCTCACAGTCCGCATCCCGATGACCGAGCCGACCTCCTCAACACCACCCGCTGTCCGACCGCTCGTGGTGGTGACCGAGCATCTCGCCGAGGAGGCTGCCGAGTGGCTGTCCTCGCGATGCGAGGTGCTGCACGCTCCCGTCACCGATGTTCGCTTCACCGAAGCCGCACATGAGATCGAGGCGCTGGTCGTGCGCACCTACACCCGCGTCGATGCAGCGCTGCTTCAGGTGCTTCCGCGACTGCGCGTGATCGGGCGCGCGGGGGTCGGGGTCGACAACATCGACCTCGAGGCCTGCCGTGCGCGTGGCGTGCAGGTGGTGTCGACGCCGGACGCGAATACGCAGGCGGTGGTCGAGTATGTCCTGTGCTTGCTCTGCGATGCCTTGCGGCCGCGGCTCTTTCTCGACGAGCCTGTCGGGAAGGACGAGTGGGATCAGATTCGACAGGACATCGTGGGCCTCTGGCAGATGGACGAGCTCGTGCTTGGCGTGCTCGGGCTCGGACGGATCGGCCGTCGCGTGGCAGAGGTCGCGCGCGCGATCGGCTTCCACGTGATCTACTACGATCTCGCCGAGATCCCGGTCGAGGCGCGGCGGGGGGCCGAGAGCGTGACGCTGACGCGCCTGCTCGCCGAAAGTGACATCCTGACCGTGCACATCGACGGCCGACCGTCGAACCGGCACTTCCTCGGCCGCGAGCAGTTCGCGCAGCTGCGACCAGACGCGATCCTCATCAATACGTCGCGTGGTTGCGTGTTCGACAGTGTGGCGCTGGCAGAGTGGCTACGCATGAACCCGGCGGGGGCGGCACTGCTCGACGTGCACGATCCAGAACCGTTTGGCGCGGACAGCCCGCTGCTGGGACTGCCGAACGCGCACCTCGCACCGCACCTCGCGAGCCGGACGATGACGGCGATGGACAACATGTCGTGGGTGGTGCGTGACGTGGCGGCGGTACTCGATGGCCGTCCGCCGCGCTACCCGTGCTTCTAGTGCCAGATGGTGCACGGCACGTGCCAGGCGGTGCCTGGCACCGGGCGGCACGTGCCGTGCACTGCCTGGCACCGCGCGCATCTCAAGTTGCCGGTTGCGTTTCTGGGCGCTTTCGGAGGTGCCTGGCACGTGCCAGTGGGTGCCGGGCACCGGGCGGCACGTGCCGTGCACTGCTTGGCACTGCCTGGCACCGCGGCCGGCTGTCAGCCACCCCGCGCCAGCTCCGCCGCGATCCACGCATCGACGTTCCGCTCAAGCACGTCAAGCGGCAGCGGCCCCTGCAGCAAGACCGTGTCGTGGAAGCGCCGGATGTCGAACCGCTTGCCGAGCGCCGACTCGGCCTTCGCCCGCAACCGCCGGATCACCAGTTCGCCAATCTTGTATCCGCACGCTTGGCCTGGCCATCCGATGTAGCGGTCAACCTCGTTCACGATGTTCAGCTCGCTGAGCGCGGTATTCCGCTTCATGAACTCGATCGCTCGCTCGCGCTCCCAACCGAACGCGTGCATCCCCGTGTCGACGACCAGCCGGCATGATCGCCACATCTCGTAGAGCAGACGACCGAAGTCGTCGTAGGGATCCTCAAAGAACCCCATCTCGATCCCGAGCCTTTCCGCGTACAGCGCCCAACCCTCCGTGAACGCCGTCGAGTCGAGGTCCTTGCGGAACTCGCGCACGCCAGCCAGTTCCTGCGCGAGCGCGATCTGGAAGTGGTGCCCCGGCACCGCCTCGTGGAGCGACAGCGGGATGAACTCGTACGTCGGCCGCTGGTCGAGCGCGTAGGTGTTCGCGTAGAACCAGCCCGGTTCGCCCCGCTGCGGGCTCCCCGGCTGGTAGTACGCAGTCGTCTGTGTCGGCGCCATAAAGCGCGGGATCTCGCGTACGCCGTAGGTGAGGCGGGGGAGTGTGCCGAACAGCGCGGGAAGCTTCGGATCGATCCGCTTGCACACCTCGCGGTAGCGGGTGAGCAGTTCCTCGGCGGTCGCGCAGTAGAAACGCGGATCGCTGCGGAGGTAGGCGATGAAGGCGGCGAAGCGTTCGTCGTCGGGCATCGCTGCGCGCGACGGATCGGCGGCGAACCAATCGGTCCGCGCGATCACCTGCAACATCTCGGCTCGGATGCGCGCCACCTCAGCCAGCCCCGTGTCGTGGATTTCCTGCGCCGACATGTCGGTCGTCGTATGGACGCGGAGCTGGTGCGCGTACCACGCGGCGCCGTCCTTCATTGCGCTCGCGCCGATCGAATCGCGGCATCTCGGCAGGTACTCGTTCGCGAAGAACACCTCGAACTCCGTCATCGCGGTGTCGATCGGATCGATCCAACGCTCGACCTCAGCACGCACGCGCGCGCGATCGTCGTCCGAGATCGTGCGCGGCATCTTCGCGAACGGCTTTCGCAGCGCGTCTCCCAGTCCCTGCCGCGCGGCGCGGATCTGCGCGGGCACGTCGACGATCGTCACGCGTGGCGGAACCACGCCTTCCTCAAGCCCGCGACGCATCACCTCGATCGTCTGCCCGATCATGCCCGGCACGCCGGAGAGGCGCTTCGCGTAGGCCTCGTAGTCATCAAGATCGGCGAAGGTCGCGAGGTCTCCCATCTGCGGAATGTCGGTGTGCGGTCCGAAGCGGCCTCCGACCGGCATCATCCAGCCATTGAAGCGATGTCCATCGACCGAGAGCGCAAGTTCGCGCACGAGGAGATCGCAGTCGAGCCGGTCGCTGGCAGAAAACTGCGCCGCGTCGATCGCCCGAAGGTCGTCGAGGAAGATCACGACCTGCGCATATCGCTTCGCGATGCCCGCGATGGACGCGTCGGTCAACTCGCCGGCGCGCGTCTCGTCGCCGCGCCGGAGCGCCATCTCGGGGTACACCGTCATGCGCCACGCCTCGTACTCGCGGGCGATCGCGTCGAATCGGGCCGCGGCCTCGTTGGAGGAGGTCTCCTGCCGAGCCAAGGAAAGCTTGGAGACCGACGTTGATCGCGCGGCGGCATCGGGCGCTCCCGCCGCCGCAAGCGGCGCTATCACGGATGCTTGCGCCACCGCGGCGAGGAGGCAGACGCGCGAGAACCAGGCAACGGAAGTGCGGGCATCGTGAAGGCGCATGGGCGCAGCCTACTCCGACCTCGCGCGGATTTCGCCCGCGACGCTTCGCAACCGCAGAAACCCGAGGTACCTTGTCACCGGCCCCTCGCACCGGGTCGGCGGTCCGTCTCCGCCCACAACTCGAAGGAGAGCAGCATGGCACGCGTTCGCAGCAAGATCGGTATGCACGCATCGAGCCTCGCGTCCGTCTCGACCTCGCATCTCCTGCCGACGATCGCAGCCCTCGCGTGCGCGGCCCCTTCGATGGCGGAAAGCACGGCGTCGCTCGCCTCTCCCGCCGGAACAACCGTCACCGTCACGATGACGGTGAGCGTGACAACGTCGATTGGCACCAGCACCGACAGCGACACCAAGGTGATCTCCACGGTCGCACTCTCCGACGCCCGCGTGCTCGAGCAGGCTCCGCCGTGGAACTCGATCACGCTCGACACGCTGCGCATCGACCCTGCCGACGCATCGTTCCATTTCGATCTCTTCTGCTTCCCGATTCTCGGCTGCCAGTCGCTCGACATCGCGCTGACGAACCTCTTTCTGGAAACAACCGCTCCGATCACCTCCGCCATCTCCGCGACAGGGCAGGCGGGGTTCGCGTCGGCGCCATTCTTCCTCACCGGCAGCTACTCCACCACCGGCGTCGCCACGACGTCGGGCGTCCTCGCCAATCCCGTCAACCCGAACTTCGGATGTCGCGTTTCGGCGCTTGCGGGCAACATCATGAAGTTCGATCAGTGCACGCTGTCGCCGGTCACCAGCGTGATCGATCCCGCGTCGCTTCCGGCTGGTGTCACGGGTTTGACTGTCACGCTCAATGCGAACCTCGCCACATGCACGCTCGTCGGTCCGTGGGTCGCGATCAATCCGTTCGACCTCGACGGTGACGGCAACGTCGGCGCCGCGGATCTCTCGATCCTGCTCTCCCAGTGGGGGGGCAAGGGTGAGGCCGACTACGACGGCAGCGGAACGGTCGACGCGTCGGATCTCTCGACCCTCCTCGCCAACTGGAGCTGAATCGAGGCTTCCCCGCCGCGGATGACTCCTCGGTTTCGCAGGATCGCCCCGGTCGACCGGGCAAGTTCCGTCCGAAACGACGTGCTTCGGGTAGCATCCCTGCCCGATGGCCTTGCTTCCCTCCGACACCGAAATCGGCTACGCACCGCCGATGGTGCGGCATTTCAGCGTCTTCCTCGACAACCGCGTGGGCAAGCTCCTCGAGCTGCTCACAAGTCTGGACGAGGAGGGTCACATCTCGGTCCGCGCGATCTCGATCCAGGACAGCTCCGACTACGCGGTCATCCGCATGCTGGTCGACCGTCCGGCGACCGCGCGCGAGATCCTTGAGAAACACGCATTCTCCCTGTGCGAGACCGACGTTCTTGTCGCCGAGCTCTCGAAGGACCACGAGCTCCACCACCTTTGCAAGTTCCTCCTCGCCGCGGAGCTCAACATCCACTTCGCGTATCCGACCATGCCGAGGCCCGCGGGCGTTGCAACCGTGGTGCTCTCGACCGACGACAACACGCTCGCGGGTCAGATCCTTCGGCGGAAGGGTTTCCGCCTCTTCGGCGAGGCGGATCTCGAGCACTGAATCGGGCGCAAGCGATCGACTCGGCGGATCCGTCTGCGCACGAGCGGTCGAAGGGCATCCACCAATCGACCCCGCGGACGCGTCTCGAACGCGCGCCCGCAGTCAGGAGCATCCATGGCCAGAATCGTCAAGCTCGACGCAACGGGACCTGTGAAGGTCGAACCCTCCGACAAGCCGATCTTCGTCTGCGCGTGCGGGCTTTCGAAGAAGTTCCCGTTCTGCGATGGAAGCCACAAGCCGACGCGCGAGGAAGAGCCGGGCTGCGTGTACCGCTACGACGCGCAGACGAACGCCGTCGTCGACAAGACGCGCGACTAGGCCTGACGCCCGTCGGCGCCGTGCCGCAACGTCGCGCTCGCGATCCTCACTTCGGGGCAGCGGGCGGCCGCACGGGCGCCTGACCCGGTTTGATCGGCGTGATCGTGGCCGGCTGCGTGCTCGACGGCGGCGTCGGCTTCGCGTCGGGCGTCCGGCCGAGGTTGACACCCGCCGGCGGCACGACGTTCGGTGGATTGACTTCATCGGGTGCCGGAGCGAGGCGATTTCCGCCCTCCGCATTCGACCTCGGCATCCGGTAGTCGCCTTCGGTCTGCTCCGAAAGCCGAACGCCCTTGTACTCGTGGTCTCGCTTGCGGGTGACCCGAGCCGCGACGATCGTGTCCTCGGATGAGAGTTCGCGCACGAGTTCGAGACCGCCGGTCACGCGACCGAACACCGTGTATCGACCTTCGATCTCCTCCATCGGCGCCACGAGGATCACGAACTGGCAACCGCCCGAGTTCGGCTCCGGCAATTGCGGGAGGCGGTTGGTCGGCACCTGCTTCGCCATCACCACGTATCCGGCAAGCGTGGGGCGGCGGTCGCCGCGCTCGATCTCGTCGGGAATCGTCCAGCCGCCGGTCGACCTTCCGCCCGCGCCACCGGACGCCGTTGCCGGATCGCCGCCCTGGACGCCAAGCCCGCGCAGCCGACGGTGGAACGTCGTGCCGTCGTAGGTGCCCGCCTCGACGTGCTCGATGAAGTTGCCGACGGTGTTCGGAGTCTGGTCCTCGAAGAGCTCGAGTTCGATGGGTCCGCGCGAGGTCATGAGTTCGATCAGCGGGAGGTCGTTCTTCTGCTGGTCGCGGTCGATCGCGACCAACTCGCGCTCGAACAGCGTCCTCAGTATCTGGGTACGCATCGTGTTGTCGGTGATTGCCTTCTGCTGCGCTGGTGTGCGCCCACCGGGCGCAGTGTTCAGTTCGGCCTGCGCTTCGTCAAAGCGGTGCAGTCCGACGAGCGCCTCGCCGAGCGCGATCTTCGCGTCGATCGCCTTTGTCGTGAACTGACGCGAGCGGAGCAGATCCGCCGCGCGCTCGAACTGCGCCGCGTTGAGCAGTTCGCGCGCCCATGCGATCACCGTGGCCTCCGACGCGGGATTCATCTCGCTCAGCCGCCGGAAGTTCGCGTCGATTGCCGCGTCGTCCTCAAGCCAGATCGCGCACTGGACGCGGGCCGCGAGCAGGCGCAGCGCGATCTCGCGCGATGTTGTCGGGGCCGCAAGATCGTTGTCGAGTACCGGGGTCAGCGCGCGGATCTCGTCGCGCAGCGCATCGTTGAGGGCGCCCTGGAGCCGGATGCGCGTCGAAAGCTCGCGGAAGCGTTGCTCGGCCACCGAGAGCGGCGGCGGCAGCGGGGCGGGCGGGGGCGTGGTCGGTGCGGCGGTCGGCGGTTGGATCGGCGCGGGCCGTACCACCGGTGTCAGCGTCTGCGCGGAGGCGAGCGGCGGCGCGGCGAGCACCGCGCAGGTCAGGGCGAACGAACGGAGCGTCATTGGCGTGGCCGGCATGGTGATCTTCGTGAGGCGATGCATGGCTTCGTACTCGTTGGTTTCAACAGGGTGTGGTCGCGTTGCCCTGCCTTCGGTTCGGTCGTGGGCAGGTTCACGCCGCCCTCCGACTTCAGCAGGGATATCGGCAACTCGTCTTGTCGGTCTCCCAAACCTCTACGCGGTGGAGCCGGGCACCTCGGGCGCCGAAGGCCGCCGCGAGAAGGCCATGGCACACCCGTGCGATGTTCTCAACCGACGGGTTCGTCGATGCGAACTCGGGGCAGTCGAGGTTGAGGTGACGATGGTCGAAGCGCGCCATGATCTCGGCATCCACCACGGATTCGATCTCCGGAAATCCGAAGGCAGCGCTCTGCGCATCTGCCGGTGGCGCCACTTCCACCCGGATTCGGTAGTTGTGCCCGTGGCCATTCGGGTTGTTGCACTTTCCGAATAGGCGGCGATTCTCCTCGTCCGACCTGCCCCCGAGGTGCAGACGGTGCGAGGCGGCGAACTCGAACGACTCGCAGAGAAGCGCGGTCGCGGCGGGGGCGACGGATGAATCGTGGCTCGGCATGCGTGTGCTCGCGGAAGGGCTGGAGTCGGCGTCGCGCGTCGATTGCGGACGCTCGACGCGGATCTCTCGAAAGGGATTGGGTCGGAAGGCAAGCGCGGCGAGCTCGACCGGGAGCGCCGCGGCCAGTGCTTCGGCCGCCTCACGGACGAATGCAACGGGGTCGGTCGCGACCCCGGTTGTAGCCTCGCGCTTCAGGTGTGCGGCGATGCGCTCGGGCAGGGTCGCGCGCACGGCCCGATCGATGACGGTGATGTCAACGAGGTAGCCGCTCTCACCGGGGTGCCCTCGGCAGGTCACCGCAAACTCGCCGATCGCGCCGAGGCCGGACGCAGGAGCGCCAACAAGTCCGTTCGAGCCCGTTCCCGCCGCGATGACGGACATGGGAAGACGCACAAGACGCGTGAGTTCGAGCGGAACCGTCATGCGCGTGTCCTCGGGGGACGGTTGGTCGGCTGCAACGGCGCGTGGTTGCGAGCGTGCTCGACAGGATCGGCAGGCGCAACGGGGCGCGAGGCAGGGCAGGTGGCGCAGAAGCGGCCGCGGCACCGTTCGGGGAGGGCGACGCGCGACATTTCGGGACGCACGCATCTCGTGGGCGTTGAGGCCGCGTTCGCAAAACGGGGAAGCGGAGCCTCCTCAAGCGCGGAATCACGGAGAAGTTTGGGGACAATTCGCAAGTCGGCGGCTTGACCGATCCGAAGACGGTTATAACGTGTGTGGGGTAGGCAAACACCTACCACCCAACTTGCCCCCGGAAGGGCTCGGCCTGAGGCTCTGTCTCGGCCGGGCCTTTTTATTTGGCCTTCGGATTCGGAACCGTTCGCACAGGCGATCTGTGAGTCCACACGCTCGCGCAACTCCCACGTGCCACGGGCGCGTTGGCGGGTCGCTTTTGCCCGGCCTGTGGCCTCTTCCCGCCGCTGACGTCGAGGTGACGTGCGCGATGTGCGGTTGTTCGTGTTTGAACCCGTGTTTGAAACCGTGGCCGCTCGCGTGATGCGCAGCATGAGTTTCGTACCCGGTTTCGGCATCCGCTCGGTGAACGCTTCCCACACGGGCGGTGCGACCGAAATCTGATCGGGCACCACTTCGACGGCGGCGATGGTCTCGTCGCCGAACGTCACCAGTCCGATGATCGAACCCGAGCCATCGGCGAGGTAGCGCTCGACGCCAGTGCGTCGATCGGCGCGGAAGCGCGAGCCGGCGAAGACGAAGTCGTTCGGCGGGAGCGCGTTGGCGTTTGGAGTGAGCGGGGACGGACGCACGAAGTGGGTGAGAGGGTGCTCGGTGCCGTCGGGCAGGACCACGGTGATGCCGATCCGGTCGCCGGTCGGTGGCACCGCGCTGAAGTGCTGGTTGCCGTCGTTCGGCTGCCCCTCCGGCGGCGGCACCTCGCGCCAGCTTCCGGGAGCCCCCGGCTTGAACCCAGCAAGAAGCAGCGCCGTGTGGAGTTCGCTCGCCTTTCCCTCGAAGACGAAGAGCGACTCGTGCTCGCGCGTCGAGGGGCTGCAGACGTATTGCTCGAGGAAGCCGACCTCAAGCACCGACACCACCGCAACTTCAAGGACGCTGCGCCCGCGGTCGACTCGGATCTGCGGGGTGCACTGGATGAACTGAGGCTCCGCGACGGGCGCCGCAGGCGCGGCGGTCTCAGACGTGGTGCTTTCGCCGCGCGGGGCCGGGGATTCCTCGGCGGTCGCGGTCGTGTCCGTCACTGTCGTCGTTGATGTCGTCGTTGATGTCGTCGTTGATGTCGTCGTTGATGTCGTCG
>Ga0172372_10011168_pt1 | contig 11436 bp, 10 predicted proteins | sample LakKiv5m_2_FD_114544 | JGI IMG/M metagenome (GOLD analysis project Ga0172372, IMG submission 114544) | Freshwater microbial communities from Kabuno Bay, South-Kivu, Congo - kab_092012_9.5m | ecosystem: Environmental > Aquatic > Freshwater > Lake | place: Democratic Republic of the Congo... | reverse complement strand
GTTTTACCGTACACAGCAACAATAGCACACATAGACACCTATCAACGGGAACTATTGGTTACTTATCAAAAGAATACGGAAACACTGGCTAAACACCACGGTGACAGCCATTGTTAACACCGTTTAGTGCTAAATAATGAGAAATCAAGAGGTTGTAGGCATAACTATTGCCCGCCCTGTCACTCTCCGTGGTCGTTTGCTGTCTTTTGACCACTCTGCGTGGTCGGCGCCAACCAGTGATGACCTGCATGCGCGCGGCAACAAACAAAGAATAACTACTTAATCATTAGTTGTTACGTAAAGAGTGTTAATCAACAAGTGTTAAAGATTAGGGGAGTCATCCTGATGCGCGATGCGTGAGGAACGCACCAGGAGACTCAACCCTTCGCCGCAGTAACCCCATGCGTCGGTAAGCATTCATCGTAAGGAGGAATCATGTGTGGTGTGTTGGCACCGCAACAGTTCCGATGTTTGCTTACGTTGCCATCATATCATGCTGACCACTGTGCGTGGTGCACCTGTCACTGTGTGTGAGTGACTGTAGTGTTATGCATTGCAACCTGCATGCCTATGCGCAGCCATACACATACGCATACGTATACAGGGTACGGGGGTACACCCACCCCCCCACCACCCGTCAATACGTATATAAAACTACCTAGGGACATCCGACATCTCAAAAACTATTTGCTATGGGCGTACGGGGTTTTCACTAAGTACTACCTAGGGTGTATTATTTTCACATGGAGTGGATGGAGCGTGCCAAGTGTAAAGGGCAAACGCATTTGTTCTTCCCGCAGTTTGAGGGCGATGAAACGTATTCTTATTTGGCTAAATCTATCTGCGCGGCTTGTCCAGTCCGTGAAGAGTGTTTGGACTATGCGCTGGAGTTTCCGCCTTGGGACATGCACGGGGTGTGGGCTGGCTTATCGCAACGGCAACTGCGCAAGGAAGCCAAGCGGCGCGGGCTGACCTACACCCGACCTTCTATTGCTGAGATGTGGCGGGACAAGCGCTAGCCGCGTAAGCGGCGTCGCTTCTTTTGGTACACGCGCTGGCGTAAACGGTGGCAGGTTTTGCAGTGGCGCCGTCTGGGCTGGTTGGTTGGATACACCACGTAGGCGTCAGCCATGGAGTGACCGTGGATGCAGTGGGTTTTTAGCCCGTCATGGGGGAAGTTGGTAGGGCGGGGTCTAGTCATGTGTATTATTTTACTATGGCGCGGCGCTGCGCGCCTTGCCTAGGTCGTTTTGCGGGCTTTTGCGGTGCAACGTCTACTCGTTGTCCCGCAAAGCCGACCGTGTTCAAACCAGAAGAAGAAAAGAAGTGGTCAAGAAAAGAAGAAGAATTAACCCCCCCGCCGAACATCAACTTGTAAAAGTTGGGGGAAGTGGTCGGCTCACTTGCCTGTTTAGGTCTCGCAACAGGGCTTGTGCTCTTCTTCTTAAAATAACAAAGCGGGAAGCCCGACGCCTGCGACGGCACTCATCTCCGTTGATTATGGCTGAAAGCCACGGTTACCCGATTTTCAGCGCTTTTGGCGGAAGGGGATTGGTTACCCTACACCCATTATCCGTCGTGGGTCACGGTTGGTCTTCTCGGCACCAACATGCCATTTGAAGTTGTGCGTACACCATAGCACATTGTGTTGTGTCCCAGGCGCACCCTTGTGATGTAATAGATTTGGGTTTTATATAGGGACTTCCCGTGCGAGGCTGAATGGCAAAAGAATCATTGTTGCTCACAAAAGAGCAGGAGGACTACCTTGCTTGGTTGTTGACGCCCGAAGCACAACGGGTGCCGCTGCTCAAAAAGGAATGGGCTGCCCAACACGACATCCACTACAACACGGTTACAAATTGGGAAAAAAAGAAGGCATTTATTGAACGGTGGCGCCTCGGCATTGAAGGGCTCAACCAGTCCCCTGAACGCACACAGAAGTTGCTTGACGCCCTTTACGACAAGGGCTTGGAAGGCGATGTGCGGTCGGCTGAACTGTACCTAAAGGCGACGGGCAACATGCCCAACCAAACAGTAAACGTGAAGAATGAAACCAGCGTGAAAGACTTGAGCGACGAAGATTTGGAACGCATGATTCTTGAACTAGGACAAAAACAAAAGAGCAACGTCGTGGCATTGAAGGGTGCTGCCTCTTGAGAGCCGTCTGGTCAGCGCCGAACAATAACGCACTGCAAGGCAGGAGCAACACTGACTTCGTTCGCATCAACAACACCCTGAAGAGGGCGTTGAAGAAAGCGCAAGACGACTTGTTCATGTTCCACCAACAGGAAGACGCCGTGTCGGGCGGTCTCGCCGAGACGATTCAGTTTCACTATTTGTTGCGCGCCGACACCACGGCGATGGACGCATCAACCGTCGTGACGGGAAGTTCTTTTGACGCCAACGAAGGCGCGGTAGGAAGCGCCGACGTGAACTTCGGTTTGTACGAGACGCGACGCGACTTCCGCAATCCAGGGCGCGGTTTCTAAATGGCTGTAATTCTCCAAGTTCGTAGAGACACCGCCGCCAACTGGACGAGCAACAACCCCATCCTGCTCGCGGGCGAACTGGGCTTTGAATACGACACGGGGAGAATGAAGGTTGGCGATGGCACGACGAACTGGCAAGGGCTCCCATATCTCACGGATGCGACGGGTCCGACGGGTAGCACGGGTTTCACTGGACCTACAGGACCTACTGGAGCGACAGGCGCCGCTAGCACGGTTACAGGTCCGACTGGTCCCACTGGTGCCACAGGACCAGCGGGAACCGCTGCTGCTACGGGTGCTACTGGCGCAACAGGACCTACAGGACCAACGGGAGACACGGGACCAACGGGACCGACAGGATTCACGGGACCCACAGGAGATACGGGACCCACGGGAGCCGCATCAACCGTAACGGGTCCGACAGGACCAACAGGTCCCACAGGTAGTACTGGCGCAACTGGTCCTACTGGCGCCACAGGTTCAACGGGAGCAACAGGCGACACAGGTCCCACTGGTGATACTGGACCAACAGGACCCACAGGCTTTACTGGTCCCACTGGCTTTACAGGACCAACAGGTTTTACTGGACCCACAGGCGACACTGGACCCACTGGATTTACAGGTCCGACAGGATTCACTGGTCCAACTGGACCAACTGGTTTCACTGGTCCCACTGGGTTTACTGGTCCAACGGGATTCACGGGTCCAACTGGACCTACGGGAGATACAGGACCCACTGGACCTACTGGATTTACTGGTCCTACTGGATTTACGGGACCAACAGGTGATACAGGTCCGACAGGTCCTACTGGCTTTACTGGTCCTACTGGCTTTACAGGACCAACTGGATTTACTGGTCCGACAGGACCAACAGGATTCACGGGACCAACAGGACCTACGGGTGCTGCTGGTCAATTCACCGTCACGGGTCCAACCGCGCCAACAGGCATTGATGGACTTGTTTGGTACAACACCACCGATGGCAGAACATACATCTACTACAACGACGGCAACACCGCACAGTGGGTGGAGTTCGGTAATGCCAATGTTGGTGCCACTGGTCCCACGGGACCCACTGGTGCTGCTTCAACCGTTACTGGTCCTACAGGACCCACAGGCTTCACGGGTCCAACTGGACCAACTGGTGCTGCATCAACCGTCACGGGTCCGACAGGACCCACGGGAGATACGGGCGCAACTGGCGCCACGGGAGCAACGGGAGATACGGGTCCCACGGGACCAACTGGCGCACAAGGCGTAACTGGTCCAACAGGGGCTACGGGCGCTACGGGTGCTACGGGAGCCACTGGCGACACTGGTCCTACTGGTCCGACAGGACCGCAAGGCGCGACAGGACCACAAGGCGTAACAGGTCCCACGGGTGATACAGGACCGACAGGAGCGTTGGGACCACAAGGTGCTACGGGAGATACTGGACCAACTGGACCCACTGGACCCACGGGTGCCACGGGAATTCAAGGACCGACAGGTCCGACAGGTCCAACTGGTGCTCAAGGCGTCACTGGACCCACTGGTGATACAGGACCCACGGGCGCTACAGGAGACACGGGTCCAACTGGCGCCGCGTCAACGGTAACTGGTCCTACTGGCGCAACTGGAGATACAGGTCCCACAGGACCCACAGGCGCTGCATCCACCGTTACAGGACCTACTGGTCCCACAGGCGCTACTGGTTCAACTGGCGCTACTGGCGATACGGGTCCCCAAGGTGTCACGGGTCCAACGGGTGATACAGGTCCGCAAGGCGTAACTGGACCAACTGGTGCCACGGGATTTACAGGACCCACTGGTTTCACTGGACCCACAGGTGCAACAGGCAACACGGGAGCAACAGGAGATACAGGTCCTACTGGTTACACGGGACCAACTGGAGCAACTGGGGCAACAGGAGATACTGGTCCACAAGGAGACACGGGTCCGACGGGAGACACTGGACCGCAAGGAGTAACAGGTCCCACGGGCGCTACTGGTTCCACAGGTGCCACAGGTCCTCAAGGTGATACTGGTCCCACTGGTGCGACTGGCGCAGCATCAACGGTTACTGGTCCTACTGGAGCCACGGGTGACACTGGTCCCACAGGACCCACAGGACCCACTGGTGCCGCAAGCACAGTAACTGGACCTACAGGTCCGACGGGTTTCACTGGTCCCACTGGAGATACAGGACCCACGGGTGACACTGGTCCTGTTGGCGCCACTGGTCCGACTGGTGCTACTGGTCCTACGGGAGATACAGGTCCTACTGGCGCAGCCAGCACAGTAACTGGACCAACGGGTGCAACTGGGGCAACTGGACCAACGGGTGCCACGGGTGCAACAGGTGCAACTGGACCAACGGGTCCTCGTGGTGGCGTTGTTTATCAATTCTCAACGACGACCACTACTGCAGACCCTGGTCCTGGATTTTTTAGATTCAACAGTGCAACTCTTGCCAGCATCACGGACATGTACATAGATGATGTTGACTTTTTTGGCACCAACCAAACAAATTGGTTCAACAATTGGGACGCGGTTTATAACGTTGCTGGTCCACGAGGCACGATAACAATTCAATCCAGAAATCCTGCAGGGACTACTTTTGCTTCTTTCACCGTAATTGACGCAGGCGCTCAAAGTGGTTACTACTACAACCAAGTTAAATACGTTGGCGGTGCGTTGCCGAGCAACAATGAAGAAGTCGTAATTACTTTTACGGCAGGCGGTACTGCTGGAGCAACTGAAGGTTTGTATTACATAGTAAACAAAAATTTTGGTACGCATCCATCACAACGAAACATAAACATTGCTGGTTCTTCTGGTTCTGCAACGTCAACGATAAGAATCAACCTTGACGATATTTGGCTCAACGACAACCAGGCAATCATTGAAACATGGGGCGATTCAACCAACACGAATAAAGGAACCCTGTTCCTAAGCACCGATGTTTCATCCACTCAACCCACTCCGCCATTAACAATTGCAATACCAGTTAGTTCGGTAACGGGTCCTGCTGGTAGTGGCAGCAGCGAACATTACGTAATTACTGGCGATACAACATCTGCTTACGCTCAAATTTCCAGCACCAGTAGATATTTTGTATTTTTCAGTAACGCTGGTGATGCTGGTTCAACGGGACCCACAGGTTCTACTGGTGCTGCTGGCGCCGCAGGTGCGACGGGACCGACAGGACCAACAGGTGCCGCATCTACTGTTACGGGTCCAACTGGTCCGACGGGACCAACTGGTGATACAGGACCTGCTGGTGCCGCCTCCACCGTTACGGGACCCACTGGTGCGACGGGACCAACTGGACCAACAGGTGATACGGGTCCGCAGGGAGCAGCATCTACGGTCACAGGACCAACAGGACCCACGGGTGCAACAGGAGATACAGGACCTGCTGGTTCTGCTGGTGCTACGGGTCCGACAGGTGCAACGGGTGATACAGGTCCTCAAGGTGCAGTCGGAGACACAGGACCCACTGGAGCCACAGGGGCAACAGGTCCTACTGGACCTACTGGGGCAACAGGTGCACAATCAACTGTTACTGGTCCGACTGGACCCACGGGTGCAACAGGTCCTGCTGGTGGTGGAAGTTCTGGATTACAAGACATATTAATGTTGAGTGGAATGTAGGAGAAACAATGCCAACAATTTACAAAGTCCTCGGACAAGAAGAACCAGCGAGCACAAGCGCGGACCTATACACGGTTCCAGCGGCAACTGACACTGTGGTATCAACCCTCAACGCGTGCAATACTGGTGCGGCTTCCGCAACAATTAGCATTGCCATCCGACCTGCTGGCGCATCACTCGTTGACAAACACTACATTGTCAACGATTTGGCGCTTGCTTCCAAATCCACTTTTACGTACACGGCTGGTGTCACGCTTGATGCGACAGATGTAATTACTGTGGTTTCATCAACGAATGATGTTGCGTTCTCTGCATTCGGTTCGGAGATTTCGTAATGACGGTTGGCATTACGCCTGACCCAGGTCTTGTAGGACCTACGGGACCTACTGGTGCTACTGGCGCTGCTGGTGCCACGGGTCCGACTGGTTCAGCAAGTTCTATAAGTGTTGCGGTGTTTACGCACGAACTTGCTTTAAATACAGATGGAGGCACTGCAACACAAGGTTCTTTTATAAAACTTACATTGAATACAACACAATTTAACGGAATCACAGGTGCATCGTTGTCATCAAGCCAAGTAACGCTACCTGCTGGAACTTATTACTGCCAAGGAATCCAATGTTTTTACGCAGGCGTTGGAAGAATCCGACTCAAATTACGAAATACAACCGATAGCACTGACACCATACTTGGATTAAATTATGACCAAAACAACGTCGAGGAAGCCAATGCCCATCTGATGGGGTCTTTTACTATTGCGGCTCAAAAAACATTTGAGTTTCAATACCAAGTTCAGACTACTGTTTCTGGCAACGGTCTTGGTGATAATAGCAACATGGGTATCGCAGAAGTTTACACATCAATCTCGTTTATGAAGGTTGCTTAATTTATGGCATCAGGAATAGTTCCAAATCCAAACGTTGTAGGTCCAACAGGTCCTACTGGCGCTGCTGGTACCAATGGCGCTACAGGACCTACTGGACCCACAGGTGCAGGAAGTTCCGTTATTGACGAGCAAACCTTCACGTCATCTACGACATACACAATTAGTGCAAGTGCAAAGTTTGTTGTTTTGGACTGCATCGCCGCAGGCGGAGGCGGTGGCGGCGGTCGCGCAACCACTTCCGACACCAGTACTGGTGGCAACGGCGGAGTTGGTGGCGCATGGTACCGAATCGTTGCTCTTGCATCAGAGTTCACTGGAGCACAAACCGTAACGATTGGTGCTGGTGGAACTGGTGGAGCGTCTGTACCATCAGGAACTGCACCAAGCAACGGGACAAGTGGTGGAACTTCACGGTTTGGTCACTTGTATTTTGCTGGCGGAATTTGCGGTGCTGCTGGCACAAGTATAAGTTCAACAAGTCAACTTGAGCCAACAGCCAGAATTGGCTATCAATGTTCCATGATGCCTTACTGGTACGCACTGTTGAGCAGCGTTCCAACACCAGCACAAAACAACCCTGTTATTGGTCTTATCTTTGGTAGCGGTGGTCAAGGCAGAACAACCAACACAACCAATAACTTCTGGCGAGGTGTCTACGGTTTTATGGGCGGTGGCGGTGGCGGTGGCGGTGGTTCACAAAGCCAGAGAACTGCTGGAATTGGTGGTGGAGCAACAACCGATATCGGTACTGCCGTAACATATACAATCACCCAAGTAGTTGGTAGCGACGGCACAACTACTAGCCGAATCTTGCCAAACACCGAAGGTGGAGGTGCTGCAGGAACAAACAGCGGAAACAATGGAACCGCAGGAACCGCAGGAGCAAACGGCACACTTCCAGTCGGCGGGGCAGGTGGCGGTGGCGGCGGTGGACACGTATCTGGTGGAACTTCTGGCGCTGGCGGAAACGGAGGAAACTACGGCGGAGGCGGCGGCGGTGGAGGTTCTGGAACTGGTGCTGGTGGGACAACAGGTGCAGGTGGCAATGGAGGACAAGCAGTGATAAGACTGTGGGTACTTGGATGAACAAATATTTTGTTGTCAGAGAATCAGATGATGAAATAATAAACATCGTCATATGGGACGGTATTTCTGCGTGGCAACCAGATGCTGGTCAATACTTGGAACCATTTCAAGAAGGTGTTGGAATCGGATACGGCAAAGTTGACGGCGAATGGGTTGATTTGCGAGTTCAAGAAATTGAAGAACCAACAGAAATAGAGGAATGAACATGCTTACACCAGAACAACTTTCGGCGGCGATTGAATCACGTCGCGCGGAAGTCAACGCATACCAACACAACATTGACACCTTCACGTCACTGATTGCGTCGCTGCCAAACGAGTTGCCGTCTCACCTTGAGCCGTACCGTTCGCGCACCGACAGGCACGCGGCAGCAGCAGAAATTGAGGACCTTGAAGACCTTGAACTGCTTAGCGATGTCTGGTTTCACGACGAACTGAAAGCACGAGTACGTTCAGAAACCGTGGAAAAGCGCAAGGCACAAGCAATTCTTTCAGCACTTGAGGCTCAAGAATAATGCCGATTGACTTCCCATCTTCTCCGACGAACGGTCAGATTTTTACTGACGGCGACCACACATGGGTGTATTCGTCTTCGTTGCCAGGGTGGAAGTTAGAGACGCAGGTTCTTAACGCAGCCACGCTTGAAATCAACGCCCAAACGGGAACTACTTATACGCTCGTGTTGGCTGATGCAGGAAAACTTGTCACTTTAGATAACGCGTCGCCAATTTCTTTGGAAGTGCCGTTGAATTCGTCGGTTGCATTCACGACTGGAACGCAGGTGAATTTGGCTCAAATCGGTGCTGGAAGGGTCACCGTCGCAGGAGCAGCAGGTGTAACGGTGAACTCTGCATTGGGTCTGAAGACCCGCACGCAGTACTCGGTTTTGACTTGTATCAAGACTGGCACCGACACTTGGTTGTTGACTGGCGATAGTTCTGTATCGTGAGAATTGTTGCTAATCCCGCGTCGCGGTCTGTTCCAACGCCGCAGTATCTTGCCGTAGCGCACGAAACAAGCCCCTACATAACCGTTTACCCTTGGAAAACAAACGTTGATGGTTTCGGGACTAAGTACGCAGACATTCCGAGTGGTGGACCAAACCTTACGGTGAATGATGCAGTATGGACATCAAACAACTCAGACATATTGTTCGGTAAGGGCGGTTCTTTTTCAGGCTCACCATGGCTGTTTGCGTATTCATGGACTTTTTACGGTTTCGGAACAAAGTATGCAGACGCTGCAAATCAGCCAGGTGACGGGCTTAGTTCCATTGCATTAAATTTAAACAACAGGGACACTGCGGTAACTTTTGGTACTTTTAGCAACGCCGCCAGCACAGAAGGTTTGCAATCGTATCCGTTTACGAGTGGTACTGGTTGGGGAACAAAATACTCGGCGCCACCAAACAGACCCGCAACAGCAACAAGCGCCAGAGGAGCAGCGTTCAGACCACAACGAAACACTGTTTCTGTGGGAACGGGCGCTAGTCCATTTGTTTATCTTGTTGGATACAGTTCTAGTTCAGGTGGATTCACCACAAAATTTGCCGACCCAGGTTTGGCAATACAACCACCTTCGGCTCCTTTCAATTCTTCTTGGGGTCCCCTTAGAGGAATAGATGTTGCGTTTGCTCATGCAAACAGCCCGTATGTGACGATTTACCAATGGAGTCCATCAACTGGAATTGTCGCAAAATGGACAGACCCAGCAACAAGTATTGGTGCTCAAAGCAGAGATGTTCAATGGAATCCCGCAGAAAACGCAATCGCAATGGCAACTGTTGGAGCAACAACGCCGTTTGTGGTTGCTTATGAGTGGGATACAAATACTGGTTGGGGTAGCAGATATTCAGACCCGAGCACTCTTCCTCCAAACAGCGCATTGGGAGTTAGTTGGAGAAACGACGGAACAGATATAGCAGTCGCACACGTCTCAAGTCCATACATAACTGTTTATTCGTGGTCAAATGGTTTCGGAACAAAATACTCAAATCCAACCAATTTGCCTGCTGGCAACGCAAATAAGGCAAAGTTCAGTTTTTAACATGGAACTCAATTCACTCGTCAACGAATACAACTTCCGCAAATGCAAAGGACCTGCCGACGGCGGCGTTGAAGAACTGTTGGAAGCATTTGAGTTCTTTTGCGCCAACTATGTGTACATCAAACATCCGTCACGCGGACGCATCAAGTTTCAACTACGACCCGCACAGATACAGACCGTGCGCACATGGCTCGGTGAGCGCAACACCATCGTTCTCAAAGCACGACAGATTGGATTCTCCACGCTCGCAGCCTCATACGCATTCTGGCTGACCTTCTTTTGGGGTGACAGATTCGTCGTCATGTTGTCAAAGACAGAACGCGAAGCAACAAAACTGCTGTCAAAGTCAAAGTACATCTACAAGTACCTGCCACAGTGGTTGCGTCTTTCAGGACCCGAACTGTTGCAAAACAACGTCTTAAAGATGGTGTTTGACAACGACTCCACGATTGAATCGTTACCGTCGGCAAACGAACCCGCCCGTGGTGAATCCGTTTACCTAGCAATCATTGACGAAATGGCGTTCTTGCCCAACCCCGAAGAAGCGTGGGCTTCCATTGAACCGATTGCCGATGTCGGCGGTCGCGTCATTTGCATGTCCACCGCCAAGGGCGAAGGCAACATCTTCTACAACTTGTGGATGGGTTCCCAAACGGGCACCAACCGATTCAAAGGCATCTTTTTCCCATGGTCAGCAAACGCCGACCGCGACCAAGCATGGTATGACGCACAAAAAGCAGAGTTGCCTGACTGGCAGTTGCATCAGGAATACCCAAGCAACCCCGAAGAAGCGTTCATTCGTTCGGGTCGCCCCGTGTTTGACATTGATTCTTTACGTTTGCAGGTGTCCGAAAAAGGCAAGACTGGCATCAACAAGAAGTTGAGCGACATGCCCAACTCGTTCATGTTTGAGTCCTCTGGCGGTCCTTTGACCATATGGAAACTGCCAATCTTTGGCACCGTGTATGTGGTGGGGGCGGACGTTGCCGAAGGTCTGGCACGAGGCGACTATTCGTCAGCCCATGTCATTGACGCCAAGAGCGGTGAAATCGTCGCCCATTGGCACGGGCATGTTGACCCCGACAGGTTTGGACATGAAATCCTGTACGCCCTAGGTCATTTCTACAACGAAGCGCTTATCGGAGTTGAATCCAACAACCACGGCTTGACCACCCTGACCGCCCTAAATAAAGCCAACTACGACAACCTTTACCGTCAGCGTCGCCTGAACCAACGCCACGCCGAACAGACCGAACAGTTGGGTTGGAAGACCACGACACTTACCAAGCCCCTT
>Ga0172372_10011166_pt1 | contig 11437 bp, 7 predicted proteins | sample LakKiv5m_2_FD_114544 | JGI IMG/M metagenome (GOLD analysis project Ga0172372, IMG submission 114544) | Freshwater microbial communities from Kabuno Bay, South-Kivu, Congo - kab_092012_9.5m | ecosystem: Environmental > Aquatic > Freshwater > Lake | place: Democratic Republic of the Congo... | reverse complement strand
GCAGGCGGGCGATGTTCTCCGCGCGCTCGATGTAGCGGCTCATCCAGTAGAGCGAGTGGGCGACGCGGGAGAGCATCACCGTGGCCTGCGGTCGAAGGAAGGGTGGTTCGCTGGCGGTCATCGCGGCGGTTCAGTTCTCGCCCTGCAGCACCCAGGTGTCTTTGGAGCCCCCGCCCTGAGAGGAATTCACGACGAGGGAGCCGCGGCGGAGCGCGACGCGGGTGAGGCCGCCGGGGGTGACGGTGGTCTTCTCGCCGCAGATGATGTAGGGGCGGAGGTCGATGTGGCGGCCCTCGAGGCGGCCGTCGCACCAGGTCGGGGAGCGGGAGAGCTGGATGGGATCCTGGGCGATGTAATTGCGGGGCTGGGCGGCGACCTGGGCGCGGAAGCGGGCGCATTCCTCGCGGGTGGAGGCGGGGCCGATGAGCATCCCGTAGCCGCCGGCCTCGTTGGCCGCCTTGACCACGAGTCGCTCGATGTTCTCGAGGATGAACTTCCGGTCCGCCGGCTCCGCTGCGAGGTAGGTGTTCACGTTGGGCAAGATCGCGTCCTGCCCGAGGTAGTATTTGATCAGGCGGGGGACGTAGGCGTAGATGACCTTGTCGTCGGCGACCCCGGTGCCGATCGAGTTGGCGAGGGCCACGCGACCCGCCCGGTAAGCCTGGATCAGCCCGGGCACGCCCAGCAGTGAATCCGGCCGGAAGACGGTCGGATCTAGGAAATCGTCGTCGATTCGGCGGTAGATGACGTCCACCGGCATCAGGCCGGCGGTCGTGCGCATATACACCCGGGCGTCGCGCACGACGAGGTCCCGGCCCTCGACGATCGGGATGCCCATCTGGCGGGCGAGGAAGCAGTGCTCGAAGTAGGCGCTGTTGTGGACCCCCGGGGTGAGCAGCACGACGGTGGGTTTCTCCGTGGCTTCCGGGGCGAGGTGGAGCAGCGCCTTCAGGAGGTCGTCCGTGTAGCCTTCGACGGGGCGCACGCCGTAGCGGTCGAAGACCTGGGGCAAGGCCCGGCGCATCGCAGAGCGGTTCTCGATCATATAGCTGGCGCCCGAGGGGCAGCGGAGGTTGTCCTCGAGCACCAGGTAGTTGCCGGCGGCGTCCCGGATGAGGTCGGTGCCGCAGATGTGGACGTAGATCCCGCGGGGGACCGTGAAGTGCATGAACTCCCGCCGGAAGTGCTTCGCGCCGAGGATCAGGGAGGGCGGCACGATGTTGTCCTTCAACACCTTCTGGTCGTGGTAAAGGTCGTCGAGGAAGAGGTTGAGGGCGGTGACGCGCTGGATCAGGCCGGCCTCGATGCGGCGCCATTCGGCGGCGGGGATGATCCGGGGGATCAGGTCGAAGGGGAAGATGCGCTCGGTGCCCTGGGCGTCGTTGTAGACCGTGAAGGTGACGCCGCGGCGGAGGAAGGCGGCATCGACGGCGGCCCGGCGGCGGTCGAACTCGGCGGGGGCGAGGGCGGCGAGGCCCTCGGCGAGGCGCTGGTAGTGCTGCCGCACGCGGCCGTCCTCCGGCCGGGTGAACATCTCGTCGAAGAAGCCGCTGAGTTCGTAATCGGAGGGCAGCAGGGACATTGGGCCAGGGAGGGTTTCCCTTGCCCTAAGCAAGTCCCTTGCCAGCCGTGCGGGAAACGTGCGGGGACGCCGCCGGATGGCCTGGCGGGCCCCGTGGAGCCGCGCCCCGGGGCGCCGCGGCGTGCTTCAGGGCACTTCGTACAGCTCGACCAGCACGAGGCCGGTCGCGTTGCCGGCGTTCCCGGGGGCCGGTGAGGCCTGCATAGTGTAGGATCCGGGGGTGAGGGTCGTGAGCAGGGCGGCCTCGTTGGGACTGTTCAGCGGGAAGGCGCCGATGACCGGGAAGACCGCGGCGAGGGTGGCCCCGTTGGTCTGGCCCCAGTTGTTGTTGTTGGCCTGGGCCTGGACGCCGCTGAAGAGGATGAGGCGCGGATCGGAGAGCACGGTGGCCGCGGGCCGGCCGAAGGGCACGAGGCCGGGACCGATGGCGCGCAGCACGACCGTGCGCGGGGTGTTGCCGGCCACGACCACCCCGGGGATGACCGCCTCGTTGCCGGCGTCGATCCGGGAGAGGGAGGAGAGGTTCGTCAGGCGGGAGGCGTTGCGGCTGACGTCGTAAATCTCGGCCATCACCTCGCCGATGGCCCCGCCGACCCCGGTCACGACGACGCTGTAGGAGCCCGGGTCGAGGGTGAGGAGGAGGGCGGAGTCGAGGCTGCCGTTGCCGAGGGCGAAGGTGCCGACGGCGTTCGTCGCGGCGATGAGCTGGGTACGCGCGGCGGGCGTGGCCTGGTTTTCCCAGCCCACGTTGCTCCCGAGGCTCGTGCCGGCGCGGAAGACCTCGAGGCGGGCGGCGGCGATCGCGTTGTCCACCCGGAAGCGGGCGAGGCCCGGGCCGACGGCGCGGACGAGGATGTTGGCCCGGGCGCCGGCCGAGAGGGTGAAGCCGGCGGTGAGGGTGTCGCCGAGGAAGGCGATGCCGCCGCGGGTGGAAAGGTTGATCATCCGGCCCGGTTCGGGGGCGGGGTTGCCGGCGAGCCGGGCCTCGAGGAAGGCGAGCACGCGCCGGTTGGCGCCGCTGAAGAACTCGCGGTCCCCGGAGGCGATCGCCAGCTCGGTGGCCACGTCGGCCGCCCGGGCCCGGTACGTCGCCGGCAGGGCGGCGGCGAGGGCGGTGACCGAGGGCTGGGTCCGGGGATAGAGGTTCGCGTCCACGATCCCGGCGGTGCGCAGGGCGGCGGCGACGGTGGTGGCGTCCTCGCCGGTGAACTGGTCCGGGTTCTGCAGGCCCAGCATCCGTAGGCGGGCGGGGTAGAGCGGGGTGAGGTCGCTGATTACCACCCCACCGGGCACACCGCGGCCGGCGAGCATTTGGGCGCGGGCGCGGGCTTCCGTGAGGTCGGTCGGGCCGGTGTCCTCCTCGTTGGCCGAGACCGCGAAGTATTGCGGCACGCGCGACAGTGCCGCGAGGGTCTCGTCGCCTCCGGAAAGGTACAGCACGGCGCCGCGGACCGGCCGGCCCGCGGCGAGGAGCAGGTCGGCGTAGCGCACGCCGGCCACGGCCCCGGCGGCCCGGCCGAGGAAGAAGACGGGCGTCGCGGGATCTAGCTCCTCCCGGCCGGCGAGGTAATTGAGGGCCGTCACGTGGTTCAGCGCGTCGGGGTTGCCGCCGAGGGTGGCGGTGCCGGACCAGGCGCCGGTGACGCGGTTCACGCTGTTGAGGGCGGCGACGCCGTAGCCGGCGGCCACCAGTTCGCGGAGGAGGAGCGAGGGGTGGGCGCGGTCGAACCACTCGTTGAGGTCGCCGCTGGTCTGGTGCAGGAGGAACACCAGCCCGCGGGGGCGGAAGGCCGGCAGGTGGTAGGCGAGGGTGCTGGCGACGGCGGGCGCGCTGGCGGCGGCGCCGGGCAGCGCCTGCGGGTTGAAGTTGCGGGCGATCACCGGCCGCCAAGCCGGCGCGGGCCGGTAGGTGGCCTGCAGGCGCACCGGATTGGTCGGGACGGTGAGGTTGACCTCGCTCAGCTGCGGCAGGATCTGCCCGGCGCCGAGGGCGGCGGTGTCGCCCGTCCAGCGGTCGAAGACCATCCCGGGGGCCGGCGGGTGGGCGATGAGGGTGACGGGGGTGCCGGCCGGGTAGGTGCCGCCGCCATCGCCGCCCTCGACCGTGACCGCGACGGGGGCGCCGGTGCCGAGGGCGAGCACGGAGGACTTCAGGTCGACCTGGACGACGTTGCGGAAATTGACCGTGCAGGTGAGGCGCTTCAGCCCGGGGGAGGTGGGGCGGAAGGTGACCGTGTTGGTGCCCTGACCGGAGACGATCGTGGCGCCCCCGGCGACGGCCCAGCGGAACGTGCGGTCGTTGCCCTGCGCGGCGGGGACCGAGGCGGTGACGCTGGTGGCGTTGGCGGCGATGGTGGCCGGGCTGGTCACCCGGCCGGCGGTGTCGGCCGCGATGACGGTGACGTTGGCGGTGGGGGAGAAGGAGGTGCCGTCCGCGCCGATGGTGGCGGCGAGGGTGACGGTGCCTGGGGTGTCGGCCACGAAGTTCACGGTGGCGCTGCGGGGGTCGCCCACGATGCGCCCGCCGGAGATGCTCCACTGGTAGGAGGCGTTGGCGACGATGGCGGGATCGACGTTGTTCCCGCCGAGGCTGATGGTCGCGGAGGCGCTGGTGCCGCTCAGGATGCCCGAAGGCGCGTTGATGGTCGGGGAGAGGGTGGAATTCTGGGCCCCGCCGCCGGGCGGCACGAAGATCGGGGGGATAATGATCCCGCCGCCGCCACCGCCGCCCCCGCCGGCGTTGCCACCCCCGCCGGCTCCGCCGCCACCGGGCAGGGGCGTGGGCCGGATCTGGGCGGCGAGGGGCAGGGCGAGCGCCGCGGCGGCGATCAGCGCGGCCAGCGGGCGAAAGGGACCGGGAAAACGCGAAGGGGGCAGCATGGCGACGACGGGGAGGGACGCAGGGGCGGGCAACAGGTTACGGCGCGGCCGGGGCAGGGCGAGGAGAACCTGCGGGCGCGGGTCCGGGCGGGCGCGCCAGCCACGCGGCGAGGTCGGCGTCCGTGGCGAGGGTGGCCCCGCCCTGGTAGGCCGGGGCCAGCAGTTCCGCGTAGGCCGGCTCCGCGAAGCGGCGGCAGTGCAGGAGGATGCGGGCGTAGTGCCCCGGGGCGCGGACGAGGCGGCCGAGCGCCTGATTCACCTTGGTCATCCCGGGCAACTGGTAGACCCGGCGGAACGCGGCGTCGCGGTCGAGGCCCCCGCGCGCGGCCTCTTCCATCCGGGCCTTCTGGACGGGGTTGACCTCGGGGAGGGCGGGGCCCGCGACCAGCGCGTGGCGGACGCGGCCGCCCAGGGCATCGATGCCCTCGGCGAAGCTCGAGCCGAGGATCAGGCCGAGCACGTCCCCGCGGTCGAGGGCGGCGTTGATCCAGCCCGCCTGCGCCGCGAGGTCGAGGCCGCGCGGCTGGAGGGAAAGGGGCAGGGCGAGGCCCAGTTCGTCGGCGGCAGCGCGCACCGCCTCGGCGTACGCGTAGGAGGGGAAGAAGGCCGCGACGGGGCCGCCGGCGCTTCGGTGCAGGGCGGCGGCGGTGGTGGCAGTGGTCCCGTGGTGGCGGCCGCGTTGCTGGTAACTCGTGTCCACGCGGAGGTCGTGGGCGACGTCGTAGGCTCCCTCTCGCCAGGGAGCGTGGGCCGAGAGGAGCCGCGGGCTGGCGGCGTCGCGCTGTTCCTCCTCGCGCAGGAGGGCGGCGGCGCTGGTGAGCTGCCGGAACAGGCGCCGGGTGTCGCGCTTGGTCAGCTCCCCGAGGCGTTCCGGGGCCGGGGCGGGGCTCGGCGCGGGCGCCGGGGCCGGGGGCGTGTCGAGCCCGCAGGCGGTGGCGAAGCCCTCGAGCGGGCTGAGGGTGGCGCTGGCGAAGACCACCCCGCCGAAGCCGCGGAGGAGGTTCCCGATCGGCCCGGCGGCGTCGAGGCAGGTGAGGATGAGGCGGCCCTTTTCCGGGCTCCACCAGAGGCGGGGCGGCGCCGCGGGGTCCTCGAGCGCCTCGATCAGTGCGGGTACCTCCCAGAGGGCTGCGCTCGCGGTCGGGCCGAGGGCGGCGAAATCCACCCCGGTGCCGCGCAGCGCAGCGGCGATCTCCCCGAGCAGGTGGCGGGCATCGTCCTCGTCGTGGGCCGGGAGCGCGTCCCGCTTGGGCAGGCGGTGCAGGAAGTGGCACCAGTGGTCCCAGGCCTGGACCAGCGCGGCGCCGGGCCGGACGCGGTGGAGCTCTTCGCGCACCGCGAAGGCGTCGGCCGCGGCGCAGGCGTGCGAAAGGGCGTCGGCGGCCCGGGCGGGAAGGTTGTGGGCCTCGTCGATCACCAGCAGGGTACGGGCCGGGTCGTACCCGGGCTGGCCGCCGAAAAGGCCGCGGCTGCGCGGGGCGAAGACGTAGTTGTAGTCCCCGATCCATACGTCGTGGAAGGCGAGGGCAGTGCGGGTGATCTCGTACGGGCAGACCCCGGCGTCGCGGCCAGCCGCGCGCAGGGCCTCCACGTCGCGCGCGTGGGCCTCGTCGAGGTGGAAGCGCGAGAGGCCGGCGCGCTCCCAGCGGAGCGCGGTGTCGGCGAGGTGGGGGCAGGCGTCGCGGACGCAGTGGAAGACGGAATTGATGCAGTGTTCGGACTTGTTACGGACGTGCCACACGGCGACCGGCGGGTCCGACCCGGCGCCGGCGTCGGGGGGGCGCATCGCGGCAAGGGTCTGGACGACCTGCAATTGCCCGGTGGCCTTGCTGGTGAGGTAGAGGAGGCGGTCGAAGTGACCGGTGCGGAGCTGGCCGAGCGCGAACTCCAGCAGCACCCCCGTCTTGCCGAAGCCCGTCGGGGCCTCGAGGCCCACTAGCGGGTGGCGCGCGAAGAGCGCGGTGAGCTCGGCGACGGTGCGTTCCTGGCCCGGCCGGGGGGTGGCGAAGGCGGGTTGGAAGCGAAGCGTGCGCAGGCGGGTCCGGGCGCGCAGGCGCAGCTCGAGGAAATCGGCCACGCGGTCCAGCTGCGCGCGGAAGGCGGCCTCGTCCGCCGGATCGAGCGGCACCGCCTGGAGCAGGCCGGTACCCGCCTCGACAAAGACCAGTTCGGCGGCGGCCGCGGCTGGGAGCGGGGGCTCCTCCGGCGCGGGCGCGGCGAGGCCGAGCCGCAGCAGGGCGGCGTAGGTCGCGAGCTGGATGAAGTACGCCGGGTGCTCCGCCCGGAGCTCGGCCGGGTCGGCCGGTAGGGGCCGGAGCACCGACTTGATCTCGCGCAGGGTGGCGCCCGCGGGCCCGGGCAGCAGCTGGTCCACGCGGCCCGTCAGCGACAGGCGCCAGCCACGGTGGACGAGGGTGCCGCTGATGCTGACCTCGAAGCGGGCGGCGGCCCCGTGCGCCTTGGCGGCCTGGGCCCGGAGCTCCTGGTGCCAGCGCGTGCCAAGCTGCGCCCGCCACAGGCCGCCACCCCCCTCGGCGCCGGCCTCGGCCGGGCCGGCGGTGAAGCCAGAGAACTCCCCCGCGCCGAGAGCGGCGGTGCGCTGGTCGAGGTCGAAGTTCACGGCTCGGCGTGCGGCAGGATTTCGGTGTGGCCGCGCAGGTAGTGCTCCAGCCGTCCGAGCAGGCGCTCGACCTCCTCCGGCGCCGCGGTCTGCGCGGCCAGCGGCTGGTTGAGCAGGTGCGCGACGGTCGCACGGTCGGCGGCCGGCAGCGTGGGAAACCACTGCTCCCGCACGGGATGACCCTCGTCTCGCGCGAACCGGTACAGGGCCTTCAGGTAGACGATGTCCGGCCGCGCCCCCGCGTCGAACGCGGCAAGGGCGGTCGCGAGCAGGGCGCCCACGGCCGGCCGGTCCTCCTCCGCCACGGGGTGGCGGTCGATGAGCGTGGCGAGGGCGGAGGCGCGCCGCAGGGTCTCGTAGCCGCGGCCGATGCCGGTGTGGCGCCGGACGATCACGACCCCGCGCACGAACCAGGTCCGGCCGCCGCGGCCGCCCTCGAGTTCCAGCGCGGCCTCATCGAACAGGTCGAGCGGGGGCAGCGAGGCGGCGGCGGCGCGGGGGGCCCGCTGCATCAGGTGCAGGGCCCCGTGTTCCGCGGAGAAGGCCCCGTGCGCGAGGTAGCCGTCCTTCGCCGGGCGGCGGGTGAGCACGAACGCCGTGGTCTGGAGGCTCGGCCCGGGCACCGGCGGATCAGCGCGCCGCGGCGGGCGCGGGCTCGGGCGGCGTGACGGCGCCCCCGGAGAGGATCATCTTCATCCCGTCGCCCACGCTCAGCTCGAGTTCCACGACCTCGGCGCGCGGCAGCATCAGCAGGAAACCGCTGGTCGGGTTCGGGGTGGTGGGCACGAAAACGGTCCAGAGCTCGCCGGCGCCAGCCCGCCGCTGGGGCTCGGCCTGCGCCCGGTTGGTGAGGAAGCCGATCGTCCAGCAGCCGGGCCGCGGGTACTGCACGAGCACCACCTGGCTGAACATACTCCGGTTCTGCGACCCAAAGGTGGCCACGATCTGCCGCACCGCGTTGTACACCGCGCCGACGCCGGGGATCCGCTGGATGGTCCGCTCCGCGAGGGACCAGAAGAACTTCCCGAGGACGTAATTGGAGAAGAAACCGAAGAGGGTCACGAGCACCACGACCACGGCGGTCGCGAGCAGGTCCCAGAGCAGCGGCGCGCCCTCCAGCGCCCGCGGAATCAGGTCCTCGTAGAGCGGCCGGAAACTGCCCCCGACGAGGTCGACCACCTTGCGGAAGGCCCAGACCGTGACGACGAGGGGCGCCAGCAGCAGCACGCCCGAAAGGAAGGCGTTGCGGCAGAGGATCCAGCGGGACGGGGGCGGCGGTTCGACGTGCATCGGGGCAGGTGTCGCAGGGCGATCCGGCGCAGGCAATGCAAAGGCGCGCGCCCCGCTAGCGCCGCCAGCCGAACCGCGGCAGCGCCGCCGCGTCCGCCAGCAGCCGCAGCGCCCGCGCCTCCGCCCGGCGCATCGCGCGCTTGCGGCGCGGCTCTAGGTCGTCGTGCCCGGCGAGGTGCAGCCAGCCGTGCACGAGGTAGAGGGCCAGTTCTGCCGCGAGGTCGCTCCGCCGTTCCTGGGCGCAGCGGGCCGCGGTGTCGGCCGAGACGCAGATCTCCCCGCCGGTACCCTGCGCCGGGTCCGCCGCGAAGGTGATGACGTCGGTCGTGGTCGGGTCGTCGAGGAACCGGCCGTGCAGGGCCGCGAGGGCGTCGTCGGTAAGGAACGCCACCGAGAGTTCCCCCGCGGGGGGGAGTGGGTCCGCTTCCAGAGCGAAGCGCGCGTGGGCCGCGTCGAGGACCGCGATGGCCCGCCGGACGGAGGCCCGGTCCACTCGCAGGCGCGGGTGCCGGTTGGCGATGACGCAGGTCCGCGGGGTCATCCGGCCGGGGTGCCGCGGGCGGCGGGCTCGTTGGCCGGCGGATAGGCGACGCGCGCGTGGAGCATGTTCTGGAGCGTGAACTGGAAGCTGCCGCGGACGCGCGCGAGCTCCTCGAAGGTCAGCGGTGCCTCGTCCAGCTGACCGTCGCCCAGGCGTTCCGCCACGACCCGCTGGATGACCTGCTGGAGGTCCTCGGGCCCGGGCTGGCGCAGCGACCGCGTGGCCGCTTCGACGCCGTCGGCGAGCATGATGATGGCCGCCTCGCGGGTCTGTGGGCGCGGCCCCTCGTAGCGAAAATCCGCCTCTGCCGGCGGCGGCTCCCCGCGGACGCGCGTGGCCTCGAGGGCGCGCTGGTGGAAGTAGCGGACGAGGGTGGTTCCGTGATGCTGGCGGATGACGTCCGTGACGGCGCGCGGCAACTGATGCCTCCGGGCGAGCTCGATTCCGTCGGGCACGTGGCTCCGGATGAGGCGGGCGGACTCCGCGGGAGCCAGTCCGGCGTGGACGTTGGCGCGGTCGCGTTGGTTCTCGCTGAAGCAGGCGGGGCGCTCAGTCTTGCCCACGTCGTGGAAGAGGGCCGCCACCCGCGCCACCAAGGGGTTGGCGCCGACCGCGCCCGCGGCGTTCTCCGCCAGCTGCGCCACCACGAGCGAGTGGTGGTAGGTGCCGGGCGCCTCGAGCTGCATCCGCCGGAGCAGCGGATGGTTGAAGTCGGTCAGCTCGAGCAGGGTGATGTCGGTGGTCCGCTTGAAGAGGCTCTCGAGCACGGGCAGCAGCCCGACCACCGCCACGCCGGTGAGGAGCCCGGCGCCGAGGCCGGCGATCATCTGGCGGCCGAGCGTCTCCAGCGGGGTCTGGTCGGCGAGCCCGATCAGCGCCGCGGCCGCCGCCATCGTGAGCCCGCCCATCCCGCCCGCCCGCACCACCGCGCCCCGGCGGCGCGCCTCGCGGCCCGCGTGGATCGCGACCAGGGAGGCCAAAAAGGTGAGCACGAGCAGGTCGAGGCGGTTGCCGTAGATGACGCCGGTGAAAATCGAAACCAGCAGCGCCATAAAGATCCCCGAGCCCGCGTCGATCAGGATGGCCACGAGCAGCGGCGCGAGGGCGGTCGGCGCCACGTAGGGCAGGGTGGAGCCCCAGGCCTCGTCACGCAGGAAGAACTCCGCGCCGCCGAGAGAGTAATTCGCGCGGATCAGGGTCAGGTTCGCAATCACCACCAGCGCCAGCAGGCCGATCCGGGCGTTGCTCCGCAGGGTCTCCGCATCCTCGATCCGGATGTAGATGAGCGAGGCAATCACCATCGCCACCACCAGCAGCACCCGGCCCAGCAGCGTCAGGCCCTCCTGCGTCGCCGCGTCCGCGTGCTCCCGCAGGTAGTTGCGGTGCGCGTTCAGCAGCTCGAAGACCTCCGGCGTCACCTTGTCCCCCGGCTCCACCAGCGTCTGGCCCTGCACGACGCGGACGGTGACGGGCCGGAGGGCCTGGCTGACGGCCTCCTCGCGCGCGGCGGTCGCGAGGCGGTCGAAGACGAGGTTGGGGGTGACGCCGAACCGGAAGAGGCGGAACACGGCCTGCGCCGCTACCCGCGGCACCTGGTCCCCTGCGAGGCTGCCCCGGAGGACGGCGAGGGCGTCTTCGAGGGACTGCACCGGCTGCGAGGAGGCGGTGTCGTCCGCCCGTCGGACCTGGAAGGCGACGAGGCCGTCGGCACCGGTGCCCCCGAGGGAAGCGTCAGCCACGCCCTGGGCGTAGATGTCGCGCAGGGCCCTCAGGCCCTCGTCGAAGAGGGCCGCTCGCGTCGCCGCGTCCCCGGCGCCGAGCACGGCCGCGATGTCCTCCGGCGCGGCGTGGTAGGGGCCGGGAGCGTTGAAGGCGGCGGCGATTCGCGCCAGCTCGGGTTGGAAGCCCAGCAGCGCCGCGGAGGAGTCCCCGGGATGGGTCCGCTCGAATTCCGCCAGTTGCGGGAGTAGCAAGTTCGCCGCCGCCTCGAAGCGCCGCAGCGGCTCGGGATCGAGGCGGTAGATGGGCGGCACGCGGTTCCGGAACTGCTCGCGGGCGGCTCGAGTCTTCTCTGCGCTCTCGTAGCCGAACGAGGCGTGCGCCACCACGCGGGCCGTGGCGGGCTGGTTCAGTCGCAGGGGGGCATCCAGCGTCGTGAGTCCGGCGGAACTCACTAGGACGATAGCGGCCACCGTGAGGATGAAGATCAGGGCCGCGACCAGCCGGCTACGGTCGAGGAAATCGGTCCAGCCGGCGCGCGCCGCGCTCCCCGGGGCGGGGCCGCCGAGCCCGGCGAGCAGGCGCTGCCAGAGGGAAGGGTCGGACATCGGTCAGGCGGGTCCGGCGCCGGGGCCGGGGGCCCGGTAGGCCTCGTAGGCGGCGATGATTCGCTGCACCAGCGGGTGGCGCACGACGTCCGCCCCGCTGAAGGTGTGGAAGTCGATGCCGGGGATGTCCGCCAGGATGTGGCGCACCTCGAGCAGCCCGCTCGCCTTCGCCTTGGGCAGATCGATCTGGGTGACGT
>Ga0172372_10011165_pt1 | contig 11438 bp, 10 predicted proteins | sample LakKiv5m_2_FD_114544 | JGI IMG/M metagenome (GOLD analysis project Ga0172372, IMG submission 114544) | Freshwater microbial communities from Kabuno Bay, South-Kivu, Congo - kab_092012_9.5m | ecosystem: Environmental > Aquatic > Freshwater > Lake | place: Democratic Republic of the Congo... | reverse complement strand
GCCATCCAGACATTCTGCTCCAAGGTCTTCGAGGCCTGGGAGTTTGACCAAGTCGAGTTCAACGATGCTGTTGAGCTGGTGGATAAAGCCCTGGCCAAGCACATCTTGATCAAGGCGGGTAGCCGAGAGTTTACGCTCAAGGCTGTTGTGGTGCGAGGCGACTCTCATCACCTCCTTCGGGCGGCCAATTGGCGCGGTGCTCGGTTTGTGGTCATTCAGAATGGTCGCGGGCAGGTCCAGGTGTTCGTCAACACAAAGACCCCGGACTTCGTCACCCTCGACACATTCGTGGGCATGGTCCGTCTCCTAGAGACCTCACCCGGGATTCGCAAGAGTCTCGTCTGGTCCAAGCTCAAGACGACGGGTGGTGAGTATGTGGCGAAAAATTGGTATTACTTCCGTGACGCTAGGCAGCTGTTCAACGGCTCCCTGACTCATCCGGCAGTGATGCCAACCACGCTCCATCTTGACGCGATCGTTGATGCTCTGGAGCACGCGTTCCACCCGCATCTTATCGTGAAGTGGATGCGTGGTCTCAACGACCCCATGGGTCTCTTCACCCGTCCTGAACGTCCCGTGAACCAGCCATCGCATTCCACTGGTGTCGAACCTGCGGTCGAGAAGGACTTGGCCGAGGCACTTGATCACGCTCAGCAGGTGGTCACCGTCACAGCCTAGTCTGCTTGTAGTCATATGTCGGTAGAGCGTTTCGCACGCTCGCAACACACGAAAAACTCAGGGTTCAACTCCCTGGGTTTTCTTTTTGTCCGATAACACTGTCGATTATTTTTGCTATACTATATGCATCATGGCAGAACGTCCTATTGGTACAGAATCGGCGCTTGCGGATTTTGCTAGTGTGAAGTCGAAAGTTGATTTGCTCAGAGAGTTGGCAAAAATGCCAGATACCGAGACGATTATCGCCGCTGCCGAACCATACTCCGATGACATATTACCGCGTGATAGGGACTTCCTTATCGGCTTGATAGAAGCGCTGTTTGCTTTTGCTGAAGCGTCTTCACTTCGAAGTGGTGCCGATATTGTCGCCAGAGAAGCTTTTTTGAAAAAGTTGATCGATGGCACCATCGTCTCCGATGGCGGCGTCTCTGATGAGATTATCCCAGCTATTCGTCGAGCGATTATTGCCGAGTATCCCGAATACACTGGCGTAGTTGGGACAGCGGTGTCGGCACCATCGGCACCCTCGAGCACGCCTACCCCTGCGGCTGTGCCACCTACACCTACGCCAGCGCCTCGTCCAGCCCCGGTGCGTCTCACCTTACAATCGCGCCCAGCTACTCCTGTTTCGACGCCACCCGCACCTCGTTCGGCGCCAGCACCGACTTCGGCACCCTCAGCGCCTGCGCGACCGGCGCCGGCGAATTTGCAAAAATTGATGGAGAAAAACACTACCGCTGCGCATACTGCGAATACGGGTCATGGTGTTGCGCCTGCCGAAGTGCCAGCGGCTGCATCGGTGGTCGCCACAGCTAGTCCCGAAACTATTTCCAGAGTGCTCGACGAACATCCAGATTTCCGTGCTTTCTTTGCAAAGGCTGATAGGGCAGAGCAGTTGGTACGCGAACAGGATCTTGCGGGGATAGAGACATATCGTCGCGCTTTTGCGATAAAAGACAAGCTCGCTACCGACTTGTATGAGCTGGCCAATGGTGCGATCGAAGGTGACTTTTTGCTCGATTTCGAGAATCCAGACTCACACTTGCCGAAAAATCAGCGAGCGGAGTTTCAGCGCTATGTCGATACCGAAGCGCTCGAGCGACCTGAGCAGCTACTCAACCTTGCTTTCCAGCTAGAGACACGCCAGGTGCTTGAGAAGAATATTGCTACTGCCAAAGCAGAGATTGAGCGTTTTGGTGGCAAAGATCTCTTTGATACTGCCGAACAGGAAGCGATGTATCTAAAGGAGCATCTTGAACGAGCGCACGAAAATACTCGCCGTGATTCTATTGCTGGTTTTATTCCGCACAGTCTCCACTACGGCTTTCTAAAGATGGCGTACAGTGTTGGTGAATGGTTGGGCTGGAAGGGTCAGACGGAAGACCAGATTACACACGAATTTGCCACAAAGCGCGAAGCTCTCCTCAGTGGTCGTACAGAAGATGCACTTTCGGTGCCAGAGAAAGATGCTTTGGCGAAGCTGCAGCAAGGAGAGGCAACCAAGCTCACTGAGTTTAAGCGTCACGAGGCTCTTGGTGAGCGCATGGTAGAGGTGGCTCAGCAGGGAGTCTCCCGTGCCCGATTGAAAGGCGACGGTATTCGTCTCGGTCTGGGAAGTGCTCTTACCTATAGTCCGCTCTGGTTGCATCATCCGGACATTGCTCGCCAGCTCGATGACGTAAACATCCGTCTCGCCGGTATCCGTCAGCGACGTCAGACCATCGAACAGGCTGAACAAAATCTCGCGACCATTATGCAGAGCTTTGAGGCGATGCGAGGTTCTGTATATCGGGAGTTGCCGCCGACTGTTGCTCTCGTGAAATATGCGCAGGCACAGGTGAGAAATACTCTCACGTCTTTCACTGAAGATACGGCAATAGAGGATCTGCAAAGGATATACGACTATGCACACTTCTTGGACGGTAATTCAAAGACCTTCGACACGTTTGAGGCTTTTAGCGATGCAGGTGAGCTTCTCGGAGAGAAACTGGAGACTCTTCATGAGGCTATTCTGGCGCAGTGGGGAAAGAGGGTGTTTGAAATCTTTGGAAAGTCTTCGTTGCAGAAAAAGGGTGTGATAGCTGAGATGGAGAAGGGTATTCGAGATGTAATGGGGCAATCTACGATCGGCGGATTGGCCACTGAATTGGACAAAAAGAACTTTATGAAAGACCTTCTCATTTCGACATTTAAAAAGATAGATCCTGCTGTTGGCGATGGTAAAGAGCGTCGCCTTGCCATGGTGGGTGTGATGATCAATTGCGGTTTGTTGAAAAAGGGTGAGAATATAACCACATAATATGGCATCAAAAAAGAACAATTCAAGTATTCCGTCGAAGATTGTGGCGAAGCGCGCCGGCTTTTCCAAGCTTGCGAAGCTTGTCGAGCGGCGAGATATGGCCGGCGCGCAGGCCGTGATCGATAGTCTCATGAAAAAGCGTCTCACTCAGGCCGAAAAGGCTCAAATCCACATGAGTATGCTCTCGACATACCTCGAAGTCTCCAACGAGCTCAACAAACACTATCTCGCTGAGCTGGAAGATGTGGTGGCTCTCATGAAGGAGCTTAAAAAGGAGGAGAAGGCTGTTTCCGAAGAGCTTTCCTTGGCCAAGGTGCGCGCGAAACTGCTATAATAGAGGCTATGAATCCCGGTCCAGAAGTGTTATACACTCCCGAGCAAGAGCTGGCTTTTTTGCGTGAGCAGGTGTCGCAGAAGGAGCGCGAGCTTCGCGAGCGCGGGGAAGCGCAGCCCCTGCAAGAGCGGGTGATAAAGGAAAAGCTTGTTGAATATCAGGGGCTTCCGACAGAAAAAGTGTTGGCGCCGGATCATCGCCTCGCGCCGCAAGCTGCCGAGGCGATCGTCCTCAATATCTCCCCAGAAGCACACGACGAAAAGATGGCCGAGCTCCTCGCAGTGCTCCAAAAGCACGGTCTCAAAAATGCACTCGATGTTGTCGAAAAGCTGAAAAGTCCACATCTTGAAGACGATTTTCATCGTTTCGTAATCCAATACCTGAAAGCTGGCCATCGTGTTGGTCAAATGAATCCAAAAGAAGCCATCTCCAAAGCCCTCAAAATGACCCTGTACGAGATTGCACTCCCAGAACGTGACAGCCAAGCACCAGAGAAGTCACTCAAAGAACTCGTGTCTTCCATGGAGCAGTTTTATTCTGGCATGGCCTCGGTGTCGGATGATGATGATACTTCGGCCCATTACTTCACTATCGAATTGGCCGTGTCGAATCATAGCAACGAATTTGTCTTCTACATGGCCGTACCTGATACGAAGCGCGACCTTTTTGAGAAACAAATTCTCGGTATTTTTCACAATGCTCGCATCACTGAAAAGAATGACGACTACAACATCTTCTCCGAGAAGGGTGTGGTGGCGGGCTCATCGGTCGGCTTGATGAAAAAGTCATCGTTGCCGATCAAGATGTATGACGAATTTGATCACGATCCGCTCAACGTGATTTTGAATACGTTTTCGAAAATTCAGCGTGATGGCGAAGGCGCAGCGCTACAGATCGTCTGTCAACCAACAAAAGGCGACTTCCAATTGAAGCGATACCAAAAGGCCATCGAGCGTATCCAAAAAGGGGTGAAGACGAGCGAGGCGATCGACTTCCCAGACACGTTTTTTGAGCATTTTACAAACGTGTTCAAGACCGCCAAGGCGCCAAAGCCACCAAAGAATGGTGAGGCTCCCGCAGCGCCGATTGTTGATCAGGCGGCGATTGATCAGATCAAGCGGAAGATCGAGAGTCCGATCATCTACACCAACATTCGCTTCATGGTGTCGGCCCACGACGAACTGGCCGCTGAGCGTATTTTGAGCGACATGGAGTCGTCGTTCAATCAGTTTCAGAATACTCAAGGCAACCGCTTTGTGTTCAATCGCCTGAAGAAGGGACAGCTACAGACATTTGTCGATGCTTTCGCGTATCGTCTGTACGATGAGGATACAAAGCTGGCATTGAGCTTGCGCGAGCTTACGACGGTGATGCATTTGCCGGCGACGGTGTTGAAGTCGGCGCCGCAACTGAAGATTTCGAAGGCGGGGACGGCACCGGCGCCACTCGATTTGCCGCAGCAAGGTATTCTCCTCGGCGTAAATGAATTCCGCAATATGAAAACGGAGATTCACATGACACCGGAAGATCGTCTTCGCCACTTCTATGTCATTGGCCAGACGGGTACTGGTAAGACGAGTTTGTTGAAAAATATGATCGTGCAGGATATTCGAAATGGTGACGGTGTTTGCTTTATTGACCCACATGGTAGCGATATCCAGGACATTCTCTCGAAGATTCCGAAAGAACGCTACGAAGATGTCATCTATTTCGATCCAGCCTACACCGAGCGACCGATGGGGTTGAACATGCTCCAATACGATCCGCGCTTTCCAGAACAGAAAACTTTTGTGGTCAACGAAATGCTCTCTATTTTCAACAAGCTTTTCGATATGAAGACCGCAGGCGGTCCGATGTTTGAACAGTATTTCCGCAATGCCGTACTTCTCACGATCGACGACCCATCTTCTGGTGGCACCCTGCTCGATGTGTCGCGCGTACTGTCGTCGAAAGTCTTCCGCGAGCAGAAATTGGCGAAGTGTACCAACCCTGTCGTGATCCAATTTTGGAAAGAGGTGGCCGAGAAGGCGGGTGGGGAGTCGTCTCTGGCCAACATTGTGCCGTATGTGGTGAGCAAGTTCGATACGTTTTTGAGCAACGACATTATGCGGCCAGTGATCGCCCAGGAGAAATCAACCTTTAATTTCCGTGAAATCATGGATACGAAAAAGATTTTGTTGGTGAATCTGTCGAAGGGTCGCCTTGGTGATATCAATGCCAATTTGATCGGTCTCATCTTGGTGGGGAAGATTTTGATGGCAGCACTGTCGCGCGCAGATGCGCTCAATGGGGCGAGTGCAGTCGGCGGTGGAGCGGCGGGTGTCGCTGGCAGTGCCGCCGTTGCGCAGATGCCGCCGTTCTATCTGTATATCGATGAATTCCAAAATGTGACGACGGATTCGATTTCTGTTATCTTGTCGGAGGCACGAAAGTACAAGCTGAGTTTGAATATCGCACACCAATTTATCGCCCAGCTCCAGGAGGGGATTAAAAATTCGGTATTCGGCAACGTGGGATCGATCGCGGCGTTTCGTGTGGGTGCCGAAGATGCGGAGTATTTGGAGAAGCAATTTGCGCCAGTGTTTACCGCCAAGGATAGTATGAATGTCGACAATTATCATGCGTATGTGAAGCTGTTGGTGGCCGGCCGGCCGGTGAAGCCGTTTAGCATGCGACTCACTCCACCAGAATCCGGCCGACCGGAGCAAGTTGAAAGCCTCAAGCAGCTTTCGTATATGAAGTTCGGCCGCAACAAAGCCGATGTCGAGGCGGAGATTTTACTTAAATATCAGAAAAAGAACGCTTAAAAAGCCATAACCATCGCCCCGAAACTATGTCACATCTCAACACCCAAAAATATAAATACGAACGTACGCTAGTAGTTATCAAGCCAGACGGTATTCAGCGTTCGCTCATTGGCGAGATTATTCAACGCTATGAGCGCACTGGCTTGAAACTCATCGCTCTCAAAATGCTCGTGCCGACACCGGATTTTATTGAAAAGCACTACACCCTCGATCCAGAATGGCGACGGGTGACAGGGGAAAAGAATATCAAGGGGTATGAAGCGAAGGGCTTGGTACATCCGCACAAAGATGATCCGCTCAAAGTGACCGAGATTATTTTGCAGAAACTCAAAAAATATTTGTCGAGCGGGCCGGTGATTGCGATGGTCTGGCAGGGCGCCCATGCAGTGCAGGTAGTGCGCAAACTCACCGGAAGTACGGAGCCCTTGATGTCCGATGTCGGCACGATCCGCGGTGACTTTGTGTTGGATTCATATAAAATCTCCGACGATGATCTCCGAGCGGTACGTAATCTCGTGCATTCGTCCGGCTCGGTGAAAGAAGCCGAAGACGAGATCGCGCATTGGTTCTCGCCGGCCGAAATCATTTCCTACAAAACCGTGCAGGAGCAGATCCTCTACGACGTCGAGCTCCGCGGGATTTTTGAATAAAAAAAGCAAAGTGTGTCGTAATACTTTTGCACATTTGCACTCAAAAATAGGAGGCATATAATTGATGTAGGGTTATTTCCAGTATTAACTCTATAACACATATTCAGGGAGATTTAATTGTTGGACCTCGATGAGCGCTTCGGCGTTCTGACCGCTCCATCTGCGATCACCCACCTGGCTTAGGCTGGGTAAATACTGACTAATAACCCTATGAAGAACCCGTCCTTGGCACGAAGCCGAGCGACGGATTTTTCATTTGTTTTTTGCCGCCATTTCATGCTTCGGGTCGCTCTTGAGTGGCGTCACCAGCTCATTTGCGCTAGGATGGCAGGGTGAAAGAACATGCTATTTTTTGGGTATTTTTGCCTCTGGCGATGGGTACGGCACTCTTCGTGGTGAACCCATTTTTGCCACTGGAAGCCCCGGAAATCGGCGCCGAGGACATTTCACTGCTAGGCACCCAAAACCCTGGTACGTTGCCCGTAGACTACTCAGGGATGCCTTTACAGCTCAGAATTCCAAAGATTGGCGTGGATGCCGCCTTTGAACCGGTGGGGGTACTGGCTGACGGCAGTATGGGGGTGCCGAAGGCGCCCGAGCGAGTGGGGTGGTACGCTTTTGGGCCACGACCAGGCGAGCGAGGGAGTGCGGTGGTGGCAGGGCATCGTGGCTGGAAAAATGGTATGGCTGTCTTCGATCGGCTGAGCGAATTACGCACCGGCGACACTATCTTGGTGGCTGATGTCGAAAATGTCTGGCACACGTTTGTGGTGCGGGGCAGTAAGGTATTTGAGCCGACGGAGGACACTGATGCAGTGTTTGGACGTGCCATCGTGCCTTTTGGAAATGCCAGGGGTGGCACTTTTCTCAACCTCATTACTTGCGAAGGTGAATGGGATCGTGTTGCTGGGCAATTTACGAAACGTCTCGTGGTGTTTGCGGAGGGTGTGTAAAACTCATTCCGACTTTACCGTTTTTTGATTACCCATGTATCCTTTTTTAGCAGTTTCTCTATCGTCGGTCTGCTAGAGTATTTGGGTGGTGGTCCAGAAAGAAAATAACTACGCTTTTATTGACACTCAGAATCTCATCTGTGGTGTGGAGAGGCTTGGGTGGTTGGTGGATTTTGAAAAACTGCACCGATATCTCACTGATAAGTATCGAGTCACAAAAGCCTTTTTGTTTATTGGCTATTTAGAATCGTTCAAAAATACCTATGTTTTTCTAGAGAAAATCGGGTATATTCTCTGTTTTAAGCCGGTTTCCGATAGTGTGGATGGTTCGATTAAGGCAAATATCGATGCCGATCTCGTGCTTAGGGCGGTGTTGGAAATAAACAACTATACTGGAGCGGTTATTGTAAGTGGTGATGGGGATTTCTACTCCCTAGTTGCACACCTCAAAAGGGTGAGTAAGCTCAGGACAGTCCTATGTCCTGATACAGGAAAATGCTCTTATTTACTGAGAATCTACGCCCAGGGATACTTAGAGGGTCTCGAGGGAAAAGAAAAACAAATCGGAAGAGATGGGGGTAAATGAAAAAGCGCCCCATGGACACGCAGTACTCATGAAACGCTCTCTCGGTGGTTACGAACACAGTAATCATATCAGTATCGAAAAAAAAGTCAACGCACTAATGATTTGCTATACTTACCCCATGAACGACAAAGTACAGAAGCCGCGACTCACGCTCTACGGTGGGGTCGGGGTGGTGACGGGGGCAAATTTTTTGTTGGAGACGTTGGGTGGTAAGCGTATCCTCATCGACTGCGGTCTCGAACAGGGTTCGCCAGAGTCGGCACGACGCAATCGGAGAGCCTTTGAATACGATCCGGCCACCATCGATTACCTTTTCATCACTCACGCCCACCTCGACCACGTCGGCCGTATCGGCAAACTCGTGAAAGACGGTTTCAGTGGCACTATCTACTCCACACCCGAGACAAGGGCCTTGGCCGAGCTCATCATGGATGATGCGGTCGGACTTTTGGCACGGGAGGCGCAGCGCGACGGGGTGTTGCCGTTGTATGAAGCAAAAGATGTTGGTGCGGCGATCGGTTTGTGGAAGACCATCGAATATCACACACCGTTTCAAGTGTGCGATGCGGTGTCGGTGTATTTGCGTGACGCAGGGCATATCCTTGGGTCAGCAATGATCACTTTCACTATTCAAAATGCCGCTGGCGAGCCGCGGAAAATCCTTTTCACTGGCGATCTCGGCAACTCGCCAACACCATTGCTGAAAAACACGGAGTCGATCAAAGATGCTGGTGCCGACTACATGGTGATGGAGAGTGTGTATGGTGATCGCAATCATGAGCCCATTGATGAGCGTAGGGAAAAATTGAAGCGGGTGATCAAGGAGACTGTTGCCCGACGTGGTGTGGTGGTAATCCCAGCGTTTTCTGTGGAGCGCACGCAGGTGATTTTGTATGAGCTGAACAACATGGTCGATGGCGGGCAGCTGCCGAATGTACCAGTCTATGTCGATTCGCCACTAGCGATCAAGGTTACCGATATTTACAAAAGATCGACACAATTTTTCAATGCTGCGGCACAAGCCGATGCCAAGCAAGGTGACCATCAGCTCTTTAATTTTCCACGGCTCAAATATGTGCCGACCAATGAAGGTTCGCGGGCGATTGAAAATATGCCGGGTCCAAAGGTGATTATTGCTGGATCGGGGATGTCGGCGGGCGGGCGGGTGATTCATCATGAGGCGGAATATTTACCAGACGGAAAGAATACGATTTTACTCGTGGGGTATCAGAGTATTGGCACGTTGGGTCGCCAGTTGCTCGATGGACACAAGACGGTGCGTATCAATGAGCGCGATGTTCGTGTGAGGGCACACATCGAAACAATTTATGGTTATTCTTCACACAAAGATTCGGATCATTTGGTGGAGTTTGTTGGTGAGGCTGCCGCGTCCCTGAAGCGTGTGTTTGTGGCGATGGGGGAGCCGAGAGCCTCACTTTTTTTGGTGCAGAAGCTGCGCGACAATACCGGCGTGGATGCCTTGATGCCTGAGCGGGCGGTTCCATACGAAATCAAGTAGCCTTGTGGCAACGGGCCGTCTCAGACACGCCATGAATCCTCGCTAGGATTTTGGCTCCGCTCGGCGCCGTCGCGCCTGCGCAAGGTCTTTGTCGGCCTGTTACCACAAGGCTCTCTAAGCTCATATGCAACCAATCACTCCGTATGATTCTCATTTTTAGCTATGGGACCCTGCTGTGGTGAAAATGAGTACCCTCGGATTTTGCATCCTTTTTGCATCCAAAAGGATGCAAAAAGGATGCAAAATCCGAGGGTACTCCAAAATGTCGGCAGACACCCCTCCTATTTTTCTCTGTGTTGCCAAGATTGTTGCAAACAAAAAACCGCTAGTTGGCGGTTTTTTTGCTCCTTGTTTTTTGTTACTTCACCTTCGCTACCACTCGCTTGAAGGTCTCTGGGTTGTGCTCGGCGAGATGTGCCAAGATCTTGCGGTCTACGGCGATGTTCTGCTTCTTCATTGCGCCGACAAACTTGCTGTATGAAAGGCCCATTGGGTCGAGAGCGGCGTTCATCTTTACGATCCACAAACGTCGCATGACACCCTTTTTGTCTCGTCGGTGTGCGAAGGCGTAGGCGCCGGCGTGAGAAATGGCCTCGTATGCCATGCGCTCCTTGGTGCTTCGGCCGAATCGATAGCCCTTGACCTGCTTGAGGACATTCTTTCGGGTCTTAAGGGCATTTGTTGCTTTCTTTACGCGTACCATTGGGGTGTTGTTATACTGGTGGTTTTAATAAAAGTTGATCGTTTCTTTATCGTCCGAGAGCGGCATTTCCGCCGAGGAAGCGAGCGCGGGTCTTGTTGGTCATGATGACGGTGCCCATGCGATTCTTCTTCATCTGGGAGCGGCGTCGCTCCTTGGCATTGAAGTGGTTGTGACCTTTGCCTCGAGCGAGGATTTTGCCCGCTTTGGTGACTTTGAGGCGCTTGGTGTATGACTTGTTGGGTCGCATGGGATTGATATTAAAATTCGATTATCTTTTACTTTGTTTTTATCTTCGTGTTTTGCTATTTCTTTTCGATGATGACGGTGAGGCCTTTGAGTGCCTTCTTCGGCGGTTCGGCGATCGCGTACTCCTCGGTGATGAGCTTGAGGATGCGTTCGAGTCGCTCTTTGAGGAAGTTGAACTCCATGTACTTCGAGCGGCCGGTAAGGAAGAGGTCGATCTTGATGCGATGCCCCTCCTTCAGCCATTCCGATGCCTTTTTTGCTTTCAATTCAAGGTCGTGCTCGCCGGTGCCGATCTTCACTTGGATATTCTTCACCTCGATGACGTGGGCTTTCGCCTTGGCCGCCTTGAGCTTTTTGTTCTGATCGTACTGAAACTTTCCGTAGTCCATGATCTTTGCGATCGGCGGGACGGCGTTCGGAGAGATTTCAATCAGATCGAGACCAGCTGCCATGGCCTTGTCGAGGGCGTCTTTGAGGCTGATAACCCCGAAGTTCTCCCCGACAGGACCGATGACGCGAAGCTCCGCGGCGCGAATCTGGTGATTTATCCTGTGATTTACGGTGCTCACGATGTATGAAGTAACCCAGCATTTATAGCACAATAGGGCTTTTTGTGCAATGTTTGGGCCGTGTTGCTGGCCCGGTAGGGTATTTTCATTATTT
>Ga0172372_10011164_pt1 | contig 11438 bp, 5 predicted proteins | sample LakKiv5m_2_FD_114544 | JGI IMG/M metagenome (GOLD analysis project Ga0172372, IMG submission 114544) | Freshwater microbial communities from Kabuno Bay, South-Kivu, Congo - kab_092012_9.5m | ecosystem: Environmental > Aquatic > Freshwater > Lake | place: Democratic Republic of the Congo... | reverse complement strand
GGCTGCAGCCCGTGCGGCTGGCCTCGGGTTTGCTGATGCTGCCGGCGTAGCGGCGGGCCCGGGTAGCGAGGAAGGTCCTGAGGTAGGCTTCGGCGGCGGTTTCGCCGCCGGGCTGCCGGCGCGGCGCGCCCGGCTCCTCGGGCGGAAGGACCGGCCTCCCCTCCTCCAGCCCCGGCGGAAGTGCCCGCCCGTCGGGCCGGAACGGCTGCAGCCCGTCCCACACCGGCACCGCCTCCGGAGCGGCGACGAACGTACGCCACTCTTCCAGCCACTGCGCGCGGTGCTGACGGCCGCGCTGCACGCCGCAGCCCACGTGGTCGTGCCAACGGATGCCGTGCCGCCGGAACTCTGCGGCCATCCGGCGGTCCCGGTCGAAGGTCCAGCGCAGCCCGATTTCTTGGGTGCTGTGGACTTCGAGGCCGTCCGGCGGCGCGCAGCTGCGGAGGTGCGCAAAGGCGGCCTCGACCGGGCCTACGTACTCGAGGAGGTCGGCGCCGCGGGCGCGCAACCGGGTGCGGAGGTCGTCCAGCGATTCGGCCACGAACCGGGCGTGCATCGGACTCCACGTCGGATGGGCGCGCCACTCGGGTTCCCACACGTACAGGAAGGCGTGGGGGCCCGGTGCCGCCAGGGCCGCCGCCACCGCGGGGGCGTCCCGGAGCCGGAGGTCCCGCTTGAACCAAACCACCTGCAGCGCCATCCCGCCTTACGTTCCGGTTCCGCCGCCCGACCGCGGAAAGCCCGCGAGGAAATCCGTGGTTCCGGTGGCTGGGACTTGGGGTTTGGCATACGCTAACCGCTCGAGCCGCTCCACCGCATGGTACCCGTCCAGCCCGCTGAGGGCCGCCGTGCCCAGGCCCACGAGGTCGAGCGCGCCGTCCGCCGCCACCGCCGGCGCAGGCACGGACAGGCCCACGACCCGGCCGACGACGAAGGTGCAGCCGTTCGCCGGCAAGGTGTAGCTGTCCTCCCACCGCAGCGCGATGCGCACGGATGCCTCCGCCACCGCCGGCGCGAGGAACGGGCCGTCGCTGCCGTCCGGGAACTGCCACGGCGTCAGCCCCACCGCTTCGAACTCGCTCTGCCCGTCGGGATACCGGGCACTCGTGGCATGCGCCTGCCGGTACCACGCGGTGCCCACGTGGCTCAAGGTGAACTCCCCCGTGCTGCGGGCGTTGTGCAACGTGTGGCTGCCGCGCGCCCGCGGGACTTCCGGGCGGAAGACGCAGCCGATCAGGGCCGGGTCCGAGCCGAGGTGGACGATGCTCGAGAGGAGGGCGAGGTTGTGGGCGCCGTCCGGGCTCCGCGTGCCCACGAGGTTCGCCGGTTTGAAGCCGGTGGCCGAATTCAGGAGCATGGCCCGGTACGGACCGTCGAGGGCGGCGAGGGCCGCCGTGTCGAAGTGGAGGTCCGGCGCCATCGTTCAGCGGACCGCGCCGAGGCCAGCGTCCACGGGGAGGATGCGGCCGGTCATGCCGACGGCCGCGTCCGAGAGGAGCCAGGCGGCCAGGGAGGCGATGTCTTCCGGGCGGTGGACCGTGCGGAGCGGGGTGCGCTCTTCGGCGGCCGCCCGTTTTGCGTCGGTGCCCAGCAGCGGCGCGGCCAGCGGGGTGTCGGTCAGGGACGGGGCGATGGCGTTCACGCGGATGCCCGGCGCCCATTCGGCCGCGAGCGAGCGGGTCAGGCCTTCGACCGCACCTTTTGCCGCGGCGATGCTGGCGTGGAAGCTCAGTCCGGTGCCCACCGCCACCGTGCTGAACAAGACCACCGAGGCCGAAGGGGACCGCTTGAGCAGCGGCTCGTTTGCCTGCAAGGTGGCCACGGCGCCGAGCAAGTTCACCTCGAGGTCGTGCATCCACTGCTCCCGCCGGATGCCGCGAAACGGCTTCAGCGCGATGGTGCCCGGACAGTACACCAGGCCGTCGAGCGATTCCGCGAACGCCGCCAAATCACACGGCGCCGCCACCGCATCGAAAACGAGGCTGAGGTAGCCCTCGGCCGGTTCTGAAACACCCGACCGCGACACCCCGATGACCCGGTAGCCCGCCGCGAGCAAGGTGCGCCGCAGCGCCGCTCCGATTCCTCCGCTGTCGCCTACGACGGCGACCGTTTTTGCACGTCCTTCCATGGGCCTACGACAACCCGCAGGCCCGGAATGTTCACCCCCACTCCGCGAGTTTGGCGCGCAGGACGTCCAGTTTCGCGGCGGCATCGGCGGCCTTTCTCCGCTCGAGGTCGACCACCGCGGCCGGCGCATTCGCCACGAACTGCGCGTTCGCAAGCTTCCCCTCCACCCCGCGGATGAACCCCTCGAGGTGCGCGATGTCTTTGCCGAGCTTCGCGCGCTCCGCTTCCACGTCGATGTCCGCGTGGAACGGGATGTAAAAGCCCGTCGTGCCCACCACGAACCCGAAGCTCCCCGGCACCTTGTCCTCCGTCTTGCGCACCTCGCCGAGGAAGGCCAAATGCTGCACGACGGCCTCCATCCGCTCGGGATAGTCCGGCCCCGCCTTGACGTGGAGCACGAGCGGCTCCTTCGGGGCGATGCGGTTGTCGTTGCGGACCGTGCGGACTTCCGCGATGATGCGCTGCGCAAAGGCGAAGTCCGCCAGGAGCTGCGCGTCCGGAGTGCCGGCCACCGGCCACGGCGCTACGCACAGGTCGTCCGCCGCCGTCTTGCGCTCCGCCACCCAGTGCCACAGTTCCTCGGAGAGGAAGGGCATGAACGGGTGCAGCAACGTGAGCACCTCGGAGAACAGCCGGCCGGTCGCGGCGTGGGTCGCCGCATCGATGGGCTGTCCGTAGGCCGGTTTGGCCAGTTCAAGGTAAACGCTGCAGAAATCGTCCCAAACCAGCTTGTACGTCGCCATCAGCGCCTCGCTCAGCCGGAACTCCGCGAACAGGGCCTCCGATTCCGCCACCGCCTCGTGCAGCCGGCTTTCCATCCACGCCACCGCCGTGCGCGCCGCTTCCGGCTGCGGCAAGCCCGCGTCCACCTGCCACCCCGCCGTCAACCGGTACGCGTTCCAAATCTTGTTCGCGAAGTTCCGCCCCTGCTCGCACAGCTTCTCGTCGAACGGCAAGTCGTTTCCGGCCGGCGAGGTCAGCAACATGCCCACCCGCACCCCGTCCGCCCCGTACTGCTCCATGAGGGCAATGGGATCGGGGCTGTTGCCCAGGGATTTGGACATCTTCCGCCCCTGCTTGTCACGGACGATGCCGGTGTAATACACGTTTTTGAACGGCTCCCGGCCGCGGTATTCGTACCCCGCCATCACCATGCGCGCCACCCAGAAGAACATGATCTCCGGCGCCGTCACCAGGTCCGCCGTGGGGTAATAATAGCCCACCTCGTCCTCGCGGTAGAAGCCGTCGAACACGCTGATGGGCCAGAGCCACGAGCTGAACCAGGTGTCCAACACGTCCTCGTCTTGGCGCACCTGCACGTCTTGGCCGGCTTTTGCGCGGGCCGCCTCGAGTGCCTCCGCCTCGGTTTTGGCCACCACAAAATCGTCCGGCCCCTCTCCGAAGTACCACGCGGGAATGCGGTGGCCCCACCACAGTTGGCGGCTGATGCACCAGTCCTTGATGTGTTCCATCCAGTTCCGGTAGCTGTTCTTGAACTTCGGCGGGTGGAAGCGCACGGTGTCGTCCAGCACATGCTCCAGGGCCGGGCGGGCCAAATCCGACATGCGGACAAACCACTGCAACGAAAGCCGCGGCTCGATGACCGCGTCGGTGCGCTCCGAGCGCCCCACCTTGTTCGTGTAGTCTTCCGCCTTCACCAAATTCCCCGCCGCCTCGAGGTCCACCGCAATCTGCTTGCGCACCTCGAACCGGTCCATGCCGGCATACGGCGCGGCGTTCAGCGTCCCATCGGCATTCAGCACATCGACGGTCTCCAGCCCGTGGGTCTTGCCCAGCTCGTAGTCGTTCGCATCGTGCGCCGGCGTGACCTTGAGGCATCCGGTCCCAAACTCCGGATCCACGTACGCGTCGGCAATCACCGGCACCTCCCTCCCGCACAGCGGCACGATGGCCGTCCTTCCCACGAGGTGCTTGTACCGCTCATCGTCAGGATGCACGCACAGCGCCGTATCCCCGAGGATGGTCTCCGGCCGCGTCGTCGCCACGGTGAGCCACTCCTCCTGCGCACCCACCACCCGGTACCGCACGTGGTACAGCTTCCCCCGCTCCTCGCGGTACAGCACCTCCTCGTCACTCAACGCCGTCAGCGCCACCGGATCCCAATTCACCATCCGCACGCTCCGGTAAATCAGCCCTTTCGTGTGCAAATCGATGAACGCATCGATGACGCTTTCCGAGTATTTCTCGTCCATCGTGAACCGCGTCCGCTCCCAATCGCAACTTGCCCCAAGCTTCTTCAACTGCTCGAGGATGATGCCGCCGTGCTCGCGCGTCCATTCCCAAGCGTGCTCCAGGAAGGCCTCCCGGCTCAAATCCGCTTTCCGGATGCCTTGCTCCCGCAACCGCCGCACCACCTTCGCCTCCGTCGCGATCGACGCGTGGTCGGTCCCGGGCACCCAACAGGCATTTTTGCCCTGCATCCGCGCCCGCCGCACCAGCACGTCCTGGATGGTGTTGTTGAGCATGTGGCCCATGTGCAACACCCCCGTCACGTTGGGCGGAGGAATCACCACGCAATACGGCTCGCGCGCATCGGGTTCCGAATGAAAATGGCCCGCCTCAACCCAATGGGCGTACCAACGGGCTTCAATGGCGGTGGGATCGTACGTGGTGGGAAGGTCTGTGCGCATGGCGGTCGCAAAGTTCGGGAACTTCTTCGAGGCGGCGAAATGCCGCAATCCGAGCCGGGAGGAACGAAAAAGGCCCCGCTGCTGCGAGGCCTTTTCCGGTCCGGAGTCCCGGAATTATTCCTTGTTCGCCGGGGCGCCCGTGGTGGTGGGCTTCACCGGAGCACCGCCCGCCGGAGCGGCCTCGGTGCCTTCCACCGTGCCCTTGATGCGAATCACCTTCGTCGGCTCGTTGCCGGCGTTCGAGGTGATGGTCACGCTTTTGTTGATCGGGCCGACGCGCTTCGTGTCGTACACCACCGAAATCTCCGACTTGCCGCCCGGTGCGATGGGCGCCGTGTCGCACTTCGGCACCGTGCATCCGCACGAACCTTTGCAGGTCGCGATGAGCAAGGGCTCCGTGCCCGTGTTCGTCACCGTAAAGACGCAAGCGCCGTCGGCACCCTGCTTGATGGTGCCGTAATCGTGCACGTCCTTGTCCACTGCGATTGCAGGTCCCGTGGCCACCTGTTGGCCGAAGGCCGTCACCACCATTCCGAGGGCGAGGGCGAGTGTAGCGAATTGCTTCATGGGTTCTGAGTTTTCCACCAAATTACGGAACAACCGCGCTTATGGTTCAAGTCTGCGCGTGTTCTTTAGCGTTTCTTTCAATTTCTATGCCAAAAGGGCCACCCCGGAGGATGGCCCTTTCGCAACGTCCATGCGTCGTTCGATCAGTTCGGGCAGCTCGTGCCGAACGCGGCGAGGAACATGAGCAAGTCCGGCGTTCCCACCGTTCCGTCTTCGTTCAAATCGCCCGTGCAGGAGCTGGCCTCAAACGTGCACGACCCGTTGTCGACGTTTGCCGCCGCACTGTAGTTCGTCGCATCTGCGTACGTGCAGCCTTCCACAATCGGGGTGAGGCAAGATCCGTCGTCCGCACCGCTGAACGGGTTGTACTCGAGGAACATCGGGTTCGAACAGCCCGGGCAGAGGTCACAGCTGCCGAAGCAAGAGGCCGCAGTCGTCGCGTTTGACCCCACCGTGATGGTCCGGTTGCCTCCGCTTCCGCAGGCTCCCACGCTTTCGTCCTGTCCCCAGCTGTTGCCGTTCACAAACTTGTACTGGTAGTCGCCTGCCTGGAGCTGGAGGGTCACTTCGTGCACCCCGTAGCCCACGGCCGGCACGTCCGTGGAACCGGGGTTCCACCCTTGGAAGCTGCCTGCGATGTGCACGCCCGCCGCATTCACCGTGACATCCGACATGTTCACGCGGAACGTCACGAGGTAGGTGCAGGAGCCGTCGTTCGTGTTTGCCGTCGCATCGTAGTTCGTGGCGGTGGCATCGTTGCAGCCGTTGAATTGGCAGAATCCTGCGTCGGTGGCGTTCGGGTTGTAGTTGTCCGCGGTGCTGTTTTGGCACCCCACGATTTCGAAGGGATCGCAGATGCCGTCTCCGTCGGTGTCCGCCACGCAGGTTCCGTTGCAGTTGTAGCCCGTTTGCGGATACGTGCATGAAACGCTCAAGTCACAGGGCGCCGTGAAGTTGCACGCGGCCGGGTTACCGCATCCGAGGTTGAAGGAAGACATCGGCGCAACCCACAGGTACTGGTTGCCCTGCACCGGCACGATGGTCTTGTAGACCCCGTTGTTTTCTGCGAGGAAGAGCGTGTTGCCCGCAAGCTGGATGGCGACGTTGTCGCCGCAGATGCTGAAGGCCGTGGCGCTGGCCACCGGAATGAGCGAGCCCAGGAGTCCCGTGGGGTCCGTGATGTTGCTGAGGTACTGGAAGCCGCCGGTGCCGTTGCCGAGGATGACCCCGTTGACTGCCAGGTCCGGGTTCACCCCGCCGTTCGTTTCACAGCCTGCCGCGTAGGGTGCGAGGGGGGTGCCCGACACCGTCAAACCGACGAGCCACGGGTTCGAGGCGCCGACCGGCAGGGTGGTGTTGAGGTAGTCGCACGAGCCGTCGTTGTTCGTGGCGGCGTTGTTGTAGTTGCACGCAATCGGGTTCGTGCAGCCGTTGATGACCGTGGGGTTGCCGTCGCAGTCGAAGCCGGCAGCGGCGTAGGTGCATGAGCCGTCGTCGGTGGTCGCGAGGGCGTTGTAGTTGCACGCTTCCGTGTCGTTGCAGCCCGGGCCCAGTTCCGCAAGGTCCATCGAAGCGGCGAGACGCGGAGCCACGTAGTCTTGGATTTGGCCGATCCAGAAGCGCCCTTCTGCGGGACCCATCGTCGGGTTCAAGGTGAGCTGGGTCGCGGCGATGTTCGTGCCGTTCGCAGCGTCATACGCCTGGACGGTCGGGACATCCCACCACTGCCACGGCGATCCGTCGTAGGGCTCCGTGGGGGCGCCGTTCACGTAGTTGTTGAGCACCGGGTACAGGCCGTCCCAGCCCTGGTTGCCGAACGCCGTGGCCGGATCGGGGAGTCCGATGTCGGCGAAAGAAGCGTTGTTGTTGACGGCATAGCCGTTGATTTCCTGGTGCACATGGTAGGCGCCGGAAACCTCTACCACCGGCTCGTTCGTGGTCGGAACGATGAGCACGCCCGTGGTGTACGGCGCGAACTGGTCGTGCGGCGAATGGAAGCTGATCATCGGAACATCGCCTTGGTCCAGCCAGTTGAGGTCACCGAGGGCGCCTCCGAGGTTCACCTGGAAGTTGATGTTCGAAGAGTAGCCGGTGTGGTTCGCCATGCACAGCTGGAAGCCGCCCGACGAAGCCGGAGCGAACGTGTTCGTCGTCGCGTCCGGGTTGCCGTGGATGGTTTCGACGACCATCGGAATGTATCCGCTGGCGGAGTTGTACCAAAACTTGGTGATGGGGTTGCCCGCATCGTCGAGGATGATGTCGTTGTAGTTCGAAATCGTCGCAGAGGCCAGTGTGATGTATCCGCCGGTGCCCTCGCCGAACATCGCAATCTTGTTCGGGTTCACGCCGTACGGGTTGCCGCTTTCTGCGACCGACTTGCGGAAGAAACGCACGGCCGTGCGGCTGTCCTGCACGCCGCGGTAAGCCGCTTGAATGAGCTGCAACGTGCGCTCCGACTGCGTCGCAGCGAGCGGGTTCCAGCCGAGGCGGTAGTCCACTGAGGCGACGACATAGCCCATCCGCGCGAATCGCTTGCAGATTTCCACGGCCGAGCTGTCCGTCTTCGTGCCGGTCGCGCCGCCGTTGAGGTACTGCGGCAAGAAGTTGCCCGTGTGGAAGTACAGGATCAGCGGGCGGTTCGTTTCCGTGTCACCGGCCGGCTCGTAGATGTCGAGCAACAGGTTCTGCGGTGCGGGCGGGAGGCCCTGGAGGGCCGTGAGGACGGTGATGTTTTGCCCGTAAGTGATGTTTGAAGTCACTTCGACGTCTTCAAAGACCTCGTCGATGTACCGCACGCCGCCGGTCAGGTCCGATTCGGTGATGGCACCGAGGGCGAGGCCCATCCGCGGGGTGTTGTAGTCGATGATTTGGTCAATCCAGTAGCGGCCTTCCGTTGCGCCCATGGTCGGGTTCAACGACATCTGGGTGGCGTAGATGCTCGTGCCGTTCGCAGCGTCGTAGGCCTGCACCGCGGCAGGGCTCCACCACTGCCAAGGCGAGCTGTCGTAGGGTTCCGTCGGCGAGCCGTTCACGTAGCTGTTCTGGACCGGGTAGAGTCCGTCCCAGCCGTTGTTGATGGCAGACACCGGATCGGGAAGGCCCGCGTCGGCGAAGATGGCGTTGTTGTTGACCGCGTATCCGTTGATTTCTTGGTGGATGTGCAAAGCACCGCTCACCTCCACCACGAGTTCGTTCGTCGTCGGGACCACCAGCACGCCGGTGGTGTAGGGCGCGAACGGGTCGTGCGGCGTTTGGAAGCTCACCATCGGGATGTCGCCCTGGTCAAGCCAGTTCAAGTCGCCCAGTGCGCCTCCCATGTTCATTTGGAAGTTCGCGGTGGACGAATAGCCGACGTGGTTCGCCATGCACAGCTGGAAGCCGCCGGAAGAGGCGGGTGCGAACGTGTTATTCGTCGCGTCCGGGTTGCCGTGGATGCTTTCGATGACCATCGGGACATATCCGGAGGCCGAGTTGTACCAAAACTTCGAAATCGGCTGACCGGCATCGTTCAGGATGATGTCGTTGTAGTCCGAAATCGTGGACGAAGCGAGCGTGATGTAACCGCCCGTGCCTTCTCCGATCAAGCCGATTTTGTTCCCATCGATGCCGTACGGGTTGCCGCTTTCAGCCACCGACTTCCGGAAGAACCGGATGGCCGTGCGGCTGTCTTGCACGCCCCGGTACGCGGCCTGGATGAGCTGGAGGGTGCGCTCCGTTTGGGTGGCCGCGAGGGGGTTCCAGCCGAGGCGGTAATCCACCGAAGCCACGACATAGCCCATCTTCGCATACCGCGTGCAGATTTCCACCGCCGCGCTGTCCGTCTTCGTGCCGAGCGGGCTGCCGTTCAGGTACTGCGGGAGGAAGTTCCCGGTGTGGAAATACAGGAGCAACGGGCGGTCCGTTTCCGTATCCCCGACCGGCCGGTAGATGTCCATCAACAGGTTCTGGGGTGCCGGCGGCAGGCCTTGGAGTGCCGTCAGGACGGTGATGTTTTGGCCGTAGACCACGTTTGAAGTGACCTGGACCGAGCTGAAGACCTCGTCCAAGTAACGGGTCTGAGCGGTGGTGGTTACCACAGCGCAACACGCTGCAAGCGCGAGCAATACAAGACGTTTCATATGGCGAATGGATCTGGTTACACAGGTTTTGGCAGCGTTAAAGTACGAACAATCCTCAAGTTTGGTGTACGAAAGACACCCTTTGTCGATAAAAACCCGCCGATGGAGTGGCGCGGAAGCCGATTCAGCGACTTCAGCTTTTCTTCCGGTGGTCCAGCTCGAACAGCACGGAGCCGTAGACCAACCGGCCCACGAACGGTCCGCCGTACGTCTCGATGTGGATGTTCTCCAGCAAGTTCGAGCCGCCCACTTTGAAGGTCGTGTTCCATTTGGGAACCGCTACATTCACCTGCGCGTCGAGCAAATCGTACGTGGGCACGAAGCCCGTGAACTGCGGACTGCCTTCGAACACGAAGCCCTCGATCCACTTGTAGTTCAGGTTGCATCCCCAGCGGGCCCCTTCGGTGAGTTCCAAATCCCGCCAACCGAAGCCCACGTTGTACTTGTGCTTCGGCGTATTGAAGGCCGGGATGATGGGGTCGTCCTCGTCGGTCACCAGCAACTCGTTGTAGCTGTAGTTGCCGTTGAGCGTCAGGTGGTCGTTCACGAACCAATTCACGCCGATGGAAGCCCCTTGCGTCAGGACCGTCGTCAGTGAATTCGCGGCATAGCGGAAGGCGTCCACGCCCGTAATCGAGTTCGGGAAGGCCGGGTTCTCGAATTTGATGTCGAGCCCGATGTTGTAGCCGATGAAGTCCCGGTAGCGGCTGAAGTACCAACTTCCGTCCACGTAGACCTGGTTCCACAGCGTGGTCCGGTACCCGACTTCCACGCTTTGGGACCGCTCCGGCCGGATGGGCGCGATGTTGAAGTAGTCCAACACCGACAGGTCTCCGCCGATGTTGCCGGTCGCGGCGCTGATGCTGTTCCGGTAGTCGATGAAACTTGCAATCGTCACGAGGCTGTCGCGGCCGTTCAAGTTGCCGACGAGGGTGGCAGGTCCCACGTCCAGGAAGAGGTACTGGTCGGCGAGCGTCGGGTTGCGCAGGGCGGAACTGAACGAGACGCGCAGGAAATCCTGCGGCCGCGGGCTGAAGACGAAGGAAGCGGCGGGCGAGAGGACCCAATCGAAGTTTTGGTTCTTGTCCGCGCGCAGCGTGGCCGTTGCAATGACCCGGTCTTCCGCAAAGCGCTTCTTCAGCCCCGTATAGAAGCCGACCTCGTGGTTCGTGATGACGCGGCCGGCGGTGTCGCTGAAAATGGTCCCGTCGCTGTTGGGGGTGTAGCGCCGGAAGTTCCCCCCGATGCGCCATTCTTCGAGCCCTTCCGGGGTGAAGGTGTACTCCCCTTGTGCGTGCACGAGGCTGGACTGGTCAAAGAAGCGCGTTCCACCCTCGCCCTCGTTGTTTTTGCGGGAGGTCAGGTCGTTGAAGGCCGCCTCAAACTCCGGCGTTCCCGGGGCGTAAAAGCCCAGCGGGGTGTCGGCAATGTCGGCCATGCCCGCGTAGCCCGAGTTCGTCCAGTCCGCCACCGTCGCATGCCATTGCTGCAACGAATCCCCGTTTGCCGCATACCACGCCTCGACCGCGCCTTCGGGGTAGTCGAAGATGGGAAAGCCGAAGTCGGGGTCCACCCCCACCTGCACCAGGTCCGGCCAATTCGCATCGAGGGCCGGAATGATGCTGTCTACCCAATACGTATAGTACACCCGGGCCCAATCGTTCGTCGGACGCGCCCGGTCCTGCAGGCGCAGTGCCGTCGCATAGGGATCGTAGGACCGGCCGGCGTCTTCCGAGGTCCGGTAGCCGCGCACGAACCATTTGCCCGGCTGCCGCAGTTCCACCTTGTGTTGGTAGAACTCGATGTCGCGCAGGCTGAAGCGGTTGTCGCCTTGGTACACTGTGGTGCCGAAGCCGCTGCTGAAGCCGTACACGAGTTCTGGCGATTCGTAGGTCCGCTCCGGTCGCAGGCGCCAATGAACGGCCGTGCTGAATTTCAGGTTTTTCGTGTCGTAATCGACCAAAGCCACCTCCCG
>Ga0172372_10011163_pt1 | contig 11438 bp, 5 predicted proteins | sample LakKiv5m_2_FD_114544 | JGI IMG/M metagenome (GOLD analysis project Ga0172372, IMG submission 114544) | Freshwater microbial communities from Kabuno Bay, South-Kivu, Congo - kab_092012_9.5m | ecosystem: Environmental > Aquatic > Freshwater > Lake | place: Democratic Republic of the Congo... | reverse complement strand
GCCGGGCGACAAGGCCACGCTCACCGCCCGCGCCACCTACACGGACGGCCGTGAGCGCGACGTGACCTGGCTCGCGCAGTTCTTCTCGAACGACGAGTCCACGGTGAAGGTCACGCCCGAGGGTGTCGCCACGGCGCTGCGCGCGGGCGAGACTTCGGTGCGCGTGCATTTCCAGGGGCTGGTCGAGGTCGTGCCGTTCACGATGCCTTACGACAACAAGGTGAAGCCCGCCGACTTCACCGCGCGGAACAACGCGATTGACGATCCGGTCTTCAAGAAGCTCCAGGCGCTCCGCCTGCCGCCCGCGCCCGCGTGCGACGACGCGACTTTCTGCCGGCGCGTGCATCTGGATTTGACCGGCACGCTGCCGGGCGCGGAGATGGCGGCGGCGTTTGCGAAGGACACTTCACCCGACAAGCGCGCGCGGCTCGTGGATGAACTCATCGGCTCGCCGCGCTTTGTTGACTACTGGACATTGCAGCTCGCCGACCTGCTCCAGAACCGCAAGGAGCGCGACCACGACGTGCGCGGCGCGAAGGGCGTGCGCGCCTTCCACGCGTGGCTGCGCGCGCAGGTCGCCGCGAACCGCCCGTGGGACGCCCTCGCCCGCGACGTGCTCACCGCGCGCGGTTCGGCCGCGGAGACGCCGGCCGTGGGCTACTTCATCTACAACGTCGGCGAGAAGCGGCAGTCCGAGCAGTCCGACCTGCCGGACGCGGTGGCGCAGGCGTTCCTCGGCACGCGCATCGGCTGCGCGCGGTGCCACAACCACCCGCTCGAGCGCTACACGCAGGACGACTTCTACCACTTCGCCGCGTTCTTCGCGCGCGTGTCGCTGGACCGCAAGGAGCCGGTGGAGGGCGTGACCCAGTTGCTGGTCGCCACCGAGCGCGAGAAGCAGTTGGAGAAGGAGCTGAAGCAGGCGGAGGAAAAAGTTGCGAAGGCCAGGGAAGCCGCCGCCGCGCCGGGCCTCGACGCGAAGGAAGCTGACAAGCGCGCGAAGGAAGTGACTTCCGCCGGGAAGCGCGTCGCCGACCTCACGAAGCAGCTCGACTCGACGCGCGCCAAGCCACCGCAAGTGCAGCAGCCGCGCACGCGGCAGATGATGGCCGCGCGCCCGCTCGACCGCCGCGAACTCGCGCTGCCCGAAGGCGCGGATCCGCGCGAGACGTTCACGACGTGGCTCACCGCGCCGGAGAATCCGTTCTTCGCCGCCGCGATGGTCAACCGCGTCTGGCGGCACTTCATGGGCGTGGGCCTCGTCGAGCCGGTGGACGACCTGCGCGACAGCAACCCGCCGTCGAACCCCGAGCTGTGGGCGCTGCTCAAGCGCGAGTTCGCCGCCGGCCACGACCTGCGGAAGCTCATGCGCCTCATCGTCACCTCGCGCGCCTACCAGCTTGCCGCCGACACCACGCGCGCGAACGCCGACGACCGCCGCTTCCACTCGCACTTCTACGCGCGCCGCCTGCCCGCCGAGGTGCTGCTCGACGCCGTCAGCGACGTGACCGCCGTGCCGGAGACTTTCGCCGGCTACCCCGCCGGCCTGCGCGCCGTGCAGCTCCCCGATTCCACCGTGAGCAGCTACTTCCTCACGCTTTTCGGCCGCAGCGACCGCGTGACCGCCTGCGCCTGCGAGCGCAGCGGCGACGTGACGCTCCCGCAGCTCCTGCACCTGAACAACGGCGAGGACGTGCTCAAGAAAATCAAATCGCCCGACGGCCGGCTCGCGAAGCTGCTCAAGCAATTCCCCGAAGACGCGGCGCTCACCGAGCAGCTCTACCTGCTCACCCTCGGCCGCAAACCCACGTCCGCCGAGCGCGAAGCCATCATCCGCCAGCAAAGCGCCGCCAACCCGCGCGACGCCTTCTTCGCCGACCTGTTTTGGGCGTTGCTGAACACGAAGGAGTTCGCGTTCAACCACTGACGGGAAATCGCCGCCGGCCGGCGGGCCGCAAAAAAGGCGTGCATTAGGGGCGCTGCCTGCCTAGATTCTGAAAAATGTTCCCAATCGCGGACACGAAAAGTCCGGCAGCAGTGCAGGCGGCCGTGACTTCGATTCATGGTGAAATGTTCAGCCGGGGGGAGCGGGACTTTGTTGCGAAGGTGTTCGGCTGGGCGGTCGAGGCGTTTGAGGGGCGCTACCGGGATTACCAGCCGATTGACGCGCGCTACCACGATCTGGAGCACACCCTGCAGGGCACGCTCTGCTACGCGCAGATTCTCCGGGGCCGCCAGCGCGCGGGCGCGACGCCCGTGGTGCCGCAGCGGATGTTTGAACTCGGCCTGCTCGCCATCCTGCTGCACGACACCGGCTACCTGAAAGTGCGCGGCGACAACGAGGGCACCGGGGCCAAATACACCCTCATCCACGTCAGCCGCAGCGCGAACTTCGCCCAGCAGCTCCTCGCCGAGAAGGGCTTCAGCACCGAGGACGCCGGCATCGTCATGCGCATGATCCGCTGCACGGGCGTGAACGTGAAGATTGACGCCATCCCCTTCCAAGGCGAGGTCGAGCGCACCATCGGCTTCTGCATCGGCACGGCGGACCTGCTGGGCCAGATGGCAGCGACCGACTACGTGGACAAGCTGCCCATCCTCTTCGATGAGTTCGCCGAATCCGCGCGCTACAGCGGCACCAAGACCATGTTCGAGAGCGCCGAGCACCTGCTCAAGATGACGGCCGGCTTCTGGCAAAAATACGTCGTGCCCAAGATCGAGAAGGATTTTCAGGGTAACTTCCGCTTCCTCAGCGAGCCGTATCCCGACGGCCCGAACGCCTACCTTGCGGCCATCGAGGCGAACATCGAACGCTCGAAGCGGCTGGCGGCGGAGCCGGCGGTCGTGCTCGCCAAGTAGGCGGGCCTGCCCGGTGGATGTTTTGCCCGGATTCGGGAACCCTGCGGTCACACGATGAGTTCCACCTCCTCCTGCCGCCCCGGCCGCGAGATTACCCGTGGCGGCACGGGCGCGGTGTTGGACGCGCGCGAGCAAAAGCGCCGTGCGGCCGAGCTTTTGCCCTCGATGTATGAGGAGTTGCGCAAGCTCGCGGCGCAAAAGCTGGCCGGCGAACGGCCGGGGCAGACCATTAACGCCACCGCGCTGGTGCATGAGGCCTATCTCCGCATCGCCAAGACGGAGGAGGACGTGCGCTGGGACAATCGGGGCCACTTCTACATGGCTGCGGCCGAGGCGATGCGGCGCATCCTGATTGACCGCGCCCGGCGCAGGCAGGCCATCCGGCACGGCGGTGAATGGGAGCGCACCGAGCTGGACAGCATCAACGCGCCGGCGGCCGTCCCGGACAAATCAGAGGCGCTGCTCGCCCTGGACGAGGCCCTCCGCGAACTGGGCCGGCAGGATGAGCGCAAGGCGCGGCTGGTCAAACTCCGCTACTTCGTGGGGCTGGAACTCACGGAGGCGGCGGAAATGCTCGCGATCTCCCCGGCGACGGCCAAGCGCGACTGGGCCTTCGCGCGGGCGTGGCTGCACCACGCCATCGAGGAGAAACTGAAGGATTCGTAGTTTTTTTGACCCGGGATGAGCCGTGGCAGCCGAAAATCCCGCGTTGTGGGGTGGCATGATGAAAGAAGACGCCATTTTTCACGAGGCCCTGGCGCGCGATCCTGCGGAACGCGCGGCGTATCTGGCCGGAGCCTGCGGCGGGGACGACACGCTCAAGCAGCGGGTGGCCGGCCTGCTGGCCGCCCATGAGCAGTCCGGTGGGCTGCTGGATCAGACGCTGGATCCGATGGGCGACACCCTGGTGGCGTCCGCCGGGGCCAGGGGCCCGGCGGAAATTCGCGTCAACCCCCAGGCGGTCATGTCCGGGGCGGGATCCGGCACGCGGGCAGGGCACGAGCCGCCCAGCGGCCTGATCGTGGAAGAGAAGGACGGTAAAACCATCCTCTACTTTGGCGACTACGAACTGCAGGGGGAAGTTGCCCGCGGCGCGATGGGCGTGGTTTACCGGGCGCAACAGCGGAGCCTGAAGCGGACGGTGGCCATCAAGATGATCCGCTCCAGTCTGCTGGCCAACGACGCCGACGTGGCGCGCTTTCTCGCCGAGGCGGAGGCGGCCGCCTCGCTGGACCATCCGAACATCGTGCCCATCTACGAGGTCGGGCAGCACGAGGATCAGCACTACTTCAGCATGAAGCTGATCGAGGGCGGGACGCTGCGCGACCATCTGCAGCGGTTGAAGAACGATCCCAAAGCCGCGGCCCGAGTCATGGCCGCCGTCGCCGGTGCCATTCACGCGGCGCACCAGCGGGGCATCCTGCATCGCGACCTCAAGCCGGGGAACATCCTCATGGATGAAAAGGGCGAACCGCACGTCACCGACTTCGGCCTGGCCAAGCAGATGGAGAGCGCCAGCTCGGCGACCTTGTCCGGCCAGATCCTGGGCACGCCGCAATACATGGCGCCCGAGCAGGCCCGGGGTGACGGCAAGAACCTGACCACGGCGGCGGACGTGTATGCCCTGGGCGCGATCCTTTACGAGCTGCTCTGCGGCCAGCCACCGCACAAGGGCGAATCGCTCATGGACACCCTGCGCCGCGTGGCGGAGGAAGAACCGGTGCCTCCGACCAAGCATGAGCCGGGCGTGGATCGCGACCTCGCGACCATCGCCATGAAGTGCCTGAGCAAGGACCCTGCGAAACGCTACGCCTCGGCGCAGGGCTTGAAGAACGACCTCGACCGCTGGCTGCGGGGCGAGCCGATCGAGGCGCGACCGGTGGGGACGGCGGAGAAGGTGATCAAGTGGATGAAGCGCAAGCCCATGCACGCGGCGGCGGCGGTGCTGGCCATTCTGTTTGTCCTGACGCTGGGCATCGGCGGCCCCATCGCGGCGTTCCGGCAGGCGGCACTGCGTGGAGAGGCGGACACGGCCCAGGCGGAAGCCAGGGCTTCCGAGCGGGCGGCAAAGGCCGCCGAAGCCGTCGCCATGCAAAAGGAAGGCGAGGCCCGGCAGGCGCTGGCGAAGTCGCAGCTCGACCTCGCGGAAAAGGAATTCGAGCGCGGCAAGTTCGTCGAGGCGCAGAAGATCCTCGGGGAGACGCCGGAGAGCTTTCGCGATGCGAACTGGCGCTTCCTGCAGGCCCACTCGCGCGATTTCACGGCCCGCCTTTCCATCCCCGGCAGGGGGGCCGCGCTTCGCTTGCAGTTTCTGCCCCAGGGAGATCGTTTCGCGGCCAGATGTTCCCACGGTGTCATCGGCATCTTTTCCCTCACGGGCCGTCAAATCGGCGACTGGGTTCCGGTGAACGGCTCCGGCGCCTTCCGGAGCGACAGCGCCGGAGGCAGGATCGCATTCGCGGCCTCGGCCAACGAGGTCGCGGTGCAGGAAGTGGCCACTGGCAAACTCGTGCATCGCTGGACCTGTGAACGCGGCGAAAACAAGCATGTGTTGCTCAGCCCGGATGGCGCGACGGCGCTGGTCGCCGGTGGCAAGCAACTCATCGTCCATGCTGCGCAGACGGGCGCGCCGCTCTGGACACAGCCGTTCAATTACGTTCTGCCAGCCTTCAGCCCGGATGGCCGGACCGTGGCGATGGTCGCAGCCAAGGATGCGCTGGCTCTCAAGATCGAACTCCGCGACACGCTCACCGGCACGGTGCGCAGCACGCTCGAAGCGAGCGCCGACAATGACGGCAAGGAGGCCCTGCAGTTCAACCAGGCCGGTGACCGGCTCGCGTGTTTCGGTCGTGACGAGTTGGTCCTCTGGAATCCGCAGACAGCCGCCAAAATCCGGGGCCTCCATTTCCCGGGCGAGACGGTGAAGCTGCTGAGTCCCGGTGGTGACGCGGTGGCGACCCTCAGCGGCAGCCGCATCCGCCTGTGGGACACGGCGACGGGGCGATTGCTGCGCTCGTTCAATGGAGCGAACACAGACGCCCTTGACCTCGCTTTCAGCCCCGATGGCAGGATGCTGCTGTCCACGCATGTGGCAGCGGAATACGCGATCGTGCATGTCTGGCCGACGCGGCTTGGGGAAGAGATCGCCTCGGCGCGTCCGCCAGGCAGAGAAGCCACCCGCGTCGTGTTCGGTCGCGACGGTTCCCGGTTCTATGCGTGCGCTCACCAAAATGCCGGAGCTTGGGAAACCCGAGGCGGTCGCGAACGATGGAAATTTTCGACCGCGCCCACCAATCTTCAAGATCTGGCCATCCATCCCGGTGACGGGTCCATCCTCCTCTCCGGGCATGGCAGGAAAGAGTTTGCCCATGTGGCATCCACCGGGGAAGCGCTGGCACCGTTTGGCGTCAACCACGGTTCGAGCCTGAAGTTCAACCGCCGCGGCCACCTCCTTCTCGAGGTGGAGGGCGCCTTTCATCAGATCTATCCCGGCCCGGCCTTCAGCGTGCTGGAATACCCGTCGGGCAAGGTGCTGCGGAGGATTTCCCACAATCACCCCCGCCATCCCTTGGCCGTCTTTTGCCTCGATGATGCCGCCGTCGCCAGCGCCGTGCTCGCCGGCGGGATCACGGTGTGGGATTGGCAGGCGGGCACGCCGCTGCGCCAGATCGCCGCCGCGCAGACGGGGAGCATTGCCTGCCTCGCCTCCAGCCCCGACGGCCTCCACCTTGCCACGGGCGGACCCGACCGCTGGATTCGCGTCTGGGAGGCGGCCACGGGCCGGCTGGAAGCGGCCTTCCGCGCGCACTGGGAGGGCCTGCGCTGCGTGAAGTTCAGCCCCGACGGGCGCGAAATCCTCAGCGGCAGCGACCTCGGCACCGTGCGCATCAACGACGCGTCCACCGGCGAGGAACGGCTCGCCTTTCACGGCCTCACCACGCCGGTGGTGGATGTGGACTTCAGCGCCGATGGCAAGTTCATCGCCGCGATCACCACCGACGGCGATACCAAGGTATGGGATCGCCAGCGCTCCAGCGCCGCCGCCCTGCTGCCGAAGCGACCCGCCGCGAACGCACCCGTGCTGCCGAAGGATGCCGAAGGCTGGGAAGACCTCCTCGCCCCGCTCACCCCGGACGAGGTCGAGCGGACCGGCAACGGGTGGAGCTTGAAAGACGGCGAGCTTTTCAGCCCGGAGACGCAACACACGACGCTGCCGCTGCCCGCGGAAGTGTCCGGCACCAGCTACCAGGTGCGCGTGAAGCTGCGGCAGCTCTCCGCGAAGCAAGTCTTCCACATCGTCCTCCCCGTCGCGAACCGGATGTGCGGGTTCGAGCTGGATGGGCGTCCCCACGGCGGCATCTACACCGGCCTGATCCTGGTGAACGGCAAGTTCGGCAAAGACCTGCCCGGAACCGTGCAGGGCAAACAGGTGCAGGACAACGAGCCACACGACCTGGAAGTGACCGTGCGCCTCGAGGGCGCAAACGCCACCATCACCACCACGCTCGACACCCGCCCGCTCTACGAATGGGCCGGCCCCATCGCCGCCCTCAGCCAGCATCCGGCCTGGGCCACCACCCCACCCGGTGCCCTCGCCCTCGGCACCCACTTCGGCCGCTGGGCGGTGTCGGCGGTGAAGGTGAAGCGGCTGGACGGGAAGTGAGGTTCCGTTAGCCTCTGGCGCATCGCATGACTCCCGCTTCCCCCTATCGGCCCGGCCGCGAGCTCGCCCGTGGCGGCATGGGCGCGGTGCTCGATGCGCGGGACCAGAAGCTCGGCCGTAGCGTGGCCATGAAGGTCATGCTCCGTCGCAACGCTTCCGAGGAGGAACAGCAGCGCTTTCTCCAAGAGGCCCGTGTGCTCGGTCAGCTCGCGCATCCCAACATCGTGCCCGTCCACGACGTGGGCACGGATGAGCAAGGGCGGCTCTTCTACACCATGAAGCTCGTGGTGGCGGCACGCTGCACGACGTCATCGGCAAACTGAAGGCGGGCGACAAGGACACGCTCGCCAAGTATCCGCTCAACGCGCTGCTGACCATCTTCCAGAAAGTCTGCGATGCCGTGGCCTTCGCGCACTCGCGCGGGATCATCCACCGGGACTTGAAGCCGCAGAACATCATGGTGGGGGAGTTCGGCGAAGTGCTGGTGATGGACTGGGGCCTGGCCAAGATCCTGCCCGGCAGCGCCGCAGCCGAGGAGGCGGCCAAGACGTTGCCGCTGCGCGGGCAGTTGGGCCAGACTGGCCCCACGGGCACGCTGCCCCTCAACGCTCCCGCCGCCGAAGAGCAGGCCACGCTCGGGGCGGGCGCGGGCACCGCCCCCGCTCCGAAGCTCCAGTTCGGCTCCCCGGAGCCAGCCGCGCCCGGCGGCGGGTATGCCACGCTGGAAGGCGCGGTGATGGGCACGCCACACTTCATGAGCCCGGAGCAGGCGGAAGGCCGCATCGGCGACTTGGACGGCCGCTCCGACATCTTCTCGCTGGGCGGCATCCTCTACGCGCTGCTCACGCTGCGCCCACCGGTGGAAGGTGATTCGCTGGAGGAAATCCTGTCCAAGGTGCGCAGCGGGACCATCGCACCGCCCACGGCCTTCAACGCGCCCAGCGCCACCACGCAGGGCACCACCACTGCGACCGGGGCGGTGACGGAGCCACGGAAGATTCATCCCCTGCCGCATTGTCCAGACGGGAAGGTGCCCGCCGCGCTCTCCGCCGTGACGATGAAGGCGCTGACGCGGGACAAGGCGCGCCGGTATCAGACGGTAGCGGAGTTCACGCGCGACATCGAGGCCTATCAAGGCGGCTTCGCGACGAGCGCGGAGGACGCGGGCCTGTTCACGCAACTGCGCCTGCTCGTGCAGCGCCACCGGCGCGAGTTCGCGATCGGGTTCGCCGCGTGGCTGCTCATCACCGCGCTGGTGGTGTGGTTCGTCTTCCATCTGAAGGCCAAGGAGCAGCGCGCGACGAAGGCCGAAGCCGTCGCCGTGCAGAGGGAAGGCGAAACGCGCCAGGCACTCGGACGCTCGGCGATCTCCCTCGCCGAGGCGGCGCTGCGGGAAGGCAATGGCCCGGTGATGCAGGCGGCGCTGAAGGATGTGCCGGAGAACCAGCGAGACTCCACCTGGCACTATCTGCTCGACCAGTCGGACACCTCTTTCGCCATCATCCGGCCCAGGGGTGATGGGAGGCAGATCAAAAGCGTCGTGGCGCATCCGCGGCTTCCCGGCGTCTTTGTGGTGGTGGACTCGCTCGCCCTGGTCACGGTTCTCAACGTGCGCAGCGGCGAGCGTCTGCTGGAGTTCACGGCGGATCTGCCCTCGAAGGGGCTGAACCACTACAACCTCGCCATCTCGCCGGACGGGGAGCGCATCGCGGTCGGCTCGCGTGGCGATTCGAAATCAGGGATCGTGATCCACCATGGCCGGGACGGCGCGAAACTCCTGGGATGGGCGGCCCGTCGCACCTCGCGGCTCGAATTCAGCCCGGATGGGCGGACCCTGCTGCAGACGGAAAACAACGCGAGCTCGAAGCTCATCAACCTGTGGGCCGCAACCACCGGACAGCTCATCTGGAAGTCAGCGGGGCCGAGCGTGGTGAAAGCGGCGAAGTTCACCTCGGACGGCGGGCAGGTGCTGCTGCAAGACAGCAGCTTTTTCACCTGGCTCGTCGGCGCGCAGGATGGGAAGCGAATCCGCAAGATCGGCGAAGACCCCGCTGCAACCGCCACCTTGCGCCAGGATGACAGGCTCATCGTCACGGGCAATGCCTTCGGCATCGTGCGGGGACTCGACGCGCAGGACGGACACAAGGTGTTCGAGTTTCGCACCGATGCCCGGGGCATTGACCGCCTCGCGTTCACGGCCACGGGAGACCGCTTCGTCAGCATGGCCACGCTCAGCGACGGCCGGGAGGCCATCCGTGTGTGGGATGCGCAGAATGGCGCTCCCGTGCAGACCCTGCTGGGTGGCAGTGGTGAGGTTTTGGACGCGGCCGTGCATCCGCTCTCGGGCGAACTGGTCGTCTGCGGATCGGACGCCCGCGCCTGGGATCTGGGCGCAAGCCCGCGCTGGACCCTGCGCAGAACCACGGAAGCCGGCGGCAAACGATCCAGCCTCGCCTTCTGGGGGAGTGATGACGTGGTCTTCGCGCCGGCGACGGAAGCGGACGCCACCCTGCTTCGGCTCGAAGGGAACGCCGCGCCATCCATGCTCTGGAGTCCACCTCATCACGGCAATCATCTGGCCCGCGTGAGCGCGGATGGTCGCGTCGCCGCCGTGGGATTCGCCATGACCAGGCAACCGGTCCGGCTGCTGCGCAGAGATGGCACGCAGGTCGAGGAGATGGGCAGCTTCACCATTCCGGAGAACTACCACTTCTTCCGGTTAAGCCCGGGGGGCGGGCGGCTGGTGCTCGCGGTTGCACCTGCGGTATTGGCGGTCTTTGACACGGCCACCCGCTCCGAGGCGGTCAGGCTGGAGCAAACCGGCCTCAAACTCATCGGCGACCTGGCTTGGCTCGGCGAGGAGCGGCTGCTGGGATTGGTCACCGTGAATGCCGCGCGCGGGAGCGCCGGGTCCGAGGAGCGAATCGTCGTCTGGGACACCACCACGGGAAAAATCCTCCATTCCACGACAAACTCGGGCACGATGGACGCGCTCGCCGTCTCCCCGGATGGCCGCCGCTTCGCGGAAGCTGGTGGGGAAAAGAAGGTGCGCCTCCGCGACGCCGCCACGCTGGCAGTGCAGCAGGAATTCCGCGCCCACGATGGAGCCGTCACCGCGCTGGCCTGGCATCCGGCCCGGCCGGTCCTCGCCACCGCTTCCGCGGATCTGGCCATCCGCCTGTGGGACCTGGCGACCGGCAGGCGGATCGCGGAACTGCGCGGCCCGCTCGCCGCACCGCATACGCTGGCCTTCAGCCCCAGCGGCCGAAGACTCGGCTGCGCCTCCCTGGAAGCGACCACCCGCATCTGGGAGCCTCCCTCGCTCGCCGACGCGCCCGCCCGTGGGAAGGAAATGAACGACGAGCAACGATGGTTCGCCGCCTCGCGCGCCCTCCATCCGCCCGCCCCTGAACCCGACGCTGAAGGCTGGGCGAACCTGCTGGCCCCGCTCACCTCCGAGATCGTCGAGAAAACGGGGCACGGCTGGAGCCTGAAAGACGGCGAGCTTTACAGCCCGGATGCGCAACGGGCGACGCTCCCGCTGCCCGGCAATGTCGCCCTCGGCAGCTACCTCGGCGGCTGGGCGGTGTCCGGGGTGAAGGTGAAGCGGCTGGGCGGGAAGTAACCCCGTCCGTAGGAGACGACGTGAGGAGGCTCTGACCTTTCTTTCCGCGTTCTGTTTTCTTGTCCCGCGCTTGAAGTGAGACTCCTCACGTCGTCTCCTACGTGGGCTGGTTTTTCCTTCTCCCCGCCGCAAGCAGCCCGTTGAATCCCCGCCGTGTCGCGTGACTACCAGCTCAATCGCTTCTCCGCTCCCGCCGAGCTGCGGATTGATTACGCGCGCGAGCTGAACGCGCAGCAGCTTGCCGCCGTCACCGCGCCGGAGGGGCCGGCCTTGGTCATCGCCGGCGCGGGC